>WNFB01003769.1_pt1 | contig 13394 bp, 10 predicted proteins | sample 5400501 | NCBI WGS metagenome assembly WNFB01 (sample SAMN13153341, study PRJNA577476) | soil metagenome | isolation source: 200 cm saprolite under Douglas fir tree site 2 hole 1 | place: USA:California | collected 2015-04-18
CTACGTTGGAAAGGTTGAGACCCTCGATGATCCAAATTCCGGCTTCAAGCAGAGCGTGGTGGGTCTCGACCCCATCTTTGAAGAAACCGCCGACCGAGAGGTAATCCACGCCGACGGTCTGCACTTCCTGTACCGCAAGGTAGCGTGCCGCTTCCTGCGAAATGTAGACAAAGTCCTCAACAAAGTCGTTCGTTTGCCAGCACCTGGCAGAGTTCCTTGTCCTGAAGAGGATCCTTTCGCCGCGTTGAAGCTGATAGGAACCGAGTTCTTCAGGTTTGATGGACTCAGGGTCGCGTATCTCGATCACACGCGCCCGCCCAATGGTAGCGGTGAGAGGCATGGTATCTATGCCCTTGCCTGTGCGAAAGAAGTGGAGCGGCGCATCCATATGCGTTCCGGTATGCGCTCCCATCGAGAGCTTCGAGACGTTGGCCACATCGCCACGCTCGATATCCAGCATCCGTTCAATCGAAACGGGCGGGTTATCGGGCCAGTGTACCATGCCAGTCCGCAGCGGCACCGACACATCAATCCAATCTTCTGTCATCATGTGCACTCCTCCGTACCTCGTGAGCCTCCCCTGGCGAAAGCACGAATATCATTCCACCAGAAGAGGCTCGTAGTAACCAGAATGGGTCATTCTCCTGTACGGAAGAGATCACCGACGCGCCCTTCGCGCCGTTCGCGTACTACCTTTGGATCCTTGCCATAGAGATGGCCGCCGAAGCCGTTGCGCATCATCGCAATGGAGCGAGCCCAATACTTCTTGTCGTCACGCGAGGCAAAGAGCTGCATCACCGCCTGTGCCATGACGGGAACAGGAACTTCCATACGGGTCGCATCTCCGATGAGCCAGTTCACCTCGCCCGTGTCATCAATATCGGCGGGAATGTTCTCGAGTCCACCTTCTTTGATATAGGCCGCCTCCATCAAATCCATCAACCAGGAGCGGATGACGGAGCCGAACCGCCAGCAGTGGAGCACGTTGGCGATATCCAGTTGATCACGATAGTGTTCGAGGAGGTCAACGCCCTCCCCGATGGCCTGGAGCATACCGAACTCGATGCCATTGTGGACGAGCTTGGTAAAATGGCCCGCTCCCTGAGGTTCGGCGTGGACATAGCCTCCATCGGTGGCAAGTTCTAGGAGGATAGGCTCGATCCGATCAATTGCCTCCTGGTCGCCGCCCGCCATGAAGCAAGCGCCATGGCGTGCTCCATCGACTCCGCCGCTTGTGCCTAAATCAACCAGGCGGATGCCTTTCTCCAGAGCCTGCCGGGCGAGGTTTCCCCCCATCCGACCGAGGCCTACGACCCCATACTCTCTCTTTACATCTGTCATGTTATGTCTCCTTACTCCATGTTTCTGTTGCCTCGGTCAATCTTAGGATTGCTCGGGCTGATACTCCAGGAAAGCACTTTGTGTTTCTTTGCCCAGAAAGGACGTCCCTACATGAGCGTAATGGTCGTGAAGTCTTTCAATTGATACTTCAGTGTCGTAGTCTCGTCACTCGTCCATTCGTTACACTTTAAAATCACGAAGAGGAGTAAGTGGGGTTGAAGGCCTCTTGAGAATGTTCTCCCTGGCTTGCTCACCTCTCTTACCCTCAGATTCTATGCAAGTGTAACGAATCGATGTACTTCAGGACGGTATGATTGAGGCGCAGAAGAAATTACTGAGGATACGTGAAGAAAGACTCCAACATTACAGTGTAGGCAACGGTGCGTTGGTTCCTTCTCATCTGGAATGGAAAGGACACGAAGATGAATACGGACATGCACACGAAAGAGCATCTCGAAATAAAGGCAAATGTTGGAGCACGAGTTCGCGGTATCGATACAAAACGCCTCAGGCCTGCTCAGCTGCAAGTAGGGTTCGCATTCTCCGCTTTCATTTTGATCGGTGCGAACGATGGCGCGTTGGGCGTTCTCATCCCGAGCATGCGTCTGCATTATGGTGTTGATAAAGCGACGATTGGTTTGCTCTTTCTTTTTCAAACCATTGGCTATCTCATCGCTGCCTTCAATAGCGGACTGCTCGTGGAGAAGCTGGGGAATCGGCGCTTCCTGGTGTTGGGCGTTGCAAGTTTCCTCCTCGGTGTGGGAGCCCTCAGTCTCATGCCATCTTTTGTCATAGTGCTGATCATGATGTTGCCGCTCGGTTTCGGAGTAGCCATCATCGATGCTGGCCTGAACACCTATATCGCGAGCATGCCTCGGAATGCCGCACTCCTGAATTACCTGCACGCCTTTTATGGAACTGGAGCATTGCTTGGCCCAGTGATCGCTTCTGCTTTCCTGGCAATGAGATGGGGGTGGAATAGTGTCTATATCGTGTGGATCGGGATGAGTCTGGTATTGTTGATCGGCTTTCAACTGGTCTTCAAGGATCAGAACATCCCGCTCCAAGAAAACGTGACGACGAAGCCCAAAAGCAACGTTCTTGTGGCAGCTCTCAGCGTGCCCTTCGTCTGGGTCGCGGCTCTTTTCATGCTCATCTATGTTGGAGTTGAGGTAAGCGTCGGCAGTTGGAGCTACAGCTTTCTGACAGAGGAACGGCATGCATCTATCCTCCTCGCGGGCTGGATGGTCAGTGGCTACTGGATAGGGCTCACACTTGGACGTCTGACGCTAGCGCGAGTAGCACTCCGGGTAGGGAGCGCGCGATTGATACAGGGGTGTCTGGTAGGAGTAGTCGTTGGTGTGCTTTTGGTCTGGCTGTTGCCGTTCTATGCGGTCTCTGCCTTTGGCCTAGGGTTGATCGGCTTCAGCTTTGGCCCAATCTATCCAACCACGATTGCCCTGCTATCGAACAAGGTGTCCGGCCGCATTCTCCCAAGTGCTATTGGCTTCATGGTGAGCTTAGGGAGTGTGGGTGCAGCCGTATGCCCCTGGTTGGCGGGAATGCTGGCTGAGCACGTTGGCCTCTGGTCACTGATGCCCTATGTGATTATTCTCACTGCTGTAATGGTCTGCTTATGGCAGGCGTTGCAGGTCCGTCCAAAGGTTCCACAAGTGTCCTTACAAGAACTTGGGTAAGGTGGGGCCAGAAAGGTAGGAGGCATCATCATGACTGCCCCAACTTCCCAAATACGTGATCATATTTCTCTCTCTAGGAAACGAAAGACACTGATAGGGAGAATCGGGCGTGTCCTGCTTGTGCTTGTCATCCTACTGGTACTCCTGGCGGCTGCAGGACTACTGTACCAGGGGATCGCCAGCGGTGTTGATGCGTCCAGGTACCCAGCACCCGGCAAATTGATCGATGTGGGTGGTTATCGCCTGCACATCAACTGTACAGGTACCGGCAGTCCGACCGTTATCCTGGATGCTGGATTAGGTGGCAGTTCACTGGATTGGAGCCTCGTGCAACCGGGGGTGGCAACCTTCACGAGGGTGTGTTCCTATGACCGCGCAGGCTATGGCTGGAGTGACTCCGGCCCGAAGCCGCGTACCAGTGGGCGCATTGTGGCGGAATTGCACACGCTCCTCATCAAGGCGGGTATCCCTGGCCCCTACATACTGGTCGGTCAGTCCTTCGGAGGATTGAATGTGCGCCTGTACGCCTACACTTATCCACAAGAGGTCGTAGGTATGGTGCTCGTTGATGCTTCGCATGAAGATGCGTTTGTCCGCTTTCCAACACTGCAACAAGACCTGCTGGATGGGCAAAAGCAGCTCTCCATGTGCTCCGGTCTCGCACCATTTGGCGTTATCCGCTTGCTTGGTTTCTTAGATAAATTTATCCTCCAATACCCATCGGCGGTGCAACCACAGGTGAAGGCACTCTTCTATCAAACTCGCTTCTGTGGAACATGGTATGACGAGGGAGCCGCGTGGGATGAAAGTACGACCCAGGTGCATGCTGCCCGAGCACAGCACTCGTTGGGGCAACTCCCTTTGGTGGTCATCACACGAGGTGAACAGGTCGATGCCGCCTGGCAAGCCCTGCAAAAGGATCTGGCCAGTCTCTCGCCCAACAGCACACACATCATCGCCACCCACAGCGGCCACGATATCATGTTCGAACAGCCTGATCTGGTGATTGCTGTCATCAAACAGGTGGCCACGGGTCAGAAAATGTAGTAGGTTCAGATCTGTTCTGACTCCAACAAGGTTGATGTGTTGCAGTCGCGTACATCAGGGGCAGATTTGTCTGACCTTCCGCCAGAAAATCCTCATGCAAGCCCTCTCCTAGTAGCCAAAGCGTTACAAGATGCTGATCGGTAGCTCATGAGTGGTGGATACTTAGACAGGTGTGCCTAACCTCGGCAAGAGAGTACCATCATGTAGTATACTATGGGTAATTTCTTGCTAAGATGTGGGTAATTCCGTGGATTATTCCTCTTTGTCGCTTTACACGGATGGGCATTCTGCATTGTTCAGGATTAAGGAAGGGAGTTCGCTATGCCAGCACAACCCACCATCGGCCAATTACGCGAAATCGCACACATGTATGGGATGCATTTGAACGATGCAGACCTCGAATCGTTTCGGGGTTTGATGGGTGCAATCTTTGAGTCGTATCGTCGCATCGATCAGCTCTCCGAACCCGCACTTCCGGTGCGCTATGCACGAACCGGCGGCTATCGTCCCACGGCAGAAGAGAATCCGCTGAACGCCTGGTATCAGCAGTGTTCCATCAAAGGAGCAGCGCGTGGTCCCCTGGCGGGGAAACGTATCGCGATCAAGGATAACGTCTGTGTCGCGGGCGTGCCGATGATGAATGGGTCCTCGGTGCTCGAGGGGTATGTGCCGGAATTCGATGCCACCATCGTGACACGGATCCTTGATGCGGGCGGCGAGATCGTTGGGAAGGCTGTTTGCGAGAGTCTCTGCTTCTCAGGCAGTAGCTTCACCGCCGATACAGGTCCGGTGCTGAACCCACACCATCCCGCTTACTCGGCAGGCGGTTCATCCAGCGGCAGTGCCGCGCTGGTCGTAGCTGGTGAGTGCGATATGGCGATCGGAGGCGACCAGGGTGGCTCGATTACCATCCCGAGTTGCTGGTGCGGCGCGTATGGTCTCAAACCTACCTATGGCCTTGTCCCCTATACGGGTGTCTTTCCTATCGAACTGACGCTGGATCATACCGGTCCCATTGCCTCCACGACTAGCGATGTGGCCTTGCTGCTCGAAGTGATCGCGGGCGAGGACGGGCTTGATCCGCGCCAGCACGGAGTCAAGCCTGAGGCGTATACAAGCGCCCTGCGCAACGATACAGAAGGGATACGCGTCGGCATTGTGAGCGATGGTTTTGGATGGCCTGAGCTATCCGAAAAAGATGCAGATGAACTGGTTGAGACAGCAGCGCATCGCTTCTCCGAAGTCGGTTCCCAGGTCAGCACACTCTCTATTCCCATGCACCGCGACGGCAAGCATATCTGGAACGCCATCAAGGTGGAGGGGTCGGCGATGCTCATGGTGCGCGGCAATAGCATGGGCACCAATTGGAAGGGGCACTACAGCATCTCGCTCCTGGATGCCTTCGCACGGGGGCGCGTCACCAGGGCAGACGACTTCTTCGAGACACTCAAGTTAACCACCCTGCTGGGCCAGTACATGCAAGACGGGTATCACGGGCGCTATTACGCCAAGGCGCAAAACCTGGCCCGCACGCTTACCGCCGCCTACGATGACGCCCTGCAGGCCGTTGACCTGCTGGTCATGCCAACGACGCCTATGAAAGTACCTATGCTACCTCCTGGCGATGCCCCGCTTGAAGAAAAGGTCGCACGAGCCTCGGGGATGAACGGAGGGTTGAATGCCAACAGCTGCCCCTTCAACGTCACGGGTCATCCTGTCATGACGGTGCCTTGCGGTCTCATAGAAGGCCTACCCGTCGGTATGATGCTGGTGGGTAGGAGAGGAGAAGACGCGACCGTGCTGCGCGCTGCCCATGCCTTCGAGCAGATCAGCGGCTACGCAGTTCGCCCTCAGCATCTTCCGCTCTCACCGACCAAGAACGGATAGAACTTGACGCTGGTACCGCCGGTTTGTGTCGGTACCCGCTGAACGATGAGGTGCATAGATAGATGGCACGCCATGCTATTCCCCGGGTGATCGATAATCACCTGCTTCCGCCTGAGAGAGCCGATGCTAGCTTCCCGCCGATTCAGGTTGGCTCAGAGGCCTGGTATGCGTGGCTGAGTCAGCCGGCTCCGCGCTCTTTTGCCTTTTCCAGCCCCCAGGGTACCTTGACCGCTCGGCGCGAAGAGCGGCATGGCACGTGGTACTGGTATGCCTACCGCTCCCAGTCCGGTCGCCTCCACAAAGCCTACCTCGGCAAGTCCGAGGAACTCACTCTTCCGCGGCTTCACGAAGCGGCCACCGTGCTCTCGGCAGAGGGTGCAACGAGTCCACGACCATCCGATACGCCCAGTTCTCCTCCACCTCCCGCTGCCACTCCGCTCTCCTCCGCCACCAGCAGGCCATCCCTCCACCTGCTCACGACGAAAATCTCTGTGCCGCCAGTCCGCCTGAATATGGTAACGCGTCCACGGCTCACGCAACGGATGAACACTGCACTGGGGGGCGCACTTACTCTCATCGTTGCCCCCGCTGGCTGGGGCAAGACGACCTTGCTTAGTGCCTGGCATGCTGATGCCAGCCCTGGTGCCTGGCCCCTTGCCTGGATCTCGCTCGATGCAGGCGATAACGACCCGATCCGCTTCTGGACGTATGTCATCAGCGCGCTCGATACGCTGCACCCGGGCGTTGGCGAGACCCCCCTGGCGCTGATGTACGCCTCATCGTCACCGCCGATCGAGGACGTGCTCGCATCCCTGCTGAACGCGCTGATCCAGCTCCCTACGGAGACCGTGCTGGTGTTGGACGACTACCACCTCATCGAGGCTCAACCCATCCACGATGCGCTCACGTATCTCGTGGAGCACCTGCCACCGAACGTGCACCTGGTCATCGCCAGCCGAAGCGACCCACTCCTGCCCCTGGCACGTCTGCGTGCGCGCAGTGCTTTGACCGAGCTGCGTGCCGCCAACTTACGCTTCACTGCTGACGAAACCACCGCCTTTCTCACGGAGGTAATGGGGCTCTCGCTTTCAGCAGAGCAGGTAACCGCCCTGGAGGCGCGCACGGAGGGTTGGATTGCCGGGTTGCACCTGGCCGCCCTCTCCCTGCAAGGGCGAGACGATGTGGCGAGCTTCATCGCCTCCTTTACGGGCAGCCATCGCTACGTGGTGGATTACCTGGTGGAAGAAGTCCTCTCGCGGCAATCAGAGGAAGTCCAGGACTTTTTATTGCGGACCTGCCTGCTGGATCGGCTCAGCGGGCCGCTCTGCGATGCTGTGCGTGGAAGAGAGGATAGCCAGCGGCTGCTAGAGCGTGTAGAACGGAGCAACCTGTTCCTCGTCGCACTCGACGAGGAACGCCAGTGGTATCGCTACCATCATTTGTTTGCTGAGGTGTTGCGCAGTCGTTTGCAGCAACAACAGCCGTTAGTGGTTCCTGAGCTCCACCTCCGGGCGAGTGGCTGGTACGAGCAACACAAGTTGTTCGACGAGGCGGTAACCCATGCGCTGGCCATTCCCGATGTCGAGCACGCCGCTCGCTTGATCGAGCAGTACGCCCAGTTCACCAACTTTCCGAGTCAGTTCCAGGCGTTGCTCGGCTGGCTGAACAGGCTGCCCGATGCGCTCGTCCGTACCCAGCCCTCCCTCTGCCTCATGCATGCCATCACGCTGATGTTAACGCATCAGCTAGAGAAGTCTTCGGCTCGCTTGCAGGATGCCGAACGGGGTCTTCAGGAGAATATACCTGCCGAACAGCGACGTACCATCCTGGGCCAGGTGGCCGCGTTCCGCAGCCAACTGGCTCGTCTCGTGGGCGATCACGAACGTTGTGTCCCTCTTGCGCACCAGGCACTCGAGCTGTTGCCAGAGACGAAGGAGATGTCCCTCACGCTCATGTTACATGCGAGTGCTCTTGTGACTGCGGCCAATGCCTATCTTGTGGATGGGGATATGACACCTGCGGCAGAGCGCTTCGTCGAGACAACGGTCGCATCCGTGCGCGCCCTGGGCAACCTTCCGACAACCATGAGAAGTATCTCCAATCTGGCCCGGCTACAGCTGTTGCAGGGAAGGCTGCGCCAGGCTGCCGTCACCATCGAGCAGGCAGCGCAGCTGGCACCGGGGCACGGGGGCCTGCAGGCCCTGATCAACGGTGCGGACTACTACTTCATTCTGGGCGATGTGCGGCGTGAGTGGAACCAGCTAGACAGGGCCGAGCAGCAGTTGGTGCAGGGTATGGGCCTGGTCAAGGAAACGGCGACCGCGGATGCCGAGATGATCACGCGGGGCTACCTGGCCCTGGCTCGCCTCCAACAAGCTCGGGGGGAGAGCAACCAGGCGCTCGCAACGCTCGATGCGTTCGCTCAGGTGGCTGACCAGCGCGGCTTTGCCCCCGCCCTCCTGGCTCACGGGGCAGCGGTGCGGGCGCAAGTGGAGCTAGCGCAGGGCAACCTGGCGGCTGCCATCCACTGGGCAGAGACACATGGTTTGTCTGAGGCTTCCGACCTGAGCTACCCTCGCGAGCAGGAGTACCTGACGCTGGTACGGGTACGCAATGCCCAAGGGCGAGAGCATCCGGCAAGTCCGTTTATCTCGCAGGCGCTGGTCTTGCTGGAGCGGCTCCAAGAGGATGCTGAGGCAAAGATGCGCATGAGGAGTATGCTGGAAATCCTCATCCTCCGTGCGCTGGCGCTCGAGGCACAAGGCGATCGCCCAGGAGCTCTGACCGCTCTGGTTCGGGCCTTGGTCCTGGCCGAACCAGAGGGCTACATCCGCCTCTTCATCGATGAGGGAATACCGATGGCTACCTTGCTGCGCCAAGCTCATATGCACGATATAGTACCAGGCTATGTGGCGCACCTGCTGGCGGCCTTTGAGCAGACAGGAGCGAGCCTCCAACTCCCCGATTCAAACGCTCGTCCACTGGTTGAACCGCTCACCGCACGGGAGCGCGAGGTGCTACAGTTGCTGGTGGACGGGGCATCTAACCGCGAGATCGCCCATCACTTGGTGCTCAGCGTGAACACGGTCAAGAAACACGTCTTGAACCTCTGTGGCAAACTGGGAGTGCAGAGCCGTGCCCAGGCCGTAGCCCGTGCCAGGACCCTCAATCTCTTGCTGGGAACAGTTGAGAAGGTGTGAGCCGAGACTGACGTAGCTTCTACATCTTTGCCGCACAAAACACTTTATCTTCTTTCAGAGATGCAGCACCCCTAAGGAGGTTATCCGTCTCTTACCCACGTACCCTAAAACCCCTCGAAAAATAACCCTGCAATTACTTCTTTGGTGTACTGTCGTTGCTTCCTCTTTCAGCTATACTCCTCCTAGACACCATCACGGTCAAGAAGTGGTACCGGGAAGGAGGAGCGATGCCTGTCTACGAAATTCGCGTCAAAGGACATCTCGATCAGCGTTGGTCGGCGTGGTTTGATGGGATGACGATTACCAACGAGGCAAACGGTGACGCCATCGTCTCTGGTCCGCTGGTGGATCAGGCCGCGCTGCACAGTGTGCTCATAAAAGTATACAACTTGAACTTAACGTTGATATCGGTCTTGCACGTCGAGACTGACCAGGGCCTTGACAAAATAGAGAGATAAAGAAGACATTGAGCAAAGCATAGAAGAGTAAGACGGATATCCTGGGGTTATTGTTCCGTAGAACGAGAATCTGCATCTCTCACGTACACCGTGAACACAACCGAAAGGAGGAGTCGTGATGAGCAAAGGAACGTATCAGCGTGAAAATCTATTTGACGTCCAACAAACAATCAACGGAACAAACCTGGCAGGTGTGGTGGCCTCTGCTGACGATCTCTATCTGATCGAGCAGCTACGTGGTGGCAATGAGGCCGCTTTTGTGGCATTGATCGACCGTTATGCTACCGCCATGCTGCGTCTTGCCATGGTCTACGTGACGGCATGGGCGGTGGCTGAGGAGGTGGTACAGGAAACGTGGTTGGCGGTCCTTGAGGGTCTGGGCCGCTTCGAGGGGCGATCCTCTCTGAAGACCTGGATGTTTCGCATTCTCACCAACTGTGCCAAAACACGTGCCCAGCGCGAAGGACGCAGTATTCCCCTCTCTTCACTCTCAGACATGGACACTGATTACCCTGAACCCACTATCGATCCTGATCGCTTCTTGCCAGCGGATCACCAGTGGCCCGGTCATTGGATCTCGTTCCCCGCCAATTGGGAGGAAATGCCTGAAGATCGCCTGCTTTCACAGGAAACTCGTGCGTGCATTGATCGAGCAATCGAAGCGCTGCCGCCCAATCAGCGTGAGATCATCACTTTGCGTGACATCGAAGGATGGGGTTCGGAGGAAACCTGTACCTTCCTCTGCATTTCCGAGGTCAATCAGCGGGTGCTCCTCCACCGTGCGCGGTCGAAGGTGCGGGGCGTGCTTGAGAAGTACTTCGAGGAAGAGTAGGCTGAGGATGACAAACGACGATGCGCTTCCCCGCAAAGAGGCATTAGAGCTGGTCAGTGAGACAGCATCCACATCTGGCGAGATCTCCCTGCGTAAGCAACAGAATAGCATTTCCTTGCGTATTTTTGCTCTTTGTGTAACGTCAATCGCTGTTGCAGTGCATTATACGAACTACGGCCCACTCATCCCTACCTTGATGACCGAGTTACATATCAAGAGCAGTCAGGCAGGCCTCTTTTCGACCTTCCTCTTTTTGGGGCTGGCCGTGATGTATGTGCCCGCGGGAGCAGTGGCGGACCGCTATGGGCAGCGTTCTGTCATTATCGGTTCATCTCTCCTCCTGGTCCTCGGAGCGCTATTGCTACCTCTCTCCTCCAATTTTCTCCGGATTCTCCTCTGCCGTTTTGTTGTGGGTCTTGGTTCAGGTGCAGCCTTCGTGGCAGGGGCGGGAGTAGCCTCAAACCTGGGGAAACATTCATCACTCGGTCAGGGACTGTACGGCGGTTCCGTACAAATTGGTGCTGGACTTGGGCTATTACTCACTCCGCACCTACTCGCACTCTTTGGCTGGCGCGGTTCTTTTCTCATCTGGGGCCTCCTTGGTATCTTGTCTGTTCTCATCTGGTTATTCGTCAGCAACGGTCAAGAGGCGCAAGCAACGCACAACGTGAGTTTTGCAACTGGCATACGTTCACCGGCGGTTTGGACACTTGGACTATCGCACATGGGAACCTTTGGCCTGGGCAATGCTATCGCCGCATGGATCGCTGTGTATCTTGTCTATCAATATGGATTGCCAATGGGTCTAGCGGCTACTCTCGGTTCAATTGCCCTGCTGATGGGCATGTTCTTCCGTCCATTCGGCGGCATCTTGATTGCTCGCAGAATAATGGGAGCAATTCCCCTTCTGTGCTTAGGAACAATGCTCAACTGCGCCGGAGTAGGCGTACTTGCCATTCCATTGCGTCTCCCTCCTCTCGCATTTTTGGGTATGTCCTGTATTGCTATCGGATCCACCATTCCCTATGCATCCGTCTTCAATGAGGCAGCGCACTTACGCGGTATTGGCAAGGGAGTCGCCCAGGGTTTAGCGAGTACCATCTCGACACCAACGGTCCTCTTGGGACCTCCCTTGATTGGCTTGCTTTTCGAGCATACCCACAATTTTACACTTGCCTTTGGATCAATGCTGCTTTTCGGCTTTGCTGCGATCACCGTATCCTTCCTGGCTGGCCCTGCGGTGAAACGGGAAACAATTTCGACACCAGCGTAACGAATTGGCGGATGAACTGACTATGTAGGAGAGGAATCTATAGAAGGTAAAGCCGAGTAGGGAAAGACAGCGAAAGTGCTCCTGGGGCGATGAAGGAGGCAAGAAAGCTATGGACTGGTATAATGAACCACCGAGGTGGACTGTAGACGGGTGACACGATCACCATGAGCTCAGGGCCAAAAACCGACTTCTGGCGCACGACCCATTATGGTTTCATCCGTGATAGCGGGCATTTCTACCATCAGCGCATCGCAGACGACCTCCTGGTCGAGGTCAAAGTCAGCGGTGCCTACGCGGCTTTGTACGATCAAGCCGGGCTCATGGTGCGCGTAGACGAGGCGAACTGGATCAAGTGTGGCATCGAGTTCGTCGAAGAGGTACAGCAGGTCAGCGCCGTCGTCACACGTGAGTACTCGGACTGGTCCGTTGTGCCTCTGTCCGGCAATCCTGCTGCGCTCTGGTTGCGTCTCACGCGGCGCGTGTCAGCTATAGAGATCAGCTACGCGCTCGACGGCGTACAGTACCAGATGCTCAGGCTGGCCTACCTCACACCAGCTCAGGCAATGAGCGTCGGTTTGATGTGCGCGTCACCTGATGGAGCGGGCTTTCCCATCACTTTTGAGGGATTCACGATCCAGAGCATATAGGCGCATCTGCTCTTCCGTCACCCTTACCGTATCGCCGCCATTTTTGTAACACAACCAACGCCTCAAGGATGCGGCGAACAATGATCTTGTTTTCTTTGTTGACGTGAGATAGTTTCCTTACTCGATCTGGCTCATAACTCTTTCCCTGCAACGGAAGGGAAAGGGTATGGCTCCATCATTATTGGCTAAAAGTTTTTCCTGGTACGGGATACAACGCTAACAGAAGTCGCATACATACACGGACATTTTAGAAAGAGTGAGTCAATGACGAGCAACGAGAAACAGGGGAATGAACATATACCGATTCCCGGAACACGACGCAAGCCTGTTCCCATTGCCATGGCCTCTGGTCCCTTGGAGTATACCCCAGGACAGCAAGAAGAACCCTTCATCTTCACGAGCCTTGCCGATATGGTGCAATGGGCGCAGAACTGGGCCCGTTCCAGGTCTATCTGGCCATTTGGCTATGGCCTGGCCTGCTGTGCGATCGAGATGATTACTGCTACTGCTCCACAATACGATCTTTCGCGCTTTGGCTCTGAGGTGTTTCGTTCGAGTCCCCGCCAGGCCGATCTGATGATTGTCGCCGGGACCGTTTCGATCAAGATGGGTCCTCGCCTGCGCCTCCTCTGGGAGCAAATGCCAGAGCCGAAGTGGGTGATCAGCATGGGGCAGTGTGCGAATTCCGGGGGTGAATTTTATGATAGTTACTATACCGTTCAGGGCATTGATACGATTGTACCTGTCGACGTCTATGTGCCTGGCTGTCCTCCGCGTCCAGAGGCGCTCATTGAAGGGATTCTCAAACTGCGCGAGAAAATAGAGAAACAGGGGTTACAAGTACGCGGTAGATAGGAACGAGAATCGATCTGCGTGTAACGAATCGGCATCCAGCAAGACTATATCACTGAGGCACGAAAACACAGCCGGTGGGAGTGGTGGAGGGACAGGGCGTCAGTGCTGACGCCTCTGCCTCGAAATGGCTGACTGTCACTTGCGTGCCATGTCCTTC
>WNFB01007596.1_pt1 | contig 13392 bp, 15 predicted proteins | sample 5400501 | NCBI WGS metagenome assembly WNFB01 (sample SAMN13153341, study PRJNA577476) | soil metagenome | isolation source: 200 cm saprolite under Douglas fir tree site 2 hole 1 | place: USA:California | collected 2015-04-18
TCAACCACGGCGATTTGCGCGGTGCGCTGCAAATGTTTGACCGCGGCTTCGTGGGCTTCTCTTCCACGCAGCACAAACGGATTCGCGGCCTCGGTGCTCTCCGCAAAACTTTTACCTACTATTTGAAGCGCGCTCCCAAACTCGCGTACCACATCGAACAGCCACATGTGTCCGTGAATGGTGGAGTTGCCGTCGCCACGTTTTACTGGACCGTGCAGCTCGGCCGCGGTCATAAAATTCACGGGCGCGGCACTCACGTCTTTGCCAAACAAGGCAAAGACTGGCGCGCCGTGCACGAGCACTTTTCCCGCGCTCATTGAAGAATCGGTCGGGTAGCCGTTTTCTTGTGGAGGGCACGGCTCCACAGTTCGAAGAAAACCCTTTGATCAGGAGATGATGTTTGACCGAACTGCAAAGACTTGCCGGACTTGTTGTTTCCCCGAGCAAAACCTTTGAGCATATCAATCAAAGGCCAACACAGGTTTTCCCGATAGCATTGCTGCTGCTCTTCAACCTGTTGGGCGACTTCGTCGTCTACCAGGTGCTCATCACCGATGCCAACTTCGAACAAATGGCGCGCACCAAAGTGCAATGGGATGCCAGCCTGGCTGGCACGCAAAACTCACCGACGAACGTGGAACAGCAGATCAACACATTACGTCGCGAGCGGGAATACTGGTATCTCCTGCCATTGATCGCCGTCACCCTCAGCGTGCTCGCCCTTTCGATTTTCTTCTATATCGTCTTGCTGCTGGCCGGGGCAGGCGTCACGTTTGCAAAAGTCCTTGTCGTCGTCTGTTGGGCGTCCGTGATTTACCGCTGCATCGGCGGAGTTTTTACGATAACGGCTTTGCTCGCTCGCGGCCCGGCAAACTTTTTCCCTGGTCCTGCCGAAGCCTGGTCCCCCACAAGCCTCGCTCAACTCATCTCACGTCCTTCGGTGTCCCCCAACATCTACTCTTCCCTATCCAAGCTGGACGTCTTTCTGGTTTGGTGGCTAGCCGTGCTAGCCATCGGCTTTTCGAAAATCTCATCGAGACTGAGCATCGCCAAGTCCGCAGCTCTGGTGATCGCGTGCGAAGTCTTGTACCTTCTCGTGAACGTCTCCGGCCTCCCGCGTTAACGATCGCCTTCCTTCCGCACACCCGCCGGTGCCAGATTGATCGTCACGCCTTGCCCGTACGGAAACTCATACCGGCAGTTTCTCAAAGCGCTCTTTATCCGCCCGCGGCTTTCCTTGACCGCATTGTCCGGAAGCCCCACAACGTTGAAGTCCTGCATGCGCGCCGATCCCACGTCTACCTCCACCTCCACGAGGTAGGCGTCAATCCCGTACACCGAAGCGCTTTGCGTCTTGAAGAGCATGGTGGTGACGCATGGCCCCAGCGGAATCGGGGCCAACGAGGGAAGCCGCAGTCACCGCGAGCATAAATCCATCCGTCAATGCACACCAGCGATACTCCCCCTGGATCCCGCACCAAAAGATCAACCAGGTTGCTTCTTGCCCACCGGCAGGCGGCGGTTTTGCAGTAGAGCGCTAATCGCTTGCACCAGCGCCGCGCCGCTGGCGCGCAGTTCGCTGATGCGGTGTTGCGCCACCAGTTCGAGCATTTTTTCGCCTCGCGGCAGGAGTGACACCAAAACGCTCCGGCGATCCTCGTGGCTGCGGCTGCGGCGCACGTAGCCATGGGCTTCCAACCGGTCGATGAGCTCCACGACGCTGTGATGCTTCAATGCGAGCCGATCCGCGAGATTGCGGACAGTGGCCTCCTGGCCCTCGGGAATCCCGCGAATCATGAGGAGCAGCAGATATTGCTGCGGCTCGAGGCCCGCGGCACTCGCCACAGCATCGCCTTCGCGGACAAATTTGCGAATGCGGTAGCGCAGCTCGGCCAGCGCCTGGTACTCCACGGCGGTGATCTCTTTTGCCATGCTATTATTATATCGTATTACGATATATATGAAAGATTGCAGCTCCGGCGCTGGTTCCTGAAAGTAATCACGATGCAATTTTGAAATTTAGAGCGGCTTGCGGAAGGACTTCTGCGTCTTGTAATGCTCGTAGCCGGTACGTTCGTAAAACTGGTGGGCGCGCTCGCGGATCACATTCGAACGGACGGACATGCTCTTGCAGCCGTGTTTGCGGGCCCAATCCTCGGCGGCGGCGAGCAACCGCGCGCCCGCGCCAAGACTGCGATGCCCTTCTGAGACCACCAAGCCGTTCACTTCCGCGCGGATCTCGACTTCCAGCAACGGTTGCTTGCTGACGTGGAGCCAGCCGACAACTCCGACATCCTTCCCTTCGGCTACGAAGACCGCGTGGTGCGAGGCAGGCCGGACGGCCCGCAAGCGCTGGCGAATTTGCGATGCCGTTGCAGGATATCCGAGCTGTCCGCTGAGTTCAGCAATACGAGGCGCATCACCGGGCTTCGCCTGGCGAATCTTCAGTTCCTTCTGTTTTCCGTTCGGAGTCATTTTCTTCCGCTTCTCTTTCGCCGGAGCCGGGCGTGCACCGCTGCACTTTTCAGTTCGCGAAGCGCGTCCGCAGCAATCCATCGCGCGGAACGCGAGCCCTGCCGGCGGATTCTCTCGGCAGTCCGGATCGCCGCACGATTCAGGCGGATGTTTCGTTTTCCAATGTTTCTCAGGGCCCAGTTGACTGCTTTCTTGACGAAATTTCTCTCATCGAACGCTTCCCGCTCCATCACCGGCAGCAATCTTTGAAATTGCGCATCTGTCGCTCTTTTGTCGCGATAGGCCAGGTAGGCCATCAGCGCAAATCCGGCGCGCTTTATGAACTCTTCCTCGCGCTGACTCCACTCCAGTGCTTTCTTCCAAGCTGGGGCGGCAAAGACAAATAGGTGGCAACAAGTTCCATCGCAGACATCCCAATTGTCGAAATCCCGAACCCATGTCTCCATCTGAGCCGCGGTGACGCTTCCGGGCAAATCGATCATGCCCGCTAGAATCCGTGCATCGTGCACCCCTGTTCTCCACAGTGTCGACGCGAGTTGGTGGTCTTTTCCGATCCTGCGTGCCAGGACATCCATCTTTGGCTTCGCCACACCATAAACGATCTTCGCGCGAATTCCGAAGCGGGCCATGCCATCGATGTTTCGCTGCTCTCCCAAAGCCCGCAATTCGTTCAGAGCCCTGGCGCAACTCCATCTGCCATTCGTTTTCCCCTGGACGAACTGGCGGTTAGAACGTGTTGTCCGAATCAAGTAGGATCGTGACGGGGCCTTCATTGACCAGCTCCACGGACATCATCGCCTGAAAAACACCGGTTGCAACGGTCACACCCAGCTTGCGCAGAGCCTCGCAGAATTCCTCATAGAGGGCTTTGGCCAGTTCCGGCGGGGCCGCGGTGATGAAGCTGGGCCGCCGCTGCCCGTGCGCGTCGCCGTATAGCGTGAACTGGGAAACGGCAAGCACGCTGCCTTTCACGTCCAGCAGGGAGCGATTCATCTTGCCCTGATCATCTTCAAAAATGCGCAGGTTCGCGCATCTCTCCGCCATCCGCGCAGCGACCGCCGAGGTATCGTTGCGGCCGACACCGAGCAGAATCATCACCCCGGGACCGATCTCGCCGGTCACGCGGCCATCCACGGTCACTCTCGCGCGGCTGACTCTTTGGACGACGGCGCGCATGCCCGTGGATCAGTTGCTGCCCTGCTTCGCCTTCCGCGGCAACGACAGGGCAAGAAATTCGCGCGGCGCCGGCTGGCACTTCGGACAAAAATAGCTGCTCCGCCCCGCCACAATCCCGCGCCGGATGACGGTCTTGCACCGGTAACAGCACTTTCCCTCACGGTCGTAGGCGCGATGGCGCCGCTGATATTCTCCCGGCTTGCCTTCCGCGTCAAGAAAATCGGAAATCGAAGAGCCACGCATCGCGATGGCTTTGTGTAAAATCTCCTGTAACGCGTGCAACAGCGTGGCGGTTTGGTTCCGGGTCAATTTCGCTCCCAGCCGCGCGGGATGAATTTTCGCTCTCCACAAGCTTTCATCCGCGTAAATGTTGCCGACACCGCGAAGCACGCCCTGGTCCAGGAGCAGCGCCTTGATGCGCGCGCGCCGCCCGCGGATTCTGCTGACAAACTCTTCCTCGCTCACCTCGAGCGGGTCGGCACCAAATCCCGTCAGTTCCTCAGCCAGCGGCGCTTCCGTAAGGTAGGCGATGCGCCCGAAGCGCCGCGCGTCGGTGTAGCGCAGCTCGCGGCCGTCATCCAGCAACAGGCAAACATGGGTGTGCTTCTCGCATGGCTTTTCCGCGGGGCTTGGCACCATCTGCCCGGTCATCCCCAGATGCACGAGCAAGGATGCCGTGTTCGCGCTCTCGCCCCCCGGCACGCCGTTGCGTCGTGCATCCGCGGAGAGCCGCAACAGCATGAATTTTCCATAGCGCTCCACAGCCTCGATCCGGCGGCCGGGCAAATGCTGCTCGAGCGCCACGGGATCGTCGATGAAATCTGTTTTCCCAAGCGTGACCGAGAGGATGCGCCGTCCGAGGATGGCCTGCCGCAATCCGCGCGCTACCGTTTCGACTTCGGGAAGTTCCGGCATAAGAGTGGTGACCCTCCAAAATAGCACAGAGCACCGCTCCGAGTGGGAATCGGCGGGCTCCCCGGCTCACGACTGCCCGCCTCTCTTCTGCCTAACTCGTGTTAGAGTTTCGCACTCGGAGGTGTCTTGTGCTCATTCGCCGCAGGAGTTTGATACTGGCGATTACGTTTGCCGTCGCTGCCGCAGTGCTGACTGTAGCACCCGCGCGAGCTAAGAAAATCGAAACCGGATTTCTCGACCGCACGGCGACCGTGGCAGGCGCGGAATACAAATATCAAGTTTTCATTCCGGACAATTGGACACCCAAGAAAAAATGGCCCGTGATTCTCTTTCTTCATGGCGCCGGGGAACGCGGAGACGACGGCCTGATCCAAACCGAGGTTGGCATCGGCAGAGCGATCCGGCGAGATCGTAGCCGGGTCCCGGCCATCGTGGTGATGCCGCAGTGCCGCAAGGACGTTTGGTGGACGGATTCCGCCATGGGAGACGTCGCCATGGCCGCTTTGGAGCAGGCAGAAAAGGAGTTTTACGGCGATTCCGCTCGAATTTATTTGACGGGGCTTTCCATGGGCGGCTACGGGACATGGTATCTTGCCGGAAAGTATCCGGGAAAATTCGCAGCGATTGCTCCCATTTGCGGTGGCATTCTCATGCCGGACCTCTCTCGCAAACAGTCCCCGGACGATTCCAAGCCCTATGCGGAAGCCGCAGGAAAAATCGGCAAGAACACTCCGGTTTGGATATTTCATGGCGGCGACGATCCGGTGGTGCCCGTCGCGGAATCGCAACGCATGGCGGCGGCGATGAAGGCGCTCGGCGGTGAAGTGCGCTACACCGAATACCCGGGCGTAGGACACAACTCCTGGGAGAAGGCGTACGACGAAGCAGAACTTTTTCCTTGGCTGCTCTCGAAAGCAACTAGTGCGAAGGCTGGCAAGTAAAGATTGGTGCTTGCGGGGCGCGGTATCGTGCGCCCCTACGAAAAGAATCTTCCCCGCTACTTTTTGTGATAATTCGGATACGGAGGATGGTCCGGAATCACGACGGGATTCTTTTTTAACGCCTCCATCGTGACTTCCACAGCCTTCTCGAGCTGCCGGTCATGTCCTGCCGCCACGGACGCCGGATCATTTTCCACTTCAATATCCGGCGCGATGCCATGGTTCTCCACTTCCCATTGGCCGTACAGCCCGTAAATCGCAACGCGCGGCGCGGTGACGAATCCTCCGTCCAGAAGAGGCGGATAGCCGTAAATTCCGACCAGGCCTCCCCAGGTGCGCGTGCCGACCAGCGGCCCCACCTTGTCCTGCTTGAACATCCATGGCAGCGCGTCGCCGCCCGAACCGGACATTTCGTTGATGATCATGGTCTTCGGTCCGTAAATCTGCGCGAGCGGCGAACAGAACTTTTCTCCCTCGCGCGAAATCGCGCAGTTTCGCAAAGGCCGTTTCAGCGTGTCGATGATGTAATCGGCGATTTCGCCGCCGTGGTTGTAGCGCTCGTCAATCACCGCGCCTTGCTTACCCACCTGCGCGAAATAGAAGCGATTGAAATTGAGCCACCCGCCGACAGCCGTGTCCGGGACGTGCACGTAAGCCAGCTTCCCTCCGCTCAATTCATCCACTCTGCGGCGGTTATCTTCCTCCCAAGCGCGATTGCGCAGCGCGAATTCGTCCGGCAACGGCACCACGGTGACTTCGCGCGCGTCCTTGGCGTCCGAGTTGGGGCCCACTTTGATTTTGATCTGTTTGCCGGCCGTGTTTTCAAAGAAGCTGTAGACCTCTGCAGGCAGCCGGATGTCGCGGCCCTCCACTTCCAGCAGGTAGTCACCCGGCTTCACATCCACACCCGGCTGCGTGAGCGGCGCGCGCAAGTCGGGATTCCAATTCTCGCCGTTGTAAACCCGCGCGAAACGGTAGCGGCCGTTCTCGATTTTGTAGTCGGCTCCCAGAAGGCCGCCCTTCACTTCCTTCGGCTTGGGGACGTCCCCACCCGCGATGAACATGTGGCCGATGGTGATCTCGCCCAGCATTTCGTCAAAAAGATAGTTCAAGTCTGCGCGTCCGCCCAGACCTTTCAGGTACACCGCGTATTTCTTCTCGGCTGCATTGAGGTTGAGACCGTGGTGATTCGGGTCGTAGAGGAAGTCGCGCTGGATTCGCCAAACTTCGTGATACATCTGGTTCCACTCCGGGCGAGGGTCGACGTAAACCTCCATGTCGTCGAGTTTCAGCGCACCGTCGCCGGGCTTGGGCGCCGCAGCCGTTGCGGCGATAAACCATCCCGGTCCCTGCTTGTACAAAACTTTCTCGCCGTTCGCTGACACTGCGAATCCATTGATTCCGCTTAGGAAGGGCTCCGTTTTGCGTGTGGTGAAGTCAAACTTCGAAACCGTCACCGGTGTTGGCTCAAACCGTGGAACGTCCACGATTTCGGAGAGAAACAGCGTTCCCGCTTTGCCGGTGTCGAGACCTTCGTAACGGGCGGGTTTGATCGGCAGCGCCACGATTCGCTGCCCGATGCCGTCCAGATCAATGGTCACCTTGACGGGCTCCTGCTTCTTCTCGTCCTTTTTCTCCCCTTCTTTACCCTTCTCTCCTTCTTTGGTCTTGTCGACTTCTTTGCCTTTGTCTCCGCCCGCCGCTTCCTTCTTTTCTTCTGACATTTTTTCTTCGTCGCTCTGTGGCTCAACCGGAGAAGGATCACCTTTCTTCAAGACCGCTGCATAGATGCTCCGCAAAATCGGATGCTGGAAGCTCGACAGATCGAGCCAGCCCAAAGAAAGTCCAACATCCGTGCTGACGGCAAAAATCAGGGATTTCCCCCCTTTGTCGAATACCGGATAACGCGCGTCGCTGATCCCATCGGTGATTTGAGCTTCCTTGCCGCTTTCCAGCGAGTATACGAACACCGCGCGTAGATGATTTTCCAGCAGCTTCGCGTAGGTCAGCCATTTGCTGTCCGGCGACCACGTTTCGTTCATCGCGGAGGTCGGCTCATCGAAGCGGTCCGTGGTCACTTTCACGGGCGTGCCTTTCTCCACGTCCACGTACCACAGATTCAGCCGCTTGTCGGTATAGGCAATTTTCTTGCTGTCCGGCGACCACAGCGGGCCATAAAAAAACGAAGGAGGATTGCCGAGATTGATCTTCTTGACCGATCCCGAGCCCGATTGATCAGCGATAAGCAGCGCATATTCGCCCGACTCGTCCGAAAAAAAGGCAATGGATTTTCCGTCCGGTGACCATGCCGGATCGCGCTCGGCAACCGCCGGTGTCCGCGTCAAATTGCGAATGTCACCCTTTTCTGCCGGCACGGTGAAAATTTCGCTTCGAGCTTCAAAGACGGCCCGTGCCCCCGCCGGAGAGATCGCCGCATGGCGAATTTTGTCCGCAGCCTTCTCGTAGTGCGGCCGCGTGGAAGGCAAGTCTCCCGCGATTCGAATGTTCACTTTCGTGGATTTGCCACTGGCCGGACTGTACAGATATATGCCGCCAAACTGTTCGTAGACCAACGCGTCAGGCCCCGCAGTGAGGGATTTGAAATCGAGCCCTTTGTTCTCGATCACCTGCTTCACGGTTTTGGTCTTTGTGTCATACGCAAAAAGCGTCACCGGTCCGTTGCGGTCTGAGAGGAAATAGACCGTGTCACCGAACCACACGGGATGTTTGTCATTCGAATTCTCGCGCGGCACTTTTTCAAGCGCCAAGTCGCTCAGCCGCACAATATTGATTGGAAGACTTTGCCCGCCGCGATACCGCTTCCACGAGGTCTGCCACGCCAAGTTGGGCACATAGGCAATCCGCGTCCCGTTTGGAGAAAACGAAGCGCCTTCGCCGCGCCACATGGGCAAGACTTGCGCCGGGCCGCCCTCGACCGGAACGGTATAGAGGCGGTCGAAATCCGCAAACGCTTCACGATCTGAATGAAAGAGCACCTTTTTCCCGTCCGGAGTCCATCCCACGGCGATGTCCGTGCCCGGATGCCAGGTCAGCCGCTTGGGCTCGCCGCCTTCCGCCAGAATCACAAACACGTCCACGTTCCCGTCGTATTGTCCTGTAAACGCAATCCAATTTCCGTCGGGCGAGAACACCGGCAATCCTTCATGGCCTCCCGTGGTCAGTTGCCGCGCGTCACCGCCTTCGCGCGGAACGCTCCATAGGTATCCGCCATAAGCAAAGACCACTTGCGTCTTGCTGAGAGTGGGTGAATGCGCCAATAGCGGCGTTTCCTCCGCTCCTTGGGATAATCCTGCGCAAGCCAGCAAGACACCAGTCAGAATCGCCATTCGAACGCGCATGTTCCCTCCAAAGAAAATTTCCTCGATCGCCAGGAAGTGATCCCTTCTTCCGCTCCGAGGTCTTACCTCAATGCATTCTTTGTCACGGAACCCACCACAGCCCGCAGACTAGCCCCTTAAGACGGAAGAGCTAAGTAAAATGTTTGCAGAAATTCTCTCGATTACGGCAATAGCGCGAAAACCCGCACCGGCCCGCCCGAGCCACCCTCCAGCTTGATTGGCGCCACCACGAGGTACGGTCCCGTTTCCGGCAATCCACTTAGGTCCGCGAGGTTTTCCAGATGATATAGTCCCGCGCCCAGCGCCAGGTGATGCACCGCAAAATCTCCCGATGCGCCGTAATCAACGCTCATCGTATCGCAACCCAGGCCGCTGATCTTCCGTTCGATCAGCAGTTTTGCCGCCTCCAAGGAAAATCCAGGAAAGTGCATCTTCCCCTGGGCGTCCTGATTCCGGTACTTCTGCGCATCCGGCCACCGCGAAGCCCAGCCAGTCCGCAACAGCACGATCGCTCCTTCCTGAATGCGCCCGTTGCGCTTCTCCCATTCCTGAACTCGCGCTGGGCGAAGCTGATAATCCGCATCTTTCGCGCCCTCGGCTCGCACATCGATCACCACTGCGGGCCCAAAGAGCTGCTTCACGGGAATCTGATCGACTGTTGTTTTTCCCGGCGGGAAGTGCGCGGGGGCATCCAGATGTGTCCCGTAGTGTTCCAGCATCCAGAAGCTCCGTGTGAAATATCCATTCTTCTCGACCGTGGCGTTGACTTTCGCTTCGAACCACTTTTCGTCGCCCGGCCAGGGCACCAACTTGTCGTTAATCGCGTAGCTCAAATCGAGGACCCGTGTTTTGCCGGATGGAATGTCGTCAAGCAATTTTGCGTAAAAAAAGCCAGCATGGCAACTGCACACGTTGCGGAAAAACTGAAACGGCCTATTGTAGCCATTGGTCACCCCAGATTCTGTTGCGGAAGATGATTCTTTCCTGCCTCGCCGTTACTTTCGAATCCCCGTCGAAGGGAAGCGTCATGCGTCAGGGCAGCGGTATTCCGGGCGTGGCGACAATCCCGGCCATGCGTAGGATTTCCTGGTACTCCACATCGCTGATCGAAGAAATGAGCACTCTCACGTTCTTCAGTAGTTTCATTTTTCTCAAAGCCGGATTCGCGCGCAATTCCGTCAATGTCACCTGCCGGGGAAGTTTCTCGAATGCACGCAGATCTGCCACCAGGTTTTTCCCCTTGTGATTGTGCGGGTCGGGGTAGGGGTCGCGGGTGATCTCCGCGATGGAATAGAGCGCGCGCTCTGGCGCCGAGTGATAACACAGTACTCGGTCACCTCTGCGCGCAAGCTTCAACGCGCGGATCGCATCCGGTTTTGCTGCTGCTCCATCCCACATCTCCTTGCCTTTTACGAAGAGGGTGTCCCAGTGATAGTGGTGAGGGTCCGCGCTGAAGATCCAGTAGTGTCGTTGGACAGTCGGTGTAGCCATCGAGGCTTAGAGTCGGCAGAACTATACACGGTGGTAACCAAAAAGCGAAACAAAATGTATGGGTTAGGAAGCCGCCGCCCCATCCGAAAGTTCGTGGGGAGGTGGCAATATCTGGTCAGAATATGATTATCTGCTGTGTTTTCTGTAAGATACAGATGCGACTACCCAGCATCTACGAAAATGTCTTCTCCCCGGACCTCGACCTGATGGCAATCCACCCCCACGGTCGGGTTTTGCTTTACCTTCCCCGTGGTCACGTCGTATTGCCAGCCGTGCCAGGGACAGGTAACGATATTTCCTTCCAAAACTCCTTGCCCCAGCGGTCCGCCCCGGTGAAGGCAGGTATTGTTGATGGCATAGAACTTGCCCCCGATATTGGCCAACGCGACGGCCTTGCCTTCTACATGAAACTCCCGGATCGTTCCCGGCGTGATCTCATTGATCTTTGCTGTTCTGGCAAAGGCCATCTCTTCTTCACTCCCTTTTTAATCGTCTGACTTCCCTTTTCTTCACCTTGGTTCTGGCGTCTGCGCCACCATCACACCCTTCTTGAAATCTTCCACCATCTCCGGCCGCAAGCGCACTTCGGTGGGCCGTTTTGCCAGTGTCATTTGGTCAATCTTGTCCTGCAATTTGAGCAATCCGAAGAAGAGCCCCTCGGGCCGCGGCGGGCAGCCCACAATGTACACATCCACAGGAACGATGCGGTCCACGCCTTGTAAGACGGAGTAAACATTAAACGGCCCGCCAACGCTCGAGCATGCTCCCATTGACATACACCACTTTGGGTCTGGCATTTGGGCCCACACGCGCTGGATTACCGGCGCCATCTTCAGCGTGACTGTCCCCGAGACGATCATCAGGTCCGCCTGCCGCGGCGATGGCCTGAACACTTCCGCGCCAAACCGTGCCATATCAAACCGGGAAGTCGTGGACGCGATCATCTCAATGGCGCAGCAAGCCAGTCCGAACGTCAGCGGCCAGAGCGCGCTCTTTCGCGCCCAATTGAACACGTAGTCCACCGACGTAATCATGAAATTCTTTTCGAAACGCTGATCCAGCACGCCCATGCGACGTTACTCCGGCCAAGGTTCTCTACCTCCACGAAGTATATATCCTGCCGGAACCTCCGTCAAAACACATCGCGCTCTCTGAACCTAAGAGCAGCGCTTAATTGTGCGATTCTTTCAGCAGAGATTCTCCTCTTGCCGGCCTCTGGTCTTCGAGCTTCCGCGCGAGCGATTTCCAGTACGTCGCAGGCCGCAAACGCTGGAGAAAGTCGATCTGGTAGGCATCCATTCCGATAAGAATGCGTGGCGCCTGGCGTTCCACGCCGCGCAAAATCTTTGCCGCAGCCGTTTCCGGAGGCGTGCGCGCCAGCCGTTCGAATCGCGCGATATTTGCTTCGCGCTTCGGCGCCGGTGTCCCTGCCCCCAGCCGCGAATGCCGCGCGATCGGTGTGCGAATGCCTCCTGGATGAACGCAGGAAACAAAAACATTACTTCCTTCCAGTTCGTGCCGCAGCGCTTCTGTGAATCCCCGCACCGCAAACTTGCTCGCCGCATAGGGTACCTGTCCTGCTGGAGCGATCAGTCCGAATACGCTCGAAATATTCACAATTTGCGCGCTTCTCGCCCTTCAGTAGGGGCAGGAAATACTTCACTCCATACACCGTTCCCCAGAAATTGATGTTCATCAGCCAACGAAAATCATCCAAAGAAATCTCTTCAAAATCTCCGTGCAAGGAAACTCCAGCATTATTGATCAGCAACGTCGCGCGTCTGTGCCGTTCCTTCACTTCATCCGCGAAGGATTTCACACTTTCTTCCTTCGCGACGTCCACAACACGCGTCGTGACCAGCACGCCATTTTTCACCAGCGATTGCGCCGTCTGCTCGAGTCCCGCTTCGTCAATATCAGCCAGTGCCAGCGTCGAACCCGCAGCCGCCAGTTGTTGTGCGAGGGCCCGGCCGATTCCCGACCCAGCCCCCGTCACCACCGCAACTCCGCCCTTGACAAATGTCATGGAAGAACCTCGGAACGCACGCCAATACCTATCACGCGGTTTTCAAATTTGCCACTCACTTCATTCCTTCATCCCGTGAACCAGCAACGCACCTCCCGCCTTAAACGCGCGCAGATGCTCCGCGTCGCGAAACCACTTGCCCGTGTAAACGTCCGGCGTTGGCGACGGATCAACAATGCGTTCGTGCCCGACGTTGCAGAAACCCGCAGCACGCAGATGCTCCGCCCATTCCTCAGCCGAAAGCAGATGTGTGGCCACCGCAAGCAGCTCTCCCCACTGGTGACAGTGCGGATTGTCCCGATAGTAGTTGATGAGGATCCACGCTGACCCGCCTGTCATCAGCACTCGTAAAATATCTCGAACTCCGGCGGCGGGATCAGGCCAGTAATAAGCCGACTCAACGGAGATGGCTTGGGAGAAAAAATTCGGTTGCCACGGAATTTCCGCGACTTCTCCGGTGACGAACATCAAATTGTCAAGATCTACGCTGGCACGCCGCGCGTGACAGATCATCTCGTCCGAAATGTCCATTCCGACCACGCGGCCCTGGGGCACCAATTTCGCCAGCCGCCTGGACAGCCAACCCGCCCCGCATCCTACATCGAGCACATTGTCCGTCGCCGTCGGCCGCATCTTCTCCAGCACCGGCAGCGTTATTGGCAGGTGATCCTGCTCCATGCCTTCTCCGCGCCCCGCGTCCGCCCAGCGGTTGAATTCCTCGCGCAGCGCATGGTCGGTTTCTGGCTTGGTCACTCGTACTTCCGGGGAATCCCCCAATTATACCGATCTCCCGCACGCGCCGCAGAAATGGGCTCCGTAAGGCGATAGTGCACCGCACTGGCAGCAGAACCGACCAGCGCTCACCGGAACCATCCTAACGGGAATGTACCGCTCCGCGGAGCAGGCCCATATCAACGCGATAAGCCAGCCGATCACCGTCCAGCCGAACAGCAGGTTTACCATGAAAATGCCCATGGCATCGGCCTTGTGTCGCCCGATGAGCGTCGGC
>WNFB01003775.1_pt1 | contig 13389 bp, 15 predicted proteins | sample 5400501 | NCBI WGS metagenome assembly WNFB01 (sample SAMN13153341, study PRJNA577476) | soil metagenome | isolation source: 200 cm saprolite under Douglas fir tree site 2 hole 1 | place: USA:California | collected 2015-04-18
ACCATGATTCCGGATTCGGCGGAACGGTATTTATCGAAGAAGATTTTTGAGGGTGGGATCTGATCGCTGTCAGACAGGTTCGTGTCAGGGCATGGCTTTAGCCGTGCCGCTTGTGGTTGTTCTTTTCAGGGCTTCAGCCGCTGCGAAAAGATCTGCTTAAGGTCAGCGGCTAAAGCCGGTGTTCATCCTGTCCTTTACGGCACGCCTAAAGGCATGCCCTGATACGAATCTATTCATGCTTCCGTTAGGGTCAACCTTCGGTTAGAGCAAACGCTATGAACAAGAAACAGCAGCCCGGTTTTGCCACCCGCTCCATTCACGCCGGGCAGGAGCCCGACCGCGAAACCGGTGCGGTGGTACCGCCCATCTACGCGACCTCGACCTACGTCCAGGAAGAACTAGGCAAGAACAAGGGCTACGAGTACGCGCGCGTTTCCAATCCGACGCGCACTCGCCTGGAAGAGAACTTGGCATCGCTCGAAGGCGGAATTGCCTCGCGAGTGTTCGCCAGCGGCATGGCCGCGATCAATGCCATCTGCACCATGTTTAAGTCCGGCGATCACGTGGTATGCGGCAACAATCTGTACGGTGGAGTGCCCCGGCTGTTCAATCAGGTGCTGGCGGATTTTGGGATGGAATTCACTTATGTGGATACCTCCGACGTGAAGAACGTGGAGCGCGCCATCCGCGAGAACACCCGCATGGTGTACGTGGAGACGCCGACTAATCCGCTCATGGCGCTAAGCGATATCAAGGCCATCAGCCAGGTATGCCGCCGCAAGAAAATAGAACTCGTGGTTGACAATACGTTCCTGTCGCCGTATTTCCAACAGCCCATTGCCCTAGGTGCGGACATGGTCGTGCACTCGACCACCAAGTTCCTCAACGGTCATAGTGATGGCTTAGGCGGAGTGGTGGTTTGCACTCGGCCAGAGCAGGCCGAGAAGCTGGCTTTTGTCCAGAAAGCTGCCGGAGCGATTCTTTCGCCGTTTGAGTGCTGGCTGGTGTTGCGTGGAGTAAAAACACTGGCAGTGCGCATGGAGCAGCACGATCGCAACGGCCGATTCGTGGCCGAGTTCCTGGCACGGCACAAGAAGGTGAAGGAAGTTTTTTATCCCGGGCTGCCGGATCATCCGCAGTACGAGCTGGCGCAGCGCCAGATGACCGGCTGCGGTTCCATGATCACATTCGAGACCGGCTCTCTGTCCAACGCCAGGAAAATGCTGAAGAAGGTGAGGATCTGCTCGCTGGGAGAATCGCTCGGTGGAGTGGAGACGCTCATCTCGCATCCCGCGACCATGACCCACGCGGCGGTTGGCGAAAAGGGAAGAAAAGAGATTGGGATTACCGATGGCATGGTGCGCATCTCGGTGGGCATCGAGAACGTTGAAGACATCATCGATGATCTCGATGAAGCGTTGAGAGCGATTTAGCAAAATCATTTGCCGCGAATTCGCCAGGATTAGCGCGATTCAAATTCCGGGATCTTCTACTTTGCCACGTGAGGCAACTTCCTTTGGCCGAGCAACCTCCATCCACCTCCCGCGAATGGAACTCCTCCGAATATCATCGTCTATCCGGGCCGCAGGTCAGTTGGGGCAAAAAGGTACTCTCACGCCTGCGGTTGCGCGGCGATGAAGTGCTGCTTGATGCCGGCTGTGGCTCGGGAAGGCTGACTGGCGAGCTGCTGCAAGCTCTGCCCCGCGGGCGTGTGGTCGCTGTCGATCTTTCGCAAAACATGCTGGGCACCGCGCGCGATCACCTGCAGCCGCAATTCGGCGGCCGAGTGTACTTGGTTGCAGCCGATCTGCAGGAACTTCCTTTTGAACGGGCATTCGACGGTATTGTCAGCACCGCGGCATTTCATTGGGTTCTGGACCACGCCCGCCTGTTTCGCAGCCTGCATCGGGCGCTCCGCCCAGGCGGATGGTTGGAAGCGCAGTGCGGAGGTGGTCCCAACCTGGCCCGCCTGCGGAAGAGAATGGCTGGGCTTGCTGCGACGCCCAAGTTCGCTCGATTCCTCGCTGACTTTGAGGAGCCGTGGGTTTATGCCGATGCGAATACTGCGGCTGACACGCTGCAGCGCGCCGGATTCACTGACGTGAAAACTGGGCTTGAACCTGCACCCACCGTGCTCGACGATGTTCAGCACTATTCGGAATTTATCAAGACGGTCATTCTGCGGAGCCACCTCGAGCGCATCCCTGATTCAGATCTGCGCGCCCACTACGTCTCGGAACTTGCTCATCAGGCCGAGTCCGATGACCCTCCTTTCTTATTGGACTACTGGCGGCTCAATCTGAGCGCGAAAGTGCCCTAGCCCAGCACCAGAGTCACTATCTCCAGCAAAATCCATATTTGGCAGAACGCAACTTCTGGCGACACTGCGGGTTCACAGGTGTGTACCACGCGACATGAGTCTTCAATCATGAGTCTTCAATAGGGAGAAAGATATGCGACGAACGGTGCTTAATCTAAGTTTCATCCTCCTGGGGTCGTTGCTGGCCTTGGGTCAAAATGGCGCCACAGCCTCGGGCGATACCGCCAATGACGTCAAGGACCTTCATCAGGACCGGAGAGATGTTCGCCGTGATCGGCGGGACATTCGCTCGGACCGTCGCGATGTGCGGCAGGATCAGCGTGACGTGAACCAGGACCGCGCCGACCGCAACCGCGATTTGCGTGACGTGCGTAAGGACCGGCGCGACCTTAACGCCGACCAGCGCGATATCCGGCATGACGAAACGGACATCGCCAAAGACCGCAGGGAGATACAGGAAGACCTGAAGAAAGGCGATAAGGCTGACACTGCCAAAGAACGGGCCGACATCGCACGCGACCGCAGAGACCTCAATAAAGATCGCCGCGAGGCTAATTCAGATCGCCGTGACCTGCACCGTGATGTCCGGGATGCGCGGGCCGATCAGCGTGACATTAACCAGGACAGAGGCGACATCCGCTCCGACCGCCGTGACATTCATCGCGACCGCAGGGATGTGCGCGGTGACCGGCGCGACGTGCGCCGTGACAAGCGCGACATCAAGCACGACCGCGGCGAAAGGTAACTCACCCGCGTTTCAGGCTGGCGGCGAGGGCTCTCTCTCTCGCCGTCATTTTCTGCTTTCGTCGATGATTGAAAGGCAAGTCCGTAAGTGCTACGTACGGCTCAGTCCACCGATTCGCCAATCCACTTCAAGTAGTCTGGGCTGCCGTTCTCGATCGAGATACAGATGCACTCCGGCACTTCGTAAGAGTGCAGTTCCTTGATGGCGTCGCGCACACGATCGAAAGCAGCGCCGGTGGTTTTGATCACGAGCAGCCACTCTTGGGCCTCTTCTACCTTACCTTCCCAGCGGTAAATTGACTCAATTTGTGGGACGATGTTGACGCACGCGGCCAGCCGGCGTTCCACTAACGCGCGGGCAATTTTGCGGGCTTCTTCTTCCGATCCGGCAGTGGTCAGGACGAGCTTCTTGTCAGTCATATAAAATCAGCCTTCAGCTATCAGCTCAGGACGAGAGGTTACCACTTGGCACGCTAGTGAAGGCCGGCACATGGCGACGCAAATCAAGTTTGGCACATCGGGATGGCGGGCGGTGATAGCGGAGGAGTGTACCTTCGTCAATGTACGCCGTGCGGTGACCGGAATCGCCCGCTACGTGGTTTCGCAGAAGCCATCTGGGGCACGGGTGATTGTAGGGCGCGATCCCCGGTTCCTGGGCGAGACTTTCTGCTCACTCGCGGCGGAAATTCTTGCCCTGCACGGCATCACGCCGCTGATCATCGCCGAAGCCGTGCCTACGCCTGCCATTGCTTACGCCGTGATCCGCGACCGCGCGGACGGCGCGATCAACTTCACCGCCTCGCACAATCCGCCCGAGTACAACGGGATCAAATTCTCGACGCCCGACGGCGCCCCGGCGCTGCCGGAGGTCACCAAGCGGATCGAGGCGGAAATTGCGGCCCTGGACACGGCAGGCAAAGGCGCTTCGATCGCAGGCGTTAAACCTGCGGCGGCGCAGCCACTCGATCCACGCGGCATGTACCTGTCGCGACTGCGGGAGATCGTGGATTTCAAAGCGATTCACAAGGCCGAGCTGAGAGTCGTGTTTGACCCTCTGTGGGGGGCGGCGCGAGGCTATCCCGACACGCTGCTAGCCGAAGCCGGCGTGGACGTGGCCACTGTCCACGATTGCCGTGACGTGCTCTTCGGCGGACACGCGCCCGAACCGGACGACCACCTGTTGGGAGACCTTCGCGCAGAGATGCGGGCCATGAAAGCGCACATTGGCATAGCCACTGATGGTGATGCTGACCGCTTCGGCATCGTGGACGAAGACGGGACCTTCTTCCAGCCCAACTACATCATTGCGCTCCTGTTCGATTACCTGGTCGAAAGCCGAGGCTGGAAGAATGGAGTCGCCAAGTCGGTGGCCACGACCAACCTGATAAATGCCTTGGCCAAGCGTCACGGAATCGAGTTGCACGAAACGCCCGTGGGCTTCAAGTACATCGGTGAGTTGATCAAGCAGGACAAGATTGCGATTGGCGGGGAGGAAAGCGCGGGGCTTTCCATCCGCCACCATGTGCCGGAAAAAGACGGCATCCTGGCTGGTCTGCTGTGCTGCGAGATGGTGGCTCGCCGGGGCAAGCCGCTCGGCCGTCAATTGCAGGAGCTATTTGCCGAAGTTGGTTCCTTTTATCCCATGCGCGAGAACTTCCGCTTGACGCCGGCAGTGAAAGAGAAGTTCACTGGAAAGCTAGAGCAGGAGCCGCGCGAGTTCTTCGGCCGCAAGGTCAGCGAAGTAGTGCGCACCGACGGCCTGAAGCTGGTGTTTGCAGACGGTTCCTGGGTGTGTTACCGGTTGTCGGGCACGGAACCCGTGGTTCGGGTTTATTCCGAGGCCGGCAGCAAAGCGGCACTGGAGAAGTTGAGCGCGGCGGCCAAACAATGGATCTTCGACTAGAGGGACTCCCGAAAGTGCGAATTCTGCCGCGGCCGGAACACGGGCTGCGGGCGCTGCTCGAGCGGGCTCCACAAGTGGAAGCTCTCGCCGAGCGTGCGAAGGAAGCAATGCGTCCGACTTTGACCTGGCTGTCTGGCGCATGGCGTCGCCTCGCCACCACGGCAGTGGCGCTGCTTACGGTCTGGCTGTTCTTGCACGTGATGTTCGGCGCCAACGGTATGGTGGTTTACCGGCAGAAACGGGCCGAATACCAAGACCTGCAAAAGGAAATTAACGGCCTGCAAAAAGAAAACGGCCACTACACCGGGCAGATCAAGGCGCTCAAGACCGATCCCAAAACCATCGAGAAAGAGGCGAGGGAGCAGTTGCACTATACCCGTCCGGGCGAAGTGGTGTACGTGACCCCGGCGCCTGTGCCGTCACCACCACCTCGTACTAACGCCGCCCAGAAGTAACTCCTGCACAGCCGATTGTGATATAGTTCCGTCCACTCTGGTTGGCAAGAACTGAGCTGTAACCCGCCGCCACGTTGCCACCTCAATAGCTTTGTACTTCTGTGCAGGCGCTCGCAGCGGCAGCGCGGACAAGTGGAGGTTGGGCCTTTTTGGTAAAATCTGCGGCTCCGGCCGCTAAAAACACAAGGAGTTCCGCTATGAAGAAAGTGTTGCTGATTTGTCTTGCACTTTGCATGGTGTTCTTGATGGTGGCCATAGTATCGGCGGCTGACAAGGACAAGACGGAAACTGTGAATGGCTGGGTCGCGGATTCGAAATGTGGTGTCAAAGGTGCAAACGCCGGCGCGGAGGCCTGCACCAAGAAGTGCCTCGCTGCGGGGGCAAAGATGGTCGTAGTCACCGACACCGACCAAAAGGTGCTGACGGTTGACAATCCGGATGCCCTGAAGGGCCACGAAGGCCACCACGTTGCCGTCACCGGTCACGTGACCAAGGATTCCATCCACGTGGAAAGCACGAAGATGTTGTGAAGTGAGTTGAACAAGAATTCATGGGCGGCCGCGAGAGGCCGCCCTTTTTTCTTTTTGGATCCGGTCAGCGCACTACGCCCTCCAGCGGGGAACTGGCGGTCGCGTAGAGCTTCCTCTGCATCCGGCCCGCGAGATACGCCTGGCGTCCGGCGAGAACCGCATGCTTCATGGCTTCGGCCATGAGGACTGCGTCTTGCGCACCAGCGATGCCCGTGTTCATCAGCACAGCGTCGGCGCCCAATTCCAAGGCGATAGTAGCGTCCGAAGCAGTGCCCACGCCAGCATCGAGGATCAGCGGCACCCCAGTAATCATCTCCCTGAGGATGCGGATATTGGCGGCGTTCTGGATCCCAAGTCCGCTGCCAATCGGCGCACCCAGAGGCATGACGGCGCTGGCGCCGGCATCGAGCAGGCGCTTGGCGAAGACCACGTCATCGGAAGTGTAAGGCAAAACCGTAAAGCCTTCCTTCACCAGGACGCGAGTGGCTTCGAGCGTGGCCTGCACGTCGGGATAGAGCGTCGCCTGATCGCCAATGACCTCCAGCTTCACCCAATCGGAGAGGCCGACCTCGCGCCCCAGGCGCGCCGCGCGAATGGCCTCGTCCGCCGTGTAGCAGCCCGCGGTGTTGGGCAGCAGGAAATATTTCTTCGGGTCAATGTAATCGAGCAGCGATTCTTTGCTGCGGTCCAGATTGACGCGGCGCACGGCGACGGTCACCATCTCGGCGCCGCTGGCCTCCAGTGCGCGTGCAGTCTCCTGAAATGATTTGTATTTCCCCGTGCCCACGATGAGGCGGGAACGGAACTCGCGTCCGGCAACGATCAATGCGTCCGTCATTGCTCCATTGTAATGAAAGCGGGAGGGACAAGACAGCTTGGGCGGGAATAGCTTCGTGTCAGGGCACGGCTTCAGCCGTGCCGAGGACTCCGCTTCAGCAGGAGATGCCATCGCAGGAGAGCTGTTACGAGAGCCGCAAAGCAAGTGAACAGCAGCACCTCTGCGAAGACAAAGAGGTGCTCAGGGGCCGCCGTTCTCAACGCCTCGTCAGCCCCAATCCTGTGCGTACTCCACATGACAATCCCGATCGGGAAGGCAAACAACAAGCAGCTGACAATGACGGAGAGAACGGTCGCCCCGGGCATCGAGGCAAAATAGAGTTCGAGCGCCGAGCGGGGGAGACCCAAGACCAGGTAAGCATTGGCTAGGTCTCGTGCCCGCTTGCTGAGAAGCACGTATTCGAAGGTTAGGTAGCACCAGATCAATGCCACAAAGACTGGAAAGTAAAGCACCGCGTCTTGCACTTGCACGGCAATGAGCTTGAATGGCTTTGCCACATCCGACAACAATCCCTGAATCTCGCCACTTCTTGCTTGCAGTTCTTTCAAGGCGTTGTCAATTTGTTGTCGTTTGCTTTCTGATTCCTCAAGCTGCTTTTTGATTTGGTCGTCGATTACCGATGTGTTCGCACTCAGTTTCGACAGTTGTTGGCCCAGCCCGCCGATCATCTTATCTGTGTTTGATGCTAGCGCATCGACAACCTGCACTTTTGCTCCGATGCTCTCCCACCATTGATCAGACTCCGGGACGTTGAAATGAAGCTCGCCGATTCTCCCTTGCATGCGGCCCAGTTCTTCGATCATCGAATCGGGTGCCAACTTCAACTCCGCCAGCACACTAGATTCCTTCCTGATAGTTCGAGTTAGCAGCACGCTCTGAGCCTCAAATGGATGCCCGATTAGAGCTAGAGAATTGGTGTTCAAACTTGCAAAGTAAGGCTCAATTATTTCCGCTCGAACTAGCGGAGTAAGCACGGCACGCACAGATTCTATCTTTTGCGCAGTGTATGCTTCTTCCAGCTGTCGCATCTGCTCTGGCGAAAGACCCGAAAGCAGGTGCGGCACCGAAGATTGCAAAGGGCGCTGAACCCTCATGTCGACTGGCTCCGGCTCAGAAGAACTGCGCGCCACCTGCTTCAGCGTTGACCGAAGTCGCTCAAGGCGGTTTTGAACCTCCCGCACTGCACGTTGCTGGTCAGTCAAACTTGTTACGCTTGCCTTGTTGTCAGGTGAATCTCTTGAGAGCCGCAAAAAGGGCAGCAGAATCAGGAACTGGAACGCAAGCACGACAAGTAACGCCAGTTTGAAGTCGCGCAAGAAAGTATCTCGGGCGCCCCGCTGTTCCTCAAGAGCGAGATCGAGGAACTTGAGTTCGGCATCGGAAGGCAATGTATCTGGTTTCCTGATGTGCGCGACTGGGGCGGCAGCGGATCGGTCTGCGGGCATCGAGGTGCCTCGCTTTCCGGCCAGCTCGAAAGAGGACGAGACGAACCAAGGGACGGACGAGCTAGCTAGGCGATGGCACTGTAACTCAATCGCTGTTCGTATGCAACGCCGAGCTCTGAGCAGAGGCTGCCGGGTGGCCCACCCTTCGTTTTTTTTGAAGGGTGGGATTCCACGTCGTCTCCCGCCTGGCATTTTTCCCGCTGACTTCTGAAGTGACCCTCGTCCCTAGGGTGCAGCGCTGATCCCATCATCCGCCCTTTTCGCAAAGTACGCGAAGGGGATGGGGACCCGCAGTTCTGAGCAGACTGAGATCCCTCGGCCAGCGAAGCAAAGCGCTGGCTCTCGGGATGACAAGGTGGCTAAGTTGAAGCAAGGCGCTGGCTCTCGGGATGACATCGGGCTAAGTTAGGGAGACACAACTCCCGCACCCTCCGCCTCCGCATACATCTCTTCGATCTGCTGCCGGTAGCGCTCTTCGGCCGCCCGGCGACGCAGCTTCAGACTGGAGGTAAGGGTGCCAGTCTCAGCGGAAAACTCTTCTGCCACCAGCACAACTTTCTTGAGCTTTTCGAAGCGGGCGAGATTCTGGTTCAAGTCCTCGACAATTCCTTGGTACAGCGCTTGCACCTTGGGATGGGTGACCAGTTCCTGACGCGAAGAGAACACAACGTTGTTGGCGCGGGCCCAGTCTTCCAACAGCGGGAAGTAGGGCGAAATAAGGACGGCAGGGAACTTGCGCTTATCGCCCAGAACCACGGCTTCGGCGATCAGAGCATTGTGCTTGAGCGAGTTCTCGATGGGTTGCGGGGCGATAAATTTTCCGCCCGAGGTCTTGATCATGTCTTTCTTGCGGTCGGTGATGGAAAGAAAACCGTCGGCGTCCAGGTTGCCGATGTCGCCGGTCTTGAACCATCCGTCCACGAATGCGTCTCGCGTTTCCTCGGGCTTGTTCCAATAGCCCTTGAAGACAGAGGGACCGCGGACCAGAAGCTCACCGTCTTCAGCGATGCGGACCTGGACATTCGAGAGAGGCTTGCCTACCGTACCCAATTTGTGCGCGTGGGGCGTATTGACGGCGACTACCGGGGAAGTCTCGGTCAGCCCATAACCTTCGTGAATGCGAATCCCGATGTTGGCGTACCATTCGGCGAGTTCCCGACCGAGAGGCGCTCCACCGGAGATGAAGACTTCCGCGCGGCCACCCATGCCGGCGCGCACCTTGGAGTAAACCAGCCGGTTCGCGAGCTTCCAGACCGTGGATTTGGGCGTCTGGCCGGCAAGAATTTCGGACTTGTGGGCACGCCCAACCGAGAGCGCCCAACGGTAAATCCATTTCTTGGGAAATGCTTTGGTTTTCTGGTCAACCTGGGCGTGGATTTTCTCGTACACACGTGGGACGGCAACGAAGATCGTGGGCCGCACTTCCAGGAGCGCCTTCGGGAGTTGATCCATGAAGGGAACATAGGCGAGCGTTACCCCGTGGTAGAGCAGGGCAAAATCCACGTGGCGCGCCGTGACGTGCGACAGAGGAAGAAAGGAAACGCTGGTTTCACCGGGACGCAGGCCAAAGCCCTGCAGCGAGCAGGAGATGTTCGAGGCCATATTGCCGTGCGTGAGCATGGCGCCCTTGGGAAACCCGGTGGTACCTGAGGTATAGATGATGGTTGCCAGATCCTCCGGGCCGACGGCACGAGCCATGGCGTCGAGTTGTGGGTCGCGTTCCTGTGGGCCTTCCTGCATCAGGCGATACATGTGTGAGGCGCGGGTGGTCGCGACCGCGTCCATAACCACGATTTTTTCCACCGGCGTCTGACCTAATGCTGCGAGGACCTTCTGAAGCTGCTTCTCCGAAGAGACAAAAACCACACGCGCCCCCGAGTCGCGGAGGATGTACGCGGTTTGCTCTCCAGTAAGGGTGGCGTAGACCGGCACCGCTACAGCGCCCAGGAGTAACGAGGCGAAATCGGCAATGGTCCACTCCGGCCGGTTCTCACTTAGGATGCCAACGCGGTCACCGCGGGAGATGCCCCATCTATGCAGGGTGTGGGCGACACCGGCGACGTTCCGGTAGAACTCTTGCGAAGAAATGGCAATCCACTCAATCGGCCGCCGATGCATCATGACGCGCGGATGGTTGCGCCCGACGACGGCGAAGAAGATATCGTTGAGAGTCTGCAAGCTCATTCGCGACCGAGGTCTCCAGAGGCGATTGAGGATGGATTGAGCGACCTCCCGCTATAGCTCAATGGAAGCCGGCGACGATCTGGATCAGGGATTCCCGAAAACTCTGAAGCACAGGACAAGTGTTGTCTCTCCAAAAGGAAATGTACTTGTTTGGGGGTGGTTAAGCAACGTCCACCACTGGTCTCACAAAATGCTCTTGGGGAGAGGGCATGGCTTCAGAGTCTGTGTCACAACTGAAGGTGCTTCTGGAAAGTGGAGTCGCATCCCGTAAATTAGCCGCGAAGCGGCGCAAGAATCCAGCCCACGGCGCAAGCCGTGGGTGGAAAGTGGAAAATGATCGAGCTCCGGAGGAGCGGAAGAAGAGTTGCAACCCAGACTCTTCAGCCGTGCCACCTGGAGCCGCAAAAAATGCGGGCTTAGCCCCTGAGGTCCGGACATCGCTCTTACCGAAATCATTTATGAGACCAGTCGTACTGGATTTGACGTTGATTCCCACCCAGTCGAGAGATTAGGCTTGTACAGCGTTTCCTGAAAGGGTGACTCATATGCGAAAAGTTGTGTTCACCACGCTGGCGGTATGGCTGCTGGTAGCGGCATCCATGTCCCCGTATCTTTCCCGGCCGCTGTTCGCCGAAAGCAAGAAGCCCGCCGCGCCGCCCCCTGCCTTGAAGGTCGGTGATGTGGCGCCCGATTTCAAGCTGCAATACTTCGATGGTAGCGATGACAAGGATGTAACCCTCAGCCAGCATCGCGGCAAGAAAAATGTGGTGTTGGCGTTTTACATCTTTGCCTTCACCGGCGGTTGAACCCAGCAAATGAAAAACTTCCAGCAGAATTTGCAGAAGCTGGAAGCTGCCGACACCCAGGTCCTGGGTGTGAGCATGGACAGCCCCTACGCCAACAAAGCATTTGCCGACCAGATCGGAGTGACCTTCCCCTTGCTGAGCGACTGGGGCGGGGAAGTGACGCGCCAGTACGGCATCTACGTGCATGAGTACAAAGCCGCACGCCGGGTGAACTTCCTGATCGGTAAAGATGGAAAAATCCTGGAAGAGCAAGTGGACAGCGAAGCTATCGATCCAACCAAGATCGTGGCCGCCTGCGAGCGCCACAAGCTGAAAAACTGATGCGGGGTGCGCCCAGGCGCACTCTCGGCGGTTTGACGATGCGCAACGCGGTTGTTATGATGAGTTCGCGGGGTGGAGCAGTCTGGTAGCTCGTTGGGCTCATAACCCAAAGGTCGGTGGTTCAAATCCACCCCCCGCAACCAAACTTTTCAGCTGCTTAGCTTGATCGCGGCCCCTGGGCGAGGGAGCAAAAGGGAGCATTAAGCAGAAAAGCCCTCCGATTCATCTTCATTCTTGCCTGGCATAAAGGGCTTTAAAGCCATTCTGACAACCTTGCTGTTGGCCTGACGTTTGGCCTCGGACATAGTCGCCCGCCCGTACACGTTCATCGTGGTCTGAATCGAAGCGTGCCGCATCAACTCTCGCTGCATGGAGACCGGCGCGCCAGTCGAGTCCAGCCATGTACGATACGTGTGACGAAACGTGTGCCAGCCGACATTCCGGCCCAGTCCGGCTTTGTGGGCCGCTGGCTGAAGGTGATCCTTGCAGATGCCATCCTGCCAGTACGGTTTACCGGTTTCGGGGTTGGGAAAGACCCAACCCTCCGAGGCGACCGGGCAGCGAGCCTTCCAGTTCAGCATCATCTCCGCAAAGTTCGAATCCAGGGGAAGATCGTCATTTGAGTACTCGGTCTTCACCTCATCGACTCGACCATGCACAATGCCGCGCTGCACTTTGACCGTAAGGCTCGCGAAATCAAAATCGCTCCACTTGAGCGCCATGACTTCACTCACCCGCAGCCCCAGGCATTGAGCGACCAGCACCATGGTGCGGTACGGGTCAGGAAGGAAGCTGAGCAGGGTCCAGAACTCGTCATAGCTCAGAACTCGCGGCCGTTTCAGCCGTTTGGTGACGTTCTTTACCTCGACTAGTTCCATCGGATTTCTGCACACTGGATATAGGCCCCACTTCATCGCACACTCATAAAGCCGATGCAGCAGTGCCTTCAGGTGCCCTTTCGATTTCGGAGCCATGTCCAGCGATTCCAGCCAGCGTTCGACCTTTAGTGGCGCGTTTGCGAGCTCTTCCAAGTCGTAGTTGCCCCACTTCGGCTTGATATGCACCCCCAAGCACGACAGATACGAGCTGCGAGTGGAATAGCGCTCGGGCAGGTTCTCCCGGGTATAGCGATCGATCACTGCTCCAAGCGTCGCTGGTACATAGCCCGGTCTCTCAGGGTTCGCTTCCATGCGGATTGCTTCGGCGGCCTTCCGGGCCAGCGTTTCCGTCGGGTATTCCTTCAAGTTCCCGATAATCCGGCTGGCGTAACTGCGGTCGCCGCTTGCATTCTGCACGTAATAACGAAGCACCCAAACGTCAGGCCCAGTCTTCCGTTTCTTACGCTCTACCGTTCCAAACTGATACCTTGTCCGCCTCACGCGAGACCTCCTTTCTCGGTTAAAGCGGACAGGGCCCTGAGCTTCGCGGCTGAGCTTACCTTGGAATCGACCCAGGCGTCTAGGTCGGCACGGCGGAAGCGCCAATGACGGCCGATTTGAAGACCGGGGATCTCCCCGTCGCGAGCCATACGCGTCAGGGTACGAGGGTGAATGCGCAGATAGCTTGCGGCTTCCTCCGTGTTCAGGACAGGCGGAAGATCCGATGGCAGGAGTTCAGGCATGGGAAGCGCCATCCTGGTTGTTATTCAAGGCCCGGACCACAAGAACGACAACCATCGCCGCCGCGATGATTAGTGCTGCGCCAACAACTGTGATCTTCATTGCTCTTGCTCCCAGGGAACGATTGCGTCGCAGTTTTCCTGCGGACACCGGAACCCCTTCAGGCCTCCGTCGAATACGCTCGTCTTAATGAGCCTCGCCTCCGCCCAGAACTCGTAACCGCA
>WNFB01003777.1_pt1 | contig 13384 bp, 10 predicted proteins | sample 5400501 | NCBI WGS metagenome assembly WNFB01 (sample SAMN13153341, study PRJNA577476) | soil metagenome | isolation source: 200 cm saprolite under Douglas fir tree site 2 hole 1 | place: USA:California | collected 2015-04-18
CGCTGACTACTTAGTAGAAGCTTTCGATTCAACAGCAAACAGACAGCAAAAGTCAATTTTCGAATCATCGCTGACCTCCATAGTCAGAAGTGTTGCTCAAGTTAGATCTTTCCCGAACCATGGACAGGGCGCCTTTAACCGGGGCTTCGATCGGAGAAGGGCCGCTGGTTGCAACCTTCTCACCAACGGCCCCCATCGGGGTCCCTGCTACGACTTTTGCCTCGCGCCCACGATCAGCAAGGCAATTCCTCCAACCAACGCCAGTCCTCCGAGTAGAGTCTCGGTGCCCCCTCGGCTGAGAACGCCAAATCGTTCAGTAGTTGGCGCAAACCAAAAAGAGCAGATGCCCGTCAGTGGTCACCAGGCCGGATCGAACCGTAGCTGTAGGCCCTCCAGCTTTCATGCTGTCGCGCTTCTACCTCTCAGGAAATGCACCGCAAGCATGATGATGCCCACGACGAGCGCAATGTGAACCAGACCGGTGGATACGTGAAACGCGAAAAACCCAAGCAACCAAAGAATAATCAAAACTGCAGCGAGTATCGCCAACATGATCTTTTCCTCCCTTTGATATCCGCCTCCCCCCAGTTCCAAACTGGGACTTAGAGGCATAATGCTTATACCTGTGACGTATTTCGATTGTCAGTTCAATACTGCTCATACGTGTGGTCAGGACTGCTACGCGGCAGCTGGAGAAGCATAGAGTTTGGACAGCTCACCCGCAGAATGCGAGTTCTGCGGGAACGTATATTCTTCAGAGATTGGCACAACACGTCCTCGGGTCAATTTGTTCACAAACAATTTCAGGAATTTGGGCTTCATCGAGCACAATGGCGGGCTCCATATTAAGGGTTTCCTATTGAGCGTTGTCCTGCACGAGTGACTGACAACTTTCCCTGGACGCAACGATAGGCCGCACTTTCCCGCTTCTTTGGTTTCTATTTCCCGCCTGTTGCGGAATTCCCAAACCGCCATCGTGGCACCTGCCCGCGCTTTGGGAACTGTTCAATTTTTGAATAGGTTGTTGGGACCTCTTGTGGTTGAATGGGACATCGGGAAGGGCTGCCCGGCAAGCAGTTGCGGGCCTATTGCGGAGCGCATGAAGATTCACCTCGTAAATCCAAGCAATGAATCGTTCGGCACTGCTGTCATTACGCCGCGTTGGCTGTATGTGCTTGCAACTGCTACGCCATCTTCCTTCGGCGACCCGATTCTCGTCGACGAAACGCTCAGCCCTATAGATCCAAACTGTATCCAGCGCGGCGATATCGTCGGCATCGGCATACATACGGCGAACGCCCTGCGCGGGTACGAGATTGGGAAAATGGCGCGGCACCGCGGCGCCTATATCATCTTCGGCGGAATCCACGCCACACTCTACCCGGAGGAAGCACAAAGTCTCGGGGGCGCGCACGCGGTGGTAAAAGGAGACGGTGACATCGTCTGGGCGACTGCGCTGGCAGACTGCCGCAAAGGCGCTCCAAAACCCATTTACTTAGGCGGCCGTGTGGAGGCCTCTGAGTTCGCGCCCGCCCGCTGGGATCTGCTACCGCGCAATCGCTATATGTGGGCGTCGGTGCAGACCGTGCGCGGCTGTCCTAAACATTGCTCCTTCTGTTCGGTCTGGCGGACGGATGGACAGCGCCCTCGTCAGCGCGCCTCGGACGCAGTGATAGAGGAGGTTGTCCAGTTGCGGCGCCTCGGGTTTCGATTCGTGGCGCTTGCCGATGATAACTTTTATCCCGTCACCCTTACCGACCTTCAGTTGGCCTCTCGCCAAGGCGACACGCATCGACTTGAGGAACTCAAGGCCATTCGAGCGGAGCGCTTCGAATTGATGGCGCGCCTGGCGATGCTTCCGCAAGACATGGTGTTCTTCACCCAGATTACGATGGAAGCTGCGGAAGACCCATCCTTTCTCGACGCCATGCGGCAGGCGAATATCAAAGGGGCGCTTGTTGGAGTTGAGTCCGTGACGCCGGAGGGGCTGAAAGACATCTACAAAGAGTTTAATTCAGCCGGAGAGGGCCTTGTGGAGCGCTTGCGGACGTTCCGTCAGCACGGTGTATACGTATTGGGTTCGTTTATCTTCGGCCTGCCCAGCGACAGGCCGGACACTTTCGAAGCCACCGCCGCTGTGGCCCAACGCGCTGAGCTCGCGCTCGCACAATTTGTAATGCTGACACCATTCCCCGGAACAGTGGACTTTGCAAGATGGGAAAAGAGGATGGAGAGCGATCCGAGGCGCATAGGGGGCATTCCACTTACGCGCCGTTGGCTAATTCCACATGCCCTTCGCCCGAAGCTTTATTCACCTCACCCGGTAATGTCAGACGAGGAAGTCCGTCGACGGACACAGGCCGTTTGGGACCACTTCTACACCATGGGGTCCATCTGGAAACGCTCCCGATTCATTAAGTCACCACGGGGCCGCTTGACCTTCGTTTTGATCTCAAAAATCTACCGGCAGATGTATGCAGATACCGGAATAGCCACGGATAGTGCGCGGGCCTCCCGGTCGGCACGCTGGGCGCGCTGGCTTGCAAAGCCGTGCCGTTACCTCTTTTCCGCTCGTCCCATGCCGGGGCTCCAAGTGCCCAAAGCGTGTGCGATCAGCGCCGGCGAGACCAACTGAGCCTATTCGGCAAGCTACGAATCGAAGCCTAGTCCCGGGCGTTAATAGATCGAGCCTACGCGCAGGTGTCGAATACCATCAAACCTGCTTGAACAGCTAGACCACTCTCTGCATGCAAAATGATCGGAGCAGCGACGATGACAGCGCGGGAACCGCAAAGGATTCGAGGCGCAGTCGCGGGTCCAATGTTTAGTCTTCTTGCGCTGGGAATCGCCTTCGGGGGAATCTCCTCTCCTTCTTCCTCAATTTTCTCCAGTTCGGAATTCCTGAATCGCGATCGCGGCAGTGGGCCTGGCAGGTTCCGCCTCGCTGATTCCTCTCGCCCGCGCTAAACTCTTCCGTTTGCTATCATCGGAAAGATCCACGCAGGCCTGCTCATGATGGCAGCTCGTTTCGGCTTCTCATCTGAATCCGTCATCCTGCGGGTCTACAGAGGCACTCCGGGAGGGACAGGGCGGCAGAATGGAGCTTAAAAAAGAGGTCCAATCCTTTTGGGATTCACAACCCTGCGGGACGAAATTCACTCGGCATGGGTGGGGAACGCCAGAGTTTTTCAGGTCTTTGGAAGAACACAGGTACCGGCTGGAACCACACATCGCTGAACTTGCTGCGTTTCCCGCGACATTGGGGAAGCGCGTCCTCGAGATCGGGTGCGGTTTGGGCACGGATGGCGTGCAATTCGCCAAGGCCGGGGCGAGCTACGTCGGGCTCGATCTATCTCTCCGAAGTGTTCCGCTGGCGAAGAAGAATTTCGAATGGCAAAACTTATCGGCATCTTTGCTCGTTTCCGATGCAGAATCTTTGCCGATCCGAGACGACTCGGTGGATGTCGTTTATTCGCACGGCGTTCTTCATCACACGCCCCGCGTCCAGGAAGCTGTCAACGAAATCCATCGAGTTCTTCAACCGGGCGGACTGGCTGTTGTCATGCTGTATCACAGGAGTTCCTTCAATTATTACGTGGGGATTCTATTTCTTAGGCGTCTTGGCGCTCTCCTTCTATACTCCGATTGGGGCGTTCAGTTGTTACACAGGCTCACCGGCGACAGGCTGGCGCATCTCCAGGAGCATTCGCGGCGCCTTCGCGCCCAGGGCTGGCGCTACCTCATGGGTGGTGCGTGGCTGAACAACAATACCGACGGCGTCGGCAACCCGCTCTCCCGTGTTTTCACGCGCAAGGAGGTTTCCAGGCTTTTCGGCCAGTTCTCCCGGGTGCGAACGCAGGTAAGATTCCTGCACATGGAGTGGTTCCCGCTGTTTGGAAAACTCTTGCCCCGCTCGACCGATCTGGCTTTGGGAAAAGTCCTTGGCTGGCACCTCTACGTGCTGGCCGAGAAGTAGTCCCCTATGTCTCTCCGAACGAGGACGCCCCTTGGCATCGGAAGCTGACGTTCTGGAAATCGAGCAACTGGCGCGCTGCGTCGAAAAGCTGCGCGCCTACCTGCAGGCGCAGGACTACGCCGGGTACGATCCCTATGATGGATTGGAGAGCGGCGTCTTCCAGGCGCTGCCGTTGCGAAGATGGAAATGGGCGCGGATCGCCATGACTCAGTTCGTGAAGCGATCACCGTGGAATCTGCGGAGACTCCTCCGGGTGCCGCGCGGGCGCAATCCGAAGGGCGTCGCTCTTTGCATTTCGGCCCTTATCCATCTCGCGCGGGCCTCCGAAGGCCAAGCGGATCAGGAGGAGACTCACCGGTTAGTCGACTGGCTCACGGAGCACAAGGCGCAGGGCTATTCGTCCTACTGCTGGGGCTACAACTTTGACTGGCAATCCCGCTCCTTCTTCGCCGCAAAAAACACGCCGAACGTGAACTGCTCCATCTTCGTGGCGAATGCCCTGCTGGATGCGCACGAACAATTCGGTCATGTGGCCCATCTCGAGATGGCGCGGAGCACCTGCGCGTTTCTGCAGGATCACTTGCTCGCGCGCACAGATGGCGGAATCTACTTCCGCTATGTCCCCGGCAACGACACCGTGGTTCACAACGTCAATCTGCTCGCTGCGGCGCTGCTGGCCCGGGTCTTCGCGCAAACGGGTGAGCAGGGGCTGCTGGAGCTGGCGAGGGAAGCGGCTCGGTTCTCCGTGAAGCGCCAGAATGATGACGGTTCGTGGTACTACGGCGAGGCCGGGAATCAGCGGTGGATCGACAACTTTCATACGGGCTTCATCCTGGTTGCGTTGTCGCGCTACATGCGATACACGGGGGATCAAAGTTTCCGCGGCCCTCTCCAGAAAGGCCGCGTTTTCTGGGAACAACGATTTTTCGGGTCCGATGGCGCGCCGAAATACCATCCAGATGCCGCGTACCCGTTTGATGTTCACAGTGCCGCACAGGCTGTAGTCACCCATCTGGAATTCTCTCGGGAAGAACCGGAAGCCGTGGAGAAGGCCCGGCACGTCGCGGCGTGGGCGCTGCGCAACCTGTGGTCCGCGGATGGATTCTTCTATTTTCAAATCCACCGTTTCTACACGATCCGGATTCCCTATCTTCGATGGAGCCAAGCCTGGATGTTCTGCGCTTTGACGTTGCTCCTTGAGATATGGCGTACGGCGCGGCCGGGCGGCGAGGCGTGCGTGACCGCTCGCGGGCAAAACTCGACCCCGGGCGCGCCCGGCTAGGAACGCCGATGCTGATGCGCGCTCCGGACTCTCGGATCCAGTTGTTTGGCATTCCGATCACAGCGGGATATGATTTAGTCTGGGGTGCTGATTTTGACTTTATTGTGAGAAAGGTTTGGGGCTCAATCTAAATGTGCGGGATTTGCGGAGTCTTTGATCGGAGCGGCCATCCTGTCCCCCAGGAGCTCGTCGACAAGATGAGCTCCACGATGAGGCACCGCGGCCCGGATGGGGCTGGCAGCTATGTCTTGGGAAATCTCGGCCTGGGACACAGACGCCTAAGTATTATTGATATTGAAGGCGGCTCACAGCCCTTAACAAACGAGGACAATAGTCTGTACGTGATATTCAACGGGGAGATTTATAACTACATCGAACTTAGAGAGGAACTCGAGAAAAAAGGACACCGCTTCAAGACACGCTCAGATACTGAGGTGATCATTCACGGGTATGAGCAATGGGGGTTAGAGTGCGTCAATCGGTTCAATGGCATATTCGCGTTTGCTCTGTGGGATAGTCATCAAGCGCGACTCGTCTTGGCGAGAGATCATCTGGGGGTCAAGCCTCTCTATTACATCACGCTAGACAATCGATTCCTGTTTGGATCCGAAATAAAGTCTCTGCTTGTGGACCCGGAGTGTCCTCGAGAGGTTGATCTCCAGGCTCTGGCTCAGTTGTTCACGCTTCGATATGTTCTGTCCCCAGATACATTGTTTCGTCGCATCAAGAAACTGCCCCCGGCCCATCTGATGGTCGTTGGTTCTGGCGGGATCGAGATCAGACGATACTGGGAGTGGCGGCCGCAAATCCGGAGCGACGATGATGAAAAACTCTTGATCGAGACCTATCGAGCGTTAGTGGAAGATGCGGTTCGATTGCAGATGAGAAGCGATGTTCCTGTGGGCCTGTGGTTGAGCTCCGGCATCGACTCCGGCGCGCTGCTTGCAATCATGACGAATCATGTGAATAGGCCGATTCATACATTTACCATCGGCTTTGAAGGAGGCGAGAAATCAAACGAGACAGCCGAAGCTCGAGAGATGGCGTCGAGATTCGGGGCCGACCACGCGGAAATGATCGTCGGTCCCAAGGATTATGAGAGATACTTTGAGCGCCACCTCTGGGACTTGGAAGAGCCGCTCGCACACGAAACGGCTGCAGCTTTTTACTTCCTCAGTCTGATCTCCAGCCGCAAGGTAAAGGTCGCCTTGACCGGACAGGGTGCCGACGAACTCTGGGGCGGATACCCCCGACATATGGGGGCCAAACTCTCAGAGATCTATAGCCGATTCCCCGCATTTCTAACGGAGGGCGTACTCCACAAGATTGTCGAGAAATACGCAAGAAACGAAACACTAAGACGGGGCGTCCTCTCCCTCAGTGAGCGGGACATTCTGGCAAGGTTTGTCAAGATTTACTCGCTTTACACGGAGAACATGAGGGACAGACTTTTCCAGCCCTGGGTAAAGGAGCAGCTCTCCTCGGGCAACTATGAAGCTATGAAGGCAATGCGGCGGTTGCAAGCGGACGTCCAGCATTTGGATCCGTTGACGCAGATGCTGTACATCGACACGCGGGCCAACCTTCCCGACGATCTATTGATGGTTGCGGACAAGACCTCGATGGCAAATTCTGTTGAAGCGAGAGTCCCGTTTCTTGATCACCGTATCGTTGAGTTTGTTGAGACCCTGCCCCCGCGTGTGAAACTGCGAAGATTTCGAGCGAAATATCTGCATAAGAAAGCCGTCGAGAAGTGGTTGCCCAAGAAAATCGTCTACAAAAAGAAGAGGGGATTTGCGAATCCTGTTGACCTGTGGCTACGCGGAGCCATGAAGCGCTACATCGGCGATTGCCTGCTCAGCGAAACCGCTGCGGTAAATCAGTACTTCAATCGGAGCTACATTCGGGAGATCGTATCCAAACACGAACAGAATCGATTCAACTACAAGAGACACATCTATCTCCTGATTCAGTTCGAGCAGTGGTATCAGAAGTTTATTGCCTCTCAGGAGGCGACCTGCACCACTCGCCGGGAATCACCTGGAGCGGTTTCGCACGCTGCAGCTTTCACCGACCGACAGTGAATCCACCTCCGCACAGAAGTCGCTTGGGATCTCTTGCAAACGCAGGGAGGCCCGCCTGCTCCTTCTTGGGGAGGTGATATAAGCCTCTCGCCGCCGGATGGACCATGGCCAGCAAGTTGACGTGAAAACTGGATTCCACCGCAGCATCGAAGGGCTCGACCGCGTCATAACGGCATTCCTTTTCGTTTTTGCCCTGGTCCAACCCCTTTCCATCGCGGGCACAGAAATTGCCTACGCTTGTGCCGCACTGGCTTGGCTCGCGCGCCTGGCGATTGTCCGCCGAGGCGTATTGCAGAGCTCGCCTCTCGACCTACCAATTCTGGTCTATCTCCTGCTGTGCACGATCTCTACCCTACTCGCCCCCTTGCCCGCTTCGAGCTGGGAGGGTATGCGCAAGGTGAGTTTAGTTTTTGTGCTGCTGGTTGTGGCGCACAACATTCCGAGTGTGCGGCGCGCCAAGGAGCTCGTGGCCGTGCTATTTTTCGGCGCGCTGGTCAGCATTGCATATACAGGCTGGAACTACGCCGCGGGCATTGGCCTTCGCGTGTATGAGCCTCGGCCCGACAGCGTCTTCTATCGCGCCGGGATTCATGACAAAGATCTCTTTCTGCGGGTGGATGACCGGTTCATTCGCACACCACAGGAGTTTGTGAAGCATTTGGAAGCTAAGCCTCGGGGCGAGCCTCTGCGGCTGTGGGTCGTGCACTACGGGAGCGATGTGGCCAAGGATGCAGTCACGTTCATCGTGCCGACGGAGGCACTGCCCCGGCCGGTCAGCCTCGATATGTTGGGCGCGCGCATCGAACGGGGAAGACCCTACCGGGCGCGAGGCTTCTACAGCCACTACGTCAGCTACGCCGAAGTACTCCAATTGATCATCGCGCTTGCGTTTGGCTACTGGCTTAGCTGCCGGCACCGCTGGGCGCCGGCCGGACTCGGTCTTGCCGCGCTCGTGCTTGTTTTTGGCGTCGCGCTCGGCGCAACCCTGACCCGGGCATCGTGGTTGGCAGCATCTTTCTCCTGCTCGGTGCAGATCTGGTTTTACGTGCGACGCCGTTGGGTGCGAGCGGTCTTGCCAGCCCTGCTTTTGCTCGCCGCTGCGGGGACGAACATGGCTATGCGCCACTGGCGGGGTGTGAGCGTGTTTGATCCGCGGGAGGGAAGCTCGGGGTATCGCCTCTTGATGTGGCTGGATGGCCTGCGATTAATCCGCGAGCACCCCTGGTTTGGGGTTGGCATGCACACGATCCGGGATTCGTGGTGGAAATTTGACCTTGCTGCCTATCGGCTGTACGGTCTGCGCTCCCACTTTCACTCTACGCCGATTCAACTTGCCGTTGAACTGGGGCTGCCCGCGCTGGCGGTGTGGATGGCTTTGATGGGCGTTTACTGGGTCATGCTGGCAAGGCTGGTGAAGCGTGCCAGCGAACAGGGGGACGCGATGCTCCATGGCTTGACGTTGGGTCTGCTCGGTGGGACCAGTGGCTTTCTGGTGAGTTCGGTCGTACACTACAACTTTGGTGACTCCCTCGTCGTGCTCCTGTTCTGGTTCCTGGCGGGAATGGCCGTTGCGCTACGCCGACGCCTAGTCACAATGGCCGCCTAGCTCGTGCCGCGGACCGACAAGCCCGCCCGGGCCGCGTTTCCTAGAATCTTCAGGACCTCGAGCTACCCGAAGGATGCCGCGGTGGTCAGGTTCAGGCACCTCGACCAAGCAACAGCAGGGGAATCGTTTTCCCCATGATCCAGAGGTCCATCCAGAAAGACCACTCGTTGATATAGCGGATGTCCAGGAGCACCATTTCCTCGAAAGAAAGCTTATGCAGGCCGCTCACCTGCCAGAGGCCGGTGATCCCGGGTTTGCTCAGCAGCCGCTTACGGTGATACTTCTGATACTCGTCGTACTCATAAGGTACGGGCGGCCGCGGGCCCACCAGGGACATCTGGCCGCGCAGCACGTTCCAGAGTTGAGGGAGTTCATCCAAATTGGACTTGCGGATCCAGCGCCCCACGCGAGTGACGCGGTCGTCTTCGGCAAGCTTGTATAGCTTGCGCTCTTCATCGAGAGGCTCGTCCGACTTCATCCATTTTTGAGCGGCAACACGGTGTTTAGTTTCATCCGCGCCCTCATACATGGATCGGAACTTGTACAGCCAGAACAACCGGCCGTACTGGCCATGGCGTCGCTGCCGATAAATGACCGGGCCCGTGCCGTCGAGCTTGATGGTGAGGGCGATCAGAGCCATGACGGGCGCAAAGACGAGCAGCAGAACGGATGCGATGACAAGGTCTTCCACGCGTTTGAGAAACCTCTCCCAGCCGTTTAGCGTGGGTCTCAGCAGGCGAAGCACGGGGAGCGAGCCCACCGTCCCGAATTCCACTTCGCGCACCAGGAGGTCGAAGAGTTCCGGCACAACGTGGACGGTGATTCCCAGGTCGTACGCGTCTTCGACCAGACCCGCGATCTTCGAACGCTCAGACGGAATCGTGATGTAGAGATAGTTGACCTGCTCTTTGACCGCCACGGTCTTGAAATCGGATACGGCCCCGAGGATTGGGGTGCTCAGGGTTTTATCTCCAGATGTCCCGATGCTGCCGGGTCGGTCGTCAAGGAAACCGATCACGGCCACACCGAACGCCGGATAGTCGGCCAAAAAACTGGCCAGGTAACGTCCAACTTTGCCCGCGCCCACTACCAGGGCGATCCGCCGCTGGTACCCGCGGGTGAGCAGCCGCTCGATTTGCCTATGTCGCACGAATCGCCAGCAGGTGAGTGTCAGCAGCAGGAGGGCTTGAGAGCCAAAAAGAACGATGCGCGAAATGACAAATCGTCCGATAAGAAAGCTCATCACGACCCCGAAGACCAGGGTCAGGAACACCACATTGACCAAACCAGCGAACTCAGGAACAAATGAACTCCGGTGGGAGGCGGTGTAGAGCCCGGTCTTGTGCATCAGAATTAAGAAAAAGAGTCCCATGATCCCGGCCAACGCGAAGTGGTCCTGAAAATAGGTGCGCCCCACCAGGTCACGATAGGAGAGGCTCGGCGGGAATTTCAGCACTAGCCCTCTTTCGAAGCGCAAAAGGTACATCACAACAAAAACTGAAAAGAAGATCAGCGTATCCACAGCGACCGACAAGGCCGCTACGCCGATGCGGGGTCCCGGAGAGCGAGAGCGGTCATTTCGGGGTGCCTTCGACGCGCGCTTTTCAACGACTGGGAAGGTAGCCATGGCAAACGATCAATTCGGAACCGCCATCCGGTAGTCTTACAACTTGAAAAAACTTTGGATGGGGTTGGAACCCCAGTAGCTCTATCGGATGACTGTCTCGAATGTTCATCTCAATTGAGAGCAACCTCCAGTACAGAGTCAACAATACAGTTCAAGGCCCGATGGCCGGCATCAGGAGGGGGTGGGGCACCCCGCGGTGGTCGCTTTCGCAAACAGATTTCCTCGACCTGGCTCGTGCTGCGCAAGAGCGAAAGCTTGCCCTGCTGGATCAGATAACGGTCCACTGCGCCCAAGTGCCCGCCAAAGAAGCTATAAGCAGGCACGCCCAGACAGGCCGCTTCGCGGTTCATCGTTCCCCCGCCTCCAATCATCAGGTCGGCGTGCCAGAGCAAGTTTGATCCATTGAGCACATTTTCCGGAATCAGAAGGTTACCCCTCGGCCCTACCTTTTCCGTAATCCAAGCCCCCTGCGACTCCGTCCGAGGCAGCACCAGGGTTTGCACGTCAGGATGCCGCAGCAGATATTGCAACACAGCCCAGAAAAGCTCCTCGCTCTTCGGCGAGTGGTAGTGCGCCATGGTCGCTGGTGGTCGGAGGGCGACCAAAGTCTTGCTCAAGTCGATGCCTGAGGCTTCCAAGCTCGCACGATCCGGTTGGAAATCGAAGACGTATAACTCCTCCTTCAAGCCGGGAAATTTGCGCACCTGGCGCATGTCGAATCCCAGACGCCGCAGATCTTCATCCGGCATCACCTCCGGAGTGAGGATAAGCTGTGCCCACTTTCTGAACGGATAGGCAAACACGTGCTCGTAGTCGAGCAAGACAACCAGGGGAACCCCCAACATTCGCGCCGGGAGGACGGACGCCCGAGCGCCACAGCTTACGACCACACGGAAATTCTGTCCACGGGCAATGCGCCAGAGGTGAAAGCTTCTTGACAGCAGCTCCGCACCTTTGCGGAGCAGGTTCCGGCCCGCATGGCGTCCCACGGGCCTGAAGAGAAGGCCGTGGAGCAGCAGGAGCGGAAATGTTTGTCCAAAATCCCGGGCCGTGAGTTGCACGGCGAACCCTCGCCGTTCCAGCTCCTTCATAATCGGATTCAGAACGAGGACCTGTGGCGCATTGTCGATATCAACCCAGATGTGCACACCCTCTCCTGAAGCGCGACGACCAACTGGCCCAGCGCGGAGAACATCTAGGTCAGTGCTCACAGATCCACGGGAGAGCCCTGGTTCACCATTGATTTCTGTGCCGTTTCGAGCAAGCGCAGCACCTCGAGTCCCGCCCGGCCGTCCGTCAGGGGTTCCTTTCTTTCCGCGATGCAGTCAACGAAGTGGCGGCAAACCGTTTCCACCGCCTCCGTTTGGTCGATCTTCGGCGCGACCATGTCTCCACTCCGGTACTGGACGAGCAGGCGGTACTGCTCCTCTGTGGTTCGGACGTCAACGCCTTTGTCAAATACCTTGACCTGATTGTCAGGGTCCAGATGGTCGTAGATCACCATTCGGCGGCTGCCGCCGATCATTGTCCGGCGGACCTTGACAGGGGAGAGCCAGTTCAAGTGAAAGTGAGCCATCGTGCCATCGTGAAACCAGATGTTGATGTAGGCCACGCTTTCCAGGTTCCAGTCCTTCCAGGCGACGGGCCGCGAGCCCACCGCTGAAACTCGCACGGGCTTCTTTTTCACTAAATGACACATGATAGAAAAATCGTGGGGCCCCAGGTCCCACAGGACATTGAGGTCGTGTTGAAACAACCCCAGATTGACGCGCACGGAATCGTAATAGTAGACGTCGCCCAGCTCACCAGAATCAATCAATTCCCGTATGAAGCGCACGGCACCCGCGTAAATAAACGTATGGTCCACCATGAGAATCCTTCTCTTCCTCTCGGCCAAATCGACAAGCTCCTCAGCCTCCGCCACCGTGCGCGTCATTGGTTTCTCAAGCAGTACATGTTTACCGCGCTCCAAAGCGGCCCGGGCAAGCTCATGGTGAGTAGAGATGGGCGTGGCAATTGCCACGGCATCGACATCGTTTGCCTCCAGCAGTTCACGCGGCAGTGTCGATGTTCTCACAAAGGGGTAATGCCGCTTAATGGACTCCAACTTTCCTGAGGAGATGTCCGCCACGCCCACGAGTTGAACGTCCTCCAGCTTGCAGAAATTCCGGATGAGATTCGGTCCCCAGTAGCCGCAGCCAATCACACCGATACGCAACAAGGCCAGTTGCCTCCCTTATCGGACTCCTGGACCGAAGACTGCACGGTTTCCCAATCCTCTAAGCCGCGTCTTGCGACTGAAACTTCTCAGACGGGACGCGGGCAATTCATGTTAGCGGCTGGGATCAACGACCGCAATTCTGGAGCCCCTCGCTCGATATCGCAGCCCGCAGTCCGCGCAGGTCGCCCTGCCCTGCTTGAAGCGTAGTGGGAGGCCGCACTCACAGACCCACCCACGCACGCGGGCAGGCGCTCCCACAACCAGAGCGTAGGGGGGCACGTCCTTGGTGACCACGGCGCTCGCCCCAACCATGCTGAATTCGCCGACGGTGACACCGGCAAGGATCATCGCACCCGCCCCCAGGGAGGCCCCCTTCTTGATCAGCGTGGGCAGGAGCCAATTTTCCTTCTTGGCATAGCGCTTCCGCGACTGGGGAATCCTCTGAGAGCGCGGATACAGATCGTTAGTAAAGAAAACGTGCGGCCCCACAAATGCGCCCTCTTCGATGCGAATGCCTTCCCAGACCATATTCCCGTTCTTCATGGTGACCTGGTCCCCGATCCATGCGCCACCTTCGATGAAGCAATG
>WNFB01003778.1_pt1 | contig 13383 bp, 7 predicted proteins | sample 5400501 | NCBI WGS metagenome assembly WNFB01 (sample SAMN13153341, study PRJNA577476) | soil metagenome | isolation source: 200 cm saprolite under Douglas fir tree site 2 hole 1 | place: USA:California | collected 2015-04-18
GTGTTGAGCGTTTCCTTCAGCAGCAGGATTTCGCCGCGCACGTCGACGGTGATCTTCTTGGAGAGGTCGCCGCCGGCGATCGCGGTCGCCACCTCGGCGATGTTGCGGACCTGCGCGGTCAGGTTCGACGCCATGAAGTTGACGTTGTCGGTCAGGTCCTTCCAGGTGCCGGCGACGCCCGGCACCTGCGCCTGGCCGCCGAGCTTGCCCTCGGTGCCGACCTCGCGCGCCACGCGGGTCACTTCCGAGGCAAAGGCGTTGAGCTGGTCCACCATGGTGTTGATGGTGTTCTTGAGCTCGAGGATTTCGCCCTTCACGTCGACGGTGATCTTGCGGGAGAGGTCGCCGCGTGCCACCGCGGTCGTCACCTCGGCGATGTTGCGCACCTGGGCGGTGAGATTGCCCGCCATCGAGTTCACGCTGTCGGTCAAGTCCTTCCAGGTGCCGGCGACGCCGGGGACGTTGGCCTGGCCGCCGAGCCGCCCTTCGGTGCCGACTTCGCGCGCCACGCGCGTCACCTCGCCGGCGAAGCGGTTGAGCTGATCGACCATGGTATTGAGCGTTTCCTTCAGCTGAAGGATCTCGCCGCGCACGTCGACGGTGATCTTGCGGGAGAGGTCGCCGCCGGCGATCGCGGTCGCCACCTCGGCGATGTTGCGGACTTGCGCCGTCAGGTTGCCCGCCATCGAGTTGACGCTGTCGGTCAGGTCCTTCCAGGTACCCGCGACGCCCGGCACCTCGGCCTGGCCGCCGAGCTTGCCTTCGGTGCCGACCTCGCGCGCCACGCGGGTGACCTCGGCCGCGAAGGCGTTGAGCTGGTCGACCATGGTATTGAGCGTTTCCTTCAGCTGCAGGATTTCGCCGCTGACGTTGACGGTGATCTTCTTCGACAGGTCGCCCTTCGCCACCGCGGTCGCGACCTCGGCGATGTTGCGGACCTGCGCGGTCAGGTTCGATGCCATCGAGTTGACGCTGTCGGTCAGATCCTTCCAGGTGCCGGCGACGCCGCGCACCATGGCCTGGCCGCCGAGCTTGCCTTCGGTGCCGACCTCGCGCGCGACGCGGGTGACCTCGCCGGCGAAGGCGTTGAGCTGGTCCACCATGGTGTTGATGGTGTCCTTGAGCTCGAGGATCTCGCCGCGCACGTCGACGGTGATCTTCTTGGAGAGGTCGCCGTTGGCGATCGCGGTCGACACCTCGGCGATGTTGCGGACCTGCGCGGTCAGGTTCGACGCCATCGAGTTGACGCTGTCGGTCAGATCCTTCCAGGTGCCGGCGACGCCGAGCACGTTGGCCTGCCCTCCGAGCCGCCCCTCGGTGCCGACCTCGCGCGCGACGCGGGTGACCTCGCCGGCGAAGGCGTTGAGCTGGTCGACCATCGTGTTGATGGTCTCCTTGAGCTGCAGGATCTCGCCGCTGACGTTCACCGTGATCTTGCGGGAAAGGTCGCCGCCGGCGATCGCGGTCGCCACCTCGGCGATGTTGCGGACCTGGGCGGTGAGGTTGCCCGCCATCGAGTTGACGCTGTCGGTCAGGTCCTTCCAGGTACCGGCGACGCCCGGCACCTGCGCCTGGCCGCCGAGCTTGCCTTCGGTGCCCACTTCGCGCGCCACCCGCGTCACCTCCGAGGCGAAGGCGTTGAGCTGGTCCACCATGGTGTTGATGGTGTCCTTGAGCTCGAGGATCTCGCCGCGCACGTCGACGGTGATCTTGCGGGAGAGGTCGCCGCGCGCCACCGCGGTCGTCACTTGCGCGATATTGCGCACCTGGTCGGTGAGGTTGCCGCACATGGCGTTCACCGAGTCGGTCAAGTCCTTCCAGGTGCCGGCGACGCCCGGCACGATCGCCTGGCCGCCGAGCTTGCCTTCGGTGCCGACCTCGCGCGCCACGCGGGTGACCTCGGAGGCGAAGGATCGCAGCTGGTCCACCATCGTGTTGATGGCTTCCTTGAGCTGCAGGATCTCGCCGCGGACGTCGACCGTGATCTTCTTCGACAGGTCGCCGTTGGCGACCGCGATCGTCACCTCGGCGATGTTGCGGACCTGCGCGGTGAGGTTCGACGCCATCGAGTTGACGTTCTCGGTCAGATCCTTCCAGACCCCGCCCACCTCGCGCACCTGCGCTTGGCCGCCGAGCTTGCCCTCGGTGCCGACCTCGCGCGCCACGCGCGTCACCTCCGAGGTGAACACGCCGAGCTGCTTGATCATGGTGTTGACGATGGTGGCCGAGCGCAGGAACTCGCCTTGCAGCGGTCGGCCATCGACCTCGAGCTGCACCGTCTGCAGGAGATCGCCCTGGGCGACGGCGGAGATGGCGCGGGTGACTTCCGTCGTCGGCCGCAGCAGATCGTCGATGAGGGTGTTGACGGAGCTTTCCATCTCGCCCCAGGCGCCGTGCGCCAGGCCGAATTTCACGCGCTGGCGGGTCTTGCCTTCGCGGCCCACGACTTGGCCCACGCGCTCGAGCTCTTGCGCCATGCGCTGGTTGCCGGCGACGATCTCGTTGAACGTATCCGCGATCTTGCCCAGGATGCCGACCCGGTTGCCGGGCATGCGCACGGAGAAATCGCCCACCCGCATCGCCTGCAGCGCGCTCATCAGCTCGTACAGATCCGAGCCGCCGTTGACGCCGGCGTCGGCGATGTCGGCGAGGACCGGAGCGGGAGCGGGAGCGGGACCGTTGGCCTTGAGCTCGCCAACCGGCTCGGGGTTCGGCTGCATGGTGTTCTCCTGGCGCGGAAGAGCGCACGATGTCACGACCACGGAGGCTCGGTCATGACCATGCCGTGACGCCTCTGTGATCTTTGACCCGTACGGTTAGGAAGTTGCTGACGGGAACTCGGAAGTCATGCCGAAAGCTTCGGAGCGGCCCGAGTGGGGAGAGCGGGCGCACACGACCTTGCATCCTGCCGGCCGGCAAGTCGCGGGAACTCGAACGCGCAGCTTTGAATGATCGGCCGAATCCGGCCATAGCTCAACCCCCTGGCGCCCGAGGTCGGAACGCCGCCTGACGCGCATAACGCCGAAAGGCCCGCATCGGTTCCGCCCACCGGTAAAAAAATTTGCCGGGCAGGAAAAACCCCGGTCGGGCTGGTGGGGGGCACCCGCGGGGCTGGTGGGGACCGAGCCCATTTCCCGTTCCGGCCATGGCCATCGACCTGCCCTTCAGGGCCGGAAAGCCCGACCGCGGGACCGTTGGGTGGCTGTGATAGGCTCCGACGACCGTTGCCGACCTCGAGGAGGGAAGGATGTCCATGCCGAGGACCGCGTGCGTCACCGCGCTTGTGGGCGTCCTCGTGGTCGCCACAGGCCGCGCGCATGCTCAGGAGCTTCAGGTCACGTCGGAGCTCGCGAAAGTCGTCGCGGGCGCGAAGACCGAGGGCAAGCTCCTGCTGCGCTCGACCACCAGCGTCAATGGCGCCGCCGACGGCGCCAAGGTCGCGCAAGAAGGCATCAAGCGGATGTTCGGCCTCGACCTCGCGGCCGAATGGTTGCCCGGCCCGGCCTTCGCACCGCTCGCCGCGGCGCTCTATCAGGAGAAGCAGGCCGGACAGCCGGCCTCCGGCGACGTCTATGTCGGCACGCCGATCCAGATCACCCCCTATCTCGAGCGCGGTCTGTTCCAGGCCGTCGAATGGCGCAAATTGATGCCGGGGCGCATTGCGCCCGAGCTGGTCGAGGCCGACGGCCGGGCGCTGCGGTTCATGACGTTCCTGCCCGGCATCAATTACAACGTGAAGGTCGCGAGCTGGGTGCCGCAGGTCGCGGCGGTCGATGATCTGCTCAAGCCCGAGTACAAGGGCAGATTCGTGACCACGCCGTTCCTCGCCGGCTTCGACGTGCTGCTGGCCGATCCGAGATGGGGACCGAAGAGGACCGAGGAGCTCGTGCGCAAGCTCTCGACCCAGATCGCGGGCCTGCTCGGCTGCGAGGGCGAGGACCGCATCGCCTCCGGCGAGACCCTGGCGCTGGCCATCGATTGCAGCGGCGGCTCGCAGAATCGGCTGCGCTATCGCGGCCGGGGCATTCTCGACACCCACGTCGTGGGCGACATGGCGCAGCGACGCTACGCCTATCTGACGATCCCGGCGCACGCCGCCCACCCCAATGCCGCCATCCTCTATGCGCTCTACATTTCCTCGCCCGAGGGCCAGGAAAAGGTGGTGTGGGATCTCTACGGCCAGGACCTCGACCTCTATCCCGGATCGCATTCGGCCGAGCGGGTGCGGACGCTGCAGGCCAAAGGCGTCACGTTCACCGACGTCAACATCGATTGGTGGAAGACCAACCAGGGCATCGAGAAGGATCACCTGGAGCTCACCAAGATCATCCGGCGGTAGGCGCCCCAAGCGCCGGTCGCCGCGGACCACGGCGGCGGTGCGCATCATGATTGCCCGTTCATCAGTCGAAGGGCACTGGACCGGGTGCCGCCCGGACGTTGCGCGCCTCGTCATGATCGCGCTCGTGGCCGCGGCGAGCGCGATCGTGCTCACTCTGCTCGCGACCGTGCTGTGGCTGAGCTTCACCGAGGGAACCCCTGGCGACCCCGCGCTCGGCTATTCGCTGCGGCACTACGTCGAGGTGTTCCTCGACCGCTTCACCTACGAGGTCCTGTGGAACACGTTTCTGTTCCAGATCGTCACGCTTCTCGTCGCCTTCGCGCTGGCGCTGCCGATCGCCTGGCTCACCGAGCGCACCGACTTCCCGGGCAAGCCCGCGGTCTTCACCTTGATGACGGTGGCGCTGCTGATCCCGGGATTTGCGGTCGCGCTCGGCTGGGTGTTCCTGCTGCATCCGCGCATCGGCGTGATCAATCAGGCGCTGATCGGTCTGTTCGGGCTCGCGGCCGCGCCGTTCGACATCGCGTCGATTCTCGGCATGGGGATCGTCGAAGGGCTGAGCCTGGCACCGCTCACCTTCATCATGACGTCGGTGGTGCTGCGCTCGATGGACCCGGCGCTCGAAGAGGCGGCGGCAATGAGCGGCGCCGCGCCGCACCAGACCATGTTCAGGGTCACGCTGCGGGTGCTGTGGCCGGGACTGTTGGCGGCGGCGATCTACGTGTCGGCGGTCTGCTTCGCCGCCTTCGACGTCCCGGCCGTGCTCGGCCTCACCAACCGCATCTACACGTTCTCCACCTACGTGTTCCGCCAGCTCACGCCGACCGAAGGGCTGCCCGAATACGGCGAGGTCGCGACGCTGAGCGTGATCATGGTCGTGTTCGCGGTGGCGCTGAGCTGGTGCTACCGGAGGGTTCAACGCCAGGCGCCGCGCTACGCCGTCGTTACCGGCAAGGCCTATCGGCCGCGCATCGTGCCGCTCGGACGCGCCAAATGGCCGACGGTGGGTTGCGTCGCGGCGTTCTTCCTGGCGAGCCAGGTGTTGCCGCTGTCGATGCTGTGCTGGGTCTCCGGCCTGCCGTTCCTGCAGCCGCCGTCGGTCGAGGCATTGGCCGATCTCTCGCTCGACAATTTCCGCGCGATCCCGACCGAGCTGCTCCTCCGCAGCATGGAGAACACCGGCATTCTCATGATCGTGGTCCCCACCATCACGGTCGCGCTGAGCGTGGCGGTGTCCTGGGTGGTGTTGCGCTCGAAAGCTCCCGCGCGCGGCTGTTCGACTTCTTCGCATTCCTGCCGGTGACGATACCCCCCATCGTCTTCAGCGTCGCGGCGCTCCTGCTGGCGCTGTTCGTGCTCGGCCGCATCGTGCCGATCTACGGAAGCATCTGGATTCTCATCCTCGTCTACGTCGTCGCGCGATTGAGCTACGGCACCCGCATGACCAACAGCGCCATGATCCAGATCCACAAGGAGCTCGACGAAGCTGCGCAAGTGAGCGGCGCCGGCACCGCGCGCGTGCTGCGCTCGGTGCTGATTCCACTGCTCGCCCCCTCGATGCTCTATGCCTGGATCTGGATCGCGCTGCTGTCCTACCGCGAGCTCACCCTTCCCGTCGTGCTGTCGTCGGGAAGCAACCTGCCGTTCTCCGTCCTGGTTTGGAGCTACGTGCAGTCGTCGTCCTACGGCCGTGCCTCGGCGGCGGCGCTGGTCATGCTCGTTCTCATGACTCCGTTTCTTGCGCTGTATTGGCTCGTCGCGCGCAGGGCCGGAATGATCGCGCGCGGCAGCGAATCCCGCCCATGATCGGACGCGGAGGCAATCCGTCGAGGCGGCCCCGGCGTCACGCGGAAACGCGCGGTTGCATCCCGGCCGGTTCGCGTGCAACTTCGTCCCTCCGCCCCGCCCCCGTGATGCGCCAGCAGCATTGCCCCTGACATGAAGCGACACACGCCCTCGCGAGCCGACGGCTCCAGCCTGCGTCTCGCCGCCGACATCGGCGGCACCTTCACCGACATCGCGGCGTTCGACGAGCGGACGGGCAAGCTGACGTTCGGCAAGGCGCTGTCGAGCCCGCAACGGCTGGTCGAGGGCATCAATGCCGGGGTGGAGAAGGCGGGGAGCGACTACCGGTCGGCCGGATTGTTCCTGCACGGCTCGACCATCGCCATCAACACCATCCTGGAGCGCACCGGCGCCCGGACCGCGCTGCTCGTCACCGAAGGCTTCCGCGACATCTATGAGATCGGCCGCATCAACCGGCCGGATGCCTACAACCTCTTCTTCCGCAAGCACCAGCCGCTGGTCGAGCGGGCGCTGCGCTTCGAGGTCAAGGAGCGCGTGCTGGCCGACGGCGAGATCGACACGCCGCTCGACGAGGCCGAGATCGAGCGCTACGGCCGCATGCTGGACGAGCTCGGCGTCGAGGCGGCCGCGATCCTGTTTCTGAACTGCTACGCCCGGCGCGACCACGAGGCGCGCGCCAAGGCGATCCTGGAGCGGAACCATCCGGCGATGTTCGTCTCCGCCTCGCACGAGCTCTCCGAGGAATACCGCGAGTTCGAGCGCTGCTCGACGGTGGTCGCCAATGCCTATGTCGGGCCGATCGTTCGCCGCTATATCGGCGAGATCGAGGATCGCATCCGCGGCGACGGCTTTGACGGCTCGTTCCTGATCGTGCAGTCGACCGGCGGGCTCTACGAGGCCGCGCAGGCCAAGGACAACTGCGTGCATATGCTGGAATCGGGGCCGGCCGCCGGCGTCATCGGCACGCAGGCGCTGTGCCGCGCGCTCGGCCTGAAGAACGCGATTGCCTTCGACATGGGCGGCACCACCGCCAAGGCCGGCGTCATCCACGACGGCGAGGCGCTCACCACGGGGTCCGCCTTGATCGGCGGCTACGATGAGGCGCTGCCGGTACAGATCGCGATGATGGATATCTTCGAGGTCGGCACCGGCGGCGGCTCGATCGCGCGGGTCGTGGAGGGCGGGCTGCGGGTCGGCCCGCAGAGCGCGGGCGCGGTGCCGGGGCCGGTCTGCTACGGCACCGGCGGAGCCGAGCCAACGGTGACCGATGCCAATCTGCTGCTCGGCCGGCTCGGCGCCGATCGCTTCCTCGGCGGCGAGATGCGGCTCGACGTCGAGGCGGCCGCCCGCGCCATCGACGAGCGCGTGGCCAAGCCCCTCGGCATGGACGCAACGGCCGCGGCCGACGGAATTCTGCGCATCGCCGCGACCGCGATGTCCCATGCGGTGAAGGGCGTCACCACCGAGCGCGGGCTCGACGTCGGCGACTTCGCGCTGGTGGCCTATGGCGGCGCCGGCCCGCTGCACGCCGTCGCCGTCGCCCGCGAGATCGGCATCCGCACCGTGATCGTTCCGACTGCGCCGGGCGTGTTCTCCGCCTTCGGTATGCTGTTCTCCGATCTGCGCTACGATTTTGTGCGCACCTGGTTCACCCGGCTCGAGGACGCGCCGTTCGGCAAGATCGAGCGCGTCTATCGCGAGCTCGAGCGCGAGGGCCGCGCGGCGATCGCGGCAACCTCGGTCGAGCCGCGCAGGATCGTTCTCAAGCGGGCGGCCGACATGCGCTACGTCGGCCAGGAGCACGCGGTCACCGTCGACCTGCCGCTCGAGCTGTTCCGGCGGCGGGACCGGGCGGCGATCAAGCGCCGCTTCGACGCCATGCACGAGCAGCGTTACGGCACCTGCGCGCCCGACGAGCGCGCCGAGATCGTGAGCCTGCGCTCGACCGTGACCGGCATCATGCGCAAGCCGCCGCAGGAGACGATCAGGCGCGGACAAAGCGTGCCCGCGAAAGCCGCCTTCACCGGCAAGCGCCCGGTCTATCTCGACGGCAAGTTCCGGCCGACGCCGACCTATGCCCGCGCGGCGCTCGCCGCCGGCAACCGCATCGGCGGTCCGGCCTTGATCGAGGAGCATGCCTCGACCACGGTGCTCATGCCCGGCGACCGGCTCGCAGTCGATCGCCATGGAAATCTGGTGATCACGGTGGCGGGAGGCGGCTGACGGCCATGGCGAAGAGGAGGAAAGCGCGCGAGGTCGCCGCCCGGTCCCGGCGGGGCGGCAAGCGAACGGTCGATCCCGTCGTCACGGAGATCGTGCGCAACGGCGTCATTGCGGTGACCGAGGAAATGAAGACCAACCTCATGCGCACCGCCTACAACATCATCATCTACGAGGCGCTCGATTTCACCACCGGCTTATTCACGCCGCAGGGCGAGACCATCTCGATCGGCATCGGGCTGCCGATGTTCATCCGCGGCATGGCGGAGACGGTGAAGGCGAAGATCGGGCATTTCGGCGCGCGAAACATCCGTCCGGGCGACATCTACGTCACCAACGATTCCTATCTCACCGGCAGCCATCTCAACCACGTCACGCTCACGCTGCCGATCTTCCACCGCGGCGCGCTGGTCGCGTTTTCCTGCTGCATGGCGCACTGGCTCGATATCGGCGGCATTCTCGGCGGCATGAGCACCGACATCTATTCGGAAGGACTGCAGATCCCGATCCTCAAGTATCAGGACCGCGGCGTGGTCAATGCGACCGTGGTCGACATCATCCGGCAGAACGTCCGCCTGCCGAGCCGCGCGATGGGCGATCTGCGCGCTCAGGTCACCGCGGTGAAGACCGGCGAGCGGCGCTTCCTGCAATTGATCGAGCGCTACGGGCGCGAGCCGGTGCTCGCTTCGATCCGCGCGATCATGGACCACGCCGAGGCGATGGCGCGCGCGCGCACCCGCACCATCCCCGACGGCATATACGAGGCGGAATCCTACATGGACGACGACGGCATCGACGTCGGCAGGCGGGTGCCGATCAAGGTGCGGGTGATGGTGAAGGGCGACGAGATGACCGTCGACCTCAGCGAGGTATCGAAGCAGGTGCGCGGCTTCTACAATTCCGGCGTCACCACCGGCCATGCCTGCGCCCAGGTCGCCTACAAGTGCCTGACGTCGCCGACCGACTATCCCATCAACGACGGCTCGTTCCGCAGCCTCAGGACCATCGTGCCGCCGGGCCGGGTGATCAGCGCGGTGCGGCCGGCACCGATGCGCTGGTGGATGACCTATCCGATGACCATCGTCGACACCATCTTCAAGGCGCTGGCGCCGGCGATTCCCGGCCGCGTGATCGCCGGCCATCACGCCGACCTGCTGGCGTCGTCGTTCCACGGCATCAACGACCGCACCAGCGAGTTCTTCATCGGCAGCTTCGGCCCGCTCGGCGGCGGCTGGGGCGCCAAGCTCGCCGCCGACGGCGTCTCCGGCACGGTCTGCATCAACGACGGCGACACTCACAACAGCCCGAACGAGCAGGCCGAGTTCAAGTTTCCGATCGTGGTCGAGCGCTATGCGCTGGTGCCCGATTCCGGCGGCGCCGGCCGCCACCGCGGCGGGCTCGGGGTCGAGCGGGTGGTGCGGGCGCGCACCAATATCGTGGTCAACAATCAGAGCGAGCGCGCCCATTGCCGGCCGTGGGGGCTCGACGGCGGTCTCGACGGCACCGGCAATGCCGTGGAGCTGCGCCTCGGCGGGCAATGGAAGACCGATTTCCCCAACGCCAAGGTGCTGGTGGCGCAGCTCAAGCCCGGCGATGCCTTCAAGATCCGCTCGGGCGGCGGCGGCGGCTACGGCAGCCCGCTCGCGCGGCCGCTCGAGCGGGTCGTGGACGACGTCCGGCAGGGCTACGTCACGGTCGCGGCGGCGGCGGAGCTCTACGGCGTCGTGCTCGATCCGGAAACCTTCGCGGTCGACGTCGCGGCGACCGAAAAATTGCGCGCAGTAAAACGATCGGCTGCGAGTTCCAGCGCCAAGACCGCGTAGGTGCGATCGTAGGGTGGGCAAAACCCGTCCCCGCCTCCGAGCGGGGATCGCCTGACGTGTCCTCGCTGCGTGGGCCGTCCGCGTGCACGATTTTGTCCGCGCGTCACCATCGTCGGCAGATCGGCGTCTGGACGATTACGCCCGCGTGGGCAAAGGCGCACAGCTTCCGGCGTATTTCGAAGGCGTGCATTGCGCCCTTTGGCCACCCTACAGGTTTTGAGCTGCTGCTCACCGCTTGAGCTTTGCCGTGTACGACATCGCGCCCGACCCGCAGCAGGGACAACTCATCGCCACCAGGATGTTCTGCTTCTGCTCCTCGCCAAGGTCGGTGCGATCGAGCAGCTGCCGGGCCTGTTGCTCGAACAATTGGTGGAGCGACAGGTTGCTCAAGGAAACCTGGTCGTCGGGCGCCAGGGCCGGCTCGGCCGGCGCCGGCGCGGCGCGCCCGACGTCTCGCTTTGCCGGCTTGCGCTTGCCCATCTCGATCCTCGCGTTCGCTCCATGTCCATGCCGCTGCGCCGCCCTTGCGCGACCTGCATTTTCTGTCCACGACGGCCGCTCATGATAGGATGCGATCAGGCCGAGCGGTAGACGGATGGAAGACGCGCCGCTCGCCGGGCGCGCGCATTCTTGCCGGGCAGGATGAGGGGACACGCGGCATCCCATCTCGTCGGCAGCGTGCCGCTCGCGAGCAGCGCCGAGGTCTTCGAGCCGGTGATGCCGCATTCGGTCCGCGCATCGCGCGCATTCCCGATGCGAGGTCGGCGAGCGTGCCGATCGGATCCTCGAGCGCCCGACGCGACGCCGCCATCGCGCGATCGAGGGCGGAAGCGAGGGACGATTTCCTCGATCCTGCGTAATGCCGTATGTTGCCGGCGGCCATGACCGATCCGGCGCAGATCGTCATCGAAGGCGTGAGCCACCTCTACCGGCCGCCGAGCGGACGGCCGGTGCTCGCGCTCGAGGACGTATCGCTCAGCGTCGCAAGCCGCGAGTTCGTCGCGCTGCTCGGGCCGTCCGGTTGCGGCAAATCGACCCTGCTCTATCTCATCGGCGGCTTCCTGCCGACCGAGACCGGGAAAATCCTGATCGAGGGCAAGCCGGTCGGCGCCCCCGGCCCCGACCGCGGCATCGTCTTCCAGCACTTCGCGCTGTTCCCGTGGAAGACGGTGCGCGGCAACGTCCGCTATGGCCTCGAGCGCATGGGGCTTGCGCGCGAGGAGCGCGAGAAGCGGGCGCAATCCTACATCGATCTCGTCGGCCTCGGTGGCTTCGAGGACAGCTATCCCGCGCAGCTCTCCGGCGGGATGAAGCAGCGCGCGGCGCTCGCGCGCACGCTCGCCTTTGATCCGAAGATCCTGCTGATGGACGAGCCGTTCGGCGCGCTCGACGCCCAGACCCGCAGCCTCATGCAAGCGGAGCTGTTGAGCATCTGGCAGCGCACGCCCAAGACCGTGATCTTCGTGACCCACGACGTGCAGGAGGCGGTCTATCTCGCCGACCGGGTGGCGGTGATGTCGGCGCGTCCCGGCCGCGTCAAGGCGATCGTCGACACCAGGTTCGACAAGCGGGATGCGAACATCTTCAAGAGCAAGGGCTTCGTCGAAAAGTTCGACGAGATCTGGAACCTGGTGCGCATCGAGGCGATCAAGGCGCAGGAGGCGCGCGCGATGATGGGGGGAGCCGCATGAGCGCCGCGTTGCTCCGCTACCTCCCGCTCATCCTGCTCGCGCTCGCCTGGGAGGTCGGCACCCGCACCGGCCTCGTCTCCACCCTCGCGCTGCCGCCGCTGAGCGCGGTGGCGGCGGCCTTCGTCGATCTCGTCAAGGACGGCGAGCTCGTCGTCAACGGCGGTGCCTCGCTGTGGCGGGCCGGCGCCGGATTGTTCCTGGCGGTCGTGGTCGGCGCCGCGCTCGGCATCGTGATGGCCTGGTGGAAGCCCGTGAACGTGCTCATCAGCCCGCTGGTCGAGATGTTCTACCCGATGCCGAAATCGGCGCTGATCCCGGTGACGGTGCTGTGGCTCGGCTTCGGCAACGGCTCGAAGATCCTGCTGATCTTCCTCGGCTGCATGCTGCCGGTCACGGTCGGGGCCTTCAACGGCGCGCGCTCGAGCGACCAGGTTCTGGTGTGGTCGGCGCGCAGCATGGGCGCGAGCCGCCCGCGCATGCTGTGGGACGTGGTGGTGCCGAGCGCGCTGCCGGAGCTGCTCAACGGCATCCGCACCGCGCTCGCGCTCTCCTTCATCCTCCTGGTCAGCTCCGAGCTCATTTCGGCGCGCGAGGGGCTCGGCTATCTGATCGGCTTTCTCGGCGCGAGCGGCACCTATGACGCGATGTTCGCGGTCGTGCTCACCGTGGCGCTGCTCGGGTTCTTCGCCGACCGGCTCTATCTCCTGTTGATGCGGAGGATGCTGCGGTGGCGGGACTGACCGAAGAGAGACGCACCGCGCCGGCGGCGCTGCCATCCGCCGCCTATCGCTGGCTCGCGGCGGCGGCCTGGGGCCTGGCCCGGGTGTTTTCCGTGATCGCGCTCGCCGTCGCCTGGGAGGCCGCCGCGCGCTCGGGCGCGTTCACGCCGTTCATGCTGCCGGCGCTGAGTGCCGTGCTCGAGCGCATCTGGCATGATCTCGTCGCCGGCGACCTCCTCACCAATGCCGGCGTGACCCTCTACCGTGCCTTGGTCGGCTTCCTCGTCGGCGCCGTCGCCGGCATCGCGCTCGGCATGGCGATATCCCGCAACAGGATCGCCGACTGGTTCTTCGACCCGATCATCTCGGCCGGCTTCCCGATGCCGAAGATCGCCTTCCTGCCGGTGGTTATCCTCTGGCTCGGGGTCTACGACCTCTCCAAGATCACGATGGTGTCGGTCGAGGCGATATTTCCCGTGGTCACCGCCACGGTCGTCGGCATCCGCGCGGTCGAGCGGGAAATTTTGTGGTCGGCGCGCAACATGGGGGCGGGCGAGCGCGAGCTCCTCTGGCAGATCGCGTTGCCGGCGGCCCTGCCGCAGATCATCACCGGCCTGCAGGTCGCGCTGCCGATCGCGCTGATCGTGGCGATCGTGACCGAGATGTTCATGGGCGGCTACGGGCTCGGCGGCGCGATGAACACCGCCTCGCGCTTCGCCGATTCCCGCGGCGTCTTCGCCGGCATCGTCGAGATCGCGGTGATCGGCTACGCGCTGGTCAAGCTG
>WNFB01003781.1_pt1 | contig 13382 bp, 15 predicted proteins | sample 5400501 | NCBI WGS metagenome assembly WNFB01 (sample SAMN13153341, study PRJNA577476) | soil metagenome | isolation source: 200 cm saprolite under Douglas fir tree site 2 hole 1 | place: USA:California | collected 2015-04-18
CGGGCGCCGGCCGAGTCGAGCAGCCACACGATGGGCTTGCGGTAGCGCAGAGCCAGCTCACGCACGCGTGCGGCTTTGAACTGCTCGCCGATCGCGCCCATCGAACCCGCCATGACGGTGAAGTCGTAGGCGATCACCCACACCTGGCGGCCGTCGACGTTGCCGTGGCCGGTGATCACGCCGTCGGCGGGCGTGCCATCCGCGTCGAACTCGCCGCCTCGAACCGGCTGCTGGTGCGCGAGCAGCCCGAGCTCTACGAAGGTGTCCTTGTCGAACAGAAGGGCCAGGCGCTCACGAACTGTGAGCTTGCCTCGCTCCTTCTGCTTGGCGATCTTCTCGGGGCCGCCCATGCCGAGGTTCTTCTTGCGGCGCGCCTTGAGCTCGGCAACCTCGGCCGAGAATTCGTCGCCCACGATGGCCAATTCTATTGAGGCCCGATCAGGAGGTCGGTCCGCGAACCCCATTTGTCGAGGAAGCGGTACATGTTTCGCTTCGAGAGCCGGTCGCGCTCCGCGGGTGACGCCGCTTCCCACAGGCGGTGCTGGCCCCTGTGGACAGGCAGGCCCGCGACGACCACCGCGCGGCCACCGCGATCGCGCAGGCGAAAGCTGAACTCGATGTCCGCGATTCGATAGAAGCGGAACTTGGGGTCGAAGCCCCCGACTCCCTCGGCGTCAGAGCGGCGGAAGGCCATGCAGTAACCCTCGATCGCGTCGACCTCGGGCCCCGCGTCTTCTTCGAACTCCTTGAGGGTGCCCGCGCCGCGGAGTCCGTATGGTCCCGCCACCACGACGGTGGGGTCCGCGAGCGCCTGCAGCAGCGGTGTGACGGCATCGCCGGTGAGCTCGACGCCGGGATCGAAGAGCACGACCACCTCGCCCGCCGCCGCCTCGATGCCGGCGTTGACGGCGGTGGCGAAACCCAGCGGAGGATCGAGGGTCACGACACGCAGCCTCTCCGCGGCCCGCGTCTGCAGCCATCCGGCCATGCGTACGTCGCCAGAGTTGTCGACGAGCAGCGCTTCGAAGTCGGCTTTGCAGTGGGTGAACACAGACAGCAGCCAGCGCTCGACGTCGGGCCGCCATCCGTGCACGACCGTCAGCAGCGTGACGGCGCGAAGCGCTGGAGCCGGGGCGGTGCTGGACGGCGCCTTCAGCGCCTGGAGCTCGCTCCCGTTCGCACTATCCACGACTTCCCACCCGCCCGTTCGCAAACGATCCCGGATGGCGTCCGCCGCCGCGAAGTCGCGCTCACGCCTGAGCGCAATGCGCTCGGTGACCAGGCGTTCGGCCTCCTGGCGGTCCGTTAGCCCTTCTTGGCTTTGACTGCGGCAGTGAGGGCGGGGACGATCTTGAGCGCGTCACCGACCACGCCGAGGTCGGCCATTTTCATGATCGGAGCCTCTGCATCTTTGTTGATGGCGATGATGACCTTGGACGCCTTCATCCCGACCGTGTGCTGCATGGCGCCCGAGATGCCGACCGCGATGTAGACGCCAGGCCGGACCGATTTGCCGGTCTGGCCGACCTGCATCGAGTAGGGCACCCAGCCCGCGTCGACCACGGCGCGACTGGCCCCCACTGCTCCGCCGAGCGCATTGGCGAGCGCTTCGAGAAGCGGGAAATTGTCGGGCCCGCCCATCCCGCGGCCCCCGCTGATGACGACCTTGGCGTCCTCGAGCTTGACCTTCTCGGAAGCCTCCGCCACCCGCTCGACGATCTTCGCGCGCTTGGAGCCCTCGGCGATGGACACGGCGAGCTCCTTCACCTCCGCGGTCCCGCCCGCCTCCGAAGGTTCGAAGGACTTCGGGCGCACCAGCACGATGGCCGGCTTGGCGTTGGCGCGCATCGAGGCCATCTTCGCGCCGCCGAAGTAAGGCACCTTGGCCACGAAGCCGCCATCCGCCGCGGTCACGTCACCGGCGTTGGAGATGACGCCCTTGCCCAGGCGCGCGGCCAGGCGGCCTGCGATGTCGCGCGAATCTGGCGTGAACGCGAAAAGGATGAGGTCGGGCTGCTGCTGCTCGTGCAGCGCGGCCAGCGCGTCCGCGGCCGGCTCGGCGATGAAGTCGTCGAACGCCTTGTCCTCGTTGACGTGGACGACCTTGGCGCCGTGCTTGCCGAGAACGGCAGCGGCTGCCTTGGCGTCCGCGCCCAGTGCGATCGCTTCGACATCACCGAGCCCGCGCGCCTTGGCCATCAGCTCCAGCGCCGTGGTTTGCAGCTTGCCACCGCTGAGCTCCGCGTACACCCAGACCTTCGCCACCGTCAGACCACCTTGGCCTCGGCGAGCACTTGCAGGATGCGGTCGACCGCGGTGCCGTCGTCCTGGACGATCGCGCCGGCCTTGCGGGCCTCGGCGTCCGCGAGCCCTTCGATCGTCTCGCCCGGCTCACCGCGCTCGACTCCAAGCTCGCCCAGCCCGACCTGTTTGATCTCCTTCGAACGCGCGGCCATGATCCCTTTCAGCGACGCATAACGCGGCTCAGCGATGCCCGCCGTGACCGTGATCAAAACCGGCGTCGAAGCCTCGACGACCTGGTAGCCGTCGGCCGTCTGGCGGTGGACCCGCACCATCGATCCGTCGACCTCGACCTTCTTGGCGATCGTCAGCTGCGGCACACCGAGCAGCTCGGCAAGCATCGGCGGCACCATCCCGGTGCTGCCGTCATATGACTCAGTCGCGCAGATGACGAGGTCGGGCTGCTCGGCCTTGATCGCGGCCGCCAGCACGCGCGCGGTGAGGAGCGCATCGGCGCCCGACAGCTGTGCGTCGCTGATCAGCACCCCGCGGTCGGCGCCCATCGACAGGCCCTTGCGGATCGCGTCTTTGGCGCGCTCGGGGCCCATCGAAACCAGGATCACCTCGCCGCCGTGGGCCTCTTTGAGCTGCAGCCCTTCCTCGATCCCGCATTCGTCGCCGGGATCTAGGACGACCTCCCGATCGCGCGCGAGCGTGTGATCGGGCTCGAGGAGGGTGGCGGAGTTCGGGTCGGGGACCTGCTTGACGGTGACGACGATCTTCACGTGGAGGTCATTATCGCTGCGCCGGGAAAGCGTCATGGAATCGTTCGAAGTCCTCGGGCGTGTTGAGGCTTCGAAACAGCTCGGGGTCGAGGCCCTCGAGCCAGGTGACATCAAGGTGATTGGCCAGGTCCGCCGTCGCAAGGCGCCCGGCGTCGAGGGCCGCGGTTACAGCCGGGAGCGCAGAGCGCCGGTAGGCGGCGCACACGGGCTCGGCTCGCCCATTCACGCGTGGCATCGCGGCGTCGCAGCCGCGCGCAGCGGCGACGGCCATCTCGGCCACTTCGGGTGTCACATAAGGCATGTCGCAAGCGACGGCGAAGGTGACCTCGTGGCGGGCGGCGGTCAATCCCGCTTCGATGCCGGCAAGTGGACCCGCCGCGAGCTTGCGATCGAACACGAGCCGGAACGGCACGAGCATCTCCACCTGTTCAGGTTCGGCGAAAGAGACCACCACCTCTGAGAACGCGGGCCCCAGTCGCTCCACCATCCAGCGCAGGAGGGTGGTCTCCCCCACCTCGAGCCAGGCTTTGGGACGACCCATGCGGCGGCTCTCGCCGCCCGCCAGCACCAACAACGTCGCCTGCATGCAACTATCATCGGGCCCGCCGTGAGAGCGATCGATTTCCACGTTCACCTGCCCACTCCGGAGTGGCTGGACGCCTCGATGAAGGGCTACGTGGAAGCCGCAGAGGCGTACTTTCGATCCAAGGTCGTGCGGCGCTCGCTCGAAGAGCTCGCGAAAGACTACGAGGACCTCGACGTGCTCGCGGTGCTGTTGGCGTGGGACGCGGAAACCGCGACCGGCCGCCCGCGCGTGCCCAACGAGTTGGTGGCGCAGGCCTGCAAAGACCACCCGAAATCATTCACCGGGTTCGGCAGCGTCGACCCGCTGAAGGGCGATCGCGCCGTCGCCGAGCTCGACCGGATCACCGACCTCGGCCTCAAGGGCGTGAAGCTCCATCCATCGCTTCAGGCCTTCGCGCCGGACGACGAGACGTTCTGGCCGCTCTACGAGAAATGCGAGGAGCTCGGCCTCGTCGTGCTCTTCCACACGGGGACCAGCGGCATCGGCGCCGGCCAGCCGGGCGGGCAGGGCATTCGCCTCGACTATGCCCGACCGATCCGGTTGGACGCGGTAGCGGCGTCGTTCCCGAGCCTGAACATCATCGCCGCCCATTTCGGCTATCCGTGGCACGCGGAGCTGCTGGCGATGGCCCTGCACAAGACGAACATCTTCATCGACATCTCGGGCTGGGCGCCGCGTTACATCCCGAGCGAAGTGATGCGCGACCTGAAGGGCCGGCTGCAAGACCAGTTCGTCTTCGGGAGCGACTACCCGTTCATCCAACCGAAGCGATGCCTCGATGAGCTGACCACATTGGAGATCCCCGAGCCGGTGCTTCAGAAACTGTTGCTCGGCAACGGCAAGCGCCTGCTTAGCCTGTCTTAGGCAACCCCGTGGGCGAGCTCGAGGCCGCAGCTCCCGACCTAGCCGGCTCGGCTCATATCCTTATTGATCCGGACGCGGCATCACGTGTCGGGGCGCCGTACCCAGCCCAAGTGTCCCAACCGGTGCAATAACGTTTCGTCGGCTGTTATCAGGACAGTGTGGAGCGCCTCGGCAGTCGCTGCGTAGAGCATGTCGTAGACGGGATGGTTGTCGTAACGTCGCGACAATTCCCACGCTCGTGCGAGATGGCGTCGATCGCTCACTGCCTGCAGGGGCAGCCGCATGAGGATTCCGTACGCAGCGTCAGCGTCTGACCCGGTCCACCGATTTCGTCGGACGCCGGCAACCAAGACGCTGGCGCATTCGACGTAAAGCAACTCCGGGGCCATCACCGCTTCATTCCTTCGAGTTAGGGCGTGCAACATTCTTATGGACGGTGACGAGGGGTCCGCGCCAGGCGCGATCCAATCGATTGCAACGCTTGCGTCAACGACCGGCATGAGAGCCCACTTCATCGAGCCTGCGGCGTCGCTCCTCGATCACTAGATCCGCCGCGGACTTATGCGGTCCGCGCCGACTGCGAAGGGCGGCTTCCGCCAGCTTCGCCCATTCAGAAAGCGAAAGCTGTTGTCGTTCGCCACCTCGTGCCAAGGCCTCGATGTCGCCCCGAGCCATAACGAGTCGATTGCCTCGTTTTCGGGCTCTCAATCGGCCCGACCACACCCATCGACGAATCGTCTCAGCGGTGCGTCCGGCCAAAAGCGCAGCGGCTTTCACATCCAGTTCATCCCCTGAGGATCTCTTCACAATTGGCACTTTACTACACCATCGTGAAGTCATGGTGTAGAAGTTGATCGCTGCTTGAGTTATCGCCTTCTTGAACGGTCGTCAGAAGCAGTTGGCGGGCACCGGCAATCAGCTGCTGGGCCTGTCGTAGCCACCGGTCAGTCTCGCTGAGGCACGCGCCTCGAGGCGGACCATTCGATTCGGCAATAAATCCAACGGCAGTTGGACCACCTCGCCCGCCGCGACGGTAACTACCGCGCCGCTGACCGTTACTGAGCTCACCGACGCGGAGGGCGCCTCCGCGGCGAGGACCGCCCGAGCAGCCCTTCCCGCCGCGACGGCATCGATCTTGATCACGCCGCCGGCTCGGAAGTCGATTTCGTCGAGCTCCTGCGCCGCGTCCAGGGCGGCCGTGGCGGTCGCCTCCTGCAGGGCCGCGGCAGCGGCGCTCACCGACCGGACGTCGATGGCGTAAGCCGCGAGTGGCATCAGCACAATCGCGAGCGCGACAGCGATGAAGGCCATCACCTGACCACGCTGTGCATGCATCATGCCGCCGTCCGGTGGGTCCGCCACGGCTCGAGCCGAACGACCGCTCGCGATCGCACCTCCAACCGATGGGGAAGCACCAGCCCTGCCCAGCCAACGTCGATCCAGGCCTCCGAGGCCACAATCACGTCGTCTGCGCGGCTGAAACTACCGAAGGAAACCTGGAGCGTCGCACCGCGGAGCGGATACGCGAGCACGACGGCATCGAAGCGAGCGTGTGCCGCGCTGTTCGCGGTCACAGAATCCGGCGCCCGCGCAGCGACGCTCGCAGCCGCGTGGGTGGCCGCGTCGAGGCCGGCGCTGGCATCCTCGACCTGGACGACTGCAGCGACACCAATGGCGAGGAGGATCACGACCGGCGCACACAGGGCCAGCTCGAGCAGCGCCTGTCCGCGGTTGAACTTCATCGGGCGAACCTCTCCTTGCCGAGGACCGCGTGCGCTCGAATGGGAAGACCCCTCCCAGGGACGATCGGGACCAGCGACGGCACCGATCCACCGATATCAACCTCCAACGAAGCGCCGAGGTCGGTGGCGCAAACCCACAGCGCCGGCGCCGGCCTCGGGTCGCCTCGGCACCATGCGGAGGCGCTGACACCCACCAGACTCGCCGACATCGCGTGAATGGTCACCGTCACCGCCACAACGACGCCGGCGCCGGCAACCGTTCCCGCGCGCGCTCCGGCAAGCGCCGCGTCACGCGCGGAAGCGGATTCGCTGACCCAGATGGTCACCTCCACTGCGCCGAGCACGAGCAGTAGCACGATTGGCCAGGCGAGGGCGAATTCCATCAGCGCGGCGCCGCGGGACAATCGTTTCATCGAAGGTTTCTTTGCAGCGCCGTGACGGCGGGGAACATGAGGACCGCCAGGAACGGGAGCAGGACTCCGACCGCCGCCGGTAGCAGTACATGGTTCAGGGCGCGGCGGCTGTGGGCGATGAGGTCGCGTCGCTGCGCCCTCCGCAGGTCGGCGGCGAGCGTGCGCACGCTCTGCACGACGCCGGTGCCGTATTCGCGGCCGGACGCAAGGATGGCGGCAAGACTGCCGATGGCGGGGCTTTCAAGCCGTTCCGAGTACCGGGCCAGACGCGATTCGAAGGAGGCGGATCCAGTCAGCTGGGACGCAATGAGCAGGCGGCGGAGGTCAGTGGCGAGGTCGCCCTGTACTTGCATGGCGACCGAGCCCAGCGCCGACATGGCGCTGCCACCGCCGCCTAGCTCCAACGTAAACAGCTCGAGCAGAGGGGCGAGCTCCCCTTCGATCCGCCGGCGGCGGCGAGCGATCGCGGACCTCAATGCGAGCACAGGTAAACCGAGTCCGGAGACGATCCCCGCAGCGCAACAGACCGCGGCGGTGCCCATCGGCACAAACGAGACCGTGCTTGCTCCCAGCACCGCCATGCATGCAGAGAGGGCGATCGCAAACACGGTCACACGTTCTGGACTCTCGCGCCAGCCGGCTCGCTCGAGGTCACTGGCGAGCCTCGCGCGCAGATCGCCGACGTGCAGCGCTCGCACGATTGCCGGCGGACCCCAGCGACGGGCTCTGCCGATGGCGTCGATGCGATGTGTGGCGCCACCGCACGCGATGAACACCCCTGCTCCGCTCAGCGCCCCCGCGGCCACTGATGTGGCGACGAATGTCGGGTCAGGCATCGCTGAGCCTCACGCGCTGCAGGCCGGGCAGCAGCAACAGCCGCCTCATCCACAAATAGCTGCAGGCCATCACCGCGAGCATTGCGAGAAGGAAGGCCTGCCCGGTGGTGTTGTGGTAGGCATCGAGGTAGGGCGAGCGCAGGGTGGACAGCGCGACGAGGAAGACGATCGGGAGCGACACGATGATGGCGGCGGCCGAACGCGCCTGCACTTGAAGTGCCCGAGCTTCGCGCTCAACCTCTTGAGCACCGCTCACTGAAGCCTCGAGATCTGCGAACAGTGGCGCAAGCTCGCCACCTACCGGGCTCTGGACCAGGACAGCAGCTGCAAGCATGTCGAACAACGGCTCGCCGACACGCTGTCGCGCTGCGCTCCAGGCCTGACGCCTGCCGACAGATGTGGCCGCGATGACCCGAAACTCTGAGCGCAGCGGCGCCGGACCGCGCTCGCCGAGCACCGCCACCGCCGCATGGACGCTGGTGGCGCCGGTCTCCAGTAGTTGGCGCAGCATCCGTACCGCGTCCAGCACAGCATCCTGGCGGATGACCTGCTGGGATCGCATCCGCGCCGCGACCGTGCCCCGAACGAATCCCGCGCCTGCGATTGCGCCGGCGGCGCCCAGAACGGGAAGCCCGGTGAGCAGAGCAGCGCCACTTCCAATCGCGATGGCTACCACCGCCTGGACCACGGCGAGCCCAGCGGCGCCGTGAGTGGTCCAGCCCGCCCCCGCCGCGAGAGCTTGCTCGGCTTTCCATCGCCTGGACAGGTAGCGATGTAGCCAGGACGGCACTATGGCCTCATCGAGCGAGGCAGGGGGCGGAACCGCGACCGCCAGGATGGCCGCCGTCACCCCCAAGCCCGCACAGAGGGCGGCGGCCACCTCAAGCATCGAAACCGTCCAGCAGTTGCGACGGCTCGCAGACCCCGGCAAGCCTTGCATATGCGCGGTCGGGCACAGCCTCGAGCGAACCAACCCGATGCCACCTGCAGTCGGCACCGAGCGTGACCAGGTCGCGCACCACGGGACGGCCATCGTCCACGCCCGCTACAAAGCTCACAGACATCAACCGCCGCGCTCGGGCTTCAGATGGTGAAGGCGACGGCCGGACTATTCCAGCATGAAGCACGAGGTCGACAGTGCTGACGACCTCAGCCATCACGGTCTCGGCCCGAGGTGAGTGCGGGCTGCGCATGGCGAGCCGGACCAGTCGCGGGATCGTTTCGCGGGGGCTCTCCGCATGAATCGTGCAGATGGATCCGGGATGCCCCGTATTCATGGCGTCTAGAAGGTCGAGCGCCTCGCCGCCGCGAACCTCTCCGATCACGATGCGGTCAGGAGACATTCGCAGCGCTTCGTGGACCAGCATCTGGATCGTGATGGCGCCGCGGCCCTCGGTATTGGGCAAGCGACCCTCCAGGGAGATGCAGTCCGAGAGCTCGCGCCAGAGATGCAGCTCGGCCTGGTCTTCGATGGTGACGACGCGCTCGTCCGGTCCAACGAGCCGGCCGAGCACACGCATGAAGGTCGTCTTGCCCGCGCCCGCCCCACCCGACACCAGGATGTTGAGCCGGGCAGCAATCGCCGCCTCCAGGAACGCGATTAGCTCTCGCGGCAGGAACCCTGATGCCGCCAGCGAGTCGAGGTCGCGAAACCGTTCTGAGGGATGGCGCCTGATCGTGACGCTCATCGGTCGGGCAGGGGGAGACAGGGCTGCGTGTAGGCGGCTCCCCTCGGGAAGGGTCATGGTCACCGTGGGGCTGGCGCGGTCGAGACGGGCGCTTGCCGTGCCGTCGGTGTACCAGTGGACGAGCTCGATGAGGCCGGCCTCGTCGGCAAACGGCGGCGGGAGGACGTGGCGCCGGCCGCCTTTGAACACGAAGCAGGCATCCGTTCCATTGATGCGCACCTCCTCCACCTCGGGGTCCGCGAGATGTTCCGCCAGCGGACCGAGCGGGGTGACCGCGCTGAAGACGCGGCGCCACAGCTGCTCGGACTCCTCTGGAGTCCCTGGCTGTGAGGCCTGGCGCTGTTCCTCGCCGACCACGCGACCCACCAGCTCGTAGACCCACTGCTGGTCTTCGACACGCAGGCGCGTGCGATCGCGGCGCGCAAGCTCGGACGCAAGCTCCGCCTCGACCAGCGCGCGTACCCGAGCCTCGGCGGTTGGCGATGCAACCGGCGTTACGGCCACGTCGACCTCAGACCTCTCAACGTCCGGCCACCACCGCCATCGCGTCCTCAGCACTGGAGATCGGGATCTCGATTCCGTCCGCCGTACCAACCTCGGCCACGACAGCCGCGAGGTGCATGCCGGCGGCGGCAAAGACGAACGCCGCCGCTTCCTTCGCGGGCACCGCGACGACCAGCCCGCCGGAAACGGCCGCCTGTACCTCCACGCCCGCCGCGAACGGCACCACCGTCGGATGGTCGGCGCTGCCGCCGATCAATAGAAGGTCCACCTTCGCGCCGGCAGGCACCGGCGGCATCCCGCTCAATGGAATGAACACCAAGCGGCGATCGGCGAACGACGCCGAGCCCATGACATCGCCCCGCTGAATCAGCTGACCCGCGGTGAGGTCGTGCGCGGCACGCATCGCCATGAGACGTGACTCGTCTCCGCGCGTGAATAAGAAGGTCGCGCCTCCCACCACGCTCACACGTCTCAGCTGGATCGCCTCGATCGACATAGCCGCGCCCGCCGGCAGGTCATGCGCTGCGGCGTAAACGTCGACGGCACTCCGAGCGGGGTCGGCGGCCACGAGCAACACGGCGCTGACTCCGCCTCCCGCCAAGAGCGCCGCCGCCGCGATCAACCATCTCTTCATCAAATGCACCTCGGCAGCGACCTTATGACGGCGGCCGCGCGATACCAACCGTGCTTGTTAAGGAGCGACTCTCTTTCGAGTTGTTGCCTGCTTGTAAACCTATACTTGACAAAGCCAGCGGACTGAATATCGTGCTGGCAAATGGCCGCTGCAACCATCCCGCGAACCGCTGACGACACCGTCGAAGTGCGACGTCGGTCGCTGATGGCGGAGTCCGACGGTTTGCTCGACGATGTCGAGAGGCTGCGTCTCGACGATCAGAGTGAAGTTCCCCAACAATTGCGCGAGGCGATTTGCGCCTTGCAAGTCCGTCTCGGCCGCACCGACCCGCCTCTGGCGCCGGCCACATTGCACGCCGCGCACGATCTCGTCTTCGCTGTACAGCAGCGTTTGATGGCGGCCAGTCCGAAGCACCCGAGGCCGAACCGGCACGCGGGGCGACCCGGAGGACAACCGGTGATGACCATCGTGCGCGACGGGGGCCTGTGGAAGCTGCTCGCGCTGCCTCCGCCGGGAGGCACCCCGGACGACGAGTGGTTGGAGCTGATCGAGTGCACGGTCGAGCGCGCGTGGGACCGCTGGTGCTACGCGCAGCAGCACGCGGTGCGCGCAGCGCAAGAGCGATACAAACCGCACGTCGCGCTCGCGGTCGCCCGCACAGCGTGGTCGAACTACTGGGAGCTGTACGTGGAAGCCGAGGAGATCAGAGCCCGGGTGAGCGGCGCGCCCTCTTCGAGGCCACCAAGAATCCCTCCAGCTCCGCATGGGTGATCGGCACCGCGGATTCGCGCACCCGTTGTGCGAACAGGTCCAGGAACGTGCGCAGGCCCTCGTCGTCGAGCGCGCTCGCGGCCGTGATGATGCGCGCGGCCGCGCCACGATCGGCCGGATGCAGGACCTGGGCGAGGTCCTCCGCAAAATCGGCTGGCAGGTGCTTCATCACGCCGGAGTGTACGGACGCACCCCTCTAGAATCCAGAGACCATGCAGCCGGTCGTGATCGGAAACGTGATCTGGGAACCGAGTCCCGACGTGATCGCGAAGAGCCGGTTGAAGCGGTTCATGGACCAGCACGGGATAGATACGTTCCCCGAGCTGTTAAGACGCGCGGACGAGGACATCGAATGGTTCTGGGACGCCGCCATCAAGGACATCGACATCGCCTTCTACCGTCACTACGACCAGGTGGTCGACCTCTCCGAGGGCAAGCCATGGGCGAAGTGGTGGATCGGCGGGCGCATGAACATCGTCCAGAGCTGCCTCGACCGCCACCGCGATCGTGAATTCCATGACAAGGTCGCGCTGATCTGGGAAGGCGAGCCGGGCGAGGTGCGCCGGCTCACCTATGGCGAGCTCGACGCGGAGGTCTGCCGCCTCGCCGGCGCGCTGAGGCGCCTGGGGGTCCGGCCCGGCGATCGGGTCGGGATCTTCATGCCCATGTGCCCCGAGGTCGCGATCTCGGTACTGGCGACCGCAAAGGTGGGCGCCGTGATCATCCCGATCTTCTCGGGCTACGGGCCGGAGGCGATCGCCTCTCGACTGCAAGACGCCTCAGCGAAGGTGCTGATCTGCGCCGACGGCTTCTACCGCCGCGGGCAGGTCGTGCCGATGAAAGAGACCGCCGATCGCGCCCTGCTCACCTGCCCGACGGTGACGAAGGTGATCGTCCACCGCCGTGTAGTGCGCGAGATCCCGTGGACGCACGGCCGCGACCAGGTATGGGAGGTGCTGCTGGAGGACGAGGCCGACCACGCGCCAACCCACGAGCTCGACCCCGAGGACCCGCTGATGATCATCTACACGTCCGGCACCACCGGACGCCCGAAGGGGACGCTGCACGTGCACGGCGGCTTTCCGGTCAAGGCCGCGCAGGACATGGCGCACGGCTTCGACGTCGGCGCGGACGACACCATCTTCTGGTACACCGACATCGGCTGGATGATGGGCCCCTGGCTCATCCTGGGGTCGCTGGCGCTGGGCGCGACCATGGTCCTGTACGAGGGCACGCCGGATCATCCCGCGCCGGATCGCCTGTGGCGCATGGTCGCCGACCACAAGGTCACCGTCTTGGGCGTCTCCCCCACCCTCGTGCGCGGGCTGATGACCCACGGTGACGAGCTGCCGGCGCGGCACGACCTGTCAAGCCTGCGGATCCTCGGGGGCACCGGCGAGCCGTGGAACCCAGAGCCCTTCAACTGGTTCTTCAAGCGCATAGGCGGCGGGCGTATCCCGATCATCAACTACACGGGCGGGACCGAGATCTCGGGCGGGATCCTGTGCGGCAACGTGATCACGCACCTGCGCCCGACCTCGTTCGCGGGCCCGATCCCGGGCATGGCCGCGGACGTCGTGGACGCGGAGGGCAACTCGGTGCGGGGCGAGGTCGGCGAGCTCGTGATCCGCAACCCGTGGCCAGGCATGACGCGCGGATTCTGGGGCGATCGCGAGCGCTACGTCGAGACGTACTGGTCGCGGTTCCCGGGCGTGTGGGTGCACGGCGACTGGGCCTACGTCGATCCCGAGGATGGCCTGTGGTACGTGCTGGGCCGCTCCGACGACACGATCAAGGTCGCCGGCAAGCGCCTGGGGCCGGCGGAGGTCGAGTCGGTCCTGGTCGGGCATCCGGCCGTGGCGGAGGCGGCCGCCATCGGCGTTCCCGACGAGCTCAAAGGTGAAGCGCTGGTCTGCTTCGTCATCCTGCGCCCGGGGCGCGCGGGGACCGCCGAGCTGGCCGTGGAGCTGCAGGACCTGGTGGCGGCAGCGTTGGGCAAGCCGCTGCGGCCGAAGGCGGTTCATTTCGTCACCGACCTGCCCCGCACGCGCAATGCCAAAATCCTTCGCCGCGTGGTCCGCTCCGTTTACACGGGCAAGGATCCGGGGGACCTATCCTCGCTCGAGAATCCGAGCGCGCTCGCCGCCATCGGCGCGACACGCAGTTGAAGACCGTGACGCCCCACCGGCCCTTCGGGCCACCTCCCCACATGGTGGGGAGGCGAATTAGAAGGTGAGGACTTTGTCCGCCTCCATCGTGAGCCGCACCAGATCCGGCGGGGTGATGAACGTGGCGTTGGGGGTCATCATCGACTGCAA
>WNFB01003782.1_pt1 | contig 13382 bp, 13 predicted proteins | sample 5400501 | NCBI WGS metagenome assembly WNFB01 (sample SAMN13153341, study PRJNA577476) | soil metagenome | isolation source: 200 cm saprolite under Douglas fir tree site 2 hole 1 | place: USA:California | collected 2015-04-18
TGGGTTAATGCAACTGGTGTGCCAACGCAATTCATTGAATCTGTGCAGCTTTACCGTGCAGGAGATTGCCGAGCTTTCAGAAATCCTGACGGTTCAGAAAAATGCGAGGGCACTGGTAAGTTCTTCCGCGGAAGCGATTCGATAGAAAGGAAGGTCGGAAGGCTTGTATTGAATGCGGGGGATCACAGCATACAAAGAAATTTTGAACTGAGAACAATTCGGGTGGTGACTATTTGCTCCCATTCGATGCGACGACGGCCGGCGCTAAGAGCGGCGCCACTCTTCACTTGGGCGCAGTCATCTGCGGCGTTTGTTCCCTGATCTTTCCAGAGTAGATGATGAATTTGAACGGGTCGGTATTCTGGTGCTTCTCCATCAGCTTGAGGTATACAAGCCGTTTGGCATTTGCTACGGAGCTGCTGCCCTCGAACCTGTCTCCGGCCGATTCAAGCAGAGAGGCTGCGAGCTCATACTTGCCATCCGCGGTCAAACGTTCCACTGTCTTGACCAGCTGTCTTTCCGACACGCTGAGGTAGTCGACCAAGAGTTCTGCGTGGTCTGCGCGGGTGAGATGTTCGAGCCCTTGCAGGTCCGGCTGCCAATAGCCGACGTTCTGATCATAAAGACGGTCGATGACGTGTTCGCGCAGGATAAGGTATGGCTGATACACATCGGGCTGGTCGTTGAGCAGGCCGGGGGGAATCAGGTTTGCCTGATGTATCGCGCCACGCTCATCGCCTCGGCGCGTTGCGGTCAGGACCTGTTCGCGCAACCAGGTCAGATCTATTTTGAGCTGCGCCAGCAAAGAGGCAGAGGTGAAATTCCGCGTGAGAGGGTCGTGGCCATGGAGCAAATGCCGCGGATTCTTTTGTACCACGATATCGATCGCATCCATCAGCCCCTGAAGGTCGCCCTCCTCGACGAACGGTGCCCCCAGATAAGGCATGATGAAATCGCCGACGAACAGAACGCCCTCATCCGGCAGGTAGATGAACATCGCATCGTGAGTTTCACCTCCTCGCACAGGAATGAGCTCGATGCGTGTTCCCCCGATCTTCAGCTCGGTACGGTGATCGATAGTGATGTGCGGCTTGAAGCTCCGTACGTTGTCGAGGCTGAAGGCTTCGCCGAAGAATTGCTTGTCGAATACGCCCGGCGCACCGAGTTCGCGGGTGATCTCTCCTCCGTAGTTGCTCCTTGCGTAAGAGTGCAAGCGGGGATTTAGGGCACGGAAATACGTGTGTCCACCAACGTGATCCCAGTGGGAGTGTGTGATAAAGACCGTCGTCAGTTCTGGCAAGTTAGGCGCATACGCTCGTAGGGCTTCGTAGGCGGCCTTGGCAGAGTCCGGGCGCGTACCCGCATCGATGCTGATTAGTTCTCGCCGATCGTCCGACACCACAAAGTAATATTCGGTGAACTCGAAACCCGAGAGCGCATATACGCGGCCCGGCACGATCTCGGCGATGCGCCGCGGCGAAAAAGCGTGCCCGGAAGCGACCTCTTCCGAAAAAGGAGTGATCAGCGTAATCGGCCGGTTGAAGTCCCTGTAGCCACTCCGCCGCAGATAGTCCTGTGCTTTGACTTGTTCTCCCTCTGCGAGGGCCAGCTTTCCAAGGTAGAAGTAAACTTCTCGCAACCACCCTGCGTGCGGCGCTTTGTCAGCGTTTGCTAGGCACCACGCCAGCTCGTCCTGCGCTGCATTCTTCTGATGGAAGCGGCTTGGAAGCTGAGCATGGATGATGCCGGCAATCCAGTTCACCACGAAGACTTGCCCTCCGGAAAGCTGCTTGGCTTGTTCCAGTATCGCGATGATGTCTTTCACATAACCCACTCGGTGCAGTAACGGAACGGAAGATGCATACTGAGCTCGCAACAGTCCGATGGCGCTCAGATACAGCGCCTTTTGAGTGTCCGTCAGGCGAGGTCCGAATTCCTTCAGCCGCGCGGAGAAGAACTCCGCACCCTCGCCCTGCAGGTTCGCGTTCGAATACTGCGCCATAAGCAGAAACAGCAATTGTGGATCTCGCGGCGGTGCCACGCTGTTTACAGCTTTCAAGTATTCGAGTTCCGGGCGAACGGAGCTGGCCCCACCGTGATTCCCGGGGCCTGGGCGAGCGGGTGTTGCTCGCAGCTTGGCTAGGAAAACTCCGAACACCAGCAGCGCAGCCAACAAATAGATAGCGGTTCGCATAATGGGGTGGTTCCTTTCTGGAGGGTTTTAATTTCCTCAATTCAACTAGATGTATATACATCTATAATCGGGCACAAAAAATTACGCCGCTAGCGCGGCCTCTGTAATTCGCGAGACCGTCTGCTTCATGCTTTTCCAGCCCGCGTCGCCAAGTTCTCTCTGCAGTCGCTGTTCCGCCCGCTCCCAGTACGGTTGAGCCTCTGCCATTTTTCGCTTGCCTCCTTGCGTGAGACGGAACAGGCGCTCCCGCCTGTCCTTTCCGCGCCTCACGCGAACCCACCCCTGCTTCAGCAACAGCCCCAACGTCCGCGTCAACGTCGTACTATCCATAGCAAAGCCCGCACTCGGCCGCTTTTGATTGGCCTCTTCAGTCGCAGCCAGGGCGGTAAGCAGGCCAATTGCGTGATTTCGAGTCCTGCCTTCCTCAGCTCCTGGTCATAGATCCGCGTTACGACTCGAGTGACCCGCCGCAGGTTCTGGCACGCGCAGGGCAGGTCAAACAGTGCTGCTGCAGATTGCTTTTCAAGGGCCTCTGGTTTCATAGTATATGTATATGTATATGCATCTATTGCGCCTTTGTCAAAGCGAGATAGCGTTCCTCCATTGGACGAGACTCCCCGAAAGAGAACACCTTGCATGACTCGTAGTTCGTCTCATCGATGATTCCGGACAGTTGGTCGGCGATCCGGAAATTATCATGCGGGCGCCATGTAGGGAGCTTAGATCCGCTCTCCCAAATGAAATGACCCCCTGGCTAGGGTTGCAATTGGAGGGTTCACATTACGCCCAAACTGGGGTGATCGAGCAAGACTGAGACGGTTGAAGCACCACTCAAATGATTGAATATCAAGACTTGGCCGTACAAGTTGATGAGTGTGTAGTCGTCGGACGTTTGCTTTTCGAGCGGACAAGTCGCAAATGGTAAACGCGTTCAAAACCGGCCAAACCAAGCTCACCTCTAATGAGCTTTCCGATATGAAGGTGCGCGTGTATGGCAACACTGCGGTGATTACCGGTAAGGCCGATGTCGCAGGAACGATGGCCGGATAAAGATACCAAGGGCCAAATTATGTTCACGCGGGTCTACGTGAAGAAAGGCGGCAGTTGGCAATCCGTCGCTTTCCAGCAAACCCTTGTCCCAACTCCCTAGAGAAAGTTACGGACCGAGAGTCTGGCTACTCTCGGTCCCAATTTCCCATGCCGAAGCCCTTCCGATCGGCTTCGACGATCCACACCAGAGTCAGTCATCCAGATCAATCCGAACTGTGAGCAGTTCAGTTCCGAGCAGGCGTACGACCCTCGCATTCGCAGCGCTACTAGGTAACTGAGCTGCGAGCCACCGCTGCCGCTGTCGCGGATCATCTTCGGGAAGGAAATGCGCTGTGCCCGAGTGCCACCGGGCCAGAATTCCGCTCCGCAATTTCAGCCGCACACGCGGATTACTCGCAATGTTGCGGACGTATCCCGCCTTCCTGCCGTGCTCCGCCACGATCCAGAAGTGCGAACCGATGCGTCCGTCGCCCACCGGCGTACGCCGTCTCTTTCCCGTCTTGCGACCCACAGTTTCGAGAAGCGCATATCCTGGCGGCGCAATGCCGATAGCAAACAAAAATTTGATCGGCGGATTGAGGAAATATTTCTGTAGCAGATGAACAATCCGATGTTTCATTTTCTTAGCCCCAACTGCACCAATCTTAGGCAATTGACCTGCCTAGCATGCGAGCGTTATGTTTTAGAAAATGTTGAAATTTCTGCGCCGCAAGTCACGCGGCTTGCACGCTGGAGCAAAGGAGTGTCCCCCATGGCCAAAGTTCCCGCTAAGAAACCACCCGCAACGGTAGCGAGCGAACCCCAAGAACTTGAAAATCAGATCCGTCAGCGCGCATTTGAACTCTACGAGGCACGCGGCCGGGAAGAGGGTCACGACCTCGAAGACTGGCTCCGCGCCGAAGAGGAAATCACGGCAAAGAGCGAACGCGCCGTTGCCGCCTGATTGATCACAGGCCCATGCAAGAATTGAGGAGTGCCCCGGACCCGATCCGGAGTTTTTACGTGTAGGTGCTCAAGCTTTGCCGAGTTAAGATTCCAAGGGTTCGTACCAGAAAAGCATGATTTCAAGGCGAAGCTTTCTCAACGCAGTTTTCGCGTCGGCCGCTCTAACGACAGCGTCTCATCGACTGCTTTCCTGGGCTGATGAAGCAGTCGAAGTTCGCGGCAAAGAGGGCTTGATCGTGCGCTCGGCCCGCTTCCTTGACCTGGAAATGCCACCGGAATTTTTTGATTCTTGGATCACTTCGGTCCCGCATTTCTTCGTGCGCAATCACATGCACGAGCCCAACACACTGGGTCCCAGTGAGTGGCGGCTGACCATCGGCGGGGAGGTAGAAAAACCTCAGACATTGAATCTCACGGATTTAGCGAAAATCGAGCCACACACGGTCACCAATACGCTCGAGTGTGCCGGCAACGGCCGCGCTTTCCAGCAGCCCCATGTTCCCGGTGTTCAATGGCGGCGTGGTGCAGTGGGAACGGGACGATTCACCGGCCCGCGCCTGCGCGATTTACTGCAGCGTGCCGCTGTGAAGAGCACCGGCAAGCACGTGATGTTTCGGGGTCTCGACGAGGTGCCCGGGAAAGTCCCCCCGTTCATTCGCAGCATTCCCATCGAAAAGGCGATGGACTCCGACACTCTCGTAGCCACACATATGAACGGAGCGCCGCTCACCAAGTATCACGGATTTCCGGCGCGCGCACTGGTGCCGGGATGGATCGGCGCGGCTTCGTGCAAGTGGTTGAACGAGATCAAGGTACTCGACAAAGAGTTTGAAGGCAACTTCATGAAGCCCGGCTACCGGATGCCCAATCAGCCGATTCCGCCGGGTGGTGAAGTAGACCCGGACGATACCCACCCGATTACTTCGCTCGGCGTGAAATCCGTCATTGCCGGCCCGAGCGATGGTTCAGTGTTGAAATCACGTTCTGTACACATTCATGGCGCAGCCTGGGCCGGTGAAGCCGACATTGCGCGGGTGGAGATCTCGACAGACTCAGGCGGTAGTTGGCGCCCGGCGCAACTTGGCACAGAGCAAGCCCACTATGCGTGGAAGCTGTGGAGTTTCGTTTGGAGGGCGCCAAAACCAGGTGAGTACACGATCAGGGTACGCGCAACTGACCGCCAGGGCCGCACTCAGCCGCCGACCGCGGCGTGGAATCCCAGCGGATATCTCTATAACGCCATTGACCAGGTGAAAATCCGTGTTCAAGCCTGATGGGTTCAAGCGTAGCGGATTGACAGTCGCATTATTCTGGCTGGCCGCAGTGCTGCTTTCTTGGGCGCAGTCTCCCGACTTGCCGCCTGGGCCCGTGCAAGCCAAGGTGCGTACTGCCTGCCTGGAATGTCACGAGTCGCGCATCATTCTGCAACAACGCCTCAGCAAGAAAACGTGGACCAAGGAAGTCGACAAGATGATCAAATGGGGCGCAGTGGTGGACCCCAACGATCGCGGTGCCTTCATCGATTACCTCAGCACCAACTTTGGACCAGACAAGCCAGCGGAACCGGAAACTCGAGTTACGGCAAGAAAGAGTCGATAGCACCCGTCTCACATTGATTCGCTCTCAACTAGACTACTGATTCCTCATTGGGTATATTCCTTTGCCCGAAACACGGCCCCCTCGGACCATCGCATAAAGTCCAATGACTACACGCTGACCAACATGTATTGAACGGACAAGCCGCCCGGCAGGGCGGTCTCTGTCGCCAATACCTAAATTCTCCGTTCACTTACTTCGGCGCCTTCGCTTCCTCTTTTTTCACAGCAGAATTCTTTAGACCCCGCCTCTCCCAAGAAGCAACAAAATACTCGCCTCCAAGTTTCTCCCAGTCGGGGTTTTCATCTCCTGTACGGAGCACATACCACGCTCGCCGAAAGTTTCTCCGGAGTAGATACACGAGTACGCATGCGGCCGCGATAATAATGATTGCTTTGAACATAAAATCAACTAAACGGTCGCAGCTCAATAGGTCCCCGTCATCGTATATATCGTCACGCTCGTAGATGTTCCCGCGGGCTGCACGCTCACCGAATATCCATGGTCTGTGGCTTGTGGATTCACCCCACCTCGGACGGGAGCCATAAGCCGGCCGTTGTGCGGCCAGGGGACAAAAATGACCGCCGCCAGTACAAGGCACGGTAACGAGCAAAAACCCAGTGCCTTTGCGCGGGCAATTGCTCTTTCTTTTGCAGTTTTCCCCAGAGGGAGGAGCATGGACGCGAGTTACAAATGAGGCAAGAGCGGGAAAAACGAGTCGAGCTACCTATACATACTATCCAGAACCCGTTACCTGTCCATGGAAAGCGCCATCGAGGCAGCGCTAATAATCTTTTGGTGGTTGAAGTCCCGTTCTCAGCGCGTACCAGGCCCTCCTAAATCGCTTCCTCGCGAGCACCACCCAAAGAGTGAACCCAAACGCCAGAAGCAGCTTCCATCCCTGCGTCCGCCAGGGCAGAACCCATACAATGTTTTGCGCGTTAAGTTCCTGGTTTCCATCTCCATACCTCACGCGGAGAAGCACGGTGTAGCGTCCCAGCCAAAACCCTTCGCCGACCGACGCTTCCATCTTGCGCACGACATCCGGGAGTACATTCCGCACCGGTAATGTTCCCGTCGCGACAAGCCCGCCGAACATATTTCTGATTTCGATATCTCCGAGGGGTGCTACGTGCACCGTGCCTTCATTCTTGAACTGCGCCTCTATCGCAATCGGCGCAGATTCCGCAAAACGAGGCACCGACACGCTCTCGAGCACCAGCTTCTCCTGAACTTGACCCAAGACGCGCACCAGAAGGATCACTCCCGTCCGCACATTCACCGCCGCTCCATTCGACTGCCCAACAGGTGCCGTGATTGCAAGCAGCGCTCCCCAATGGCTGCCCGGATCGGCGTTCGCCGGCACGTCGATTGCAAAGTCGATCGGTACTTCCGTTTTTGGCAATACGTTGAGGTCCGGCATCGCCGGTTTTACCCAGGCCTTGAGCGAGTTCGCTGCATTTTCTGCCTCGACGGCTGCGTGCCCTACTTCGTCTTGAGGTCGCACATCCGCCGCCTCCAGGTGAACGGGCAGCTCTCCATCTGTTCCGTTCCAAAACCTCAACGTTCCCTTAAGTGTTTCTCCCGAACTTCCCCTAAATTCTATGCGTGTGGGAGTGATCGCCACCGGCAGAGGAGAGGCCAAAGCAGGCAGCGCTGCCAAGAAGATCCCCACAATGAGCGAGGGTACATAAAGGCAGGTTTTAATACTGTGGCGTTGGGCGGCATACATAGCGCGCGACGAAAAAATGCAATCTATCTACTTAGGCTTGATGGGTGATCCGCTTTCGGGCTTCATTTCTCAAAATGTTGCCAAAATCGTGTACGTGATCAGCGTCGTATAGGTGCCAGCGGGCTGCGCCGAGCCCGCGCTCAAATGGAATTTGATCCGGCCGGTAGCGGAAGCGGGGGTGGAGCTGGACATGATGGCCTGCGCCGTCTCGCCCAAGCCAATGTTGGCTAACTGCCGGAAGTTCGTGCCGCTCGAATAGACGGAATTACAATCCTGATTCGATTGGTCGAGGCAGGTGTGCCCGAGACCGTTTTTGGTTGCGCTCGTCCAGGCCCCGGCAACACTCTCGCTACAGGTGCCGCCATCGCACGTGGTATCGGGAATGGTGAATCTGCCATCCACCGTTTTCATATTGGAACTTTCCTGTACGGTCAGCGAATACCCATTGCCGGCATTGGTGGAGACAACCAGATCCTGGCAGCCTTGGTAGAACGCGTTGGCAGACATCGTGCCGAAAGGCACGGTATTGGCAGTAGTATTTATTTGGGTGATCGAAGCCCCATCGTCTGCGGTGCAGTTCGGCGATACAATGCTGTTCACCGTCAAAGACAAACTTTCCGCCACGGTCGCCTGCACAGTCACGCCTGAATTGATGGAGACGAGCATGTTGCCCGACCCGCCGAAGGTGCCACCGACTGAAATGGTGTAGATTCCCGCCGAAGAGGGATTTGTGATCCAATGCGCTCCTTGCTGGCCCACCGTCGCATTGGAGCCGATTTTTATCGTAACCTGCGTAGAAGTTGGGACATACACACACGTACCTGAAGGCGGGACAAGCATGATGATAGACCCCGTGGCCGAGAAACCCCAGGCAGTGGCGGTCGCCGCGCAGCCCGGATAGTTGAAATTGAACTGGACACTTGTCGCCGCGTCTACGTCGCCGCAGTCCATGCCTGCGGGAATAGTAAAACCAGTGGGCAAGGCCAGGGTAAGCGTACTCGATCCGGAAGTAGAGCTTCCGTAGATGGCATTATTTACCGTGCTTCGCGTCGTTATCTAATACTCTGCAAGAAGGAAATCCCTGCCTTATGCTGATACAATCTTCCGCCGAGGGAAACTGATGGCAAACCTGTCTGGAGTAGTCCAGCAGTTGAAGAAAGAACGGGATCGTGCGCAAGAAGAAGTTAAAGGTCTGAAAGCGGCGCTCGCCGCCCTGGCGGGCCTGAAAGCCGGCCCAGCAAGAAAGCGACGTACGTTATCAGCAGCGGCCCGCAGGAGGATTAGTCTCGCGCAGAAAGCACGGTGGGCAAGGAGAACTTTAGGCACCGAAGCGGCTACGGCGAGGCCTAAACGCACACTGTCAGCCGCTGCCCGACGGAAGATTGCTGCGGCTCAACGCTTACGGTGGGCTAAGGTGAAAGCTAAGCAACAGAAGAAAGCGGGATAAGTTCATCTTCTTCATCTCGGTAAAACTACTGAAGAACGGGGGGCCAAATGAACCGGTTCAGCCGGATGTTACTGGTGTTAGGGGTAGTGGGCGCCGCCGTGGCGGCACACGGCCAGGCAGTGACGGCTAACCTGCAAGGCGTAGTCAGCGACGCCAGCGGAGCAGTCGTGGTTGGAGTGACAATCAATGCGACCAATTTGGAAACCGGCGTACGACGGACAGCCGAAACCAACGCCGATGGCTTTTACCGTTTCAACCTGCTGCCGCGTGGACAGTACGAAATACGAGCACAAAAGGCGGGCTTCCGCGATGAGACGCTAAACGTCACGCTCACGGTAGGCGACACGGTCACGGCGAACTTTGCATTGAAAATTCCGGGGCTTGTTGAAAAAGTGGAGGTCTCCAGCCTGGCTACACAGGTCGATACCTCCACCTCACAGATCCGGCAGCCAGTCTCCGAGGTGCAGATCGCGGACCTACCCATCAACGACCGCAACTTTCAGCAACTGGCCAACCTGATCCCGGGTGCCGCCCCGTCGCCGTCTTACGATCCCACTAAGCGCCTGTACGGCGGTGTCGTCTCTGGCGGAGCCACGGCACGGAGTTCAGGCATCAGCGTGGATGGCGGCAATTTCAACGACAACATTGTAGGCGGCCCAGTGGGCCTTGTACCTGAAGATGCAATCCAGGAATTCCAAGTCATTACCAACCAGTTTTCCGCTGAGTATGGGCACTCCTCCGGCCCCTTCATCAACGTGGTGACCAGATCGGGCACCAACACATTACACGGCAGCGGATTCCTGCTGTACCGCCAGAAGGACCTACAGGCCAACGGATTCTTCGAGAAAAAGAAGCCGGACTTTAACCGAGAGCAATTCGGCGGCTCTCTGGGCGGAGCGCTAATTAAGGACAAGACGTTCGGCTTCTACGCCATTGAGCGCAACCGGCAGCAAAAGGCGCAGACTGTTGACACAGGTGGTGTTTATCCCCAGTTTGAGGGCTCGTTGCCGGCACCGTTCCGGGATTTGCTGATGGTGAGCAAGCTCGATCACCATTTCGACCCGTCGGAAAGCCTCAGCCTTCGCGCGTCGTTCCAGCGGAATACGTCGCGGGAAGGACTCCGGGTGGATCCCAACTTGCTGTACGGTGGTCCGCCGGCGGAGAACGCCTTTCAGACTGCGACCAACGAGAACATCTCCTGGCAAGCCACCCAGACTTCACTGGTTTCGAGCCGCACGCTCAACCAGTTCATAGTTCAGTTCAACCGCTTCATCAACAACCTGAAGCCGACTAGTACGGGCATTAATCTGCGTTTCCCCTCCGTGGTAATTGGGCAGAATGCGTCAACGCCGCAGAACGTGCAGCAGGATCGTTTGCAGTTCCGTGACGATTTTTCCACCGAGGGGAACTGGCACGGGCTACACAGTATCAAGTTTGGCGCTGACCTCAACCCACGCATCAAGTACAACGCCCTGTTCGACCTGGTGAAGAACACGTCGTTCTTCTTTTCGGCCGACGATCCGACCATTACATGCAGTTCCCAGACTAGTTGCACCACCAGTCTGCCGCCTGCGGATTTCTTCGCACTACGCGGCATCGGCTCAACCAAAGAAGATGGTAGCACCGCCTGGCAGATGGCGTACTACGTCCAGGATGACTGGAAGATGAGCCGCCGTCTGACCGTGAACCTTGGCCTGCGCTATGAGTTTGAGAGCGGGTTCGTTGATGCTGGGTTCACACAGCCGCTGGAGGGCCTGGCGCCTTTCTTTGACAGCCGGACGCGCAAGAATCCCAAGCGAAGCTTTGGGCCGCGGGTGGGGTTCGCCTACGACCTGCGCGGCAACGGCAACACGGTGCTGCGAGGAGGATTCGGCATCTACTACGATTCCACGCCGTGGGAGATCGGCTACATAGATCGTACGTTCAACGGCGTGAAGTACTTCATTGATGCTTTTACTCCCGCGACGCCGGATGTGAATGACCCGGCATTTCAGGTGTTGTCGCCACCCGGAGGCTTCGCGGTGGACGGCCACGTTAGTCAGCCTTACACCGAGCAATGGTCGGCCGGCGTGGGACAGCAGTTGCCGGCCGGCATAATACTGGACGCCAGCTACGTGCACACTCTAGGCATTCATGGGTGGATGACCCGAGAACTAAATCCACAAAGCACCACCAGGGTGGCACCGTTTCCTTCTCTCGGCCTGTTTAGCAGCTTCCAGACAACCAATATCAGCCATTACAACGCTCTTCAAGTAAGTGCCCGCAAGAATCTGGACAAGCGTGTGCAGTTTCAAGTCGCCTATACGCTGTCGAAGGCGGTGGGGTTGTCGGACGACATCTTTGAGCCGGGCGTACCCCAGGACAGCAACAACATTTTTGCTGACAAGGGACCCACCCTGCGGGATGCTAGGCACCGATTTGTGGTAAGCGCGATCGTAAACCTCCCGTTTGGTTTCCAGACAGCGAACATCGTTGCCTTGCAGAGCGGGCGTCCATACAACATCACGACCGGCACGGACGACAACGGAGACGGCCACTTCAAAGACCGTCCGCCAGGAGTGGGCCGAAATGCCGGTCGAGCTGCGCCAACATACGTCTGGGATACGAGATTGTCGCGGCCTTTCAAAATTGGGGAGCGAGTGGAAATTAGCCCCACGGTAGACATGTTTAATGTGCCGAACCATCCGAACTTCGATGCCGAATCCTACAATGGAGCGTTGAACGCGGGCTGCTCCGTAGGCCCGCCGGCTTGCGGAACTCTGCAGGCGCCGGGACCCACGTTCGGCAAACCCAGTGACATCATTTCGCCGCCGCGGCAACTGCAGCTCGGCGTACGGGTCGCGTTCTGAGACAATCCCGCAGCATCAGGGCCGCCTTCTCCCTTGCCCGGGAGAGGGCGGGCCCTGGCTTGATCTGCTGATTTCTTCCGAGGATCTAAGACCAGAGAGGACCTTGTCATGAAAAAGCACCTGATTGGTTTCGCACTCTTATCAGGAATGGTGGCGAGTACGACGGCAGCTGTCGCCCAAACCGGCCATGTGGTGAAGTACCGCGCCACTATAAAAGATGTGAAGTACGTCTACGGTGTGGCTGAACCGGTGGCGCGCTTGAAGTCCGGCGACATTCTTGAAACCAACAGCGTAGACGCTTTCGGCAACGCCATCCAGAAGCCCGGCGACACGCTAAGTTTGGTGAAGGGTGATAACCCGCTGACCGGGCCGTTTTATATCGAAGGCGCAGAGCCGGGGGATACGCTGGCAGTGAAGATTCTCGATTTGCAAGTAGACGGCAATCAAGGAGTAGGCGCATTCGCCCCTGGCTTCGGTGCATTGAATGAGACCAACTACACGCCCATGCTGCACCCTCCCTTGCCGGAGAAGATCTGGTTCTACCCCATCGACCACGCCACCAATACCGCGACCTTCAAGGCACTGGATTCGAATTTTTCGGTGAAGATCCCCCTGCATCCGTTCTTTGGGTGCATCGGAGTGGCGCCGGCGGGGGGAGAGGCGCGCAGTTCGATTGTGCCCGCAGAATTTGGCGGGAATATGGACGCCCCTGAGGCTAGTGTAGGCAACACGGTTTACTTTCCAGTGAATGTGGCGGGCGCACTGCTCTATATGGGCGATGGCCACGCTGCCATGGGCGATGGCGAAGTGGCAGGAACGGCAATTGAAGTCCCGCTACGGGCGCGGCTCCAAATCTATGTGGTCAAAGGGCAGAAGATCAACTGGCCGCGGTTCGAGAACGACGATGCGATCATGGCGGTCGGTGCGTACCGGCCGCTCGATGACGCGCTGCGAATTGCGTTCACTGAGCTGGTCGGATGGATTCACAACGACTACGCGCTCTCGGAACTGGATGCGTACGAATTGCTCTCCAAGGTCGCGAAGATTCATCTGGATGAGATGGTGGATCCCAATTACGTCGTAGTGGCATCAATTGAGAAGAAGTATTTGCCTGCAAAGAAGAAGTGATCCTGTACTGCCCAAGGACTGAAGCGTGGCTCGCCAGAACTTCGTCCCGCGCGCGAAAGCTCTTGGTTATCTACGCTTCTTAGCTCGGGAAGGCGCGATGAAGATAAGGAGGTTTTGGCTGCTCTCTCTGTGTTGTCGTGAGTCTCTACTGATTCCTCGATCTCTTTATTTTCATCCCTCGAGAACAACATGAGGAGAGACGCCTTCAAGAATAACTAGCAAAAATTGAGAATCAATAAGCTGCAAAGTGGATACTTCTCATGCCGTGCTTGAAGGCCGCAGGTCCCAAGCAATCAGAGCTAGATCAGTCTTTTTTGATCGAAGGGCCTGCCTGAGTGATACTTCCCGGAACTAAGTTCGTCTTGATCGTAATTTTCTGGCGGGGTAACAGGTTGACCTCGGTCTCGAAAGCCTGGTATCCGGGTAAAGCGATCTTGACCC
>WNFB01003783.1_pt1 | contig 13380 bp, 8 predicted proteins | sample 5400501 | NCBI WGS metagenome assembly WNFB01 (sample SAMN13153341, study PRJNA577476) | soil metagenome | isolation source: 200 cm saprolite under Douglas fir tree site 2 hole 1 | place: USA:California | collected 2015-04-18
GAGGGCCCGCGGTATTCAATATGGATTTGTCTCTGTTCAAGAGCCTCCCCTTGCCCAGAGAGGGATGGAACCTCCAGCTTCGCGTCGAATCGTTCAACGTTTTCAACATCCAGAATTGGGATGCGCCGGGGGTTCCCTCGGGAAGCGGGACTTCGGTGCAGATCCGCAGCTCCGGTGAGGGGAAAATCACAGGCCTCGCCGGTCAGCCCCGGCAGATCCAATTCGGGCTGAAGTTCGTCTTCTGATGATGCTGAGGAGCCGAATGGTCCACGCGCGGGACGCTCACGGAACGTCCACCGCTCAGAAGCGGAATATCGGAGGAGTGGGAAGGAATTTTGGAATCCCGGGGTCCCGTTTTGCCGACGCCCCTTTGCACGGGCAGGAGAACCGTTCGAAGCTGATCATCAACACAAATGTGCGCGGGCCCACCTACATGGCGACGTCCTCCGGCGTGGATTGGGACGTCGCAACTTGGCCATCGATCCAACAGGAGGGCTTCCATGTCTATCACCAGGCCGAACTCGCTCACACTGGCTTGTGGTCTGCTCTGCGCGCTACTCGCAAGTGCGCTGGCCGCGGCGCAGACGGTTACCGGCACAGTCTCCGGCACGGCAATTGATTCTTCCGGCGCCGTGATGGCAGGAGCCACTGTCACGCTCATTAACGAGCGGACGGGTGATGTGCGCAAGCTCACCACTAATGAGGATGGCAGATTCATCTTCTCGGCGGTCCAGCCGGGGCCTTACGCCATAAAAGTAGCAGCCCAGGGCTTCCAAACCCTCGAGCAGAAAGGCATTGTGTTGAGCGCAAACGAAGACCTAGCGCTGGGCCAATTCGCGGTGAAACCAGGTCAGGTGACGGAAACTGTCACCGTAACCTCAGGCGGCGGCAGGGTCGAGACCGAATCGAGTGATCTTACGGCGCGGCTGACATCCGACCAGATCAGCCTGATCTCGACGAAAGGGCGCGACATTACCTCGCTGTTACGCCTGCTGCCTGGAACGTCCTATATCGACGACATTGAAGCTGTGGGGGAGGGCTTCGGGACCGACTTGCCTAACATCTCGGGACAGCGCGGCCGTTCGACCGTGGCCACGGTGGATGGCCTGAATGCCAGCGAACCGAGCGGCTCGAACAAGTTGAGCATGACTATCAACCAGGACGCGGTCGGCGAAGTCAAGGTTCTGCGCAATAATTACGCCGCGGAATACGGCAACAACGGCGGCGCCATGATCAATATCGTCACCAAGAGCGGTGGCCGCGAATATCACGGCAGCGCCTACTATTTCCTTCGCAATGAAGCGCTCAACGCCAACGAATATTTCAATAACAAAGCGGGACTGGAGAGGGGACTCTACCGCCACAACATCTGGGGGGTCACCTTGGGCGGGCCGGTGCCGAAAATCTTCTCGAACCCGGAAAGAAAGAAATTATTCTTCTTCTACTCGTTCGAGAAGCCGCACACTATTACGCCCCAGGACGCTCGTTTTGTGACGGTGCCCACCGAACTCGAACGTCAGGGGGATTTCTCACAATCGTTTTCAGGGTTTGACTCGAAGACCGGTCAACCGATCAAGGTTTTCGTTCGCGATCCACGCATCACCACGGGTAATTGCAACGCCACGGACCAGAGCGCGTGTTTCAAAGATCCCTTGCGCGCGACCCAAAGCAACCCAACAGGCTTGAACATCATTCCGCGCGCACGCTGGAATTCAAGCGGGCTGGCGCTCCTCAACTTCTTTCCTCAGCCCAACCAGCCGGGTGGCCGCACCGGGGCCGGAAATCCCTTCAATTACGTGGTCCAGAAAAGTGTGGACGTGCCCAAGTGGAGCCAGGTCATCCGTGCGGACTTCAAGCCATCAGACAACGACAGCTTCTACGTGAAGGCACAATGGTGGACCTCCGATAACGAGGGAACCGCCACGTCCGGCTGGCCTGGTGGTGATGCCAATCGGTGGGGGATCAGTTCGCATTACTTGTATAAGGACAACGGTCTTTCACTCAACTGGGTTCACGTCTTCAGCCCGCGCATCCTTACTGAGGCGACGGTCGGCGTGCGACACGATTCCGAAGGATTCATACCCTCCACCGGCGTGATTGACCGCTTGTCCAGGACGACGTTGAACTACACGGCGCCCCAGCTCTTCCCTGAGAACAACAAGCTCGGAACGATCCCGAGAGCTACCAATTGGAGCGGCGTCGCGGGCACGCCGGCCAACATTAACTGGCTCGACCGCTGGGGGGGAACCGGCAACGATTACATCCTCCCCTCTGTGGCCGAGAACCTCTCGATCAACCGCGGCAATCACACCTATAAGGCAGGCATCTATTTCGAGTGGATGCGGAATGGTGAAGCCCCGGGAGGCAATTGGAGCGGGACCTTCAACTTCAGCGGCACCGACAGTAACTTCACCGCCGCTCTCGGAAACACCAGCTACGCCTATGCCAACGCGCTCATCGGAGATTTCAACAGCTACACCGAGGGGAGTTCGCGTCCTCACACGAATCTCGAGATCGCGCTCCTTCAATGGTATGCGCAGGATCAGTGGAAGGTTAACAGGCGGTTGAGTCTTACCTACGGACTGCGCATGGGCTACCACTCGCAGTGGTTCCAGCGTGACCGGCTGGCTTCAAGTTTCGATCCCACCCGCTATGACCCCGCCAAAGCGCCGCTACTCTATCGGCCTTTCTGCATTGGCGGGACGCCGGCCACTAGCCCCTGTGCGACCTCCAACCGACGCGCCGTTGATCCGCGGAACCTCCCCAAGCCTGCCTCCGGCCAACTGTTGAATGCTGTCTTCGTGGGCACGTTCGTTCCGGGAACGGGCGACCCCCTCAATGGCCTGGCGTTGCAGACGGACCCGACGACCACTGCGGGATTCAAGAACGTGCAGCCGGTTGACTGGGAACCGCGCGTGGGCTTTGCCTGGGACCTGCTTGGCACGGGCAGGACGGTCCTGCGCGCTATGGGTGGCGTCTATCATGCCCCGCGCACTGGGGGCGGGACGACGGGCGGGAATCTGGTCAACAATGTGCCGTTTCAGCGCACTCTGACGATCAATTTCGGCAAGATTGACGATCTCACCAACCTCATCGGCACGAATTCGCCGAGCGCCGTGAATGCGCTTGAAGTGAACTCCAATACGTCCACCACCTACAACTTCTCACTTGGCATCCAGCAAGAAATCGGCTTCAAGAGTGTGATGGAGATCAGTTATGTGGGTTCAGTGAGCCGGCACCTGGGGGAAAGACGGAACATCAACGGCGTTCCCGACACGGCAAAATTCCTGGATTTGCATCCCGAGAATAGAAATCCTTTTAGTACGGGCGCCCTAGCCGATAATTTCTTTCGCCTCTATCAAGGCTACGGCGACATCAACACGGTTATGTATTCCGGTAGCTCGAACTATAACGCGCTACAGGTCCAGGTCAATCGCCGGTACACGCGCAGCTTCCAGTACGGTATCGCCTACACGTACTCGAAGACCCTGGACTACGCCAACGACGACTCCTCCGATGTGTTTTTTTCCCGCCCCTATCGTCAATTTAATTACGGCCCGGCTGACTTCGACGAAGCCCATATTTTCACGGCCAATTACATCTTGGACCTGCCTTCCCTCGGGCGACGCTGGAACAACGGTTTCGTGAAAGCGGTCTCCGACAATTGGCAGGTTTCCGGCACCACATCGTTCGTCAGCGGCAAACCCAAAACCATGGGAACCGGAACGGGCTTGAATTGGACTTACACCGGCGGGGCCGTCAACGACTACACGGGTGGGGAAGTGCAGGCACGCCCCAACATGGTTTGCGATCCAAACCGCGGGGCGCACGGGGTGACTCCCAGCGGGCTGCCGATATTGATCGACACTTCATGCTTCGCCCGCCCGGCTGCCAGGGGAGAGATCGGCAATCTGGGGAGGAACGTGATTCGCCTGCCTGGGATCTTCAACTTCGACCTGGCGGTTTTCAAGAATATGCACCCGAGCGAGAGAACGACTGTGCAGTTCCGCTGGGAGACATACAATCTGTTCAATCACACGAATTTCAAGGACATTGATGGCAGTATGACTTTCGCCGTCGACGCGACTACCGGTCAGATCATTCAGACCAACCCCCGGTTTGGCGCGCCCATCAGTGCCCACTCCCCGCGGGTGATGCAGGGGTCGCTGAGATTCAGCTTTTGACCAATGGTCACACGAACGATCAGCAACGATGAGTCCGGACCTGAAGGTTGCCTTTGACTGACGGAGCTGTTCGGCAGATCCTTCTCAACACCGAATCAGCTGTCTGAGAGGAGACGCTAGAGAATGAGAGACGGAATGCCAAGGGACCGTACCCCTCGGCGCAGCTTCATTCGCGGGCTTGCTGCTGGCGCTCTCGCCGTGCCGGCTGGAGCCCTCGCCGCCGGCGCGTTCCCGGGCCGCGCCAGCGAAGCGGATGCGCCGTTGCTCGAGACTCCTGCTGAGCCCACACCAAATTACGTCTTCAATGTTCTGGATTTTGGCGCCGTGGGCGATGGCAAGGCCCCGGCTACACGCGCCATCCAGGCTGCCATTGACGCCTGTGGGAAGGCCGGCGGAGGGAAAGTGGTTGTGCCGCCGGGGAAATACCTCACCGCCCCGCTCTTCCTGAAGAGCCACATGCAATTGGAAGTGATGGCCGGAGCCACGTTGCTCGGCACTACCAACTTCGCAGACTACCCGGCCATCCAGGGCCGCTGGGAAGGAATCAATCGCACGGTCTACGCCTCCCTGATCACGGGATTCGATCTGGAAAACGTGTCCGTTACGGGCGGCGGGACATTGGAGGGACAAGGCCCGATCTGGTGGGACGTCCAGCACAAGATTAACGCCGCGCGCCGCCAGATGGGCCTGGGCGCCCGTGAACCCGAGAACCCGTCCGGCTCTGAACTCAAGTGGCCGCGGCCGCGCATGATCAACATCTATCGCAGCCGAAACGTTCGCATCAGCGACGTGACCATCCAGAATTCGCCGTCGTGGACCGTCCACCCCGTCCTGTGCGAAGACGTGTGGATCGAGGGAATTCGGATCCTCAGTCCGCGCGACGCGCTCAACACGGACGGTATTGATCCGGACTCCTGCCGCAACGTGCGCATCTCCGATTGCTACATCAGCACGGGCGACGACTGCGTGGTCATCAAGTCCGGCTACCGCTACCAGCCGGGGAATCCTTATCCGGCATCGGAAAACATCGTCGTGTCGAATTGCGTGTTCGGCTTCGGCCACGGCGGCGTGGTGATCGGCAGCGAGACCGCAGGCGGCGTCCGCAACGTGGCTGCCAGCAATTGCGTGTGCGACGGCACGCGTCGCGGACTCTATTTCAAGACCGCGCGCGGCCGCGGCAACGTCATCGAAAACGTCCGCGCGGTGAATTTCGTGATGCGAAACATCGTGGATACCGCCGTCCTGGTGAGCATGTTTTACACCAGCGCCGACCGGAACAAAGCGATGCCTCTGGATGAGTTCACGCCGACCATGCGCAACATCCATTGCGGCCAGATCACCATCCACGGAGCCAAGCGGTCCGTCGTGATCGAAGGTTTGCCGGAAAACCCGATTCAATCGCTCGGCCTCAATGACGTGCGCATCATCTCCGCCGAGACGGGAGTTCAGTGCTCAGGCGTACGCGGCATGACCTTTGAAAACGTGGTTGCCAATCCCGATAGCGGCGCGCCCGTATCCCTGGCGAATGTGCGGGATGTCGAGCTGCTGCGGGTGCGCACGGAGAAGCCCGATCCAACGCAGCCGGTCATCCGCATGGAGCGGGTGCAGAACGCGGTGGTCCAATCCTGTTCGTCCGTCGAGGGGAGCCCCGCGCTGCTGGAAGTCAAGGGAGCCGAAAACAAGGGGATTTCGCTCGCGCTGAACCGCGTCCCGAAAGGAATGAAGGAGGTTGCGTTTATGGACGGAGCGGCGGAAGATGCTGTCTTGAGACGCGTCTGAGGCAGCTTCCACCGCCATCCAGGGCCAGGTAAGACTCTCATGCGCAACCGAGTGCTCCAACTCGACCCCAGAGATAACGTCTTGATCGCTTTGACCGATCTGAAGAAGGACGAGCAATTCCCGCTGTCCGGCCAGACCTACGCGCTTGTGTCCGACGTGCCCGCTAAGCACAAATTCGCAATGCGCGACCTGGCGGCTGGTGATCCGGTATTCATGTACGGCGTGATCGTAGGAAGAGCCGTGACACCGATCCGCCGCGGCGAACTGGTCACCACGCGAAACCTCCGCCATGAAGCGGCCGCTTTCCAGGAGAGCGGAGAGCCCCATCCCTGGCGCGCGCCCGATGTATCGAAGTGGCAGCAGAGATCGTTTCCCGGCTATTTCCGCTCCGACGGCCAGGTTGGCACGCGGAACTATTGGCTCGTGATACCGCTCGTCTTTTGCGAAAACAGAAACCTGGAAGTCCTGAAGCAAGCGTTCGAAGAAGAGCTTGGATTTGCCGTGCCGCAGGTCTATCGCCGCCACGTCGCCGAGCTGGTCGCGCTCCACCGCGAAGGCCGTTGGGAAGAGATCCGGACGTATTCGTTCACGGATAATCCTCCGCTGGCCGGCCCGCGGCGGAAGGTTTTCCCCAACGTGGATGGAATCAAGTTCCTGATGCACGAGGGTGGCTGCGGCGGGACGCGCGAGGATTCCAACAACCTTTGCGCTCTGCTCGCCGGCTACATCCACCATCCCAACGTGGCCGGCGCCACGGTGCTGAGTCTCGGCTGCCAGAACGCCCAGGTCCCGATCCTGCGCGAAGAGATCCATCGGCGCAATCCGCATTTTGACAAGCCATTGCTCATCTTCGAGCAGCAGCAAAGCGGGTCCGAAGCCGCAATGCTCTCCGAAGCCATCCGGGCCACCTTTCTCGGCCTGGTTGAAGCAGACAAGGCCACGCGCAGGCCCGCTCCGCTTTCGCATCTGTGCGTGGCGCTCAAGTGCGGCGGGTCAGATGGCTTCAGCGGCATCTCGGCCAATCCGGCCATTGGCCACGTTGCTGATCTGATCATCGCAACTGGCGGCCGGGGAATTCTCGCCGAGTTCCCCGAGCTCTGCGGCGTGGAGCAGGAGCTGATCAACCGCTGCGTGCGAGAGGAAGGGTCCCGGCGCTTCGTCCAACTCATGCGCGACTATGCGGCGCGGGCCCGGGCTGTGCGCTCAGGCTTTGAGATGAATCCTTCACCGGGAAACATCCGTGATGGCCTGGTTACCGACGCAATGAAATCGGCGGGCGCGGCGAAGAAGGGCGGCACCTCGCCCGTCACAGCGGTCCTCGATTATCCCGAGTACTCGACCACGCCCGGACTAAATCTCCTTTGTACCCCCGGCAACGACGTGGAATGCGTCACCGCGCAGGTGGGCTCCGGTGCGAATGTAGTGTTGTTCACGACGGGCCTGGGGACGCCGACCGGCAATCCGATCGCTCCTGTACTGAAGATCTCCACGAATTCGGACTTGGCCCGGCGGATGCAAGACATCATTGACATCGATACGGGCGGCATCATCTCGGCAGAGATGACGATCGAACAAATGGGCGAAGCCATCCTGGAGCTCGTCATCCAGGTCGCAAGCGGCGAGAAAAAGACCAAAGCGGAGCTGCTGGCACAGGACGATTTTATTCCCTGGAAGAGAGGCGTCTCACTCTGAAACCACACGCTCACAGCTCGGGAGGTTTTCGGCTAGACCACAAGGGTGTCGTGGTCACCGGCGGCGCCAACGGGATCGGGCGTGCGGTCGCAAAGACCTTTGCGTGCCAGGGCGCCTGCGCGCACATCCTGGACATTGAACGGGAGCAGGCGGAGGCCGCCGCGAAGGAGATCACCGAAGCCGGCGGCAAGGCGGCCGCCTATTTGTGCGATGTCTCAGACCGCGTGAGTGTCGAGACCGTCTTTCGCGAGGTCTTCCGGCGAGACCGCATTCACATTCTCGTGAACAGCGCGGGGATCGCGCACGTCGGCAACGTGGAAGACACCAGCGAAAGCGACTTTGACTCCGTAATGCAGGTGAATGTGAGGGGTGTTTACAACTGCATGCAAGTGTGCATTGGGCACATGAAGGAGAATGGCGGCGGCGTCATCCTGAATATGGCCTCCATTGCCGCGACGGCCGGAGTCGCCGACCGGTTCGCGTACTCGGCCAGTAAGGGCGCCGTGCTTGCGATGACTTACTCTGTGGCAAAGGATTACCTGCGCCACAATATTCGCTGCAATTGCATTTCGCCAGCCCGGGTCCACACGCCGTTTGTGGACGGCTTCATACGCAAGAATTATCCCGGCCGCGAACAGGAGATGCTCGAGGTCTTGGGCCGCGCGCAGCCCATCGGCAGGATGGCGGATCCTCAGGAAGTCGCCTGGCTGGCATTGTTCCTGTGTTCGGACGAGGCGGCGTTTGTGACGGGCACAGATTATCCGCTCGACGGGGGCTTCTTCGCGCTCCGCGGATGATCCCGGCCGGCGCTCCGGGGCGCTGCCGCTCGCGGGTGAGTTTGTCGTGCCCGGAACGGCTGCGGTGGCCGCCACAAGGCCCTGCGGGATTGCATGACCATTGATTCGCACCAGCACTTCTGGAGATACGAACCGGCGCGAGACGCCTGGATTACCGATGAGATGTCCGTGCTGAAGCGCGACTTCCTGCCCGCAGATGTGATCCCGGAGTTGGGCGCAAACGGCATAGACGCCTGCGTCGCCGTTCAGGCCGAGCAATCAGAAAAAGAAACGCTGTTTCTGCTCGAGCTGGCACAGCAATACAAAGCGATTGCGGGCGTCGTTGGCTGGGTGGATCTCTGTGCCCCCGGCTTGCCGGAGCGATTGCAGTATTTTTCCCGCTTCCAGAAGCTCCGCGGGTTTCGCCACATCGTGCAGGCCGAACCCGATGACGGTTTCATGATCCGGGCCGAGTTTGTGCGCGGGATCGCATCTCTCGCGGCATTCCAATTTGCCTACGACATTCTCGTCTACCCGAAGCAGCTGCCGGCCGCGATTGAGCTGGTCGCGAAGTTTCCGGGGCAGCGATTTGTGGTGGACCACATCGCCAAGCCTGGGGTCCAGGCGGGGTGGCGCGCCGGTGCGAACAGCGCGTGGGCCCGGCACATGCGCGCGATCGCAGCCGGCGCAAACGTGTACTGCAAGCTCTCCGGCCTCATTACGGAAGCGGACTGGCGTCACTGGCGCGCCGAGGATTTTACGCCGTACCTGGATGTCGTGTTTGAAGCCTTCGGGCCCGAGCGGCTGATGTTCGGCTCCGATTGGCCCGTCTGCCTTCTGGCGGGAACCTATCGCCGGGTGAAGCAGCTCATCATGGATTATTTACGGGATCGGCCGGATGCGGAGAAGGAAAAAATCTTCGGCGCAAATGCGGCACGCTTTTACGGTCTGAAGAACTAGCCGAATGGATCTTCAGCTCAAGAACAAAGCCGTGCTCATCACCGGCGGCGCAAAGGGCATCGGCGCGGCGATTGTGCGCGGCTGCGCCGCCGAGGGCGCCATTCCCGTGATCGCGGACCGCGATGCGGAGGCCGCCGGGAACCTGCAGGCCGAGCTGCGCAACGAAGGCGCCAACACCCACTCGGTCACTGTTGAGCTCTCTTCTCACGAGGACTGTGCGCAGGCCGTCGCGCACACGATGCGCACCTGCGGGCGCCTCGACGCCCTGGTCAACAATGCCGGCGTCAACGACCAAGTGGGCCTCGAGCACGGCAACCCTGCCGACTTTGTGGAGTCGCTCAAGCGCAATCTGGTCCACTACTACGTCATGGCACACTGCGCGCTGCCCCTGCTCAAGCAGACCAAGGGCTGCATCGTCAACATCTGCTCGAAGGTGGCGGCGACGGGGCAAGGGGGCACGTCGGGATACGCGGCCTCGAAGGGCGCCATCCTCGCGCTAACTCGTGAATGGGCCGTCGAGCTGCTGCCGTACGGCATCCGCGTTAACGCGGTGGTGCCCGCCGAGGTCATGACACCCCTCTATCGCCAGTGGCTCGATACGTTCCCGGACCCGGACGCCAAGCTGGCCTCTATTGTCTCCAAGATCCCGCTGGGAAAGAGAATGACCGCGGCCGAGGAGATTGCCGCCATGGTGGTCTTCCTGCTTTCCGGCCAGGCAGGACACATCACCGGACAGCAACTGTTTGTGGATGGTGGTTACGTGCATCTGGATCGCGCGCTGACCTGATCCCTGCGGATTGGTAGCACGGGGGAAATATGGCGTCTGAATCTACGCCTTTGACTGAACGAAAATACGTGCTGCCATTCGTCTTAGTGACAAGCTTGTTTTTCTTGTGGTCGATCGGAGTCAACTTAAATGACGTCTTGATTCCGCACCTCAAGAAAGCGTTCGACCTGACCGACTTTCAGTCTTCGTTTATCCAAGTCGCGTTCTTCGGTGGGTATTTCTTGGCGGCGTTTCCTGCCGGTCGGCTCATGGAGAAAATCGGATACAAGAGAGGCATCCTGGTTGGATTGCTGATCTGTGCCGCTGGAACCCTGCTGTTTCTTCCGGCGGCAAGTTCACGAGTGTATGGATTCTTTTTATTTGCCTTATTTTTGATGTCTTCGGGACAATCCTTCTTGGAAGTGGGAGCCAACCCGTATGTGACCGTTCTCGGACGCCCAGAAAGTTCGGAACGCCGGTTGAATCTAGCTCAGTCGTTTAACGCTGTCGGTGCTGCGCTTGTCCCCACCTTGGGCGCAGCCTTCATCCTTTCCGGAATCGAGTTTACTCCCGCCCAAAGGGCTTCTATGAGCCCGCAGCAACTTCAGGCATACATAACCTCGGAAGTGAATACGGTGAAGGTGCCGTATCTGGTCATCACCGGCATCTTTCTGCTGGTTGCGGCGCTCATTTATCTTGCCCAACTTCCGGAGGTTCAGTCGCACGAAAAAGAGGATGCGAATGCCGGTCCGGGGAAAGGCGTGAAGAACATCTTGGCCCATCGTCATTTAGTCAAAGGCGTAATTGCCCAGTTCTTTTACGTCGGGGCACAGGTTGGAGTGGGCAGTTTCGTGATCCGCTTCGTGAAGTACACCATACCGGATACGCTCGGGAACATGACAAAGTGGGGAGACCAATTCTTGGCGGGGCACCAAGGTACTCAGGCCGGTTTCCTGACACACATAATGCCAGATACGCCGGAAAAGATGGCGGCGCTATTCTTGGTGGCGCACCAAACTGGATTTATGTTGGGCAGATTTTCGGGGTCGTGGATGATGAAGTGCATTCAGGCTCCACGTCTGCTTTCCATTTTCGGGATAGGGGCGCTGGTGTGCGTCGTGATTGGAATTGGGGCTTCCGGTCTGGCTTCCGTGTCGGCTATCGTTGTGGTCGGCTTCTTTAATTCGATTATGTTTCCAACCATTTTTGCGCTCAGCCTGAAGAATCTCGGAGCTCTGACAAAGCGCGGATCGTCGCTCCTGGTCATGTCGATTATTGGCGGGGCGCTGATTCCCGCCGCGATGGGTAGGATTTCAGATGCGAGCAATATTCAGAGGGCGTTTATCGTTCCTCTGGTTTGCTACGTCTATGTGCTGTACTTCGCCGTCGCCGGCTACAAGCCGGCGCGTGTCGCCGCAGCGGAACGCGCCGGCGCTGCCGGCATGGAGGCCGAATGAAAAAGAGATACTGCCTGACTCTGGATCTGAAGGACGACCCGCAACTGATCGCCGAATACAAGCGCCACCACCGCAAGATCTGGCCCGAGATCACACGGAGCATTAAAGATGCCGGCATCGAAGACATGGAGATCTACCTGCTTGGCACGCGGATGGTCATGATCGTGGAAGTGAATGACCGCTTTTCGTTCGAGGCGAAAGCGAAAGCCGATCGGAACAATCCCAAAGTGCGGGAGTGGGAGCAACTGATGGGGAAGTTCCAGCAGCCGCTGCCCCAGGCCCAGCCCGGCGAAAAGTGGCTGCTGATGGAGAGAATATTCAAGCTGGAAGCGTGAAGCGCAAAGCGGCTGCCCCGCGCCTCCCTTGGGGGAGGGCTGCGTGGTAGACGCCGCAAGTCAGCGGAGGCAGGGGGGAGGACACCAATGACTCAGCATGGAATCACGCGGCGCGGCTGGCTGATCGGCACGGGCGCTTCTCTGGCCACGTTGGCCGCGCCCGCATCGAAAGCAGCCAGCCCGAATTCACTCCGGCCCGATGGGCCGCCGCAGTCCGACGAGGCGGACCGCATTCGGCGGATGAAGTGGTGGCACGAAGCGCGCTTCGGCATGTTCATTCACTGGGGCGTGTACAGCGTGCTCGGCCGGCACGAGTGGGTGATGGAAAACGAAGGTATCCCGGTCGGCGAATACGCGCCGCTGGCCAAGCAGTTCAAGCCCAAGCCGTATCCGGCGCGGGACTGGGCCAAGATCGCGCGGGAAACAGGCATGCGCTACATGGTGATGACCACCAAACACCACGAGGGCTTCTGCCACTTCGATACAAAAACCACCGATTACTGCTCCCCAAAGCAGGGCCCGGGCCGCGACCTGGTCCGGGAGTATGTGGACGCCGCGCGCGCCGCGGGGATGCGCGTCGGCTTCTACTATTCGCTGATGGACTGGCATCATCCCGACGGGGCGCGTTGCGCCGACGATCCGGCCGCCCGCAAACGCTTCGTCGAATACATCCACACCCACATCCGCGAGCTGATGACCAATTACGGCAAGATCGACGTGCTCTGGTACGACGTCGCGTGGCCGCTCGACGCCGCCGGGTGGGAATCTGAGCGCATGAACAAGATGGTGTTTGAATTGCAGCCCGACATCATCGTCAACAACCGCAACAAGCTGCCCGGCGATTTCACCACGCCCGAGCAGCAGATCACCGCAGACAAGAATGGGCGCGCGTGGGAATCGTGCATGACGCTCAATGGCAGTTGGGGCTATCAGCGCGCCGACGACGACTGGAAGAGCCCGCGCCGGGTCATCCAGAACCTGATTTCCTGCGCGCGCGACGGCGGAAACTATCTACTCAACATCGGCCCGCGCGCCGATGGTTCGGTGCCCGAGGAATCCGTGCGCGTCCTGACCGAAGTAGGACAGTGGTTGCGGCGCAACGGCGAGTCCATTTACCAGTCCGAGCCGTGCCAGCCGCGGCGCTCGAATTACGCCAGCTTCACGCGCAAGGGGAACACGCTCTACATGCACGTTCACTTCTGGCCCGGCGACCATCTGGCGGTCACCGGCCTGACGACGCAGGTGAAGTCCGCGCGACTGCTGGCCACCGGCCGGAAAGTGGAGTTCCAGCAGGATCGTTTCCGCGTGCGCTTCACCGGGCTTCCGGTGGAGGCTCCCGACCATCCCGTTACGACCCTCGCCATCGAATGCGAGGGAGAGCCCATGCAGGACAATATTTTCGTGCGCAGGGAAAAGCCCCGGGAGGGAGTG
>WNFB01003787.1_pt1 | contig 13375 bp, 16 predicted proteins | sample 5400501 | NCBI WGS metagenome assembly WNFB01 (sample SAMN13153341, study PRJNA577476) | soil metagenome | isolation source: 200 cm saprolite under Douglas fir tree site 2 hole 1 | place: USA:California | collected 2015-04-18
CCAGCCCGAGCGACGCCGCGCGAAGGATCCCTTGCCTCACCGTGAGGACAACGCGGCGGGCATCGTCATGCAGCGGTCGCTTCGGGGGATATTGCGGTGAGCGCGAGCGCATGCCCTGACGATAGGTGGGCGAGCGAGCTGCGCCTAGGCTCGAAGGTCTCTACCCGATAGCAACGCGCGGGCTCTTCGCGAGCAGGTAGAGCGCCGCGCACACCGCCAGGGCGGCGATCGCGCTCCATTCGAGGGACGCGTGGATCCCGACGATCGTGCCGAGCAGGCCGATCGTTACACCGCTCCCGACACGCAGCCCGTTCTGGGCCATCGAGTAGAGGCCGATGACGCGGCCGCGCCGACCGGGCGGCGCCGCGAGCTGCACGATGGTCTGCGCGAGCGCGGTGAACCCGAGGTTGAGGAAGCCGGACGTGAAGAGCGCGACGACGGCGATGGGGTAGCTCGCGGTGAGCGCGAACACGAGGACCGCGATGGCCCAGCCGATCCCCATCGCGATCGTCGCGCCGACCGACGGCCGTCGCAGCCACGCGACCCACTCGAGCGCGAAGCCGCCCACGACCGAGCCGAGTCCGGTGGCGGTGAGCAGCACGCTGTACCCGACCTCGCCCTGCGCGCCGGGGATGTCGGCGGCGTACTGCGGCATCTGCGCCTGGTAGGCGTTGCCGACGAGCAGGCTCGTCGCGCCGCCGAGCACGACCATCGCCAGGATGACCGGCTGATGGCGCACGTCCTTGAGCGTGCGCCACGCGTCCGCGAAGGTGAGCGCGTTCGCGGCCGCGACCGGTCCGCCGCGATGCACGTGCCCGGTGAACGGGGTGCGGAAGAGCCAGAGGATGAGCGGGAGGTAAAGGAGGCAGTTCACGAGCAGGCCGTTCGCCGGTCCGAGCAGCAGGAGCAGCCCGCCGCCGACCGCGGGGCCGAAGAGGATGCCGATCTGCCGCGCGGTCGCCGCGAGGCGCACGCCGCTCTGCAGATCCTCCGCCCCACCGACGACGTCGTAGATGTAGAGCTGTGACGCGGGTGACCAGAGCGCGCCGGCCATCCCGTGGATCACGAGGAGGATCACCGCGTGCCAGGCCTCGAGCGTATTCGTGAGGAAGAGGACCGCCCACGAGAACGACGCGAGGATGAAGAGCGCCTGGCCGGCCTGGATGATGCGGCGGCAGTCGAAGCGATCGGCGAGCGCGCCGAAGGTGATGCCGAAGAGCAGGAACGGCGCCCAGTGGCTGATGACCGCGAAGCCCGCGAGGGCCGGCGAATGGAAGCGCTCGAAGATGAGCCAGTAGGTGATGACGTGCTCGACGTTGTCGGCCATCATCGCCACGAGGCTGGTCGCGAAGTACGCGCGGAAGTCGGAGTGCCTGAGGGCCGCGAACGCCTCGCGTCGCGGCGCGGCTACAGCGGTCAGCGCACCTTCGCTTCGACGGTCGCCGGCGTCTTGCGACGACGTGCGACGACGATGCCGACCACGATCAGGACGACGGCGCCGGCGATGAGGATCTCGAGCGAGCCGCTCGCCATGTCGGGGTCGATGCCGAAGAGCTGTTCGATCCAGTCCACGAGGAGACCTCCCCAAGCGCGAGTGGAATGAGGCCGATTCTAGCCAGCGCCGACGTTACAGGCGCGGCGATACCGACGGCAGCGGCGAGAGGCTTGGCAGCGGCGGCAGCGTGATCGGCACGAGGGTCGGAGAGGGCACGACGGTCGGGATCGGCGCGACCGTGGGTACGGGTGCGACCGTCGGTACGGGTGCGAGCGTCGGTACGGGCGCGATGGTCACAGGCGCGAGCGTGACCGGCGGAAGGGTCACGGGCACGAGCGTCGGCAAGGGCAGGGCGGTGCCAGGGACCGTGGGAAGCGGTGCGAAGCTGATCGGGCCGAGCGTCGCGACCGCCGGGGCACTCGATGCAGGGCTGTCGGTCGAGCCGGGTGGGATCAAGAGCGGGCCGAGCGGGACCGACGTGCGCGACGCCGGCGTCGCGGCGCCGGGGGCGCTCGGCGCCTCGCCCGGCGCTGCGGGTGCGCAGCTGGCAAGCAGCAGCGGCAGAAGCAGGAGTGCGGTTCGCACGATGAAAGTGTGCCCGACGATCGGACTCGCGGGAATCACCCGAGAACCTTGCGCTTCTCCCGCTGGAGCTCGTCCTCCGTGATCACGTTGCGGTCACGGAGATCGGCGAGGCGCGCGAGCCGCTCGTAGGGGTCGGGCGCGCGAGCGCGCGCGAACGCGTATGCCGCGAAAACGACAAGACCGATGAGGAACACGAGCGGAAGCAGACTGAGAACGACGCTGAGCGCCGTCTGCCCGAATGGGTAGCGGTCGTCGTGCCGGACCTGGATGTCCTTGGCCGGATGGGCGCGGTTGTATTCCGTCACGGCCTGGAGCAGAACATCCCTCGATCCGCCTACGAACGTCTGCTCGCGGCTGCCGAGCTTGAAGGTCAGGGTCGCGCGATCGTTCTCGAGAAGGATCTGGTCGACGCTGCCGTTCTGGATATCGGTGATCGCCTGGGTTAGCGGAACCGTCGGTATCGCCGGCGCTTGCGACCGATACGCGTAAAGGAGCGCCGGACCGCCGATGAAGAGCAAGAGCAGCAGCGCGACGATCCAGATCAGCGGCGAGCGCCGCGTCGTCATGCCTTGTGAGGCTGCAATGCGTGTGCCCTCAGCCCCGCGGCGCCGTCAAGGCTCGGCCGTTTCCTCTGTACGGCGGATGGCCAATCCACGAATTGCGCACGCAACACCAGAGGCGAAGACCGCGGACGCTGCGATCGCGGGCCGCATACACGTAGTACGCCGCGTGCGCGTAATGCTTGATGCCGATCTCGCGGCTCTCTACGGCGTGTCGACGACCCGCCTCAATGAGGCCATGCGACGAAATCGGGCGCGCTTTCCCGAAGACTTCATGTTCCAACTGACGTCCGCGGAGCACGAGAACTTGAGATCGCAAATTGCGATTTCAAACCGCGAAAACTTGAGGTCGCAATCTGCGACCTCAAGCAGACCGAGGCGAGGTGGCCGTCGCTACCGCGCATACGTCTTCACCGAACAGGGCGTGGCGATGCTTTCCAGCGTCGTGAACAGCGAACGTGCGATCGCGGTGAATATCCTGATCATGCGGGCCTTCGTACAGCTGCGCCGCGCCGAGGGCCAACTCTCCCAGTTGAGCGATCGGATCGAGGACCTCGCGAAACAGGTCGACGGACACGATCAGCTATTCGCGGAGATCTTCGCGGCGTTGCATGCGTTGTCCCAACCGCCGCCAGTTGCGTCTCGCCGGATCGGATTTCGGCCGCCAGTTTGAGGTCACAAACTGTGACCTCAACCATCTCCCCCGAGCGAGGTAGGACTGCCAGCCGACGGACGGGGGAGTGTTCGCCACTGCCACATCGCCCAGTCTTCGCGTTAGTCGAGCAGCGCAAGAAACAGGAACGGTGGGTGGCGATGAGGGCATTTATCGCGGGTCTCGGACTGGCATTCATCCTGAGCATGGTCCCGAGCGTCGCGCTGGCCGACGGTGGCGAGGACGGCGATGTCCAGAACAACAACGAAGATCCCGGCATCACGGCGCTGCACACCGCAGCGAAGGACATGAAGGACGTCACCGCAGCGCTCCGCTCAGACTGTCCCGACAAGGCCGATGCCAAGTGCAAGGCCGCCTTTAAGGCCGCGCGCGATGCGTTCAAGGCGGCGCGCGAGAAGGCGATCGCGGAGCACCACGCATTCAAGGAAGAGCAGAAGAAGGCGCGTGAGGCAGCGAAGCAGAAGGCCAAGGACGCCCTGAAGGACAAGGTGACGACCCAGGCCAAGGACCGCGCCGCGCGCAATCACCAGAACGACGACAAGAACGCCGGCAACACGACGCTCGTCGCGCCGAAGCCGCTCGTGAAAGAGTCCCCCAAGCCCTCGGCGACCCCGCGCGGCTAGCCCCTCCTCTAGCCGCGCAAACCGACCGTGAGAGTCGCAAGGCTCTCACGGTCGATCTTTGTCGCATCGCCGTAGAGCCCGACGCGATCGAGCACTCCGTCATACCGCTCCCGCAGCCGCGTGCCGAGCTCGGCGTACGTCTTGGCCCGGGTGACGAAGGCGTCGAGCATCGGCTCGGTGACCAGGCGCGGCAGCTCCGCGAAACGCCCGGCGCGCGCGAGCACTGAGAGCTCCTCGCCGACGGCGTCCCATCCGTGATGCGTCAGCACCGCGCGATAGCTCGGCGTTGATGCATAGAAGCCGAGCTGCTGCCGCACGTAGGCCGCATCCGCCGTGTACGTGGGTGAGGCCTCGACCAGCGTGAACACCGGGCAGGCGACGGTGAAGTCCGCGCGCTGACGCGTCCCGCGCGCGAGCCCTTTCGCGATCGCGGGCATGCCGACCTCGCGCAGATACGCCGGCGTCGAGAACGGATGCGCCTCGACGCCGTCGGCGACCTCGCCCGCCACGCGGAACATCCGCTCGTTCACCGCGGCGAGATAGATCGGGATCCGTGGATGCTCGATCGGTCCCGGATCGAAGAACGGGCTCATCAGCGTGAACGAGTAGAAGTCGCCCTTGAACGCGAGCCGATGCGCCTGCTGGAACGCGCCCCAGATGTGTCGAACAGCCGCGACGTATTCCTTGATCCGCGCCGCTGGCCGGTCGTAGGGCATCGCGAACCGGCGCTCGATGTGCGCCCGCACCTGCGTCCCGAGGCCCAGGTCGAATCTCCCGCGGCTCGCCTTCTGGATCGCCCAGGCGTCCATCGCCGTGACCATCGGGCTCCGCGCGAGCGCGACGGTGATGCCGGTGCCAAGGCGCAACGTCTTCGTCGTGGTCGCTGCGACCGCGAGCGGCAGGAGTGGATCGACCTGCGTCTCGGTGACCCACAGGCCGTGATAGCCGCTCCGCTCACAGACGGCCGCGTACGCGCCGGCGTCCTCGATCGGGAGCGCGGTGATGAACGCGTCGAGCTTCATGCCCGGAGGCTACCGGACTGCGGCGGGCGGTCCGATTTCTTATCTAGCGTCGTGTGACGCAGGTCACAGGCCGGGCATGGTCGCGACATCCGATGAACGTGTCTTTCGAAACACTCAGTCCATTTGGGGGAGCAAACGAGGCTCGCCATTCGTTCCAATGAGTGAACACAAAAGAAAGAAAGGGAGTGCGCTCCTATGTGGGACCTCAAAGGCATGCTTCTCTACCGCTCCATCGAACACCGCAATGAAGGCTTCGACCAGCCGCAGCTGCGGATCGAGGAAGACTTCACGCCATACGGCGAGATCATCCGCGACCCACGCGTGAACCCCGAAGCCGCGAAGAAGATCGCCGCCTAGCCGCGGCCGATCCGCCTCGCGCACACGCACGTACCATCGGCGTGATGCGCGCGGCGATCCTCGCACCCGTTCTCGTACTTCTCGCAGTGGCATGTTCAGCTCCTTCAGCATCGACATCCACACCTCCCTCCACCGCCGCACCCGACTCGGGTGCGGCCACGCCCACGTCACAGCTATTTCTCGCGATGCAGCTCACCGACGTTCGCACGGGCGAGCGCTTCACGCTCGGCGGGTCCAGTGGCAAGGTCGTGATCGTCGAAGGCATGGCGGTCTGGTGAAGCAACTGCCTCGCACAACAGTTGGTTGTGAAGTCGACGCTCCCCAGCCTCGGAGCTGACGTCCTGATGGTGTCGGTCGACATCGACCCCACCGAGAACGCCGATCAGCTCGCGCGCTTCGGCGATAAGTACGGCTTCGCATGGCGCCTGGCCATCGGTCCGCGCGAGATGCTCGTCGAATTCCAGAACGCCTTCGGCACCCAGTTCCTCACGCCGCCGGCCGAGCCGATGTTCATCGTCGATCCGAAGGGCACCGCGCACCTCGTGCCCTTCGGCCATCGCGACGCCGCGACGATCCGCGCGCTCGTCGCGAAGTACCGCGCCGCCTGACAACGGTCGGGGCGCAGCGTGATCGTCCGCGAGATCGAGACCGGCTTCTTCATCGGTCTCCTCGCGACGGTCTCACCCTGCGTGCTGCCGCTCTACCCCGGCTTCCTCGCGTACCTGGTCGCCCGTGGTGCGGAGGGCGCGCGGTCGCCCGGCGCGCGCTGGCTCGGGCTCATCGTGCTCGCCGGCGTTCTCACGACGATGCTCGCGCTGGGCGCGCTCATGGCCGCCTTCACGCTCTCGACCGGCAGTGTGCTGCGCGTCGTCACGCCGCTAGCGGATGTCATCGTCATCGCGCTCGGCCTCGTGCTGCTCAGCGGCTGGGATCTCTTCGCGCGTCTACCGGCGCTGCGCATCGGGAACGTCTGCGACGGCCCACTGCGCTCCGCCTACGTGTACGGCCTGCTCTACGGGCCGATCGCGCTGCCGTGCTCCGCGCCGCTGCTCTTCGCGCTCTTCGGGATCGGGCTCTCGGTCGACAGCACCATCGAGGTCCTCGCGTTCTTCCTCGCGTTCGGGCTCGGCTTCGGCCTGCCGCTGCTGGTCATCTCGTTCCTCGCGTACACGACGCAGCTGAACCTGGTCCGCTTCGTCACGCAACACCACGCCGGGGCATCGCGCGTCGCGGGCGTGCTGCTCGTCGCGGTCGGCCTGTCCGACCTGTTGAGCAACGTGCGGTTCCTGTTCTAGTCAGGCAGCGAACGTGAACCGCGCGGCCGACGTGTCGAACTTCTTCACGTCGAAGGCGATGAGCTTGATCGGGCGCGCACGGAAGACGTGGCCCTTCTCGTACTGCTCCGGCTTCGGCCGGTACTTGAAGCCTCGCCCGTACTTCGCGCCGTACTGCTTCGCGATCTTCGTCGCGAGCTTGTGATCCGGCCCGCGCAATAGGTCGACCAGCGCGTCGCCGTAGACCGCGCGGTCGCCGAGCTGCGTGCCGAAGGCGAGCCGCGGATCGCGCGCCAGGTTGCGCGCCCAGCGAGTCTTGTCACTTCCCTCGAAGTACAGGACGTCGTCGACCCACACGCCCCATTGCTGCACGAGGTGTGGCTTCCCGTCGTCGTCGGTCGTGGCGATCCAGAGGTAGGGGAACGCCGTGAGGATCTTCTTCGCCGCGGGCCATGTGAGCATGCCCTTCGGCGTCGATTTGATGTAGCCCTTGGGGAGCTGTGGTCGGTCGCGCTTGGGTGCGGTCACTTCTTTGTCCTTCTTCGTTCCGTTCGTGCTCATGCGCGTCCCGGTGCTCGTCGTCGTGCTCGCGCCAGTTCGTGTTCTTCTCTGGCTTCCTGCCGCACCGGCTCTGAATGCGTTGTTGCGGGCGGCTAAGAGCTGACGGTGATGCTCATGATGATGTCGTTGTTCTGGAGGCTCGGTCCGGGCGCGACGTGTCTTGTGACTGGGCTGTTGTGATTGACATCGCCGACTGCGCTGATGTCTGCTGCAAGGTAATTGTTCCCTTGCGCGTGATTGAGTTCTTAGATGTGAGCTGAAGTGAGGATTGCCATTAGATCGTTGTTATTGGCAATACTAACGAATGATGATTATTGACAATTCATTGGGGTTAGTGTCAAATATCATGTATGGGTAAGCGCCGGCGTTCGCTAACTGGTGTTGTAAGCGCAAAGCAACTCGCTGAGGTTGAAGGCGTTACCTACGGGCATGCCCTAAACACTCTCTCGCGGCTAAAAAAGAATGGGCTTGCTCGTCGAATTGGGCGAGGGCTGTATGCCGAAGGGGTTGCGTCGAACAAGACCCTTGACATCACACCAGCGCTCAGACGAGTCGCACGGATCTTGTCAGCCCAGTTTCCTGCCGTTGACCCGGTTGTTTTCTCTACGGCTCAAGTTGCAACGCTAATGCACAACATGCCACTCAAAGAGATCATCGTTGTTGAGGTTCCGCGCTCGCTCACAGGAGACGTGGCGCGTGCACTCAGCGCGCAGGGCGTTCCAGCTCAGTCGGTGCTGACAGCTGAAGACATGAACCAACTTGTGAACTTGCCAGGTGACCTTGTTGTGGCAGTTTTGCCAATCGGGGACATCCGTGCGTCCCATAGGCAATTGGGTGTGCGCGTTGCGAGCCCAGAACGCATTCTCGTTGAGTTGTTCATCAACCGTACGCGTGTTGGCTTGCCGATTTATGAACAGGATGTTTTCGAAGTTGGAAAGTCTCTGTTGGCCGACTACGACTTCTCAATAAGCCGTGCGCTTGACTACGCATCGCGACGCGGGGCTCGCGACGAAACAGCATTGCTCTTGAAGAGGCTGATTCGTACTGACAAGCGCCTGCACCCTTTTGAGCGCGCTATCGCTTGACCCACCATGTGGACAAGACTGATGGCCTCTTGGCGGAACCCGCGAACTTCTACACGAAGAACTTGTTCAACGAGCGCGCTGCTTATGCACTCGAGTGGCTCAACGCCTTCAGCCATCTCGATCGATCGCTGCGGGAGGGCCTTGTACCGCACGGAGGCACACTCGCGCAGCTTCACTTAGGGCCAGCGCAACGGGTCAGTCGCGACGTCGACTTACTCGGAAGATCAGATGCACGTCCCGAGAAGGCCCTCGATGCGGTCGCGGCTCGCTACAAATCTCAACTCTTCACATGGCGCGAAGATGCGGTCGCCAATCCGCCCATCAGAATGCGCCGCTTCTCGATCTTTTTTCCAGCGGCACCCGAGCAAGGAGAGAAGCTGGTTCCACTGAAGGTCGAGGTGACGTATTTGGATGTTCAGCTACCGACTGTCAATGTTCGACTTAGTTCGAGCGCCGTCTATCGACCCAAGAACGAGTCGGATGACGTCGAGACCCTCACTGTCGATGCATTCATCGCCGACAAGCTGCCTACCTTGGGCTTTGATCAACATGGATACCCGCGACCGTCGGCGGTTGATGAAGCACATGCGGAGCAAGTTTGGAAGCAACTCAACGATCTGTCGGGACTTGTCTCCCTCGGTCCTGACGTTGACAACGTGCTATCGCTCTACAGGACTTCGATCAGGGCACGGAACAGCGCACGGGGACGGACGTTCTCTGCGACCGACTGTCTCGCTGGTGCTCTTCGTGTCTGTCGGGTCGCGCTAGCCGCCGAACGGTACCCCTCGATTACAAGCGTCCAAGGTGACGACTCGTTCGAGACGGACGTTCTCCTCGTAAGGGGCGGCTTGGGACCCTTCAGGGCTTACAGCCTCGCTGGGACAGTTCGTCCGTTGCTCGCCGCCGCGCGCACGCTGCTGCTCGTTTCGTGTCTCATCTCTTTGGAGACCGGGATGGTGAACTCTGAAGGGGTTCGGATCCTGATCGCCCACTGCCGAGACATTGAACGACGATTGGCGGCGAAGGGTCCCGTTCTGAGCGCTCTCGCGACCGAGCTCAACGGAAGACAAGACCCACAGGACTGGTCTGTGCCGATGACCTCCCAGACTCTTTTTCGCGCATCGCCCGCAGCGGCGGCACTTGTCTATGTGGCAGGACGACTTGCTCCGGAGGTCGAGGCACTGCGGAAGACCAGGCGGCTAAGTTGGGAGCCAGACGGCTGAACCGATATGAGGAAGACGCGAGAAGTCCTTCGGTTCGGTCATCGGATGCACCGTATCGGCGGCGGACTTTCCCCGTGATCGAATGGGCGCGCGAACGACTGGCCGACCGGGGCGTCGGCGGCACTGGCGAGCCGGAGCGCGTGCACGACCGGCCCTGGGCACAGGTCTGGCGCCTGCCGACCGCGCGCGGTGCGGTCTTCGCCAAGTGGATGTTCGCGCCGTCGCGGTACGAGGTGCCGGTCACCGTCGCACTCGCGTCATGGGCGCCCGATCTCGTGACGCCGCTCATCGACGCCGATCCCGAGCGGTCGTTCCTGCTCATGGACGATGCCGGCGAACGGCTGCGCGCGATCATCGCGCGGGACGACGACATCACCCGCTGGCTCGGGATCCTCCCGCGCTACGCGGAGCTGCAGCGCATCGCCGCACCGCACGCCGGCGAGCTCGTCGCGCTCGGCGCGCCGGACCGCCGCGTCGGCGCATTGCGAGCAGCGTTCGAGACGCTCGTCAAAGGCGGCGAGCTGCTCACCATCGCCGGAGCGCAGAGCTCGACCGCGACCCAGCTGCGCGCGCTCCGCGCGCTCGTCCCGAGCGTGCGCGAATGGTGCGATCAGCTCGCGGGCACGCTCCCCGACACCATCCAGCACGACGACCTCCACGACGGTCAGGTCTTCGTTCGCGACGGCGTCGCACGGGTCCTCGACTGGGGCGACTCCAACGTGTCGCATCCGTTCTTCTCGCTCGTCGTGCTCGAGCGCGCGATCGGGCACGCTCGCGGCTACGCGCCGAACGCGCTTGAGCTCCTGCGGCTGCGCGACGCCTACCTCGAGCCGTTCACCGCGCAGACCACGCGGGCGGGCATCGACGCATGTCTGCCGGTGGCGCTCCGCCTCGGCCGGCTGTGCCGTCTGCTCACGTGGGTGCAGATCGTCCGCGGCCTCGAGGCACCGGATCGCGAAAGCGACGCCGTGCCCGGCTGGGTCCAGCTGTTCCTCGAGCCGGACCTTCCGTATCGGGGAACGTAACCTGCAGTCAGGCGGATTCTGCAAATAGGCGAAGGAGACGGAGATGGCGACGAGTCGTCAGGCGAAGGCGATCTGGAACGGCGATCTCGCGAAGGGCAAGGGGACGGTGAGCGCGGTCTCAAGCCGGAAGTTCAGCGATCTTCCGGTGTCGTGGGCGGCGCGCACCGAGGCGCCGCAAGGTCAGACCAGCCCCGAGGAGCTGCTGGCCGCGTCGCACGCGAGCTGCTTCTCGATGGCGCTCAGCGCCGGGCTCGCGAAGAACGGCACGCCGCCGGAGCAGCTCGAGGTCACCGCGACGGTGACCTTCGACAAGGTCGGCGACGCGTGGGCCGTGACGAAGTCGGAGCTCGACCTGCGCGGGAAGGTCCCGGGCATCGATGCCGACAAGTTCAACAAGCTCGCGCAGGACGCGAAGGACAACTGCCCGATCAGCCGCGCGCTCAAGGGCAACGTGGCGCTCAGCGTCAACGCGACGCTGGCGTAGGGGACCCGCGCTAGCGCTCCGGCAGCTCCGCCACCGACACGAGCCATTCGCGCGCACCCGACGCGAGCGTGAGACCCAGGCCGGGCCGCTCGGGGACAACGACGCGTCCGTCGCGAAGGTCGAGGCGCTCCTCGAACAGCGGATCGAGCCAGTCGAACCACTCCACCCAGCCTTCCTTCGGCTGGCACGCGGCCAGGTGCACGTGCAGCTGCGTCGCGAAGTGCGGGGCGACCGTGACGCCGCGCTCGTCCGCGAGCTCGGAAACCCGCCGGTACGGCGTGATGCCGCCGATGCGCACCGCATCAGGCTGCACCACATCGACCGCGTCGCCATCAAGAAGGCCGAGTAGCTCGCTGGCCGACGAGAGCGTCTCGCCGCTCGCGATCGGTGTGTCGAGCGACTGGCGGAGCGCACCGTGGCCCGCGACGTCGTGCGCGTCCACCGGCTCCTCGATCCAGGTGAGGTCGAACTCTTCCAGACGGCGCCCGACGCGCTTGGCCGTCGCGCGATCCCAGGCCTGGTTCGCGTCGACCATGATCGCGACATGGTCACCGAGTGCCTCGCGCATCGCGCGCACGCGGGCAATGTCCTCGCGCGGCTCACCGCCGACCTTCACCTTGATGCCGCCCATCCCGCGCGACAGGCTGCGCTCCGCCGCGGCGATGACAGCGTCGATCGGGGACGACGGGAATCCGAGCGCCGTTTCGTAGCAGCGCACACGCGCGCGGTGGCTGCCGAGGAGCTTGGCCACGGAAAGGCCCGCGACCTTCGCCTTGTGATCGTGCAACGCGACGTCGAATGCGGCAAGCGCCTGCACCGCGACGCCCTGCCGTCCGATCGACGCGGCCGCCTCGAGCAGGTGCTGCCAGAGGCGTCCGGTGTCGAGCGCGTCCTCGCCGATGAGAAGTGGTGCGAGCTGCTTGAGATGGGCGAACAACGCGGCGCCGCCGGCACGCTTGCTGTAACTGAAGCCGATGCCCTCGAGGCCGTCGGCGGTCGTGATCTTCGCGATGACCACGTCCACGGACGCCGACTCCTTCAGGGGCACGCGGTAGAGCGCGCAGCTGACCTTCGAGATGGTGGCGCCCGCTCGGACGAGCGCCGCGGCCTTCGTCATGTATCCAAGTCTATGCAGGCCCTAGCCGCGGACGGTCCCCGACGTTCTAACCAGGGACCGTCACAAGCCAGAACACGCCGTAGTCCTCCATCCACGTCGCGCCCTCGACCAGCGGTCGAAGGTACAGGCGGTATGTGCCCGGCGTCATCGGCGCCTGGACGATGAACTGGAACCACGAGACCTGACCCGGTCCGACAAATGCCGCGGGCTGCACCGCGATGCGGTCGTAGCGCGGCCACCCGGTGTTCGGCGATCCGAGCGCGCCGTCGCCGCCGAGCGAGGACGCCATGTCCTGGCCGGGCTCGGGCCGCCAGGTGCCGAGGTACGCGACCTGCCCCATGCGCCCCGCGACCCAGCCGAACGATCCGGAGTTGTAGTACGCCACGGTGGCCGTCGATCTGTCGCCAGGGCAGAGCGTCATGTAGCCGCTCTGTCCGTACCACGCCGCGTGGAAGCCGCTCAGGCCCGAGGGCACGCTGGCCGGCGGCGGGATGCCCGGGCCGACGCTCGACGTGCACGATGTGGGCGGCGGAGTCGGTGTTGGTGTCGGCGCGGGAGTCGGTGTGGGCGTGACCACGATCGCGCTGATGCCGGCGATCTGGCCGGCCACGACCTGCGCCTGCCCGAGCGTGATGCCGTTCGCCGCGACGCGATACGTCCCCGGCGCGATGTCGACGAACGCGAACCAGCCCTTGCCATCGCTCGAGAGCGTGCGCAGCGTCGCGCCCGCCGTGGTCTGCAGGTCGATCCGCGCGCTCGGGGTGCTCGATCCGCGGATGTGGCCGGCCGTCGGCTGTGCCTTCCACGGCATCGTCGGCACCGCTGCGTTGCTCGCGAACACCGCGGGCGATGTCGCGTCGTACGGAGAGAGCTGCGTGAGCGCGCGCATCAGCTCGGTGCGCGACGCGGCGTCGGTGCGCGTGCCCGCGTTCGTCGCGTCATCGGGCGTGCGGTACGAGTAGCCGGCCCAGCCCGCGCCGACGTTGCCGGCGGTGCTCGGCGCGACGGCGATGCGCGCCTGCGTCGTGCTCGAGGCGATGTCATTGAGATACAGGCCCGTGCCGATGACGCTGTGGCGCCCGTACTGGTTGTCCTTGGCCCAGTCCGACCACTCCTTGTACATGACGTCCTGGTTGGTCGTGAGCTGGCGCTTGTAGTTCATGACGATGTTGGTATCGAGGATCCCCTCGCGCATCCAGCCGTCCCAGTCCTGCAGCACCTCGGCATAGGTGCGCGTGCCCGCGAAGCCTGTGCCGTGCTGCGGGCCGTAGCCATACGCGATGGTGTCCGC
>WNFB01003788.1_pt1 | contig 13375 bp, 8 predicted proteins | sample 5400501 | NCBI WGS metagenome assembly WNFB01 (sample SAMN13153341, study PRJNA577476) | soil metagenome | isolation source: 200 cm saprolite under Douglas fir tree site 2 hole 1 | place: USA:California | collected 2015-04-18
AGGTGATCGACCTGGCTCCCCTGGGCGTGGAGAATGCGCATTCCGCGCTGAACCTTGTTCCCCAGGGGTTCCCCGGAGAAGGCAATCTGAAAATGGTGACCTGGGACGGCGGCCAGTGGAACGACGCGACGCTCGTTCCGGACGGAACGGGCACGTCCGATCTAGCCACGGTGACGCAGATTCCGGACTCAAGGGTCACGGGCGGTCCGGAAGGAATCCTTTACGTGCCCACAACGTCTCCTTTGTTCGGCACGCCCAGTGTCCTGATCCTGGCCTGGTCTGCCGGGACGGTGGACGCCTACGAAGTGGATGCGAACGGCGATCCAGTCGTCTGCACGAGGAAACTCTTCATGTCGGCACCGAGCGCGGACCCTCCGGAAGGAGTCGCCCAGGACCCCACCAGCGGGGACTTGCTCTTCGGCACATTTCCCGGCCCCGATGTGATCATCGTGTCCGGATTCCAACTCCCCGCGCCGCCAGCGCTACCGCCGGGGCCGCGATAGATTCTCGCTGGCGAGTTTCCACTGCGGCACAAAGTCGCGCGAGAGCGGCTGCCGGGTCAGCAGGGCGCGGACCATCTCGGAAATGGTTTGGGAAAGCTCAAAACGGAAATTGCGGCCGAAGGCCGCGACAAGCGGATTAGCTTCTATGTGTTCAACCTGGGTGGCGGGCGAGGCTGCGGCAGCTACTTCCAGGACCCCATTCAAGCAGGGCAGTGGATCCACGTGGCAGGCGTGGCCGACAGCGAGAACACTTACTTAAGGGCGCGGCGGAGCCACGGCTACCGGCGGCGAGAACCGATTACCAGTAGAGCCCCCAAGACGAACCCGCCGATGTGGGCCCAAAAAGCCACGCCGCCCTGGGTGTGAAGCCCCAAGGAACCGACCCCGCTGACAAACTGGATCAGGAACCAGTAGCCCAGAAAGACCACTGCGGGAAGCTGAACGGTGAAGAAGAAGAAAAGCAGGGGCACCAGGGTCAGCACTCGGGATCCGGGGAAGAGCACGATGTAGGCGCCCATCACGCCGGAGATGGCTCCGCTGGCGCCAACGGCGGGAACCGTGGAGGCGATGTTCGCCACCGAGTGCACCACGGCCGCGCCAATCCCGCAGACCAAGTAGAACAGCACGTAGTTGAGATGGCCGAGGCGGTCTTCGATGTTGTCGCCGAACACCCACAGGAACCACATGTTGCCAATCAGGTGAAACCACCCGCTGTGCAGGAACATGCTGGTCAGCAATGGCAAAAAGGCCTGGACCAGTGTTACCTGGTCCGTGGCGAATGCCAGCGGAATACGCGCCGGGATCATCCCGAAGGCGTAAACCAGGGCTTGCCCGGTGCGCGGGCCCAGGGAAACCTGGAAGAGAAAGATCCCCACGTTGGCGAGGATGATCAGGACGGTCATGAACGGCACGCTCGAGCGCGGGGTGAGGTCTCGCAGGGGAATCATTCAAGTGATCCTAGAGGTTGCTCGTTCATACAGCGTTCGTGATGGCCTCTCACACGGATGCTGATCGGTGGAGCTCCTCCGGGCGGTACGCGGCCAGATGGCGCGTGCCCTCGCGCATCAGCCGCTCGATTTCTGCCACCGGCCGGATGCCGCCCCGCGCTCCCAGAGCTGTGCAATTCAGCGCCGCAGCGGCGCAGGCGAAGTCGAGCTGGCGGGCAAGCGGCCAGCCCTGCAGCAGGGCATACACGTAAGCGCCATGAAAGATGTCGCCCGCTCCGGTCGTGTCCACCGCCTCGACCTGGTATCCGGGTGAGTAGTGGAATTGCCGGCCGTCGCATGCCAGCGCCCCTGCGCGTCCCAAAGTGACACCGGCGACGCGGCAGCCGTATTGGCTCTGGATCGCGGGCAGTGACTTCAGCAAGTCCGCCTCGCCGGTCAGCCGGGCAGGGAAGTCCCGCGAGGCGAGCAGGTAGTCCACATTCTCAAGCAAAGCTTCCACACCGGAATAGAGGTTGTCCAGATCGGCGGTGACAACCACGCCAGCTGCGCGCGCCCAGCGGGCCGACGCCGTTGCGGCGGCTGTGTCGTGTCCATCGAGGTGCAGCGCCCGGGCGCGCACGATCCAGTCGCGGTGGAGTTCGTCGGGGCGGAGAGTCAAGCGAGGATCGCGCTTCCACAGGATGGTCCGCTCGCCCGAGGTCTGGTCCACCAGGATAAAGGCCACCTGGCTGCTGCACCCGGGCACGACGAGAAGATGGGCGTCGACGCCTGCGCCAGCAAGCTCCCGGCGCTGCAACTCGGCGGGGGAATCGTCGCCCACCTTGCCAACGTAACGCGCACGCAGGCCCCAGCTCTGGCAAGCCACCATGGCGCTGGCCACCTGGCCGCCGGGGCGCACTGCGGCGGAAGTGAACTCAACCTTGGAATCAAAAAGGGGGAAGTGAGGCAGCAGGATCAGGGTGTCCGTAGCGTTCAGCCCTACGCCCACAACGTCCGCGATGGGGGGTTCCTCAATCATGAGATGAGCAATGTAAACGAGAGCTTGGGATTTTCAAAATGCAATTCGAGCCCGGGGTTTGGTCCGATAATGCCGAGAGGCTCGGGGGTGAGTTAACATATTCCCCGGCGGTCCAAGAAGCGCTTGCTTACCGGCGGAGAGCGCCATCCGCGGGAAGCCGAGGGAGTGACGCTGGTGATGCGAGGGGGCCGTTTCCCGTGAGTGCTTGCCGTGACCGCCAGCGGAGAGAAATGAAACGAGGACTTGAAGTCACGGCTGTGCTCGTTCTACTGGAAGTTCTCCAGATCGTGCGTCCCCGCCTGCGAGTGAGGAAAAGACTGCCCAAGCCCACGGTGTTGTTGAAGCTCAATTAAGAGGCTACAAATTAGTGCACTAGCCGCAGCGTTTAGGAATTGCTTCGCCTGCGAGGCTGTGGTAAGTAAGTTTGTTTTGGTTCTTGCAGCTCGAGTGAGTTGAAAGTTCGTGGACCGAGGGACGGCGGCGCGGGGGGTCGGCGCGCCGACACGCGGATGCCGCTGAGGGAATCAGAGGCTATCATCCTGAGGAGCTACCCGCTGGGCGAGGCGGATCGCCTGGTGAGTTTTCTCAGCCGTGCTGCCGGCCGACTGCGCGGCGTGGCTCGCGGGGCGCGGCGCCCCCGGAGCCGTTTTGGCTCGACTCTCGAGCCGCTCTCGCACATTCGCATCTGGTTTTTCGAGCGAGAGACGCGGGAGCTGGTGCGCATCAACCAGTGCGAACTGATTGAGTCGTTCCTGGAAGCGCAGCGCGACTATGCTTGCGGCGTGGCCTTGGCGCTGGTCAGCGAAGTGACCGAAGCGGTGCTGCCCGAGCGCGAGCCGGCCGATGCTTCCTTTCGACTGGTGCTGGTGACCGCGCGGGCCATCGAACGCCGCGCCGGAATCGCGCTCCCGCTGGCTTATTTCGAACTGTGGACTGTGCGGCTGGGGGGCTGGCTGCCGCAGCTAGACCGCTGCGCGCGCTGCGGCCGCGCCGTGGTGGCCGAGGGCGTGTTCGGCTCGCCGATGTTTGCGGGCCTGGCGTGCGCGAACTGCCGCCGTCCGGGGATGCGCACCATCTCCGCCGCCGCGCTCGCGCTGGCGCGGCGCATACTTCTAGAGAAACTTGAACACCTGGCCGAGGAGGATTGGCCGGCTCCACCGCTTGACGAACTGAACACCTATCTGCTCGACCTGATCGAGCACCAGATCGAGCGTAAGCTGACCACGCGCCGCATGCTTGAAGCAAAGCTGGAGCCGAGCAGTTGAAAGCTAAAGTAAAACATGAGACCAGCGCGGCGGCGCGCCGAAACGCCCCCACGTTTCAGCAGGTAATCTTCGAGCTGGAAAAGTTCTGGGCCGACCGTGGCTGCGTGTTGCAGCAGCCGTACGACATCGAAGTGGGCGCCGGCACGATGCACCCGGAGACGTTCCTGCGCGTGTTGGGCAAGGAGCCCTACCGCGTGGCCTACGTGCAGCCCAGCCGCCGGCCCGCCGACGGCCGCTACGGCGAGAACCCCAACCGGCTTTACAAGCACCAGCAGCTTCAAGTGATCCTTAAACCATCGCCCGCCGATGTGCAGGACATCTATCTGGCCAGCTTGCGCGCCATCGGCATCAACCTGCGCGAACACGATATTCGGTTTGAGGAAGACAACTGGGAATCACCGACGCTGGGGGCCTGGGGGATCGGGTGGCAGGTGCTTCTCGACGGGCTGGAGATCACCCAGTTCACCTACTTCCAGCAATGCGGGGGAGTGGACCTAGACCCTGTTTCGGTCGAGCTGACCTATGGGCTGGAGCGCATCGCGGCGTTCCTCCAAGACGTGGACAATGTGTTTAACCTGCGCTGGACCGAGGGGCTGACCTACGGTCAAGTGCGCCTGGCCGAAGAACAACAATTCTCTGCGTATAGCTTTGAGTTGGCCGACGAGCACAAGACGCGCAAGCACTTCGAACTTTACGAAGCTGAGTGCCGTTCGTTGCTTGACAAAGTGGAGGCTGACCTGCGGTCTTTGAGGGGCGGAGGCGGCGCCGTTGCGCGGGAAACGCGGGATGAAATTCGCGCTCGCGGGCGCGAGGCAGCCAACAAGCGGCTAAGGGTACCCATCCTGGCAGCGTACGACTTCGTCCTGAAGTGCTCCCACCTGTTTAACCTGCTCGATTCGCGCGGGGTGATCTCCACCACTGAGCGCGCCGCGCTGATCGGGCGGGTGCGGCAATTGGCGTGCCGCGTGGCCGCGTATTACATCGACCAGCGCGCGCGATTGGCCAAAGAGGCCGCGGCCGCGCATGCGGGATCGGAGTCCGCATGACGGCCAAAGCGGACCTGCTCCTCGAGATCGGCTGCGAGGAAATCCCCGCCGGGATGATTGGGCACGCCGCCCAGGAACTTCAAGTAACCCTTGAGAAATATCTGAGCACTGAGAATCTCCTCGAGGGTGCTTCAGTGGAAGCTTTTGGTGCACCGCGGCGTCTCGTGGCCATGGCACCGGCAGTGCGCCTACGCCAGCCGGACACCAGCCGGGAAATCACCGGGCCGCCGAAGTCCGTGGCCTACGATTCGGCTGGGCGGCCGACGAAGGCAGCGGAGAGCTTTGCCGCCAAACAGGGCGTGGGCGTCTCGAAGCTCCACGTGGTTCCGACGCCGCGCGGCGAGTACATCGCCGCCAAACAGATTGTGCGCGGCCGACCGGCGCAGGAGATTTTGGCGGAGCTGCTGCCGTTAGCCATCCGCGAGATTCCGTGGCCGCGGAGCATGTACTGGACCGATCCCAGCGGAGTCCACTTTATCCGCCCCGTTCGCTGGATTGTGGCGCTTCTGGGCGGAAAGCCGATTCGCTTCTCGCTGGGCGGGGTTGAGGCGGACAAATATTCCTCCGGGCATCGGTTCCTTGGCAGACCACGGATCGCGCTGGGCGGCGTCGGAGACTACGACAAGAAGTTGCGCGCCAACTTCGTGCTGGCGCGGCCCGGCGAGCGGCGGAAGAAAATCGCGGCGGAACTGCGCGTGGTCACGGCGCGGAAGGGCTTGCAGGTGCATGAGGATGCCGCTCTGCTCGACCTAGTGATCTACTTGAACGAGTACCCCACGGTCATTCTGGGTGATTTTGACGCCGATTATCTCGAGCTGCCCGAAGAGATTCTGATCACGGTGATGCGCGACCACCAGAAATACTTCGGTGTCGAGGGCAAGAACGGCGAACTCGCCGCGCACTTCCTGGCGGTGATCAATCTCGACCGGGACCCTGCGGGTCTGGTCCGGGCGGGGCACGAGCGGGTGCTGCGGGCGCGGTTTGCCGACGCGCGTTTCTTCTGGGAGGCGGACCAGAGATGTCGGCTAGCCGACTATCTCCCCAAGCTCGCGCATGTGACCTACGAGTCGCGTTTGGGCAGCTATGCGGACAAGGTGGAACGGATGCGCTGGCTGGCGCGCTGGCTCGCCGAACAGTGGTTCGGCGCTGGCATCCACCAGGCGCACGTCTCCGACGCGGACCGCGCCGCCGAACTGGCCAAGTGCGATCTGGTCACCGAAATGGTGCGCGAGTTCCCGGAGCTGCAGGGCATCGTCGGGGGTGTCTACGCAAAAGCTCAAGGAGAACTTGAAGAAGTTGCCTGGGCCGTTTACGACCACTACCGCCCCGTGGGCGCCGACGACCCCATTCCGCGCAACCTGACGGGTTGCGCCCTGGCCCTGGCCGACAAGCTGGATTCCATGGTGGGATGCTTTGGCGTAGGCCTCGTGCCTTCCGGCTCGAGCGACCCGTTCGCGTTGCGGCGCGCTGCACTCGGCGTGGTGCGGATCATTCTTGAACGCAAGCTGGCGATGTCGCTCTCCGCCAGCGTGTCTGCTGCGGGCAAGGCGCTGGAGACGCGTGCGCCGAAACTGCAGGTGTCCTCTGAAGTGCAGAAGCAGGTGCTCGATTTCCTGGTGGACCGCGCGCGCTACATTTTGCGCGAGCGTTCCGGCTTTGCCTATGACGAAGTGAACGCAGCGCTGGCCGCCGGCGCCGATGATCTGGTGGACGCGGTGAAGCGCGTCGAGGCGCTCAAGGCTATCCGGCGGACACGGAACTTTGAGCCCCTGGCGGTTTCGTTCAAGCGTATCCGCAAGATCCTGGAGAAGGCCGGGCCAGCCTCCACGTGGCGGCTGCCCGCGGTGCGTCCGGAGCTTTTTTCGGACGAGGCCGAGAAGCACCTGCACAAAGCTGCCGAGCTGGCTGCGCGGCAGGCCGGGGAGCAGAAGCGCGCCGGGAGCTACCGCGAGGCCCTTCAAGCGATTGCTGAGTTGCGTCCCGCGGTGGACCGGTTTTTTGACGAGGTTCTGGTAATGGCCAAGGATGAAGAGGTGCGCAAGAACCGGCTGACGTTGCTAGCGGAACTGCTGCGCGAGTTCTCCACGATCGCAGACTTTTCCGAGCTTGCCGCAGGGGAGCCGCGGTAAAGGCCAGGGGTCAAGTGTTACTTTAGCTTTTTGCGCAGCGGCATGGGACGAAATTGGGGAAACAGAGAAGCGCCCGTGCGAGCTTGGAACTTCGCAATGGAGTAGCAGCCAATCTTGTCGGCGCGCCGACGGAAGATTGAGTTTGGGTTGGCGCAGCGTGTGGCGCAAGAACGAACGAGGGCCGGGAATTCGATTTTGGGTTAGGGAGTCCAAATGAAAAAATACGTGTACTTTTTTGGCGCCGGCAAGGCAGAAGGCACCGGGGAGATGAAAGAGCTGCTCGGGGGCAAAGGCGCCGGCCTGGCGGAGATGACGCACATCGGCTTGCCGGTGCCCGCCGGCTTCACGATCACGACCGAGGCTTGCGACTATTTCTTCAAGCACGGCCGCAAGCTTCCGCGAGAACTTTCCGCGGAAGTGGCCGCGAACCTGAAGCGGCTGGAACGCGTCACCGGAAAAAAGCTTGGCGACGCAGAGGACCCCTTGCTGGTGAGCGTGCGGTCCGGCTCGGCGCGTTCCATGCCGGGAATGATGGAGACGATTCTCAATCTGGGGCTGAACGCGGGCTCCGTGGCAGCCCTGGCGCGCAAGACCAAGAACGAGCGCTTTGCCTGGGATGCTTACCGGCGCTTCGTGCAGATGTATTCAACCGTCGTCATCGGCCTGGCGAAAGAAGAGCTCGAAGCCAAACTGCGTGCGCTGAAAGCGCGGCTCGGCGTTAAGGACGATACGCAGGTCACCGCCGAGGGCTGGCGCGGGCTGGTGGCGGAGTACAAGGCCCATTTCCGCCGCAAGACGGGCAAGGAATTTCCCGAGGGCCCGCAGGAGCAGCTCTGGGACGCCATCGGGGCCGTGTTCGAGTCGTGGATGGCGGAGAAGGCTGTGACCTACCGGCGCGTGGAGAAGATCACCGGACTGCTGGGGACCGCCGTCAGCGTGGTGCAAATGGTGTTCGGCAATCTGGGAGAGAACTCCGGCACCGGCGTGTGCTTTACGCGCGACCCTTCCACCGGGGAGAAGCACTTCTACGGCGACTTCCTGATCAATGCGCAGGGTGAAGACGTGGTGGCGGGCATCCGGACTCCCATGCCGCTTCAGGAGATGGCCCGGCGCATGCCAAAAGTTTATGAACAACTTGAACATGCCCGTCGGCTGCTCGAAACCCATTACCGCGATATGCAGGACATGGAGTTCACCGTCGAAGAGGGCAAGCTCTACATGCTGCAGACGCGGGTGGGCAAGCGCACGCCAGCCGCGACGTTCCGCATCGCCGCCGACATGGTTCGCGAGCGACTCATCAGCAAAGAAGAGGCGCTGCTGCGCATCAAGCCGGAAGACATCGAGCGGTTGTTCTATCCCGTGATCGACCAATCGGTGGCGCGCACCGAGCTGGCGCGACGACAACTGGCCACCGGCATCAACGCCGTGCCGGGCGCGGCGGTGGGCAAGGCGGTGTTTACCGCGCACGAGGCGGAAGACTGGGCGCAGAGGGGAGAGAAGGTGATCCTGGTGCGGCGCGAAACCAGCCCCGAGGATGTAGGCGGGATGTTCGTGGCCCAGGGCATCCTCACGGCGACGGGCGGCAAGACCAGTCACGCCGCGGTCGTCGCGCGCGGCTGGGGGAAATGTTGCGTGGTGGGTTGCGAGCGGCTCGACATTGATTACGCCCAAAAGCTCATGCGCGCCAATGGGCGCGTGGTGCGCCAGGGGGAGTGGATCACGCTCGATGGCAGCGAAGGCAGCGTGTATGAAGGCGAAGTCGCGCTGGTGATGCCCGAGCTGCCGCCCGTCTACCACACGCTGCTCGGTTGGGCCGACAAAATCCGCCGGTTGGGCGTGCACGCCAACGCGGATACCGCACACGACGCGCGCAAGGCGCGCGAAATGGGCGCCGAGGGCATCGGTCTGTGCCGCACCGAGCACATGTTCTTCAAGGATTTTGAGCAGCCCGAACGGAGCATCGAGCGGCAGCTCGCCATCCAGGAGATGATCATCGCCGATAACCGCGAGGCGCGCCGCAAGGCGCTCGAGAAGCTGCTGCCGTTCCAGCGGCGCGACTTCGTGAACCTGTTCAAGGTCATGGACGGATGCCCGGTGATCATCCGGCTGATTGACCCGCCGCTGCACGAGTTCGTGCCGCACGACCGCGAGAAGCAGGCGGAACTGGCGCGCAAGATCGGCATTGACGTCGAGGTGGTGGCGCGGCGCGTGGAGCAGTTGCGCGAGGCCAACCCCATGCTTGGGCACCGCGGCTGCCGCCTGGCGATCACTTACCCGGAGATTCTGGAGATGCAGGTCCGCGCGATCATCGAGGCCGCCATAGAATGCAAGAAGCAAGGGGTTAAAGTATTACCTGAGGTCATGCACCCTCTCACGCTGGACCGCAAGGAACTGGCTTTGCTCGCCGACGCGACGCGCCGCGTCGCTGATGAGATCATAAAAAAGTCGGGAATCAAGCTGCGCTACCTGGTCGGCACAATGATTGAGCTGCCGCGAGCAGCCTTGCTGGCCGACCAAGTGGCCGAAGTCGCCGACTTCTTTTCCTTCGGCACGAACGATCTGACGCAGACGGTGATGGGCCTCTCGCGGGATGATGCCGGGCGGTTCCTCCCGGACTACGTGGACGAAAAGAAAGCAGGCATCTTCTCGGCCGACCCGTTCCAGTCGATTGATGTGGAGGGCGTGGGCCTGCTGATCAAGTGGGCCATCGAGCGCGGCCGGGCCACGCGGCCGAAGCTGGAGATCGGCATCTGCGGCGAGCACGCTGGCGACGCGGCCAGCGTAAAGTTCTGCCACCAGGTGGGGATGGACTACGTCAGCCCGTCACCCTTTCGCGTGCCCGTTGCGCGGCTAGCCGCAGCACAGGCCGTCATCGAAGAACGAGCTGCGGGCAAGAAGCGGCGGCAGGCGAAGTTAAAGAAACACTAGAAGAATTGCTTTGGCGCGCAAGCCTTCGTGCAGGAGACTGGTGGAGGAAAGGTGGCGCGGCGGCTGGTGATCGGGATCTGCGGGGGAACGGGCTCGGGCAAGACCACGATTACCGACCGCATCATCGGGGCGCTTTCGGAAGAAGGCGTTTTGGTTCTCCAGCAGGACCATTATTACAAAGACCTCCCGCACCTTCCGCTCGATGAGCGCGCCAAGCAGAACTTCGACCACCCGGACTCGATCGATACGCCGCTGCTGATCGAGCACGTCCGCCAGCTGCGCGAGGGCCACGCGGTCGAGCGGCCCCGCTACGACTTCACCCAGCACCGGCGCCTGCCGCAGACGCTACAGCTGGACCCGCGGCCGGCGCTCATCCTCGAAGGCATCCTGATCTTTGAGAACAAAGCGCTGCGCGACCTGATGGACATCAAGATCTTTGTCGATACCGACGCCGACCTGCGGTTTATCCGCCGGTTGCAGCGGGACATCCGCGAGCGGGGGCGCACCGTGGAATCGGTGGTGCAGCAGTACCTGACCACCGTACGACCCATGCACATGGAGTTCATCGAGCCCTCGAAGCGTTACGCGGACGTGATCATCCCTGAAGGCGGCTACAACGAGGTGGGGATTGATCTGGTGATCCAGAAGATCCGCTCGCTTGTACCGCGCGAAAAAGTGAAAGCCGAAAGTCAAAGTCAAAGACTCGTTTAGAATCTACCGAGGGGAGCAGGTGTCCCGGCGCGCCTTAAAGTGGTTGTTGAAGCGGCCGACCCAGGGCGAACGAGGCATGTGTCATGCTTTCGCCGCCCCCCCCGGAAAGTTTGTCGGCTCTGGCCGTTTGCCTGAGTTAAACTTGGGCAGGTAACGAGGCGGCCCCTTTCATCCTCGTGGCTCGAGAGCCGGAACTCTCGCCGCAGCGGGGATGAGTTTCGGAAGAGCGTGCGAATGAGCCCACCCCGCCACAAGGTCTTCTGGCTCGTCGGGCTGTTGGCGATGGCCGCAGGCGCCGCAGCCGCACCGCCGGCACAGCTCCGCGGCAACGTTGTGGATGAGACCGGCGTTCCGGTGGGGGGCGTGGAAGTGGTCGTGCGATCCCCCGCCGGGCAGACGCAAACCGCCTACACGGACGAGGCGGGCCGGTTTGAGCTGAACTCGCTGAGCGCGGGAGAATGCCGCGCGAGCTTGAACAAAGCGGGTTTCTTCCGTCTGGCGAACCATCCGGTTGAACTGGCCGACGGCCTCAACCAGATTACCTTCACGCTGCACCACGAATCGGAGATCCATGAGAAGGTCGAGGTTACCTCGACGTCGAACCGCGTTGAGCCGCAGGAGACGTCGCATCCCGTGGCGCTGGTGGCGCACGAGATCCGCGACATCCCCGTTCCCAGCACCCATGACCTCAAAAAGAGCCTGCCCGCCCTGCCCGGGGTGGTGCGCGACAGCTCGAATCAGCTGCACATCGCCGGCGCGCGCGTGGGAGAAACCCAATTCGTGCTCGACGGCTTTGAGATTGGCGAGCCCGCAAGCGGCGGCTTGACCTCTCACGTCAACGTGGACTCCGTGCGCGCTGCGGAGGTGCTGACCGGGCGGTACGGAGCGCAGTACGCCCACGCCGGCGCGGGGGTGCTGGCGCTCGATACCACACCGGGAGACGACCGCTGGCGGTTCGGCATCACCGACTTCGTCCCCGGAATCAGCTTCGACCGCGGCACTCATTTCGGCCGCTGGTATCCCCGCGTGACCTTTTCCGGGCCCTTGCAGAAGGGCCGCGTGTGGTTTTCCGATGGGACCAGCGTGCAGCACTCGTTCAAGCTGATCTCGCGGCAGCCGCGCGGCGCGGACACCGTTACGCAGTGGGCCGGCGACAACCTGCTGCGCATGCAGATCAAACTGACGTCCCGACAGGTCTTGCAGGGCAGCTTTCTCTACAACCAGTCGAGCGACGCCAATCTCGGTCTGGGTCCGTTCTCGCCCCTTTCTACGACCACCGACCTCCAGACGCGCCGCGCCTTCTTCTCGCTGAAAGATCAAATCTGGCTCCAGAACACCCTGCTCGAATTCGGCGCGGCGGGGGATGTCGGCCGCAGCGAGGCTTCGCCGCAGGGCTCCGAGACCTACATCATCACGCCGACCGGGACTTCGGGAAACTTCTTCGAGAGCTCGCGCCGGCGGGCTCGGCGATGGCAGTTCATCAGCAACCTGGTAATGCCCTCGCGCCACTGGCATGGCTCCCACGACTTTTCCGCCGGCGTCAACGCGGACGAAATCAGCTTTGACCACTCGGCAGTCCGCCATGCCATCGAAGTGGAGCGCGCGGATGGCACCCTATTGCAGCGGACAACTTTTTCCGGGCCGTCGGATTTCCATGTGTCGAACACGCAACTCGGGGCTTATGCGCAGGACTCCTGGCGCGTGGTTCGCCCGCTGGTGGTGCAATTCGGCCTGCGGGCAGACTGGGACCGGCTGGTCCAGCACACGCTGGTCGGGCCGCGCCTGGCAGCGAACATTCTGCCGTTTCGCGATGATCGCGCGAAACTGGCTCTGGCCTGGGGAGTCTATTACCAGCCCATTGATTTGATTGTTTGGGGGCGCGCGCAGGATCAGCAGCGCATGGATGAATTTTTCGACAACAGCGGGCTGATTCCGATTACTGGTCCCGTGGTCAGCCGGTTCGTCCTGCCCCCCAATGGGCTGAAGCAGCCGCGGTTCTACACGGCCAGCGTCGAATGGGCGCAAAGAATCGGCGAAAGCACGTTTGCCAGCGTTCATTTGATGGGCCGCAACGAACGCCAAGGTCTGGCCTACGAGAACTTCCTGGCTGGCCAGCCCGGGGGCGTGATCCTGCTGCAAAACAACCGCCGGGACCGCTACCGCGCGGCTGAAGTTTCAGTTCGCCATTCTTTCCGCGATCGGGCGGAAGTGTTCGCGGACTACACGCGCTCGCGCGCCCGCTCGAACGAGGTCCTGGATTATTCGCTCGGCGCGCTGGTCTTTGCCCCGCAGGCCCCCGGACCGCTCGCCTGGGATGCTCCCAACCGCTTTCTCTCCTGGGGATGGGCGCCAGCGCCGGTCTGGCACTTGTGGCTGAGCTATTTCCTTGAGTACCGGACGGGCTTCCCCTTCAGCGTGATCAACCAGCAGCAGCAACTGGTGGGGCCGCCGAACCGCCTGCGCTTTCCGGACTATCTGAGCCTCAACCTCGGCATCGAGAAACGCTTCCGCTTGCGAGGGTACGAATGGGCGGGGCGGCTGACCCTGATCAATATCACCGATCGCCGCAACCCCGAGGCGGTTATCAACAACATCGCCGCGCCAAACTTCTTGACGTTCGCCGGGAGACAGGGCCGCGCGATCACCGGGCGCATCCGGCTAGTCGGGCGAAAATAGCTCTCCCAGTGGCCATGACCTAAGAACCCGAGCTCAAGCAATCATTCAAAAGCAGCGCGCCTGGACCTTAAAGTAATACTTGAGAATACGGGGGGCGGTGTGGTTTGAGTAATGCCGGTGCATGAGGGTCGAAGAGCGAAAAGCACACCGCC
>WNFB01003792.1_pt1 | contig 13371 bp, 12 predicted proteins | sample 5400501 | NCBI WGS metagenome assembly WNFB01 (sample SAMN13153341, study PRJNA577476) | soil metagenome | isolation source: 200 cm saprolite under Douglas fir tree site 2 hole 1 | place: USA:California | collected 2015-04-18
AACGGCGTGCCCGACCTGCGCTGGCTCACCGAGTTCGCGCAGATCTCGGCGCCGCTCAAGAACGTGTACGCCGAGATCGGCACCTCGTTCGCCTCGTGCGTGGTGACGTTCCCCACCGTGTGCGCGCACATGCTCGGTCAGCTCATGAAGTACATGGGGCCGGAGCGCATCGCGTTCGGCTCGGACTCGCTCTGGTACGGCGCGCCGCAATGGCAGATCGAGGCCTTCTGGCGCTTCCGGATCCCGCAGGACATGGCGAAGAAATACGGCTATCCGCAGCTCAGCGCCGACGCCAAGCGGCGCATTCTCGGGCTGAACTCCGCGAGACTCTACAAGCTGCCGACCAGCGTTGCGGCGTACAAGGCCGTGCCGAAAGATTACGAAGGGCGTATTCCCGACCGCCTCAAGGCCACGTTGAACTTTCCCGGACACTCGCGGCCCGGCAGCGACCGTGGCGACAAGCTCTCGAAGCTGCGCGAAGATTACCTCGCGGCAGGCGGCCATGCGGGCAACCGTCGCTACGGGTGGATTCAACAGTCGTGACCGATTACTTGGACTTTTCTACCCTTAAATCCTGCATCCCGTCATAAACCGCTCTCTCGATATCTTCCGACTCCAATCGTTTCTCATTCTTTGCGCTGCCCTGACTTTCGCCGCCTTTTGATGCGGGCACATCTCCTTTGCGGAGAATACGTTTCTTCTTTGCCGATTTGCTCATGAAAGCCTCTTTTTCTACTGCTGCAGAAAGATCGCCGGATCGACGGCGACCGCGTTGAGATACACCGAGAAGTGCAGATGCGGTCCAGTGACGCGGCCCGTGGCGCCCACCTTGCCGATAAGGCTGCCGGCGGACACGGGTTGCGCGACGCTCGTGTCGCTGGCTTCCAGGTGAGCGTAGAGCGAGAGCAGCCCCTGCCCGTGGTCGAGGACGATGGTCCGGCCCAGGAAGAAGTAGTCGCCGGTGTCGATGACGCGTCCCGCATTCGCGGCGATCACCGGCGTGCCTGCGGGCGCCGCGATGTCCATTCCGGCGTGGGGGTTCCGCGCCTGGCGGTTGAAGTAGCGGCGCAAGCCGAACGTGCTCAAGCGCTGCCCGGCTGCGGGCTGAAGCATGGCGAGCGTCGCCGGCGGGGAGTCGGTGAACGTCCGCAGCACGTCGTCCAGATGCTCCCGCTCGCGTTCGTACCGCGCGAAATCCTGCGTCGAGAGATCCACCTGGTCCGGCGACACCTCGAGATTCTGCGAGCCGTAGGCCTTGGGTGCGACGTCGATCTCGAAGCGCTGGTGCCTGCCGCCGGCATGCTCCGCCTCCACCCGCAGCTTTGAGCCCGGCTTCGCGGCTAGTGCGATGCCGACGAGCGCGACCCACCCGTCGCCTTCGCGCATGACCAGCACACGATTGCTGCCGAGGCGCGCTCGCGGCGCTCGCTCGGCGGCGCCGAGGCCGATTCTCGCGACGCCGCCCGGCACCGCCGACGCACGAGGGACCGTTGCGGCCCACACGCGGGCCAGCCATGCCGGCGCAACCAGTGCGGGCGCGAGCGACAGGAGGAACCGACGCCGCTTCATGACCGGGATTCTAGGAATACCAGGTGAAGCGTCGATGCTACTATCTTCTTAGGCACGACCCAAAATCTCCTGCTCTTGGGAAGGAAAAAAAATGACAGCCAACTGGGTGATCCATATCGTTGGGCTATTCCTTACTACTGTTGGAGCTCTCCTGCTATTTCTTTATTTGTGGAAATCCCCCCGATTCGCCGACCACTGGCTATCGCCCGATGGAAAGCGCGCCTACGCAAAACATAGAAGTCTGGTGGTCGCGGCGGTGGGGCTGATTGCTCTCTGGCTGGTGCTTCAATATTTGGCGATTATCTTGTAGCGCGAGCTCGAATTCTGGGCGAGGAAGATCCAATTCCGTCTGCGCTGAACGAATAGCGAGCCGGGTGGAATCGGCTCGCGCTGCCGCTTTTTTTGCTGCACTATTATCAAAGGTTTCCCATGAAACGTTCATCTGTCGCCCTCGGGCTTGCGCTGTTGGCGGGCTGCGCGGTGCTGGAGCAGCCCGATCCGTCCAACCTTGCCGCCTATTGCACGCAGGGAAACGGTGAACGTGTGGGCGCCGCGGGGCGCGCCTATTTCGGCGGCTGTCCGCAACAGAGCGAGAGCGCATTCCTCGCCGGGCTGGCGCGCGGACGCGGACTCGCGTCAACCCCGGCGGTATGGCCGTACTACGCGCAGATGCAGCAGACCGAAAGCATGCTGGTGGCGGCGGCATCCGATGCCGAGCGCGAGCGCCTGCGCGGCCAGCTGCGCGAGCTCGAGTGGTGGTCGGTCTTCATCCTGAATCGCCCGGGGACCTATTCGCGCGGGCGGTAGCGAAGGTGTACTCGAAGAAATCGGGCGGCCGCCAAGCAGCGCCTTTATCCGTCCTTCTTGTCTGAGGTGACGGTTTGTAACCCTTTGAATCTGCGGCGTTAGGCAGGTCAAGAATCGAACACTCGTATTCAGCTTCCCAAGCTGACCACGTAGTTCCTATCCTCGAATGTCTGCATTGGGTCGAAAGCGGCCATTGCCGAACGTCTGCTTTCGGCCAAGAGCGGACATTCGCAGACCCTTCACCGAATCACGCTGTCCGCGCGAAGTAGGAACGGATCGCGGAAAGAAGCTCGGCCCGTGACATCGATGTGCAGCGCGATAAATTCCTCTTGGATCATTTCGACCTAACTAGCTCGGGCCTAAACGAGAAGACCTGAGGGTCATCAACATCCACTATTGCGCGTACCCAATGCACATGCGGGGAGCCGAATGTCTCAACGCGAATGAAATTCTCGTAAGCGCGCTGATCCTGAGCGAAACGCAGAGGCTTATCCACACGGAAGAAATGAGTATCCCCATGCACGAGGGCTACAGGCCTATCGAATAGCGAAATTTCCTGCTCCAATGCAATGAGAAAGTCGGAAAACCCGAAGGGGGTTAAGAACGGTGGGCCTATACGCATACGGCGCTTGTATCTCGCCGTCCACGTGTCCTCAATGTATGGGTTGGCCTGCGTAACGATCATGACCGCCTTATAGCCGTCACGGATTGCGATCTCGAACCCCTGTTTCATCCACTCCAGATTGGCGGCATTGCGTTCGGAGTACTCAGCGTCTTGTTCTGGCGTGCGACCGCGATTGTTGTTATCGCCAACCATGTGAATCGTGATGAAAAGCACTCCGCCGTAATCCCAGCGGACGTTTTCCCTAAACTTGGCGTAGCGCGCGTCGGCGCTCTGCCGGACCAGACGCAGCCGGCGTTGCCCAAGGCTTTCGTCTCCTTGGAAGAACATCTCGCGCACCTTTGCCAGCCTCTCCAGCGGATCGAATCCCTTTGGCACGGCACGATGGCAGTCCGACCAATCGTTGTCACCTGGCGTCAGGATGACGGGGTGCCTGATCGACTCGATTTGCGCCTTGCGACTTGCAAAGGTCTCGTCGGCACAGGGAAGGGCACCGGTGGTATAGCCCGCGCCATCGGCTTGCATGTCTCCGACGTGCGCTACAAAGGCGAGATCAGCTTTATTTACGTCTCTAATGAGCGCCGGCATTTTGGCCTCGTCGCTTGCCGTGTAGGGCAGATCGCCGATGATGCCTATTTCAAATTTCCTTCCGCTATCCTGCTTCTGCCAAGTGGCGCACGCCGAAGACAGAAGCACTAGACAAAAAGAAATACTGAACCCGATTAACTTATGTGTTGACTGAAGCTTTAGCTTGCTCATGAGAGGTCGATGACGCCTTAGAAATCGCGCAACCAGGACAGAGGTCTAGTGTCACGGGTCATGGCGAAGCGGCCCGCACGATGCTCCGGAGGCAGCTCTCGGCCAATTGCAGTCATTCACCAACTACTGCATCGTTCCTAAAATCAGGGCACTTCATTCGATCACCCGGTCTGCGCGGAACAGGATCGTCGGCGGGAAGGCGATGCCAATTGCCTTGGCCGTTTTCATGTTGATCACCAGCTCGAACTTTGTCGGCTGTTCGATGGGCAAGTCGCCGGGCCTGGCACCCCTGAGGATCTTGTCGACGTAGCCCGCCGCTCGTCTGAACAGATCGGGTATGTTTGGCCCGTAGGACATCAGGCCGCCGGCTTCCACATATTCGGCGAAGTCGAACATTGTGGGCAGGCGATTCTTCTCTGCGAACTCGGCAATGATCTTGCGGTACGCGGACATGCGTGTGTTGGGCACCGCCATCAACGCATCCGGACGGTCTTTGGTCAGCGTCGCGAACGCTTTGACGTAGTCCTCGGCCTTGGCCGTTTCCATCAGTCGCAACGTAACGCCCAGGCCGCGAGCGGATTTCCCGCTGACTAACACTTCTGCGTTCCCGGTTTTGTAGTTCGAATCGATAAGCAACGCCACGCGTCTCAGCTTCGGCAGGGCCTCTTTTAGCAGCTCCAGCCTTTTCCCCGCGAGTTCCGGGGCTTGGACCGAAAGCCCAGTTACGTTTCCGCCGGGACGAGCCAGCCTCGACACAAATCCATCTCCGATCGGGTCGAGCATCGCTCCGACAACAATGGGAATCGTCTTGCTCGCCAGCTTCGCCGGTGTCCCCGTCTCCTCGGTCGGGGCGAACATCAAATCCACTCTACTATCTGCGAACTCTCGCGCCAGTCGCGGCAACTGCTCACGGTCCCAGTCCGCTGACCGATACTCGATAACAACATTCTTGCCCTCAACGTAGCCAAGTTCTTGAAGACCCGTCAGGAACCCCGCGCGCTCCGGGGAGGGCTTATCGGTCGTGGGCGTGAGCAACAGGTAGCCGATGCGCGGAACTCTCGCCGTCGGTTTTGGCTGTGCCGACAATCTTCCGGCTGCGCAGGCGGTCGCCGCCGCAAGCAACAGCATGGTCCGCCGCCCAGGGTTCACTTGCTGGTCCCGTTTACGGCGAGTGGGACCGCAAGAAATGCCCCTGCCACGATTAGGAACTGCCTGCGTCGGACTTGGCTCATTACCCCTTCCCGGACGAGCCCTGCGGGAAAGTCTAACCTTGAACGTCCGCTTTGGGTCGAAAGCGGTCATTGGCGAACGTCAGCTTCCGGCCAAAAGCGGACGTTCGCGACTCCCGCATTGGGTTCCTGCATGCCGCCTCTTCGACCAGTAGCAATAGTCGGGTGAACTCCGCCGCATACCGCCTTCGAGCTATTGCCGTCTCATACCTCCTGCCTCATCATCTTAACTAGCAGAAAGGACCGTACAACCGAAGGAAGCCCACAGATCGTTGATAGGAAATAGCGCATGACGCATGAGCAGGTAATGAAAGAATCTCGCAAACTGCTATTCCTTATGGCGGCTTTATTTTTTGTATGGGGGGTCGCTATCGTGTTCAAACAGGGAAGCCCGTACCCGGGGATGCAGCACGACGTTGTTGTTGTTGTGCTTCTTGGCGTTATCTGTGCCGTGACGGGAATTACTCAGTCCTTCTGGTTTCGCCTGGGCGCCATAGCCGTTTTTCTCTTGGGCACGGTCTTCGTGCTTATGTCGGTGCGAGGCGCAAGCACGCTGGGGTTTGTGGTCATACTCATTGCCTCAACACAAATGATCTATCGCATGATCAAGTATCGCAAGGTTCAAGAAGAACCCTATGTTCTGGTGGAAGAGAATCCACTAACACCCTTGCCACAATCATATTCAGACACTGTTTCTTCCCCAAGGACATTAATCTTTGTTGTTGTAGCGATATTTATATTAGCAATCGTTGATCCCTGGATGGAGCGATTAAAGGCGGACTGGTCCCAAGAATTGGAGAAGAACCAGAAATCACAGGGGAACCATCAGAGTCGCGCCAGTCGGGGGCAGAATGCAGTTGAGGTCTCGTTCCGCGCTGAACAACGCCGCGCCCAAGCCTTTGAGCTGCACAGGGCGCAAAAATGGCCGGAGGCCATTGCCGTTTACGACGACCTGCTACGGGAATCTGAACGAGACGCGGAGCTCAGCTACTGGCGTGGCATGGCTCACTGGCAGCTGAATCACGCCGATCAAGCGTTACAGGACTTCCGCCGCGTAATTGAGTTAGAGCCCTCAAACTTCGAGGCGCACCGCAGCGCGGACCGCATTCTGAGCCGGCAACAGCGCTGGGACGAGGTCTTGGAAATTTGGGACCGCTACATCGGGAGAGCACCCACCAACGCAGAAGCGTATTACGAGCGCGGAGGCACGAACTTTCACAAGGGAAACTTTGCGGCGGCACAAGCAGACGCTGCAAAAGCCTGCGAGCTGGGGAAGTCCGAAGCCTGCTCTTTGGCAGACCGTCTCAAGAGCAAGTTATGACGGATACTCGGCGGGGGACTTTGCGCGTCGCACTCACCGCAAATCGGCGCGCACCCAACCCTCGCTTGCACCGGACGGCCACAGGCCGCCGGTGAAGCGACACGTTGAATGTCCGCTTTGGGTCGAAAGCGGACATCCCGACTTGGCGTCGCCGCTGCGATGCTCCCGAAGTGCGCAACTGCATGTCACGCCAATCCTCCTCAGTGGCGCGGTCTGCAGGGCTGGGTGGGGAGATGGGCCTGTGAGGACCCTACGAAGCGCTACAAGCGCCGTATTGGCGACGGCAGGCTCTGGGTAGCCCTCCCAACGTGCGCTCCCCTATCCCGTTAGCCGCTCTAGCAGCGGCTCACCTAGGCTTGTCCGGCTCTATCCACACCTGCGTCCGCACTTCCGAGCCCATATAGAAAGACTTGCCTTGCTCCTGCATGCGCATTGTCATGCGGGATTCGACCGAACCCGCGATCGATACCTCGGTCGAGCGCAGGTCCGTCTTCAAGCGTACCCGGCCCTGTGACCGCATGCCGAGCAGCTCCATCTTCGCGCCCCAGGGCTTGTCCGACTCTGTCATTTCCTGCCTTGGAGCCAACTGGTCGACCTCGACCTCCATGCTTACCGTGCTACCTTCGACGCCGAGGAGCGAGTACGTTGCCGCCTGGTACATGTCCATCCCGAGCGAAGCCACTACGGACGAAGGGGTCCGCTGCAACAGCAGCCAGCGCGCGCCGGGCCCGACCGCCTCGGCCGGCAGCGGCGCGTACATTTGTTCCATCGATCGGCGCAGCGACTGCAACAGGCGCGCCGCGCCGGGATCGACACCGGGGCCGACATCGATTCCGAACGCTGTCGGAATGCCGCGATTCGTCATCGCGCCGGCGCCTTTCATAGTGGACAACACGGCGTTAGCCTTCCGCAACTCCTCGAGAACCGCAGGCGGAGTGCCTTCGCTGTTGAGGAGCTGCGGTTCGCGGTCCGAGCTGAATTCGTAGCGTATGTGGCTGTCGTTTGCCTCAGTCACCTTGACGACGAACACGAACCTGACGTCCGGCAGCTGCGGCGCGGGCGCGGTCCGGCCGTTCATCTCGAAGCGCATCGACATGCGCAGGACCATCGCGACTCGGTGCGTCTCGCCCGCCGTGAAGTTGTAGCGCAGCTCGCGTTTCGGCTCCGCACCGGTGCTGAGCATTCGGGTCACGGGCGCCTCCCCACGCTGAGGGAACTCCATCAGCCCGACTCCGCCAACGAGGATCGCCGGATCCTGCGCGCACACGATCGCACTCAGCAGAAAGCCGAGCAACCCGAGGAAGCTAGCCCGCGGCTGGCTCACGTTCTTTCCCTGACGGACCGTCCGCCGAACCAGTCTACGCCTAAGCGACCGCTTTGGTTCGGAAAGCGGCCATTGTCGAACGTCCGCTTTCGGCCAGAAGCCGACATTCGCGAACCTCTCACTCGATCACCTCGTCGGCGCGTGCAAGTAGCTTCGGCGGCACAGTGAGGCCGAGCGCCTTCGCGGTCTTGAGATTGATTACCAAGTCAAACTTGCTCGGCTGCACTACTGGCAGGTCGGCCGGCTTCTCCCCCTTGAGAATCCGGCCGGTGTAGATACCGGCTTGGCGATAGGCTTCGGCAAGGCTTGACGAGTAGCTGATCAGGCCGCCGGCCGCGACAGACTCGCGGGCTTCGTAGCTCGCCGGAATCGCGTGACGCGCGGCCAACGCGACAAGCTGATCGCGGCGAGTGTTGAAGAACGGATCGGTGCTGATGAGGAGCGCGCCGGCCTTCTGTTGAGTGAGGCTCGCAAAGGATGCATCGATGGCGCGCTCTCCGCCTGCGTACAGGATATGGATTTGCTGGCCGACCACGCGAGCCGCCGCCTTAATGTCTCTCGCCTGGCGCTCGGCAACGGGACTGGTCGGATTGACGAGCACTGCGATCACTGCCGCTGTGGGCACCAATTCGTGCAGGAGCTCCAGCCGCTTCGCATCCAGCAAGTAATTTAATGGACTCACGCCCGTGACGTTGCCCCCTGGCCGGTTGAGGCTGGCGACTAGGCCCACCTTGTCCGGGTCGCTGCCGACAGCAACGATCGGTATGGTCGCGGTCGCCGCCTTGGCCGCGAGTCCCGAAACATTGCCGCCAACCGTGGCGATGACCGCTACCCGACTCCGGACCAGTTCGGCTGCGAGCGCTGGCAGTCGATCATATTGGCCCTCCGCCCACCGGAATGCGATGTGCACATTTTGACCTTCGACGTAGCCGGCTTCGCTCAGGCCTTGGCGGAAGCCGGCCACAAGCGATGTAGACTCGCTTGGCGATCGGCTGCTGAGGAACCCGATCACCGGTATCGCTGGCTGCTGCGCGTTCGCAATGAGGGGCGCGACGAGCCCTCCGGCACCGAATGCAAGCAGTGCAAGTAGCGTGTCACGCCTGTTCATCCGATTCACCCTTTGATCGTCACGAAGCAGCGCAGGCACCGGACTTGCCAGGCCGAGAGCCCTAGTGACCCCAGGCAGCAATTAGCCTACACCCTGAGTGTCTGCCTTCGGTCGAAAGCGGCCATTGGTGAACGTCCGCCATCGGCCAGAAGCGGTCATTCGCCAACTAGCCGCATCGTTCTCCCTGCTACAGTAGCCGTACGCTGGCTCATACGCAGAACCAGGAGAAAACGATGAGGCTTTCCGTTGTTTGCGCGCGTTTGATGGCGGTCGCCGTGGCGTGTGCCGCGATCGGCGGCTGGGCCCAGCCTTATCCGGCGAAGCCGATCCGCATCATCGTGCCATTTCCAGCTGGCGGCTCGGCTGACATTATGGCGCGCGTGGTCGGGCAGAAGATGACTGAGACGTGGGGCCAGCAAGTGGTGATCGACAATCGCTCGGGTGCGGGAGGCAACATCGCAGCCGAACTGGCTGCGAAGTCGGTACCCGATGGCTACACCTTGTTCTTGTGCACCGTGGGTACGCATGCCATTAACCAGACGCTGTATGGCAAGCTGCCGTTCGATCCGATGAAGGATTTTTCGGCCGTCGCCTACATCGCGGGCGTGCCGAACGTGGTTGTGGTGCATCCCTCGATCCCGGTGAGGAGCGTGAAGGAGCTGATCGCTTTCATTAAGGCGCGACCCGGGCACATCAACTTTGGCTCTCCCGGCACCGGCACTTCGGTGCACATGTCGGGTGAGATGCTGAAGGTGTTGGCTGGACTCGACATGACGCACGTCCCGTACAAGGGCAATCCGCAGGCGGTGACCGATCTCATGGCAGGGCAGATCGAGCTGATGATCACCAACATGCCTTCCGTGATCCCGTACATCCAGAGCGGCAGACTGCGCGCGCTTGCGGTCACTACTAAAGCGCGTTCGCCCGCATTGCCCGATCTTCCGACGATGGAGGAAGCGGGCTTGCCGGGCTACGGGTCGTCGGCGTGGTTCGGACTGGTGAGCCCAGCGGCAGTGTCGCGCGATATCGTCAGTAAGTTGAATGCCGAGGTGGTGCGCATCGTCGAGCTCGCGGACGTGAAGCGGAATCTCGCCAGCCAGGGCGCCGATCCACTTGTGATGACGCCCGACGAGTTCGACGCCTTCATGAAGGCTGAAACCGCCAAGTGGGCGAAGATCGTCAAAGCCTCGGGCACGCGCGCCGATTGATTAGGGAGCAAATTGGCGGTCGAGTTGGCGGGCGAGCCATTCATAGCTCTTATGCTGCCGGCAGCACGGGCAGTGGCGATTCCCAGCCATAACATCGCGAGGTATCCGGTAGGTGCAACTGAATGACCGGTTCGGGTCGGAACCGGACGCTGGTCAACGGCGGCTTTCGGCCAAAAGCGGTCATTCAAGAATGCGCGTGGATCAAACCTTCCAGCGCTTTATTCGATTACTTCGTCGACGCGGGCCTCGAGCTCCTTGGACAGCGTTAGGCCGAGTGCCCTGAATGTCCGTCGGTTGATCGTCAGACTGACCTTTGGTGAGCGAGAGAAAGGCAACTCGCTAGGCTTGAGGCCCTTGAAGATCTTGTCCACGTAGCCGGCCGCGAGACGGAAGTTGTCGTTGGCATCCTGCCCGTAACTCATCAGGCCACCGGCGGCAGCAAACTCCCGGGTCCATGCCAGAGTCGGCAGTCGATGTTTAATTGCCAGTTCAGATATCTGCGGCGCCTGCTGCAGGAAAAAGGTGTCGGCACAGATGAGCAGCGCCTGGGCGCGCCCGCGCGCCATGTCGTCGAACGCGCGGTCGATGTCGTCCTTCGTGCGTGCTTGCAGCACCTGGACGCCAATGCGGGACTTCGCGGCGAACGACTCGGCAGTCTTCACCATTACCGGATGATTACTGTTGGCCGGACTTTGGAGAACCGCCACACGCGAAAGCTTTGGCAGCAACAATTGGAACAACTCCATCTGCTTGCCGATCAGCTCGAAGCTGCTCGAGTACAGGCCGGTAATGTTGCGTCCCGGCCGGACTAGGCTGAGCGCAAATCCTTCCCGAACTGGGTCCCCGGTCGCCGTGACGACTATGGGCACGTCGCTCGTCGCTTTCTGCGCTGCTTGGACGGCCGGATTTCCGGTTGCGACGATCACGTCGACCTTGAGGCGCACGAGCTCCCGCGCCGCCGCCGCTAACGCTTCAGTGTTACCAGCGGCGAAGCGCTCCTCGAGAGTGAAATGCCTGCCGGCAACATAGCCCTGGTCGTGCATCCCGTCGAGAAAGGACTTATACCTGCCGGTCGCGATCGCCGACTCGCGAGATCCGAAGTAAAGAAAGCCAATACGGGGCGTTGCGCTCGCCTGTTGTGCGATAGAGGGCAACGCCCGAGCGAACGCGGCGAGGCCCAACACGATAACGACGCGTCGATTCGTCATGGCCCCGGAATTGGCTCACGATTCCCTTTTCGGGTGAGCCAGGCGCAAAGTCTACGCTTGAATGACCGCTTCGGGTCGAAAGCGGTCATCCACCAGAGTAGACTCCGACGAATTTATGGCCTGCGATCTTCTGATCAGGAACGGCAGCCTCATCGACGGTACGGGCGCGCCCGGGCGGCGCGCCGACGTGGCGATTTCCGAGGGGCGAATCGCTGAAATTGGTGCTCTTTCAAACAATTCTTCTTACAGAGTGATCGACGCGAGCGATCTCGTCGTTGCGCCCGGGTTCATCGACCCGCACACGCATTACGACGCGCAGATCTGCTGGGACGGGGCGGTGACGCCCTCGTCGTGGCACGGGGTGACGTCGGTGGTGATGGGCAACTGCGGCGTCGGGATCGCGCCGTGCCGGCCTGAGGCGCGCGAGATCGCGATGCGCGACCTGGTGAACGTGGAGGCGATCCCGTTCGAGGTGCTGGACGCGGGGATCACGTGGGACTGGGAAAGCTTTCCGCAGTACATGGATGCGGCGGCGCGACGCAAGCCGTCGCTGAACCTGGCGTTCCTCGCGCCGCTCACGCCGTTCAGGCACTACGTGATGGGCGAGGCGTCGATGGAGCGCGGCGCCACTGGCGGGGAAACCGCGAAAATAAAAAAGTTGCTGGGTGAAGCCATCGATGCGGGGGCGTTCGGGTTCTCGAGCACGCTGCTCAACCAGCACCTCGGCTACCAGGGGCGGCCGCTCGCATGCCGCAACGCGAGCCGCGAGGAGCTGAAAGCCTATTGCAACGCGCTGCGTGAGCGCGGCAAGGGCTCGATCGAGTACGCGATGACGCGGCAGATCGCGGTGCTGGAGGAGCCGGAGCTCGAGCTGCTCGACTTCATGCTGGAGGAGAGCCAGCGCCCGGTCACGTTCATCGCGATGTTCGACCGCGACGATCTCTCGGAGGCGGCACGCGAGACGCTGCGCAAGGCGAAGCCGATGATCGCGAAGGGCGCGCGGCCGCAGACCTCGCCGCTGCCGCTCACGCGCGAAGTCAACATGCGCAGCCCGTTCGGCTTCGCCGGGTTTCCGTCGTGGAAGCGCCTGTTCGAGGACAAGTCGAAGGCCGCACAGGCCGCTGTATATCGGGATGTTGTTTTTAGAAATCAATTTCGAGAGGATCTGAAGCGGCCCGCGTCCTTCGGCAACTGGGCGCGCATCACGCTGCACGAGGTGAAGAACCCGGCGCTCAAGCGCTTCGAAGGCAGGACAGTCGCGGAGATCGCAGCCGAGCAGGGGAAGGACGGGGTTGACGCCCTTCTCGACATTACCCTTGAAGACGATCTGGAAAGTGAATTCACCATACAGTCGTACAACACGCGCATCGACCGGATGGCGGAGATTCTCAACGATCGCTCGGTGCTGCTCGGCCTGGGCGACGGCGGCGCGCACCTCGACATGCTGTGCGATTCGGGCTATCCCACGTACGTGCTCGGCACCTGGGTGAGGGAGCGAAAGGCGCTCACCCTGGAGGAGGCGGTGCGGCGCATGACCTCGGACCCGGCCGACTTCTTCGGCATCAAGGACCGCGGGCGCCTCAAGCCCGGGCTCGCTGCTGATATTGTAATTTTTTCTGAAAAAGAAGTTTCCTCAGGTGGGCGACCCGAACGACTGTATGACCTCCCGGGCGGCGCGAAGCGCATGGTGATGCGCTCGCGCGGCATCGAGTACACGATCGTGAACGGCGAGCTGACCTGGGAGAAGGGTGCGCTTACGGGAGCCGCGGCCGGAAAAGTGCTGCGTTCCTGAAAATCGGGGTCAGAGCCCGATTAATTCCGAACCAGGAAAAATCGGGCTCTGACCCCGATTTATTTGTCAGCCCAGGGCATCTCCTTCCACATCGCGCGGTACACCGCGTCCGCGTCGCGCACCAGCGCCTCGTACTGCGCCGGCGGCAGGTAGCGCAGCGGCGCGAAGAACTGCGCCGTCTTCGCCTGGAACTCCGGGTCGGCGACCGAGCGCTCCACGGCCTTGACCAGGCGCTCGCGGATCTCCGGCGGCAAGCCCCTGGGCGCGGCGAGGCCGCGCAGCGACGACATCTCGATGTCGTAGCCCTGCTCCTTCGCCGTCGCCAGTTCCGGCGCCAGGTTGGTGCGCGCCGGGCTCATCTGCACCAGGCTGCGCAGCGGCGTGCCGCCCTTCTGGTACTGCAAGGCCTCGCCGATGTTGATGG
>WNFB01003794.1_pt1 | contig 13368 bp, 14 predicted proteins | sample 5400501 | NCBI WGS metagenome assembly WNFB01 (sample SAMN13153341, study PRJNA577476) | soil metagenome | isolation source: 200 cm saprolite under Douglas fir tree site 2 hole 1 | place: USA:California | collected 2015-04-18
CGCAGACCATGGACGAGCTCGGCTTCTACTGCCTGTGGACGGCCGAGCACCATTTTCAGCGCGAGGGCTACGAGTGCCTTCCAAATCTGATCCAGCTCGGCCTGTGGCTTGCCACCCAGACCAAGCGGCTGAAGTTCGGCTGCGCCTTCAACGTGCTGCCGATGTGGCATCCGATCCGCCTGGCCGAGGACTATGCCATGGCCGACATCGTCACCGACGGCCGCGTGGTCATGGGCGTCGGCCGCGGCTACCACACGCGCGAGGTGGAGACGTTCGGGGCGCCGCTGCTCGACGCCAACGCCAACCGCGAGCTGTTCGAGGAGCAGCTGCAGCTGCTGCTCAAGTGCTTCAACGAGGAGGCGTTCCACCACAAGGGCAAGTACTACGAGTGCCCGCCGCCGGTCCCGTACCGCGGCTACGGCCTCAAGGAGATCACCTGCATCCCGCGGCCCAAGCACCTGCCGGTCGAGATCTGGATGCCGATCGCCAGCGGCAAGACCATCGACATGATGGCGCAGTACGGGCTCAAGGCGATGGTCACGCTCAACGGCGAGAAAATCCTCGACGACGTGGTGCGCGCGTTCCACGCCGCCTGCCATAAGCACGGCCGGCACACGCAGCTCGGCGAGGACATGATCTGGGGCGCCGGCGTCTATCTCGCCGACACGGTCGCGGAGGCGATCAAGGGCGTCGAGCCGTCGCACGACGAGCGCTACAAATGGTTCGCGCCGTTCGGCTTCGTGCGCTACGCCGACGAGCAGGGCCGCACCTGGGGCACCCCGGGCGCGCCGGCGCGGGTGCCCTCGCTGAGCGACGGCGTCGCGCAGAAGGCCTGGTTCTGCGGCCCGCCCGGCCACGTCATCGACGGCATCAAATCGATCGAGGCGAAGTATCCGGGCCTCGAGCACTTCATGATCCACTGGGCCGAAGGCCTGTCGCCCACCGAATTCAAGGAGCAGCTGCGCTGGTTCGCGCGCGACGTGATGCCGGCGTTCCAGGGCGCGCAGGTCGAGTTCCGCGGCGCGGCGGAGTGAGACGGGCACGCGGCGGGCGCGGACACCGCCGGGTTCGCGGGATGTGTTCTTGCGCGCCGGCGCGGTGACTGGTGGATAGCCAGCACAACCGAAAGCTGATATGGTGGGAATTGCCGGTCGCAGCGCGGCCGGATGGCTTGCCTGCGACCTCGCCCAAGGACAGGCGAGCGCCGTTTGCCCGTCCGACACAGGAGTGAATCAGGATGGCTTCGCCGGTTCCACCCTATGGCGTCGCGATCAGCGATGCTCTCAAGGATCCCACGACCAAGCTCGCGACGCTGGTCGCGTTGCACAGACGCGCCACGGCGACGCTCAAGGCCCAGGGCGATCTCGAAGGCGCCGTGAAACGGCTCGAGAGAGAGATCGGGCGGCGCCGGAAAAAGCCGCGCGGCGCGAAATAGCGATGATCAGCACGGGTAATCGATGACCCCAAGTCGGACAGAGGAGTGACGCACGATGGCTTCGAATGTGAGACCGTATGGCCCCCCGATCAACGATGCCCTCAGGGATCCCACGACCAAGCTCGCGACTCTGGTCGCGTTGCACCGGCGCGCCACGGCGACCCTCAAGGCCCAGGGCGACCTCAAGGGTGCCGTGAAGCGGCTCGAGAAGGAGATTTACCGGCGCAAGGGAAAAGCGCGCGGCGCGAAGAAAAAATAACCGGCGGGCCGAATGGGTACGGTCCCGTCCCGCTCCCCGCGCAGGCTTCTTTCCGCCGACGACCTGGCGCGCCGCCGCCCGGTTCATGTGGTGTGGGAGATCACGCTCGCCTGCAACCTGCGCTGCCAGCATTGCGGCTCGCGGGCCGGCAGTCCGCGCCGCGACGAGCTGTCGACCGAAGAATGTCTCGACGTGGTGCGGCAACTGGCGGAACTCGGAACGCGTGAAGTGAGCCTCATCGGCGGCGAGGCTTATCTGCGGCGCGACTGGCTCACCATCGTCAAGGCCATCGCCGACGCCGGCATGCATTGCGGGCTGCAGACCGGCGGCCGGGCATTGACGGAGGAGAAAATCCGCCAGGCGGTCGACGCGGGCCTGCGCACGATCGGCGTATCGGTCGACGGCCCGCGCTCCGTTCACGACCGGCTGCGCGGCGTGCCCGGCAGCTACGATCGCGCCCTGGAAGCCGTCCGCTCCGCCGCGCGGGTCGGGCTGCGGCCAGGGGTCAATACCCAGATCAACGCGCTCTCCAAACCGCACCTGCGCGACGTGTTCGACACGATCGTCGAGAACGGCGCGAAATTCTGGCAGGTCCAGCTGACCGTCCCGATGGGCAACGCGGTCGACAACGCGGATATGCTGTTGCAGCCGCATGACGTCGTCGAGACGGTCGAGACGCTGGCGCAGCTGTTCGAGCGCGGACGCAGGATCGGGCTGAGATTGATCCCCGGAAACAACATCGGATATTACGGCAGGTTCGAGCACATGTGGCGGACGCTGACGAGCGAGCCGACCTATTGGTCGGGTTGCTCGGCGGGGGAGACGGGTCTCGGCCTGGAGGCCGACGGCAAGATCAAAGGCTGCCCGTCGCTGCCGGCCGAACGCTATTCCGGCGGAACGACGCGCGGCGTGTCCATCGCGGAGGCGATCGCGGCGCTTGCGCCGAAGACCGTCCGTCGCGACGGCAATCGCGGCCGCGGGTTCTGCGGCTCGTGCTACTACTGGAGCGTCTGCAGCGGCGGCTGCACCTGGATGGCCGATGCGCTGACCGGAAAGCGCGGCGACAATCCGTATTGCTATTATCGCGCCCGCGAGCTGGCCAAACGCGGTCTGCGTGAGCGCGTCGTGAAGGTGGCGGAAGCCCCCGGCCTTCCGTTCGACACCGGCCGGTTCGACATCGTGCTCGAGAACGAGGCCGGCGAGCGCATGCCGGAGAAGCTGGCGCGCGACGGCAAAAAGCGCCGGCGCGGACGCAAGCTCGTCCTTTGCGCCGATTGCCGCGAATATTTCTTCGCCAGCGAGCGCACGTGCCCGCATTGCCATTCGCCGCACGCGCCGTCGCCGACGATCGACGACAAGGCGGAGGACGTGGTGCGAAATCTCCTGCGCCGGATCGAGCGGGACACGCGGGCGATGTACGACATCGTCGGCAAGGCGCCGCGCTGATCGACGATGATCGAAGGCTGTGTCGCAAAAGATGGTGGGCGCGGCTGGGATCGAACCAGCGATCCGTGACTCAGTCGATCTCGATCAGCGCCGCGATCCTCTCGCGTACATCTTCGAGCACGCCCGGCGGAGCGGCGCCCCTCACCTCGGCGCGACGTTCGATCCAGGACAGACAGCGGACGTGGTCGGCGAGCACGACGCCCGAGACGCCGTAGCCCTCGGGAATCGGCACCTCGAACAGAAAGCCCTTGGCCCGACTTGTGATCGGGCAGGCAACGCAGAGGCCGGCCCTCTCGTTGTAGGCGAGCGGACTCACCACGACTGCCGGACGACGCCCAGCTTGCTCGTGGCCCTTGGTCGGATCAAGGTCTATCCAAATGATGTCGCCGGCGTCCGGCGCGCGAAGATTACCAGACCTCGTTTCCGACGGGCGGCCCCCAGTCGGCCTCGCGGTGGTAGGTCTCGGGCGTGATGCCGGCAAGCAAGTCCTCCAATCTGTAGCGGCGCCGCTTCCTCGGCTTCGCCACCGCGACCTTGACGACCAGGGCGCCATTCTCGACGGTCAGTTCGGCGCGCTTGCCCTCGGCCGCGCCGACCTCCCTGGCAAAGGCGCTCGGAATGCGCAGTGCGAGGCTGTTGCCCCACTTTTGGAACTCGATCTTCATAACCTACCGCGCAATGTCTAGCGTGTCTACAATGTAGAGACTAAACAGAATGTGGATGCCTGTCAACCAAAATGGGATAGAGTATCTATCGCCGCGTCACGGACCCCCGCGGTGCTCGGTTCGCGTCAGCGTTCCGTGCTCCACGCTCCATGTCTCCGCGAATATGAGGGTATCGTGCAGGTCCACGTATTGGACGCTCAGGCGATTCGCCTGCACGGTAAGCTTGGCGAAGCCGTTGAAGCCGACCTTCAGATTCTCATCGCTCTGATACACCCGCGCATCCGCGAACTCGACCGGGCATTCCGGATGCGTCCGCTTGGCCGGGAGTTCGACCGGCATGCCGCCGTGGCCGATGCAGCGGCCGAATGTCCTGACGCCGCCGTCAAGGCCGAACTCCTCGTACACGGTCATGAGATGCTCGTGCCCCCAAAACCACAAGACGGGGCGCGAAAAGAACTCGGCCAATTGCCTGGCCGGCTTCGGGTACCATTTATCGAATGCCGAAAAATACTGGTGATGACTCAGGATGACGATTCCCCGCGGGTCGTCGGCCTTTGGCCGGACGACCGTGCGGAGCCATTCGATCAGGTCAGGTTCCAGCTCGCAGCCGGGCGGGAAGATTTCTTCCAGTATGGGCCAGCCGATCGAATTGTAGCCCGTGTCCACCGCGATGAAGCGCCAATGGTCATTCTCCAAGCAGAAATAGCTCGCACCCTGGCCCTGGGCCTTTCCGTGCGCGACAGGACCCAGGGCAGGCAACATGTTGTCGAAGTAGGCGAAGCCGCGCGCGTACATTTCATGATTGCCGTTGAGCGCAAATGTGCCCCGTGATCCGGTCGGCCACTTGCACGGCTTGTATTGGCTATTGGGATTTTGAACACCGAGGAAATTCGCATTCACCTCCAAAAGGTCTCCGACGTAATACACGTCGCCGAGGTGGATCGAATAGTGCGGGTCGAAGGCGGTGATGCGTTTGGCCACAGTCGCGGCTTCGTCCGTGCCGGTACCCCAGTCACCGGCAAGGGCGATGCGAATTTCGCCGCCGTCTCCCTGCAGCTTATAGACGCCGTTGTCGGGACCGGACGGCGGATAGGACAGGAACTCGTGGCGCCGCCCGAACCGATTGGAAAGATACTCGATAATCCATTTGAAAACGCGGCGCGAAAAGAAAGCCGACAGTTTGGGATAGTTCGTAGGGTTCGCCTTGACGACCCCTGGCCTCGGCGTTTCCGGTTGCGCCTGCTTTTGCAGATGCGAAAGGAACGCCGATCGCGGCAAATCGCGAAGGTCCTGGAGATCTTTGTGACCCGTCGAAGGGCCGGGCTGCGGCGTCATTACCATCGCGACTCCCGCGCACTACCGGATTTCGAGCACGCGATAGTATGCAAGCTTTTCTGGTGCACGCAAGTTGCGTCGCACGGTCAGCACAGACGGCGGCGCGCAATGCTCGTGCGACGAGGCTTTGTGCCGCGGTAAGTTGCCTGACTGCTGGGAGCCGTCGCGGCATGGCGGATGGTGGGCGCGGCTGGGATCGAACCAGCGACCCCTACGATGTCAACGTAGTGCTCTCCCGCTGAGCTACGCGCCCGACCGGACCGCAAGGGCCTGTCCGTATTATCGGCTCACCACGGACGAGGCAAGCGCGAGCCCATGGCTGCTCAAACCACCTCCGTCGTCGCCCGCGAAGGCGGGCCATCCAGTAAACGCCGCCGCATGGCGTTACGGTGCTGCCTCGATCTTCACCCGCTGTGTTTACTGGATTGCCCGCCTACGCGGGCAATGACGGGAGCGGCAACCGTGCCGGCTGGTGCGCCGGCTACGCCGCCAGCATCTTCTGCACCTCGTTGACGAGGTCGCGCAGATGAAACGGTTTCGACAGCACCTTGGCTTCCTTCGGCGCCTGGGAATCCGGGTTGAGCGCGACCGCGGCGAAGCCGGTGATGAACATGATCTTGATGTCGGGATCGAGCTCGGCTGCGCGGCGGGCAAGCTCGATGCCGTCCATCTCCGGCATGACGATGTCGGTCAGCAACAGCTCGAACGGCTCCTCGCGCAGGCGGCGGTAGGCCGAGAGCCCGTTGTCGTAATCGATGACCTCGTAGCCGGCGTTCTGCAGCGCCTTGACGAGGAAACGGCGCATGTCGTTGTCGTCTTCGGCGAGCAGGATCTTCGGCATCGGCACGGTCATCGGCGCGGTCATGGCGGTCTATGCCCTCGAACAGTCCCATAAGCACCACGGCCGGTAAATATGGGGTGAACCGGGCGTTCGAGCTTGGCAGATCGCGCGGCCGCGTGGACAATGCGCGGTCCCGGGCCATATACGGGCGGCGGCGCCGGGCCGGACCGCGAAAGGCTCAACGGGTACCATGGCCGATCATCTGGTTGCCGAGCTCGACCCGCCGTTTGAAATCCTCGAACCGGCCGAATGGCGCGGCCCGATCGTGTTCAACTCGCCGCACAGCGGGCGGGTCTATCCGCGCGCGTTCCTCGCCGCGGCGCGGCTCGACCTCGCGACCTTGCGGCGCTCGGAGGATTCGTTCGTCGACGACCTGATCGTCGGCACGGTGCCGCGCGGCCACCCGGTGATGCGGGCGCATTTCCCGCGCTGTTACGTCGACGTGAACCGCGAGCCCTACGAGCTCGACCCGCGCATGTTCGACGGCCGGCTGCCCTCGTTCGCCAACACGCGCTCGATGCGGGTGGCGGGCGGGCTCGGCACCGTGGCGCGCGTGGTCGGCGATTCGCAGGAGATCTACGGGGAACGCATTCCGGTGCAGGACGCGCTGCGGCGAATCGAGAACCTGTACAAGCCCTACCACCGCGCGCTGCGCCGCCTGCTCACCCGGGTGCACCGGGACTTCGGCGCGGCCGTGCTGGTCGATTGCCATTCCATGCCGTCGACCGCCGGCACCAAGGACGAGCGGCACCGCGCCGACATCGTGCTGGGCGACCGCTATGGGACGAGCTGCGTCGCCGCCGTGTCGGAGGCGATCGACGCGAGCCTAGGCAAGCGCGGCTACGCGGTCAGCCGCAACAAGCCCTATGCCGGCGGCTTCATCACCGAGCATTACGGCAACCCGGCCGCCGGGGTGCATTCGATTCAGCTCGAGATCAATCGCGCGCTCTACATGGACGAGCGCCGCTACGAGCGCGCCGCGACCTTCGCGCGGCTCGCCGCCGACCTCGTCGCCATGGCGGACGACCTGGCGGCGGTGCCGCTGGAGGAGCTGCGGCCATACCGCGCTGCGGCAGAATAGACCGCCTCCAGGCGGCTGCGCATACCAGCATCGCGATTTTCGCATGGCGAAAAGGCGGATGATCGAGACCGGCAGCCGGGAAAAACCGGAAAAATGCCAAAAAAAGGGGCCGCCTGCGGGTGCAAGCGGCCCAAGTCTAGGGAGGAAACGCCCAAGGAGGGCGGCGGGAACGCGACAAGTCGCGTTACCGCGCTGCAGCAATATACACCGCGACGCACAAAAGGCAAGGGCCGCTGACGTAATCCCAAGGTTTCCAGACACGGCGACCGGTCGCGCCGCGCGTGGATCGACGGCGGCGGACTCGATCGGAAGGAATCGTTCCCGGCGCCGTCGCGACCGCATGGCGCCGCGACGGTTGCCGCCCATGGAAGTCTTCGTTAGGTCGGAGGCGGCGCTGGTTCGCCTCTCCGCCACGGAGAGGTCGGGGTGCGGCCTGCAGCGGGCGGCGGGGACATGACGGCCATCGACTTCGCGGCGTTCGTCGACGAGCTTGCCACCGTGTCGGGCGAGACGATCCTGCCGTTCTTCCGCACCCTGCTCAACGTCGAGGACAAGAGCCGCGGCGGCGGCTTCGATCCGGTCACGGCGGCGGACCGCGCCGCGGAAGCCGCCATGCGCACGCTCATCCGCCGCAGCTTTCCCGCGCACGGCATCATCGGCGAGGAGTTCGGCGACGAGCGCACCAACGCCGAATATGTCTGGGTGCTCGACCCGATCGACGGCACCAAGTCGTTCATCTCCGGCATGCCGGCGTGGGGCACGCTGATCGGCCTGACGCGGTTTGCCGCGCCGGTGTTCGGCATGATGCACCAGCCGTTCACGCGCGAGCGGTTCACCGGCGACTGCGGCGCGGCGCGCTATCGCGGCCCGAGCGACGATCGCGCCCTGCGGGTGCGCCGGTGCGCGGCGCTCGGCGACGCCTTGCTGTTCACCACCAGCCCGCGGCTGATGCGCGCGAACGACCGCCGCGCGTTCGCCCGCGTCGAGGACAAGGTGCGGCTATCGCGCTACGGCGGCGACTGCTACGCCTATTGCATGCTGGCGGCCGGGCACATCGATCTCGTCATCGAGACCGAGCTCAAGCGGCACGACGTCATTCCGCTGATCCCGATCATCACCGGCGCCGGCGGCATCGTCACCACGTGGGCCGGCGGCGCGCCGGAAGCGGGCGGGCGCATCATCGCCGCCGGAGACGCGCGCGTGCATGAGGCCGCGCGCGCGATCCTCAGCGGTTGAACCGGGTCGCGCGAATGAGTCGTGCAGGCGAGCCGAACGGTTTCGACGAGCCTTTTCGCCGCCGGCTGCACGAGCTGTTCGTGTGGCGGCGCGACGTGCGCCGGTTCCGCCGCGATCCGCTGCCGGCGGGCACGGTCGAGCGCCTGATCGCGGCGGCCTGCCTGTCGCCGTCGGTCGGCCTGAGCCAGCCGTGGCGGTTCGTGCTGGTCGAGGACTTGGGCCGCCGCCAAGCGGTGCTCGAGGAGTTTCGCGCCTGCAATGCCCAGGCGCTGCGCGCCTATGCGGGCGACACCGCGGCCCGCTACGCGGCGCTCAAGCTTGCCGGCCTCGAAGAAGCGCCCTGCCAGCTCGCCGTGTTCGCCGACCGGGCGACCGAGATCGGGCATGGGCTCGGACGGCGGACGATGCCGGAAATGGCCGAGTATTCGGTGGTCGCCGCCGTCTGCACCCTGTGGCTTGCGGCCCGTGCCGAGGGCATCGGGCTCGGCTGGGTTTCGATCCTCGACCCGGCCCGCATCGGCGAAATCCTCGATGTCCCCAAGCACTGGATCTTCATCGGCTATCTCTGCCTCGGCTATCCGCAGGACGCGGACGACCGGCCCGAGCTCGAGCGCGCCGGATGGGAAGAGCGGCGGGCAGCGGATGACTGCGTCATCCGCAGATGACAGATGTCAGAGATCAGATGTCAGAGGGCGGGAGACTAATTTCTTCTGACATCCGACATCCGACATCCGACATCTGTCATCCGAACAACGGCGACCCCGGCACGAAGGCGTCGAACGCGGCCCAGAATTGCGAGCGATAGCGGTCCTGCTCCATCAGCAATTCGTGGCGCGCTCCGGCGACCACCAGATGCGAGCCGGCGCGCAGCCGCACGGCGAACTGCCCGATCGCCGGCGTCGAGACGAGTTCGTCCTGGCCGGCCGCCACGATGAGGATCGGCTGGCGGATGTGGGCCGGATAACTCGGCTCGGCGAACTCCCCCATCGCCCGATACGCCGCGTCGACCCAGCCGATCGTTGGCGAGCCGAGGCCGAGCAGGGGCTCGGCCTCGACGATTGCGGCGGTGCGCGCGTAGCGCACCGGATCGGACGTGACCGGATTGCCGACGAACGGGCGCGACGCCACCGCGGTGGCGCCGCCGCTCGGGACATAGGCGCCGCGCATGCCCATGAACCGCATCAGCCGCGAGGTGCCGGCGGCCCAGCGCGAGGAGGCCTGGCCGGCGAGCCCGATCATCGGCGCGGAGAGCATGATGCGGTCGAACCAGCGCCGGCCGCGATAGGCGGCGCGGATCAGGACCGTGCCGCCCATGGAATGGCCGAGGGCGAACAGCGGCGGCGGGCAGTCCGGCAGGACCACTTCCTTCACGAAGGTCTCGAGGTCGAGGTCGTACTGGGAAAAATTGCGCACGTGCCCCTTGCGCCGATCGGACAGCAGGCGCTGGGAAAGGCCCTGGCCGCGCCAGTCGAGTATCGCCACGGCGAACCCGCGCGCGCGCGCATCGTTAACGACCTCGAAATATTTCTCGATGAATTCGGCGCGCCCGGGGAACACGCACAGCGTCCCCTTGCGGCCGGCCGGCGGCTCCCAGCGCGCATAGCGCAAGGTGACCCGGTCGGGGGTCTCGATCGTGCCGGCGGAGACGCCGTCGGGCACCGGGTTGGCGGGGATCGAGACGAGGTCCATGGGATTTTTGGGTTCGGGAAAGGTGCGCGTTATAGCAGCCCGGAGCGCCGGCTCAACGCGCGGACGAACCCTTGCAGGCCGCGCGCGCCCTACCTACCTAAAGTCTGCGCAGGCCATCCGGCTGCGCACCCGGGTCCGACCGCAAGGTGGACCGCCGCATGTCGCTCAAAGGAGGATATGCCATGCGTACATTCGATCTTGCTCCCCTCTATCGTTCGACCGTCGGCTTCGACCGGCTGTTCTCGTTGCTCGATCAGGTATCGGGCTTCGAAGGCGCCGCGCCGAGCTATCCGCCTTACAACATCGAGCGGACCGGCGAGAACACCTATCGCATCACGGTCGCGGTCGCGGGCTTCACCGAGCCCGAGCTGTCGATCGAGGTGAAGGAAGGCACGCTGACGATCCGCGGCGAGAAGCAGGCCAAGCAGGCCGACCAGTCCGGCGAGGTGCTCTATCAGGGCATTGCCGCCCGCGCGTTCGAGCGCCGGTTCCAGCTGGCCGATCACGTCGAGGTCAAGGGCGCGGCTCTCGAGAGCGGGCTGCTCCACGTCGACCTCGTGCGCGAACTGCCCGAGGCCATGAAGCCCCGGAGCATCCCGATCGGCAACGGCTCGGCCAAGGTGATCGACGCCAAGAAGGCCGCCTGATCGCTGCACAGAGCATGATCCCGAAAAAGCCTGCCCCGGACTTGATCCGGGGTGGATACCGGTTTTCGGAAAAGATCATGCTCCAATAGAGGCAAGAGGTTCGGAGCGCCCCGGATTTCCGGGGCGCTTTGTTTTTTGTTTGGTGAGAACCTCACTCCAGCGGCGTCACGGGCGGGAGCGCGGGCGACGCGGGGGCCGCCGCCGGCGGTTGGCTGCCCGGCTCGGCCTTAGCCGGAGGATTTTCCGGCGGCAGCACGACCGGCCGCGAGGTCGCGGTCTGCCCGGACGAGGGCGCGGCGGCGGCCGGAGCGCTCGGGGCGGGTTTCACCGCCGCGGGCTTCGCCGGTTTCGGGCGCGGCACCGGCGGATTGGCCGGCGTCGCGGCGGCGGACTTCTGGTCGAGGGACTTCTGGTCCGGCGACTTTTGCTCCGGCGGGTTTGGCCGGGCCGCCGGCGCACCCGGATAGGTCGGCGCAGCGGGCGCCGGCCATCCCTGCGCCCCATCGTCGTCATAGGGATCGGGCGGCATCGGGCCGCGCGCCGCGTACGGCGGATAGGGTCCGTTCGGTCCATACGGCCCGTAAGCGCCGTATGGCCGGTATGGCCCGTAGCCCCACGGCTGCAGCGCCGCCGCCGGCCGCACCGAGAGGATATCGCCGGAGCGGGCATCGACCGCGATCCGCATCGGCCGCCCGTAACGATCGACCGCGCGCAGCACATAGGCGCCGCCGATGCGCACCGGCGGCTGGGTCGGCGTCAGCCCGCTCGAGCGCACGATGGCCGCTATCTCGGAGGCCGGCAGCCCCGGCGCCGGTCCCCAATTGCGCGCCGCGTAGGGCGGCGTCGTTTGCGCCAGCGCCGCGCTCGATGCGAGCGAGACGAAGAGCGCGCAGGCAGCGGCGTTGATTCGCACGGTCATGGCTCCCGGAATGATCCGTCGTCCCCGGCGCGGCGCCCTATTGGAGCATGATCTTTTCCGAAAACCGGTACCCACCCCGGATCAAGTCCGGGGCAGGCTTTTTCGGGATCATGCTCTAACCGGCACCCGCCAAACGTCACGATAGCGCCGATTGGGGCGGAGCTTGGGCAGAGCGGTCAACCGCGCTGCGCCAGCCGCACGAAAGTGTCCACATCCGCCTCGGTCGTGGCGAACGACGTGACGAGGCGCACCACGATTTCGCCCGGCGCGATCACGGCAGCGGCCGGCAGGCTGCCGCTCGACCACGGATAGTAGGTCGCGCCCGCGCCCTTCAGGCGCTGGTCGGTCTTCGCGTCGAGCGGCACGAACACCTCGTTCGCCTCGACCGGCCAGACCGGCTTGATGCCGTGCGCCGCGAGGCCGGCCGCCAGACGGTCGGCCATCCGATTGGCGTGGCGGGCGAGGTCGAGCCACAGATCGTCGGCCAAGTACGCTTCGATCTGGGCGGCGAGGAAGCGATGCTTGGAGAGGAGATGCCCGCCACGCTTGCGCCGCTCCGGCATGCCGGCCGCGCGCGAGGGGTCGAAGAAGATCACCGCCTCGGCGGCGAGGGCGCCGCCCTTGGTGGCGCCGAACGAGAGCACATCGACGCCGGCCTTCCAGGTCAGCTCGGACGGGCTCGCATTGGTGCGCACCAGCGCATTGGCGAAGCGCGCCCCGTCCATGTGCACCGCCAGGCCGCGCCCATGGGCGATGTCGGCCAGCGCCTTGATCTCCTGCGGCCGGTAGATGGTGCCCCCCTCGGTCGCCTGGCTGAGCGACAATGCCGCGGCGGTGACGTGATGCGGGCCGCCCCACGGGCCGCGCGCCAGCGCCGCCTGCAAAGTCTCGGGCGCGATCTTGCAGCCCTCGCCCGGCAGGCCGATCAGCTTGAGGCCGCCGCCGAAGAATTCCGACGCGCCGCATTCGTCGACCGCGATGTGGCTTTCCGGATGGCACAGCACCGCCCCCCAGGGCGGCGCCAAGTGCGCCAGCGCCAGCGCATTGGCGGCGGTGCCGGTCGGCACCAGGAAGGCGGCCATCTCGCGCTCGAACACCTGGGCGAGGCGCTGCTCGACCCGGCGGGTGACCGCGTCATCGCCATAGCCGATCGCGTAGCCCTCGCCGGCGCGCGCGATGGCCGCAAGGATCGCCGGGGCGACCCCGGCGGTGTTGTCGCTGGCGAAATTCATTGCCCTCCCCAAATCAAGCCGGTGACCGGGCTTTCCTACACGCAGGAGCCAGTCCCCGCACGCAATAGCGTTGCGCCGCGACGGCGGCCGTGGTCCTCTTCTTGCTTCGCAGCCGGGCGCGAGGAAACATATCGCCGGAAATTCGCGTTGGCAGGGCATGGCGACCCTTGTGTTGCGGGGCAGAATTTGGCATGGTGACTTAGGACAGTAATACTGTCCCAATCGGTGTCCGCGGTTCCAGACCGGGATCCGACCCGGCCGATGCGCGGAGCGACGCCATGGACGCGTGGGCGGGTCCGAGGCTGTCGCGCGAGGCGCCGGCGAGCGGCACCGTAGGAATCCGTCCATTCACGAGAAGGTATAGGCTCGCGTCGGGGTGCCGCATGGCGCCGCGGCGCGAAAGATGCGCCGGCCCTGCGAGCGGGCCGGAGCGAGGACCGGGAGGCCGGCCATGGGCGCGACACGGATGAGCGGCATCGAGCGCAACCCTCCGCCTGCGGAGCGTGGCGCCAAAAATGCGGCCTTCGTTCCGGCCGCCAGCGGCCTGTTCGACCCGGCGCTGGAGAAGGATTCCTGCGGTGTC
>WNFB01003795.1_pt1 | contig 13365 bp, 14 predicted proteins | sample 5400501 | NCBI WGS metagenome assembly WNFB01 (sample SAMN13153341, study PRJNA577476) | soil metagenome | isolation source: 200 cm saprolite under Douglas fir tree site 2 hole 1 | place: USA:California | collected 2015-04-18
AGTTGATCGAATCCGAGCTATTCGGTCACGTGAAGGGAAGTTTCACCGGCGCGACTGAAAACAAAGTCGGCAAGTTTGAAAAAGCCGATGGAGGCACGCTGTTTCTCGACGAGATCGGCGACATGAGTCTCCGCACGCAGTCCAAAGTGCTTCGAGTGCTCGAAGAACAGCGGCTCGAACCCGTGGGCTCCAACCAAACCGTGCGTGTGGATGTGCGCGTGATCGCCGCGACCAACAAGAAGCTCGAGGATGAGATCGCCCACGGCAAATTTCGGGAAGATCTCTTCTATCGCCTCAACGTCATCCCGTTTAACCTGCCGCCGCTTCGCGAGCGCCCCGAGGACATTCCGATTCTGGCGCGGCATTTTGTGGTGGAATTCGCCGTCGCCTACGGCCGGAAGCCCAAGGAGCTTAGTGAAGCCGCTCTCCAAGTGATGTTGCGGTACCACTGGCCTGGAAACGTGAGGGAATTGCGCAACCTGATCGAGCGGCTCATGATTGTCGTCCCCCAGGACCATGTCGAGCCGCTGCACTTGCCTGCCGAGCTGTTTCGCGGAAGCAATCGTCTCGCGCCGCAGCTCAACGCGACGCTCCATGAAGCGCGGGACGCCTACGAGCGCGACTTCATTCTGCGCAAGCTCGAAGAAAACCAGTGGCACATGACAAAGACCGCTGCGGCCCTAGGCCTCGAGCGCAGCCACCTCTACCGCCGCATGCGGACGCTCGGGATTACGGCCGAGGAATAGCGGTGTCTACTTGCGGGAAAGCCGGTCCAACTGGCTGCGCCAGTCCAACTCGCGGACAATCGTAGGACTGTCGCGCCACTCGCGCCGCACCTTCACGAAGAGCTCCAGAAATATTTTCGTGCCCAGGATCTGCTCCAGTTCCTTGCGCGCCGCAGTTCCAATCTGCTTCAGCGTTTCCCCCCGGCGGCCGATCAGTATGCCTTTCTGCCCGTCGCGTTCCACGTAGACCGTGCAGCGGATCCGAATCAGCCGGTTCGATTCCTCGAACGAATCCACCATGGCGGCTATCGCATGCGGGACTTCCTGGAGTGTCGCCGCCATCGCCTTCTCCCGGACAATTTCCGCTGCCAAAAATCTCTCGGGCTGGTCGGTGTACTGGTCAGGGGGAAAGTAGGGCTCGCCGGAGGGCAAATACTCGATGAACTTCTCGAGCGCCACATCAACCCCATTTCCCGTCAGCGCGGAAATCGGAATGATTTCGGCGAACTCGCCCATTTTCCCAACCTTTTCGATCCGCGGGAGCAGGCTGGATTTTTCCACGCGGTCAATCTTGTTCAGCAGCAGGATCCGCGAGCCTTGGAATCTCCCGCCGCGCTCGAGCACCTCGCGATCCCCTTTGCCGAATTCTTCGCTGACATCGAGAAGCAGGGCAAGCGCATCAACTCCGTCCAGTGCTGCCTCCAACTCCCCCATCATCTGGCGGCCCAGAGCTGAATTCGGCCGGTGATGGCCTGGAGTATCAATCAAAATCACCTGCGCATCCGGCCGATTCACGATGCCTTGAATCCGGTTTCGAGTCGTCTGCGGCTTCGAAGTGACGATGGCAACTTTTTGCCCGACCAGACGGTTCACGAGCGTGGATTTGCCGGCATTCGGTCGGCCTAGCACGGCGACAAACCCTGACTTGAAGTGCGTTCCCATAGCGTCATTCCGGTGCTCACCGCCTCAACGGTTCGCGAGCACGACAACGAATCATAACCCTAGCGATCGCCTCGCACCCGCTGAATTCGCTGAACACGGCAGCCCCTGTCTGAGCCATGCTACACTTCCCGGACCCCGGAACACCTGCCGGGCCAAAGCGCAGTTTGCATTTAATCCTTGAACCTGGAGAATCATCCATGCCTTCCGCTCCTCATGTCGAAAAGCACTTTACCGCGCCTGAAGCGGTCCGCGATGTGGTCATTGGAATGGCCGATGGCTTGACAGTCCCTTTTGCTCTGGCCGCAGGGATGACCGGGGCCGTCGCGGCCAGCCCCCACGCCTCAACGCTCGTAGTAACCGCGGGGCTTGCCGAAATCGCCGCGGGCTCCATTGCTATGGGGCTGGGAGGCTACCTCGCCGCCAAAACGGATTCGGAACACTACGCTTCAGAACGCGAGCGCGAAAATCGTGAGTGCGTTGAGCTGCGCGATGTGGAAATCGAAGAAGTTGCCAAGGTTTTTCGCGACTACGGCCTGAGCGAGAGGGAGATGGCCCCCGTGGTACAGGCGATCATCGGCGATCAAACCCGCTGGGTGGACTTCATGATGCGCTTCGAGCTGGGCCTCGAAGAACCTGAACCAAAGCGGGCACGCAGCAGCGCCCTCACGATCGCTATGTCGTACATCGTCGGCGGACTGATTCCGCTGGCTCCCTATATGCTGCAGTCCAGCGTGCAAATCGGCTTGTCGTGGTCGGTGGGCGTAACCCTGCTAGCGCTGGCCATTTTCGGTTGGGTGAAGGGCCGGTTCACGGGGATTAACCCGGTGAAGGGCGGCTTTCAAACAGTAGTCACCGGGGGCTTGGCCGCGGGTGCCGCGTTCCTGATTGCAAAGCTCATCAGTTGACCGAAGGCGGTGGACCCAAGGAGGTCAGTTTACAGACACCGTTGCGGCCAGGCGGCGGGCGCGCAGCCGCAGGACTTTCCTCTGGTTTGCTTCCAGAATCTCAAACCGCAGGCCGCCATACTCGATCTGCTCACCCGCCGAAGGCACATGCCCCGCGATGTGATTCAGCAGCCCGGCGATGGTGGTGGCGGATTCTTCCCCGGCGACATCCCATTCCACCCCGAACAACTCCTGAACTTTTTGGACGGCAAGACTGCCGTGCAAGATGAGGCTCCCATCCGTGTCGCGAACCGCGTCCGGCGCCGGTTCTTTGTCTTCTTCCCCGATTTCGCCGACGATTTCCTCGACCAAGTCTTCCACGGTGACCACACCCGCCACCGAGCCGTGCTCATCCATCACGATGGCCATTTGTTGATTCCGCCGCTGCATTTCCTTCAGCAAATCTGAGCCGTGCTTGGTCTCCGGAACAAACAGGACGGGCCGAACCAATTCGCGCACCAAGCGGCGGCGCGCCTCGTCCTCCGGAATCTCGAGCAAGTCGCGCGCCAAGACCACGCCGATCACGTCATCAAGCGATTCTTCATGGACCGGGAGGCGGGAGAACTTCTTTTCGACCAGGAGTTCCCGCAGCTCCTCGACGGTGGCGCTGGCGCGGATGGAGACGATGCTGGGCCGCGGCGTCATGAACTCCAGCACGCGCTTGTCGCTGAATTCCACGACCTGCTCGATCATCTCCGCTTCGTCCCGCTCCAGGATGCCCTCCTGCTCGGCGGCCTCGACCAAGGCTTCGATTCCCTCTTGCGAAGTGGCGGGCCTGTCCGCCTGCGAGTCATGCGGGAGATGCTCCAACCACGGCACAAGTTGCAGAACGACCCGAAATGGCCACACAATCCAAAGGACACCACGAATCACGAAATCCAGGTGTAGCAGCCACCGCCCTGTGGTGCGCAGCAGGAGCAGGTCTGGCAAGAGCTGCGACAGCAGCAGCACTTCGACCAGGACGTAGATTAGAGCTTGCGCCAACGCGTCCCAGGTATTGGGAACAAACACGATGACGCCGCGCGCCGTCTCCGCCGTCACCAACACCAGCCAGAGAGCAGCCAGCAGGCGGAATGCGGAAGCGGCATGCTGGCGGTCCATGCCAAAATGCGGCTCGACCTCCGCTTCAAAGACTTCCAGGTTCGAGTGCACGCGCCCCGTGGTCACGCGTCCCAATTCTCGGTAGATGCGGTCGAGATAAGAGAACACCACTAGGCCAACGCCCATCGCGGCGACGCCCAGCACATACAGGGAGTTCATCATCGTGCGGCAACCCCTAACTGCCGTCGCAGGCGCCGCTCCTTGCGGTCCATTTCGCCGTGGTCGGTTTCATGGTCAAATCCGGCCAAATGCAGCATGCCGTGCAAAATCAAGATTCGCAGCTCCGCAGGCGCCGAGCGCGCATACCGCCGTGCATTTCGCCGTGCGGTTTGGGGTGAGATTGCGATGTCGCCCATATAGGCTGTACCACGCCTGGACTGTGCGCCATTCGCAGGGAACGACAGCACGTCAGTGGGGCCGCTCCTTTGGCGGTATGTTCGATTCAGCCGCGCCATCGCGGCGTCGCTGATCAAGCGAATCGAGACACTCTCCGCGGGGAAACGAAGCTCTTGGCGAACCCGCTCGTAGAATTCTTCCAAGGGCTTCAAAGCAACAGGGATGCGGCGCTGGCTATTGAAGATCATGGCAGTGCGCGCGGCCTACTTCCCGGGCTCGGTCTTTCCGTTTTCGGGCGAGGGCGCGCGCCTCGCTTCGCTCGCGCCGAATTCATCGTAGGCCTTGATGATTTGTTGCACCAGGTTGTGGCGCACAACGTCGCGCTCGTTGAAGTGCATGAAGGCGATTCCCTCAATCCGGCCGACCACATCGAGCGCCTCCACCAAACCCGAGCGCCGCCCCGAGGGCAAGTCAATCTGGGTGATGTCCCCGGTGATGACCGCCTTGGAGTTAAACCCAAGGCGCGTCAAGAACATTTTCATTTGCTCGCTGGTCGTATTTTGCGCCTCGTCCAGGATGACGAAGGAATCGTTGAGCGTGCGGCCGCGCATGAAGGCCAGCGGCGCCACCTCCACAATTCCTTTCTCCAGAAATCGCTCCAGCTTGTCGGCATCGAGCATGTCGTACAATGCGTCGTAGAGCGGGCGCATGTAAGGGTCAATTTTCTGCTGGAGCGTCCCGGGCAGAAATCCAAGCCGCTCCCCCGCTTCCACCGCAGGCCGCGCCAGGATGATGCGGTCCACCTGCTTGGTGAGCAGCGCCGACACCGCCATGGCTACGGCGAGGTAGGTTTTACCAGTGCCCCCGGGCCCCACCGCGAAAACCATGTCGTGCGTTTCGATGGATTCCATGTACTGGCGCTGATTGGCGCTTTTGGGGGTGACGCTCTTCTTGCCGAACACACGGGGACGCGCGGGAGAGCCAGGCTCGAGGACCTGTCGCAGTGAAGTTTTCGGGTCCTGTGTGGCCACGCGAATCATGTCCTTGACGTCGCGATGGTTCATGCGGCGGCCTTCCCGGACGAGTTGGTTGTACTCGTCGAGGATGCGCACCGCGCGGTCCACTTGTGCGGGCTCACCTTCGACTTCAAGCTGACCGTCTTGCAGTTGGGTCCTGACGCGCAACGCGGATTCCAGCAGTTTGAGGTTTTCGTCAAGGGTGCCAAAGAGGGGTTCAATCTCGCCAGCAATTGCAACGGTCCGTCGCATGGAGATATCGGCTCAAGGTGTTTCAGAAAGCCATCAGCCGATAGAGTCCCCACCTCCACCTCTAGGATACGAATAGCGTACTCTAAGGACGGGGACGGGTCAAGGATATGAAACTAAGTATATACAGCACATGAAGATAGATGAAGGATGATTTTCCCTACTTCAGTTACGGAGGGTAGTCCTCGGAGTCTCGCCAATCTGACAACGCGGATCACTTCGCACGATACATCTACATTGCTGCTCGCCTGAATCCCAAGGGAGGAGGGCCGGAGCTAGTCCGGCGCGTCCTTCTAGCGCATAGGCAGCAGCGGTTTCTGGCCGGCGGGCAGGTGCTGATCGAACGCGGTCAGCAAGGCTGCGTCGGTGGAATGCTGCGCCATCAAATCAACCAAATCCACCAGGTCCGTCTCGCCGAAGATATTCAAGGCGCGAGCGTAAGTCTCCGCAGTTACGGTGTGCTTGCCGAAGAGCTCACGACCGAATTCGATAATGGCCGCCTCTTTTTCGCCGAGACCCGTCAGCGGCTTGCGGTCGCGCAGAAGGTCAATAATCATCGGTTCCAGGCCGTCCTTGCGCGCCGTAAGCTCATTCATGGTCCAGTCATACTGCTGGTCATGCTCGCGGGCCGCCACCAGGATCGCCAGCCCCATCAAACGCTGCCCGACGTGGGCTTCCAGCGACTTGCGTCCTGCTTGGTGGAGCCTGATCTGCCCAGGCCCCGTGCCCGTGGGCGCAAGCTCGCGGCCGTACAGACTTGCCGGCGCCTGCGCTTGCATTTTGATCAGGGGCAGACGGCTTCTCGAATCCGGGTGGATGTCATCGGGCAGAGTGAAAGGCAACGGCAAGAGCTGCTTCATCTGGGGGGGCATCTGCTGGTTGAACGCGGTGAGTCTCGCAGCCGTCCCCGCGTACTGAGCCACCAATGAAACGATGTCAACAAGGTTGCTCTCGCCCAGAAGTTTCAAGGCACGTGTGTAGGTCTCAGAGCTCAGTTTGTGTTGGCCGACGATTTCACGATCCATCTGGACGACGGCTGCTTCCTTTTCGCCGACTCCTGTGAGGGGGTTGTGATGGCGGATCACATCGATGACCGCCGGGTCCAGCCCCACGGCGACCGCTTCCATCTCATGAAGCGACCACTCGTATGGCTGGTCGCACTCGCGGGCCGTGGTCACAATAGCCAATTCCGTCAGCCGACGCCCGAGAGAGGATGCCCAGCGGACATCTACTCCTGAACCGTGGAGCCGTATCGCGGCTACCCCTTGTGGCGCCCCGGACCCGGAGTTGGAGGCGGCAACGGCGTCGTCATAGGCCTTCCTGCCGCGTTCATCCAAACCTTCCCGTTTGATCAGAGGAAGTCGGTTGCGAGAATCCGGAAAGACGTCCTTGGGAAGTGTTCCCTCGGATTCAAGCGCAACCCCGCCATGAGTACCGGAAGGTACTTGCGCCGATAGGTTGGGCTCGGACACGGCGCCGCTCGCTCCAGCCACTAGTAACAAACCTGCAAGAACCTGGACTGACCTCATCGTTCACCTCCTGGGACTACTTCTCCTCGGGTGTAGACCGATCCGTGGTCCAGACGATCGTCGAAGGAGCAAGACGTAGTGTGGCAACCCAGCGGGCGGACCGACGGCTCTTAGGACTAATTCCCGCCCGTAGAAAACTCGAAGGCGTCGTGCGATTCGGTCGAAACATTCACTCCGGTGCCAGCGGATTGGACATCCCCGCCGATCACATGAAATCGGTTCCCGACGACTCCGGCTGCTAGGCCGTGCCGCGAGACGGGCAACGGGGGCAGGATGCTCCACGTGTTGGTCGCCGGATCGTACGCTTCGACGGCGCGGAATGTCGCCATCATGCGGGCATCCTGATATTCCCCGCCCGCGACATAGATTTTGCCGCGGTACACGCCTATCCCCATGGCGCTCCGCGCCGTAGGCATCCGCGCGCGCGGCGCCGACCAGCGGTCTTCCCCCGGGTCGTATTCCTCCACGGCCGAAATGTCTGTGGCCAGACCAATAAATGCGGCGCCCACCCGGCCGCCAATCACATAAATCTTTCCGTTGACCACGCCCACGGCGGCGTGATTCCGCGGCGTTGGCATGGGACTCCGTTGGCGCCAGGAGTTGGAGGCGGGATCGTATTCCTCAACCGTCCCGACCGACATCTGAGGCGTCGTAGGCATCATCGCCATGATATTCGACCCCGGGATCGTGGTGACCCCGCCGATCACATAAATCTTGTCCCCCACGGCCGCCGCCACAGCGGAGCCGCGCTTGCTTGGCAATGGCGCCAGAGACTTCCAGGCATCCGTGGCCGGGTCGTATTCCCAAGCATTGTTGATCGGCGCCCAAGCGGGCGGACCCGAGTCGGGCAACACAAACCCGCCAAAGCCATAAATCTTGCCGTGGTACTCAGTGAAGGCCACGTGGTGCGAAGCCAGAGCCATCGGTTTCTTCTTTGTCCAATGGTTGCTCGCGGGATCGTACTCGTACACCATGCCGATGGGTTTCCACACAGGCGCAAGGCCCGCGAAAACATACATCTTGCCCGCTGCCGGCGCGCCCAGGATCTCCTCCGCCGGCTCTGGAAACGGAGCCAGCTTCACCCACTTTCCTTGGGCTTGAGCGGGCGGCGGCGCCAAAAGAGCGCTGCCCGCAGCCGCCATGAGGAATGGTCCGATCAAACAGATTGTCCTGTGCATGATCTTATTCCCTCCCCTCCGAGTCTCCGCGACCGCCGAGCCGCTACTATACAACGCCGAGGCGCTCCGCAGAACCCCTAACACCAATCCTGAATCGGCAAGCGAACTTGGGAAGCCGCACGTCGCGACTTCCGTAGGTTACGTTGCTGGCACCCGATCGAAAATCGCACAGTTTTTCTGTCCGAAGGAGGAACTCAGTCGAGGAAACGCCTTATTCGCTTTGCAGTCCGGCGGGTTGGATGCGTGGTGTGGGAGCGAATTGCCCCCGCTTTTCGGAGTCAAGTATCCTTGGGCAGAAGTTTTCTACGACTTTGCCTTCTGTTTCTTGCCCCGCCGGGTTTTGTTTCCTGCCCACCGCTGGATTGCTTTTTTCCTGCCGTCTACCTGCAATTGCTTCTCAATGCCCTTTGCCTCAAGATATTTTTGCATCGGGGCGACGGACCCTTCCGGCTGGGACTGCCGCATCATTCTTGTTCCCGGTTTCGGGGCCTGGGGCAATCGAAAATGGAGCGGGTCTCTGAGGTTTTGTAATTCCCGGTAATAATACAGCGGAGTGGGCCGTTTTCCGTTGAACCTCAGTCTTTTTAGAAAGTCGATCTCTTCCTCAATGGCATCGCCGCTCAGGACACGGTCCCGAAGGAACCGCTTGAATCCTGGCTCATCTTCCAACGGCTGCTCGGCTTCCTTTTCCACAAACTCAAATTTCCTCGGATTTCCGGGGGCTAGCCTCCGGTTGAGCACGACTTCCATCGCAAAGGTCCCCAGGTCGATATTCCAGGATTCGACCAGCGGATCCAGGAAGGAATCGCAGTTTTCCATGGAGATGTTGAACACATCCGTGTCCAGGAACTCGAGGACGATGACCCGCATCTGTTCATAGCTTCGGCCCACCAGCCGCGCCACCAGACGGAGCCAGTTTTCACTTCCTAATTCCTCTTTGGCGATTCTCTTGACCACGTCCAAAAGCTTTTGTGTGACCAGGCGTTCAAGTTCTCCGAAGGGCTGCTTCTCAAAAATCGTGCGGACCTCTTCCACTTTGTCCGGTGCGCACTTGCGAAGAATTAACTCTCGCACTTCTTTCAACAACGGCGCGGGTGGGTCCACCAAGCTTCTCTTCAATTTTTCCTTGCGCTGGTGGTCCGCCAGCTTCGAAAGGTCCCCGCTCGGGAGTTTTAAGAATTTGGCCATCTTGTCATAAATATCGGTTCGGTCGGGCGCGGGCGGCAATTTCTTCCGCGTCAGCAACTGGGAAATGTAAGACTCCGTCACTTCGGCGGCCGTCGCCAGATCTCTCTGCTCCACCCCTAATTGCTCCAACCGCTGTTTGATCACTAGACAGACATCCAGGGGAAGCCTCCGTTGTGCTTAACTAGAGTGCTTAACTAAAGAAATCGTCTCATATTCTTCTTGACAGATCAAGTGAATTTACCTACCATGGTTAACGTACTGAGGGACACTTCAGATCAACTGTACTTCGATTGGTTACCTGACTTCCCCTTGGGCATAGGAACGAAGGAGAGTGACATGTTTGCACGCAAAGTGTCGATGCATCTGAAGCCCAATAGCGTTGGCGAGTTCACCCTGAGACTGGAGAAGGACGTCCTTCCCCTGCTCCGAAAACAGAAAGGGTTCCAGGACGAAATCACGTTCGTGGTCCCAGGCGGAACGGATGCGTTCGCCATCAGTTTGTGGGACAAAGCAGAGAGCGGCGAAGCTTACAACCGCGGATCCTATCCAGAAGTGACCAGGATCCTGGCGCGGGTCGTAGAGGGAACACCTCAAGTGGAAACCTACGAGGTTGCCAACTCGACCTTCCACAAGATCGCCGCTGCCGTAGCAGCTTAGGGGGCAGGTGTTCTGGATCGGGGGGGCGGGCTAAGTTCGCCCCCTCACTTCTCCATCGAAGGGGCATCTACAGGAACGCGGGAGATTCGCAATGCTTACCAAAACCGGAGAGCGTGCCGAGGAGGCACCGCCCAGCTATAAGGCTCTCGGGGAGAGCGAGGCAAACTTCCGGATCTTAGCCGAAACGATCGCCTCCGGGATATTCGTTAGCCAAGGGAAACGGCTGCATTATGTAAATCATGCCGCCGAGGTGATCACCGGCTACACGCGAGACGAACTCCTAAGAATGAATTTCAGCGATCTGGTCCACCCTGGTACCCGCGAGCCAATCATGAACCGAAGTCTCGTGGACGAAGAGGAGATGGGACTCACTTCGCGGCGTGAAGTCAGGATTCTTACGAAGACTCATGAGGAGCGTTGGCTGGAGATCAGTGCAGCCGCGATTGACTTTGATGGCGTACCGGCCAAGCTGTTTTCAACCTTCGACCTCACCGAGCGCAAGCGAGGGGAAGAGCGCGCACAATTGTTGGCATTGACCGACCCGCTGACTGGCTTGGGCAATTACCGCCGGCTCCTCGACGTCCTTCACGCAGAGATCGAACGATCCGGGCGCACGGGACGGCCATTTGCGGTTTTGCTGCTCGACTTGGACGGTCTGAAGAAGATCAACGATCGCTACGGTCACTTGGCCGGCAGCAGTGCACTGTGCCGCCTCGGCGACGTGCTCCGATTATCTTGCCGGGCGATCGATACAGCCGCGCGCTACGGCGGCGATGAGTTTGCCGTCATCCTGCCCGAGACGACCGCGCGAGCCGCGGGGTTTGTGGCCGCTCGCATTCGCAGGCGACTGGCAAAGAATACTCAGCAGCCGCCACTTTCCGCGACCACCGGGGTGGCGGGCTATCCGCAGGATGGCGAAACGATCGAAGCCCTCCTGCGAACCGCGGGCCGCGAGCTGTACCGGATGAAGAGCCGCGGTGGAGAAACTGTCAGAATCGAAGAGACCGACAAGTACGCGAGCATTCGCTAACAAGGAGGCTGTATGTACATTCTACCTTGGATCGTCATTGGACTAGTGGCCGGTTGGTTGACCGGAAAACTGGTTGTGGGAAACGGATACGGACCAATCGTGGACATCGCAATGGGTATCGCTGGCGCAATCGGGGGTGGCTTCATCATGCGCCTTGCAAGCTCGCCGGCCCATAGCGGGTTGGCGTATACCAGCCTGGCGGCGCTCTTAGGTGCTGCCATCCTGACGGCGACAGCGGCTTATGCCAACGGCAGAAGACGATGGGCGTAAGATCGCGAATTAGCCTCGAACGTGGCGATCCTCAGTGCCCCATTGCCAGCGAAAGGGAAAGCCGATGCCAGACACGGTCAAAGCCGGGAACCTACAGTTGGAATTAGATCAGGCCCTCAGGTATGCAGTGATTCTAGCCTGGGAAGACTTGATGAAACCTACCGAGCCAAGCTCCGTCCGAGTTGAATACTTATTTGAACCTGGAACCGCCCTGGACCACCTAAGTGTTTGGTCGGTTGGAGTTGGAGGTTACCAGGATCTGGTGTGTGACTGCTGGGCGTGGGCCTCCTTGGCCCATCCAAGTGGGGCGCGCTTCGGGAGCACGCACTACTCTGACAAGTTGGCCCAGACACTCGTGTTCGTCATGAAGAACCAAGGCCAGTTCACGCATCCTGCCGATGCTGGCCGCGATGGCTTGGTTCAGATTCATCCACCCGACGCAGAGGGTCGTATAGAAGCCGCAACCTGGATGAGATTGGTCCAAGCGCTGCAGAGTGCAGGATGTGCTGGAGAAGCTCCTGAACCGCCCGACGATCACCGTCGAGACGAGGAAGACCGTTCGCGAATGGATGCTGAAGGGTATCCCAACGTCCCTGCCGCAACCCTGCCCGATGCGACCGGACACACCGGAGTCGGGGGGGAGGCTGCTCTTAGTGGGTAGCCCTATTTTCTGATGGGCGATCTACTCCGAGCGTTCCTGTGCGAATTGTCGCGAGAGCCGTTTCTTGGAGCATTGCAATATCCGTTGGGACGAAGGAGCAATGCCCCCAAAGAGACCTTGATGTAAGGAGGGCGGCATGAGGGAAAACCAGGTATCAAAGATCGAGTCCAACGCAAATATTCAACTGCCGCCCCCCTTGTTAGCGAACAGTGTGTCGGTGTCGATGTCCAGATTAATCCCCGTCGCGCCAGACAAAATTAGCTCGGGAACGATCCTGATCAGGGAAGGCACGGCCTTGCCGGAAGCCCCGCCGTTCGAAAGTGAACCATACTTGTTCGGCTGAATATTAGTCAATAATCTCGATGGGGATGGAGTGGAACGAAAACTCCAGGAAAGGGGATGGGCCATTTTCTGCCAGGCAGGTGAAATCAAAGCAACTGTCTTCGGTCTTGATGAAGAAAAGATGGCCCACAGGGCAGTCGCGCACATCCTGGCGAATCTATCGTCAGAGAAATTTAACTCCCTGGAAATCACGCGAGTGGCATCAGCAGCTTCGAAACGCTTCCTCGGAGTGACCTACATGACGGTCTCCGCCCGATCCCGGCACATTCAGGAAGGCCCAGTTCTCTTCCACGCTATAGATGTTCCGAAGCCTGACCGGGCAAAGGTGGCCGCCGCCTGAACTAAAGCACAGGGCTCGCAAGCGGCCAGGAATTGCTTCTGGAACAAAGGCGGCCGGGCCAATGTGGCAACGATCTTAATGGAGTCTGTGATTTTTTTAAGGAGATATTCAGATGAAAATAATGCGCATTGTAGTTGTTTCTCTCGCGATGATCCTGCTTTCCGCCCCGGTGGTTCACGGGCAGGATTTGTCTAAGTACCGGAACTTCTCGTTCGGGATGAGTGTGGCCAGTGTTTCAAAGCAGGTGGACCGGCAGCCGACCGAGGCGAAGATGATCCATCAACGGCCAGGTTTGGTTGAAGAGTCGACCTGGTATCCGCCGCAACCATTTGACTCCTCACGCCCAGCGGAGCCCGTCGAGAAAATCCTCTTCTCCTTCTACAATGGTGAACTCTACAGAATGTTGGTGACCTACGACCGTTCCGCCATTAAAGGGCTGACCGACGAAGACATGATACGAGTCGTTTCCGCAAAGTACGGGGTCGCAGCAAGGCCTGTCGCCGATGTTAATTTCCCCCTGAACCCATCCTATAGGGCGAACGAAAAAGTGATCGCACGGTGGGAAGATTCCAAGTATTCGCTCAACCTTTTTCGATCCTCCATGTCGGATACCTTTGCGATTGTCATGTTCACGAAACAACTGGATGCTCAAGCTGGGATGTCCATTGCCGAATCGGTGAAGCTGGAGCAGCTAGAGGCTCCGCAGAAGGAAGCCGCCCGCGTGAAGAAAGAGGCTGACGATTTGGAGGGCGAGCGACAGAGGAACATCAAGACGCTTCGCCCCTAAGGTGGGGTTTTCACGACGCGGCTTTACAGTTTGCGGGAAAAAGCTCCTCCGTCTGTCATTCCGAGCGGAG
>WNFB01004077.1_pt1 | contig 13365 bp, 12 predicted proteins | sample 5400501 | NCBI WGS metagenome assembly WNFB01 (sample SAMN13153341, study PRJNA577476) | soil metagenome | isolation source: 200 cm saprolite under Douglas fir tree site 2 hole 1 | place: USA:California | collected 2015-04-18
GCAACTGACCGGTAGCATTTCCAGGGGCGCTCGGCTAATAATGCAACCAGGAGGTTGCCTATGGCCCTGACGAGCACGGACCGCATCGAGAAGACAATCGTTCTTCGGGCCCCCCGCGCGAGGGTCTGGCGCGCGCTGGCCGACGCGCCCGCGTTCGGCGCGTGGTTTGGCGTCGATCTGACGGGCGCATCGTTCGCTCCGGGCGCTCGCGTCCGGGGAAAGATCACCCACCCCGGCTACGAGCACGTGACGTGGGACGTCGTCATCGAGCGCATGGAGCCGGAGCGCCTGCTCTCGTGGCGATGGCATCCCTACGCGGTCGATCCGAAGGTCGACTATTCGAAGGAGCCCACGACGCTCGTGGTGTTCGAGCTTCAGGACGTTCCCGAAGGCACGCGGTTGAGAGTGGTCGAGTCGGGCTTCGACCGGATCCCGCTGGCGCGCCGGGCCGAGGCGTGGCGCATGAACGACCAGGGTTGGGCGAAGCAGATGGAGAACGTCGAGCGGTATGTGGCGCGCTCGGCCTAGCCCACGTCCTGCCGGCGCCGGATTCGACGTCTCTGCGCCCATCTTCGCTGCGCTCGGCGACGGGACGAGGCTGCGGCTGGTGTCGCGGCTGTGCGCCGGGGGACCCATGTCGATCGCCCGGCTCACCGCCGGCACGCACGTCACGCGTCAGGCCGTGACCAAGCACCTGCGGGTCCTGGCCGATGCGGGTCTCGTCCGCGGCCGCCGCCAGGGACGCCAGAGCCTGTGGGAGCTGGAGCCGCGGCAGCTCGAGGTCGCGCGCCGGTCCCTCGACCTCATCTCGAAGCGCTGGGACGACACCCTGTGGAGGTTGAAGGCGGCGCTGGAAGACGCCGACTAACCGCCGGCTTATTTCATGAACCCGCTGCGCCCGCCCTCCGCGCTCATCGCATCGTTGGCGGGGTCGTCGAGGGCGAGGAGGACGCGGGCGGCCGCGGGAAGAGCGGCCTGCGTCTCGGGGCGGAGCAGGGCTTTCTGGTGCTGCTGCTGCGGCTTGTCCCATCGGCAGTAGAACGCGTGAAGGGCCAGCCGTGGACGATCCGTCCGGTTCGCGGTGCCGCCGTGCCAGAGGTGGGAGTTCATCACCACGAGGTCGCCGGCGCGGCCGGTGACGAGCACCTCGCCGGGATGAGGGCGCCGCGGGTCCTCGAGGACGTCCTGGGGCCGCCGGCCCCAGCGGTGTGAGCCCGGCACCACGCGCAGCGCCCCGTTCTCGGTCGTGAAGTCGTCGAGCATCCACACCGTGTTGCAAACCCAGTAGCCACGCTCGTCGGGAACGGCGCCGGCGTCGACGTGCAGGGGCTGGGCTTCTTCGCTGCGCGGGTTGGCTGACCGGGCGTTCAGGCTGCTCAGCTTGAAGCGGGGCCCGAGGACGTAGCCGACGTGCGCCAGGACGCCGGGATCGAGGATGCACTCGACGAACACGTCTCCCTTGTCGACGAGGTTGGCCAGGCGGCGCGCGCCCGCCTCCTGCCTGAACTCCGCGCCCGCCCGCTCGCCCTCGGAGGCGAACAAGGCGTCGATGCGATCGGCCAGGTGTTGCCGGCGTGCGGGCGCGATGAAGCCTTCGAGCTTGACGTAGCCCTCTTCGTCGAGTCGGCGGCGGCAATCCTTCATCGTCCCCACCCCGGCTTCTCGTCCGGATCGAGCGGCTCCGGGCCGGGACGCACGTTCTCGGGCACGTGCTCGAGGTTCACGCGTACGCGGGTCCACGTCGACGAGCGGCCGCGCATCGAATCGACGAGGACGTCGGCGGGCTGCAGGTGGGAGGCCGCGTCGGGGTGGCGCGCTTTCCAGCGCTCCAGGCCGGCCAGCGCATCCTCTTTCTGGTGGGCGCGCCCGATCTCGACGAGCGGCTTCTTGGAAACCCGGCGGCCAGCGGGCGTCCGCTCGGTCTTCTTGCGCGAGGGTGCCACCCGGGGGGGCTCCCCCGGCTGCTTGGCGTAGTGGGGAGGCCACGGAGCGTCGCCGAGGCCTTCGGCCTCCTGCCGCGCAGACAGCTCCAGCAGCGGCTCGAGCGAGCACGGATGCTCATCGATCTTCTCGTGGCGATCGCCGATCGCGGCGAAGCGGGCGGGCATCGTGCGCAGCGTGAACTCCTCGGGCCGGCACTCTTGGAGCTCGTCCCAGGTGAGGGGCGCCGACACGCGTCCGTCGGGCCGGGGGCGCACGGAGTAGGCGCTGGCGACGGTGCGGTCCTTGGCGTTCTGGTTGTAGTCGAGGAAGACGCCGTGGCGCTCCTCCTTCCACCACTTGCTGGTCGCGAGCGTGGGCGCGCGGCGCTCCACGTCCCGAGCCAGCGCGAGCGCCGCCCGCCTCACCTGGGAGAACGACCAGCGGCGCGGGAGCCTGACGTTGACGTGGATGCCCCGCGAGCCCGACGTTTTCGGCCACCCGACGAAACCGAAGTCACCGAGCGCATCGCGGACGACCCTCGCCACCGCCACGAGCTGCGGCCACTCGACGCCCGGCACCGGGTCGAGGTCGATCCGCAGCTCGTCCGGATGCTCGAGGTCCTCGGCGCGCACGGGGTGCGGGTGCAGTTCCAGGCATCCCAGGTTCGCCATCCAGGCCAGCGCGGCCGCGTCCCGCGGGACGACCTCTTCGGCGAGTCGGCCGGAGGGGAACCGCAGCGCGGCGACCTCGATCCAGTCGGGCCGGGAGGCGGGTGCGCGCTTCTGGTAGAAGAACTCGCCATGGATCCCGTCGGCGTAGCGGACGAGCACGTTCGGGCGCCCGCCGGCGCCCCGCAGCGCTCCCTCCGCGACGGCGAGGTAGTAGCGCACGACGTCGAGCTTGGTGATCCCCGCCTCGGGGAAGTAGACCTTGCCCGGGTTCGAGACGGTGACCTCGCGGCCCCCGACGTCGAGCACCAGGCGCTCCGCCTTCACCGGCGCCACGGGATCAGGATAAGGCCTGCGCGGCCCGGACGGCGGCCGTACGCTTCGGGTAGCATCCCCCGGTGACGCCGCCATCCAGCCCGGGAGCGGCCGCCCCCCTGGCGCGGCTGGGCGCGTTCCTCACCGACCTCTGCGAGCGCTACTTCCCCGACGCGTTCGTCTTCGCGCTCGCGGGCGTGGTGCTGGTGTTCGTCGCCGGCCTGGCCCTGGGCGAGAGTCCCGCCCGGCTCGTGACCGAGTTCGGCGGCGGCTTCTGGGTCCTGGTGCCGTTCACGATGCAGATGGCCCTGATCATCGTGGGCGGCTTCGTGGTCGCCACCTCGCCGCCCCTCACCCGGCTCATCCGGTGGCTGGCCGCGATCCCGCGGACGCCGCGGGCGGCGGTGGCCTTCGTCGCGTTCTTCGGCATGGCCAGCTCGCTCGTCTCGTGGGGGCTCTCGCTGATCTTCACCGGCCTGCTCGTGCGCGAGATCGTACAGCGTGTGCGCCGGGTCGATTACCGCGCCATCGGCGCCGCCGCCTATCTCGGCCTCGGCAGCGTGTGGGCCCTCGGCCTCTCCTCCTCGGCCGCTCTGCTCCAGGCCACGCGTTCGGCGATTCCGCCCTCGCTGCTGCCCGTCACCGGCGTCATCCCGCTCGGCCAGACGATCTTCCTCTGGCAAAGCCTCGTCATGGCGGCGGTGCTGATCCTCCTCTCGGTGGTGGTGGCCTACGTGTCCTGCCCGCCGCCGGAGCGGGCGCGCACGGCGGAGGAGATCGGCGTTCGCTTCGAGCCCTGGGCGGTCGAGCGGGAGACGCCGAGGACGCCGGCGGAGAAGCTCGACGCGAGCCCGTTCTTTTCGGTGGCGGTCGCGCTGCTGATGCTCGCCTACCTGGGCCAGCAGATCCGCGAGAAGGGCCTGCTGGCGATCGCCGACCTCAACAACTTCAACTTCGCCTTCCTCACCGCCGGGCTCCTGCTCCACTGGCGCCCGCGATCGTTCCTGCGGGCGGTGGCGCGCTCGGTGCCGGCCACGGCCGGGGTCCTGATCCAATACCCGTTCTACGGCGCCATCCTGGGCCTCGTGTCGAAGACGTCCATCACCGTCGCGCTCGCGGACCTCTTCGTGCGCGTGACCACGAAGGGGACTTTCCCTCTCGTGGTGGCTTTGTACTCGTCGCTGCTCGGCCTGTTCATCCCCTCGGGCGGAGGCAAGTGGATCGTGGAGGCGCCCTACGTGATGGCCGCGGCCAACGCCTGGCACGTCCACCTCGGATGGACCGTCCAGATCTACAACGCGGCCGAAGCGCTGCCGAACCTGATCAACCCGTTCTGGATGCTGCCCCTGATGGGGATCCTGAACGTCCGCGCGCGCGACCTCGCCGGGTACTCGATCCTCCAGCTCGCGTTCCACGCCCCGGTGGTGCTCTTCCTGTGCTGGCTGTTCGCGCGGACCCTGCCCTACCTGCCCCCGTCGGGCCTGTAGCCACGGTGTTTGTCGCGCGAGAACGTCGTACCATCACGGCCTCGACGATGCGGAGCGCGGGAAAGGCGGCGTTGGCCCTGGGCCTGCTCGCGAGCACGGGCCCCCCGTCTCGGGCCGGCTCGGGCGAGGCCGGCCCGGCGAGCGAGTGGCGCCAGTGGGGGGGGACGGCGGGCGGCGTGCGTTTCTCGCCGCTGAAGCAGATCGACCGCGGCAACGTCGCGCGGCTCGAGCCCGCCTGGACGTACCGCACCGGCGAGCTGGTGCTCGGCCTCGCCCATTCCGCCTCTCGCGCGAGCTTCAACACGACGCCGCTCGTCGTGCGCGGCCTCCTCTACCTCTCGACGCCGTCGAGCCGAGTGATCGCCCTCGAGCCCGAGACCGGGAAGGAGGTCTGGAGCTTCGATCCGCAGCGCGGCAAGCCGTGGCGCGAGTTCAACGCGCATCGCGGGGTCGCGTACTGGGAAGCGGGCGATCCTTCGACCGCGACCGGCGCCTGCGAGCGCCGCATCCTCTCGGGCACCGTCGACGGACGGCTGCTGGCCCTCGACGCCGCCACCGGCCGGCCGTGCCCCGATTTCGGTCGCGCCGGCGCCGTCGATCTGCGCGCGGAGCTGCACGGCCGGTGGCCGCAGGATCCGTCGTGGGGCACGCTGCGCATCACCGCGCCGCCGGTCGTGTACCGCGGCCTTGTCATCACCGGCTGCGCGCAGCAGGAGTACCCCGGCCGCGGCCCCTACGGCGACGTGCGCGCGTTCGACGTCCGCAGTGGACGGGAGGTCTGGCGCTTCCACACCGTGCCCCGCCCGGGAGAGGTGGGCCACGACACCTGGGAGGGTGGATCGTGGAAGGACCGGATGGGCGTCAACGTGTGGTCGATCATGAGCGTCGACGTCGAGCGTGGGATGGTCTTCCTGCCCATCGGGTCGCCCGCGGCCGACTTCTACGGCGGCGATCGCCACGGCATGAACCTCTTCGGCAACTCGCTCGTCGCGCTCGACGCCGCGACCGGCCGGCGCCTCTGGCATTTCCAGATGGTCCACCACGACCTCTGGGACTACGACCTGCCCGCGCAGCCCGTGCTCTTCACCTTCCGCGGCAACGGCCGCGAGATCCCGGCCGTCGCGCAGGTGACGAAGATGGGCTTCGTCTACGTCCTCGACCGCGCGACGGGCCAGCCGCTCTTCCCGGTGGAGGAGCGGCCGGTGCCGACGAGCGGCGTGCCGGGCGAGGCGACGTGGCCCACGCAGCCGTTTCCGCGGAAGCCGCCCGCGCTCTCGCGCCAGAAGATCATCCGCGACGACCTGTCGCGCGTGACGCCCGAGTCGGCCGACGAGTGCCGCGCGCTCTTCGACCGTGCGTCGGGCGGCGCGATCTTCACGCCCCCTTCGCTCGAGCCCTCCCTCCAGCTTCCGGGGCTGCGCGGCGGCGGGAACTGGGGCGGCGGCGCGCTCGATCCCGAGACGGGGATGCTCTACGTCGGCGCGAACGAGGACGGGGCCGTCATCAACCTTCGCCGGACGGGAACGGGGGCGCCCCTGCCCTACACGTGGCAGGGCCGGTCGGACGACACGACGTGGTTCCGCGACGCCAACGGCTGGCCGTGCCTGGCCCCGCCGTGGGGAACGCTCAACGCGGTGGACCTCGACCGCGGCGAGATCGCGTGGCGCGTGCCGCTCGGCGTCGTCGACGAGCTCGAGGCGCGCGGCATGCCGAAGACGGGCATCCAGAGCCTGGGCGGCGCCATCGTCACCGCGGGCGGCCTGGTCTTCATCGGCGGGACGGTAGACCGCCGCTTCCGCGCCTTCGACGCGAAGACGGGCGAGGAGCTGTGGTCGTACCGCCTTCCCGCCAACGCCCACGCGAACCCGATGACGTTCAGCGGCCGCGACGGCCGCCAGTACGTGGTGATCGCGGCCGGCGGGGGCGGCATCTCGCGCGAGCTGAGCCGCACGCTCTCGGACACGGTGCTCGCCTTCGCGCTGCCCCCAGCGGGCCCGCACTGAGGGAGCGGACGGTCGGGACACGTTCCCGCGCGCGGCCTACAATAGGTCTCCCGAACATTCAGGAGGTGTCCATGCCGCCCTACCGCGCGTCTCTCGGGGCCGCTCTTCTGGCCGGCACGCTTGCGGCCGCGCCCGCGGCCGCCGACGATCAGGACCAGCACCACCACCCGCGGCCCGAGAAGCTGGGCACGGTCAGCTTCCCCACATCGTGCGCGCCGGCCGTCCAGGCCCGCTTCGTGCGCGCGGTCGCGCTCCTCCACTCGTTCTGGTACGACGAGGCGGAGAAGGCCTTTCGCGAGGTCGCCGCCGCCGACCCCTCGTGCGCGATGGCGCAGTGGGGGGTGGCCATGAGCCTGTACCATCCGATCTGGGCGGCGCCCACCGCAGCGGAAGTGAAGCGCGGCCAGGAGGCGGTGGCGCAGGCCCGGGCCGCCGGCGCGCCGACCGAGCGCGAGCGCGACTACGTCGCCGCGATCGAGGCCTTCTTCCACGACGCCGACACCGTCGACCACCGCACTCGCGCGCAGGCGTACGAGAAGGCGATGGAGCGCGTCCACGAGCGCTATCCGGACGACCGCGAGGCGGCCATCTTCTATTCCCTCGCGCTGCTGGGGACCGCGCCTCCCTCCGACAAGACCTACGCGAACCAGAAGAAGGCCGGGGCGATCCTGAACGGCGTGCTGCCCGCGCAGCCCGACCATCCGGGCGTGGCGCACTACCTGATCCACAGCTTCGACTACCCGGAGCTCGCCGAGCTGGCGCTCCCGGCCGCGCGCAGCTATTCGAGGATCGCCGAGTCGTCGCCGCACGCGCTGCACATGCCCTCCCACATCTTCGTGCGGCTGGGCCTGTGGGACGACTCCATCCGTGCCAACCAGGACTCGGCGGCCGCGGCCCGCGCCCACGTGGAGAAGACGCAGCCCGGCGCGGCGTCGTTCGACGAGCTGCACGCCGTCGACTACCTCGCCTACTCGTTCCTGCAGGAGGGCCGTGACGCCGAGGCGCGCGAGATGCTCGAGCGCGTCCGGGCGGTGAAACGGCTCGACAACCCCAACTTCGCCGCCGCCTACGCCCTGGCCGCGGTGCCGGCGCGCTACGCGCTGGAGCGCGGCCGGTGGGCCGAAGCCGCGGCGCTCGAGGTCGCCCCGGCCTGGTTCCCGTGGGCCCAGTTTCCCTACGCGGAAGCGATCACGCACTTTGCACGGGCGGTGGGCGCGGCGAGGAGCGGCGACACGGCCAAGGCGCGCCAGGCGATCGAGCGGCTCGAGGCTCTCCACCAGGCGGCCGTCGACGCGAAGATCTCTTACTGGCCGGGCCAGATCGAGATCCAGAGGCGAGCCGCGGCCGGCTGGCTGGCCCGCGCCGAAGGCCACAGCGAGGACGCGCTCCGCCTGCTGAAGGAGGCGGTCGAGCTCGAAGCCGCGACCGACAAGAACCCCGTCACGCCGGGCGCGGTGGCTCCGGCCCGCGAGCTGTACGCGGACCTGCTGATGGAGCTGGGCCGGCCGGCCGAGGCGCTGGCCGAGTACGAGGCCTCGCTCAAGGTCGCCCCAAAGCGCCGATACGCCCTTGCCGGCGCGTCGAAGGCTGCGGACGCTGCCGGTCAGAGCGAAAAGGCGCGGGCCTTCAAGGCGTCGCTGAAGGGCGGGAGCTAGATCAGCCCTCCTGCCATCTCTCCGGCGCGAGCGTTCGGCGCGCGCAGCGGAGCGCGCCGCATTCCTGTTCAGAACAACACGCGCGTCCGGATCGTAGCCTCGATCGCGTTCAGCGCCTTCAAGGCGAACCGGCTCGACTCGGCCTCCACGTCCATGACGACGTAGCCGATCTTGGCGTTGGTCATCAGGTACTCGCCGCTGATGTTGATCTTGTTCTTCGAGAACACGCTGTTGATGCGGCTCAGCACGCCGGGCACGTTGTGGTGGATGTGCAGCAGGCGGTGGCTGCCGGGATGCTCGGGCAGCGACACCTCGGGGAAGTTCACGGCCGAGAGCGTCGATCCGTTGTCGCTGTAGCGCACGAGCTTCTCCGAGACCTCGGTGCCGATGTTCGCCTGCGCCTCGATCGTGGACCCCGCGATGTGCGGGGTGAGGATCACGTTCTCGAACCGGCGGAGCGGAGAGAGGAACTCCTGGTCGTTGCCCTCCGGCTCCGCCGGGAAGACGTCGAAGGCGGCGCCGCCCAGGTGCTGGCGCTCGAGGGCGTCGGCGGCGGCGTCGATGTCGACCACGGTGCCCCGCGAGGCGTTGATGAGCATCGCGCCCGGCTTCAGGCGCGCGAACTGCTCGCGGCCCATCATGCCCCGCGTCAGCGGGGTCTCGGGGACGTGGAAGGTCACCACGTCCGCGGCCGCGAGCACGTCGTCCAGCGTCGGCATCATGCGCGCGTTGCCCAGCGGCAGCTTGGTGACGATGTCGTAGAAGCAGACGTCCATGCCGAGCGCCTCGGCCATCACCGAGAGCTGCGTGCCGATGTTGCCGTAGCCCACGATGCCGAGCGTCTTGCCCCGCACCTCGCGCGCGTCGTCCGCCGACTTGGCCCACCCGCCGCGGTGGAGCAGCGCGTTCTTGGCGGGGATGCCCCGGAGAAGGAACGTGACCTCGGCCAGCACCAGCTCGGCCACCGAGCGCGTGTTCGAGAAGGGGGCGTTGAAGACGGGGATCCCCCGCATCATCGCGGTGTCGAGGTCGATCTGGTTGGTGCCGATGCAGAAGGCGCCGATCGTCACCAGCTTCGGCGCGGAGGCGATCATCTCCCGGGTCAGCCTCGTGCGCGAGCGGATGCCCAGGAAGTGGGCGTCGGCGATGGCGCCTTTCAGCTCGTCCCCGGCCAGCGCCTTCTTGTAGCGCTTGACCGTCTTGTAGCCATGCCGGGCGAAGTTCTGCACGGCGCGGTCGTGCACGCCTTCGAGCAGCACGATCTTGATGCGCGACTTGTCGAGGGAGGTGGTCACGCCGGAAGCGTATCAGACGAGGATAGCGGGCCGGCGAGGGCGCGGGGCAGCTCCGAGGCCGGCATCGGCGCGTGGAACAGGAAGCCCTGGAAGAGGTCGCATCCGTAGCGCGTCAAGGCGTCGCGCTGCTCCTCGGTCTCCACGCCCTCGGCGATCACCTTCAGGCCCAGGTCGTGCGCGAGCTCGATGACGCGGGTCACGATCGGCTGGCAGCGCCTCTCGGTGAAGAGCCGCTTCACGAAGGTCGCGGGGATCTTCACGCCGTGGAGCGGGAGATGGCTGAGCCACTCGAGCGACGAGTGCCCGGTGCCGAAGTCGTCCAGCCACAGCTCGATGCCCATGTCGATGAGCCGGCGGATCTGCTCCGCCACCGTGGCGAAGTCCCGCATGCTGCTCGTCTCGGTGATCTCGAGGCCGAGGCCGCTCGGCGCGACCCCGCCGGACGTGAGCCGCCGGGTCACGCGTCGCACGAGGTCGGCGCGGGGGAGCTCGCGGGCGGAGAGGTTCACGTTCACCCGCACGCCGTGCAGGCCGCCCTTGTGCCACGCGGTCGCGTCGCGACAGGCCTCCTGCAGGATCCGGTTCTCGAGCTTGAAGATGACCGGGCTGCGCTCGGCCGACCAGATGAGCTCCTCGATGTTGTCGTCCTCGCCCTGCGGCGTCCGCCAGCGGAGGAGCGCCTCCACGCGGGCGACTCGGGAGTCGCCGGCGCTCACGATGGGCTGGTAGTGCAGGAGCAGGCGCTGATGCTCCAGGGCGGCCTTCAGCTCGCCGATCGCCTCGCGCTTTCGCATTGCCCCGGGCACGGGACTGCGGCGTTCCATCATCCTTCTCAGTATCCCGCGTTATTCTGATCACATGGGCAGATCGGATCACGCAGGCGTGATGCGCGCGCTCGTCGGCCTGGTGGGCGCGGACGCCGTCCTCACGGAGCCGCACGAGCTGGCCCGCTACGAGCAGGGCTGGCGGTACGGCCAGGGCAAGGCGCTCGCCGCGGTCCGGCCGAGCCGCACCGAGGACGTCGCCCGCGTGCTGGCCTTCGCCTCGTCGCAGGGGATCCGGGTGGTGCCGCAAGGCGCGAACACGGGCCTCGTCGGCGGCTCCACACCCGACGCCTCCGGCGAGATGCTCGTGCTCAGCCTGGAGCGCCTCTCGCGCATCCTCTCGATCGACGCGGTCGACCGCGCCGTGACCGCCGAAGGCGGCGTGCCGCTGAGCCAGCTCGACGCCGCGCTGGCGGAGGAGGGGCTCATGTTTCCGATCGACCTCGGCGCCGATCCCACGCTGGGGGGCATGGTCGCCACCAACGCCGCCGGCACCCTGGTCCTTCGCTACGGCGACATCCGCCAGAACCTCCTCGGCATCGAGGTGGTGCTGGCCGACGGAACCGTACTCGACCTCATGACCGCGCTGCGCAAGAACAACACGGGACTCGATGCGAAGCAGCTCTTCGTCGGCACCTCGGGCGTGTTCGGCGTGGTGACGCGTGCGGTGATGCGCGTCGTGCCGCGGCCGGCCCAGCGCGCGACGGCCCTCGTCGGCGCCGCGGAAGGGGCCACCGTCTTGAAGCTGCTGTCGCACCTCGAGCGCGCGCTCGGCGACGTGCTGTCGGCCTTCGAGGTGATGAGCGCGGAAGCGCTCGCGCCGGTGTTCCGCTATCAGCCGCGGCTGCGAAGTCCGTTCGGGGATTCGCTGCCTCCGTACGTCGTGCTGGTGGAGCTGTCGACGACGCTGCCCGCGGACCGGCTGTCACTCCACGAGCTGCTGGAGTCGACGCTGGGGGCGATGGTCGAGGGCGAGGCGGGGGCGGACATCACCGACATCTTTCCCGGCAAGCCGGCGGAGCTGTGGGACCTTCGCCACCACGTCTCCGAGAGCCACCGCCACGAGGGCGAGGTGCTCGGCTTCGACATCAGCGTGCCCCGGTCCTCCATGTCTTCCTTCGTGGAAGCCGCCCGGGACCTCCTCGCTCCGGACTACCCGTTCATGCGCGTGTGCGACTTCGGCCACTGGGGCGACGGCGGCGTGCACCTGAACCTCGTGTGGAAGAAAGACGATGCGCCGCGGCCCACGCCGGAGCTGAAGGCCGAGCTGCAGCCGCTCGTCTACGACCTCGCCGTCACCCGCTTCCGCGGCAGCTTCAGCGCGGAGCACGGCATCGGCCCTCACAACCAGGCCTTCTACGACCGCTACACGCCGGCGCTGATCAGGGAGATCTGCGGCACCCTCAAGGCGCGGCTCGATCCGAAAGGACTTCTGGGGACAACTCGTCTCGAACGCGGGCCGTGAGCTCGTAGGAGCGCAGGCGCGCGGCGTGGTCGAAGATCTGCGAGACCACGATCAGCTCGTCTGCGCCCGTTGTCGCGACGAACCTTTCCAGGCCGCGGCGCACCGTCTCGGGGGTGCCGATGAAGGACACGGACAGCGCCTTGCTGAGCATGGCCTGCTCGGCCGGCGTCAGCAGGTTCTCGGCGTTGTTCACGGGCGGGGGCAGGCGAGAAGGCTGACCGCGGCGCAGGCGCGCGAAGGCCTGCTGCACCGATGTGAAGAGGCGGCGCGCCTCCTCGGCGGTGTGGGCGGCGAACACGTTGACGCCGAGCATGACGTAGGGCCGCGCTGCTCGGCGTGGCGAGCGAGGTCTATCGCGTTACGGAGGGCCTGGGCCGCATCTCCACCCTCGACGATGGGGGAGAGATCGAGGATGGCCATCGACTCGACTCGGCAGAGGGCGCTCAGGCCGGGGAGTAATCGACCTGCTGCACGTCGATCGTCCCTGATTTCACGCCCAGGAACGGCTTTCCTCCCCGCACGCCCACGGTGCCGTAGCCGGTGGCGGTCGCGAGGAAGCTCCGGATGTCTCCCGGCCTCGTGGGATGGAGGTGCAGCGTCCGGGTCACCGCGTCGTAGCGGGCGCGGGTGAGCGCCTGGAGCATCGCGTACGACGACATGGCCCGGGCGTACCAGTGGCCGCACTCGTACTCGTCGAAGGGGTTGCGCACGCGGCCGTCGTAGCGCGCGCGGCACGCGCGCACGATCTCCAGCCCCTGCTCGACCCGGCCCACGATCATCAGGTGCGACGCCACCTGGTACTCGATGCCCGTCCAGACCTCGTCGCTGTACACGAACGGCAACGAGGGCTTCCCGCCCCGGGGCCACGTGCACAGGAGCAGGCCGCCCTCGTTTCCGCAGGCGTAGGTCGGCCGCTGCGGGTTGGCGTGCTCGCTCAGGTCCGCGCGGAAGTTGTGCCGATGCACCGCCTCGAGGTGGGAGGTGACCTTGGCCGGGTCGACCGGCACCGGAACCCCGCAGACCTCCGCCATCCAGGCGCCCAGCATGCCGTCCGACAGGCAGCCCGTGCCGTACTGGTACTTCGGTCCTTCCTTCTCCAGCAGCACGCGCGCCTCGGGAGAGTAGGCGCTCTCGCCGACCGCGGGTTTGAGCTCGAGCGGGCTGGGGGCGCTCAGGCCGTGCCACTCGACCTTCTGGTAGAAGTACTCGCCGTTGAAGAGGTCCTGGTCCATCGCGCGCATGCCGGCCGCGACCCGCTCCCGGTACCGCGTGACGTCCTGGTCCAGCGCCTCGCCCATCTCGATGGCGGCGGCGAGCGCGCCGAGGTAAGTCCAGGCTCACGCGCACGCGCGGCCACAGGGTGCGCAGCCAGCCGGTGTCCCCGCTGATGCGCCACTCGCGGTAGACCTTCATGATCCCGCCGAGCTGGCCGTCGGCGGCGGCCTGCACCTCGTGCACGGGCGCGCGGATGGGCAGCGGTGTGCGGAACGTCTGGTGGCCGGCCGTGTCCTGCGAGACGTTGAACTCGGTCTCGCGCAGCGTGCGCTCGAGCGCAGGAAACAGGTGGGGGATGGCCTGCGCGTAGTTCCAGACGTGCGTGCAGGAGCCGTGGCAGCAGCCGGACGCGTCGGAGCAGCCCTCCCAGGACCAGAGCCGGCCGTCCGCCTGGCGCAGGACCGTCGGCGTTTTCAGGATCGCGAGGTTCGCGGCCACCGCTTCCACCACCTCCG
>WNFB01003797.1_pt1 | contig 13364 bp, 12 predicted proteins | sample 5400501 | NCBI WGS metagenome assembly WNFB01 (sample SAMN13153341, study PRJNA577476) | soil metagenome | isolation source: 200 cm saprolite under Douglas fir tree site 2 hole 1 | place: USA:California | collected 2015-04-18
GCGCTCAATGGCCGCGGAGCTTTGGCCGTCGGGCGGACCGTACCGCCACTTCTCCGCGACCCGCTGCCCGCTGACGCGACGCTCATCGACCCGCGCGCGCCGCACGTCTTCGCGACCGGGCATCGTCGCGGCGCGCTCAACGTCGTGGGCAACGACTCCTTCGCCGTTCGCCTTGGTGCCGTCGTCCCGTTCGGCTCGCCGCTGGTCCTGCTCGTCACGGACATGGACCGCGCCCAGGCGCTACGCGATCAGCTCGCGACGATCGGATTCGACGACGTGCGCGGCATCGCCGACCCGGTGCCGGACACCGGTGAAGATCTCGGTCACATCCGCGTGGTCGACGCCCGCGGCGCCAAGCGCATGGCCGACGAGGGAGCGCTCATGCTCGACGTGCGCGAGATCGCGGAATACGAAGCGGGTCATGCACCGGGCGCGCTGCACATTCCCTACGAACAGCTCGCTGAACGGCTCGGTGAGGTGCCGCGCTCGCGCGAGGTCGTCGTGTATTGCGCCGCGGGTGTGCGCTCGAGCCTCGCCGCGAGCCTGCTGGAACGTGCGGGTCTCGATCCCGTGAACATGCGCGGGGGATTCGGCTCCTGGATGCACGCCGGCCTGCCCAGCGAGTCGTAGCCTAGAGTTAGGCGGCACGCACCTTGCGGCGTCGGTCATGTGAGCTTTCTCCCGGCTGGACCCTTCGCCGCGCACCGGTCCACGGAGCGAGCCTTGACCGGGGAAGATGGTCCTATGCGCATCGCCTTCGTCGCGTCAGCCATACCCCGCCGCTGCGGCATCGCCACGTTCACCGGCGACCTGCTCGCCGCGGTGAAGGTCGCGGACCCCACCGTGCGCACCGTGCAGGTCGCGATCGACGAGCCGAATGCCGCGCGGGCCTACGGGCCGGAGGTGCGCTGGCGCGTCCGCCAGGAGGACTGGCACACCTATCGCGACGCCGCGCTCGCGATCAACGCGTCGAGCGTCGACATCGTCAACGTGCAGCACGAGTTCGGTCTCTACGGCCTGTGGCACGACGGGATCTACGACGACCACCTCGCGGTCTTCCTCGAGCACCTCACGAAGCCGGTCGTCGTGACGCTGCACACCGTGCCGCCGAAGCCTGAGCCGTGGATGCGCGAGGTCGTCGGCAACGCGTCCGAGCGCAGCGATGTGATCGTGGTCATGGCGCGCACCGCGGCACGGCTGCTCACCGAGGTGTACGGGATCACGAAGGAGCCGGCGATCATCGAGCACGGCATGCCCGCGATCGAGCCGCGCGGACGTCACCGTCTCAAGCGCCAGCTCGGGGTGGAGGACCGTCAGATCGTCTCGACGTTCGGACTCGTCGATCCGCGCAAGGGGCTCGAGTACGTGATCGAGGCGATGCCGCGCATCGTCGCGGCGAGCCCGAGCGCGCTGTACCTCATCGTCGGTCAGACGCACCCGGAGCTCCTGAAGAAGGAGGGCGAGGCGTACCGGAACTCGCTCGTCGCGGTGGCGCAGCGCGTCGGCGTGACCGACCGCGTGAAGTTCGTGAACGAGTACCTGACCCAGCGCCAGATCGTCGATTACCTGTTGGCGACGGACGTGTACGTGACCCCGTACCTCGATCCGAACCAGATCACCAGTGGCACGCTGGCCTACGCCCTCGGCGCGGGGAAGGCGATCGTGTCGACGCCGTACCTGCACGCGCGCGAGGTCCTCTCCGAGGACCGCGGCATCCTCGTGCCGTTCCGCGACAGCGCCGAGATCGGCGAAGCGGTGGTGCGGATCCTGGGCGACCCCGCGCTCAAGCAGCGGCTCGAGCAGCGGGCCTACGCGTACGGCAGGGAGATGTCGTGGCCCGCGATCGGCAAGCGCGTGCTCGCGCTCATGCGGGACGTGCTCGACGCGCGTGAGGCCGGCATCCATCCGGAGCCCGTCGCGACCGCATGAATCTGGGTCAGCGGCTTCCAGAGAACCCGATCCTGACCGCGCGGGAACTGCGACCCTCGTCGCCCGAGCTCGAGGTCGTCTCGGTCTTCAACGCCGCCGCGGCGATCGTTGGCGACGAGGTCATCCTGCTGCTGCGGGTCGCGGAGCGGCCGCGCACCGACGTGCGGCCGGGGCCGGACGCGCTCACGCTCGACTTCGACCAGCCTCATCCGCTGCTGCATCCGCTCCCCAGCCGCTACCGGGAGCAGGAGCTCGTCGGCATGTGCTTCCTCGACACGCGGCAGACGCCGCCGCGGACGGTCGTCGCGTATATCCCCGCCGACCTCCCCGGCCTCGACCTGCGCGATCCGCGCTCCATCCGCTACCGCAACAGCACCGGCTACCTGCGCATGGTCAACGACGGCTATATCGACTTCCTTGCGCAGATCAGCCACCTGCGCGTCGCCCGCAGCACCGACGGTATCCACTTCACCGTCGATGAAGGCCCGGCGATCGCGCCGCTCACCGAGATGGAGGAGTACGGCGTCGAGGATCCGCGCGCCACGCTGATCGACGGCGTCTGGTACGTCACCTACGTCTCGGTGTCGCGCTGGGGCATCACCACCAGCCTCGCGACGACCGGCGACTTCCGGTCATTCGAGCGCGAGGGCGTGATCTTCCTCCCCGATCACAAGGACGTCGTGCTGTTCCCGCAGACGATCGGTGGGAAGTACGCCGCCCTCACCCGGCCGATGCCGCAGTCCTTCAGCAAGATCTTCGGCACCTGGATCGCGTTCAGCGACGACCTGATCCATTGGGGCGGGCACGAGCGACTCGCGCTGCCGCGCTGGGGCTACTGGGACGAGCTGCGGACCGGAGCGTCGGCCGTGCCCTTCATGACCGAGCATGGCTGGGTCGAGCTCTATCACGGTGTCGATCGCAACACGACCTACGCGATGGGTGCGCTGCTGCTCGACCCGGACGACCCGCGCAAGGTGATCGCGCGCTCGCCCACACCCATCCTCGAGCCGACCGAGCCCTACGAGCGCATGGGCCTCTTCAACGACACCGTGTTCTCGTGTGGCCACATCGATCTCGGGGGCGGACGGATCCGCCTCTACTACGGCGCGGCCGACTCGGTCATCGCCGCCGCCGACTTCGCCGTCGACGACATCGTGCGCAGCCTCGAGCCGTGGCACGGTGCCGCCGAGCGCCTCGTCACCGTCTAGTGCTGCGACAGCTCGCGCGTCTCACGCTGCCGGTCGAAGCCGCGGGACCGCGGGGACTCGCGATCGCGGTATACGCGGACGCCCTGGACCACTCGTTCCCGGCCACCGAACTGGGATATGAGGGCGTGGCCTGCGTCGACGACGCGGCCCGCGCGGCGGTCCTCCTCTGCGATCTCTGGGCGACCACGCGCATCCCGCTGCTGAGGGAGTGGGCCACCGGGCTCGCGGACTTCCTCCTGTTCATGCAGCACACCGACGGCACGTTCGTGAACTTCATCACCGACTGGCGTGGGAACCGCAACGAGGGTGGCCCGACGTCCTACCCGGGTGGGAACTTCTGGCACGCGCGCGGGACCCGCGCGCTGGCCAAGCTCTGGATGGTGCTGGACGACGAGCGCGCGCACGAGGCGCTGCTGCGCGCGCTGCCCGCGATCCACGAGGCGACCGACGTCCCGCCGGATGTCCGCTCGATCCACGCGCACATGGCCTCCGAGCTCGTGCGCGTCGGCGCGATGTCGCAGCTGCGCGGCGATCTCGAACGCTGGAGCGACGAGCTCGCAGGGCAGCGCAACGGTGCGGTGCTCCTCGATAGCCCCGACGCGAGCGAGCCGCACCTCTGGGCACATATCCAAGAGGGAATCCTCGCCGAGGCCGGCGCGCTTCTCGACCGGCCCGATCTGGTGACGATCGCATGCGACAGCGCGCTGACCTACCTGGCGCCGATCGTGGAGGGCGGCTTCGACCTGCCGACGGTCCAGCCGTACGGGGTCGCGTCGGCGATCTACTCGCTCGAGAAGCTCCTCACCGTGACCGGCGAGCCGCAGTTCGCCGGTCTGGCGGAGAAGGCGCGTGCCTGGTTCCACGGACGAAACCCGGCACGGCGCGCGGTGTATGACGGGGATGCGGGACGCGTCCATGACGGGATCGACGAGGGCGTGTTGAACGAGCACTCCGGCGCCGAGTCCAACATCGTCGGCGCGCAGTCACTGCTGCCGGAAGTCATCGCGACTGCGCCGATGGTCCTGCCCCTCGTCCGCGCGTTATTTCCCGCACTAACCTCTCCCTGATGCGCCGCCTGCTCTCGCTACTCGTGCCGGTCGTGGCGATCGCGACGGTCGCCGCCGCCATCGCCATCTCCGGCGGCGCGCTCGCACGCGACCCTCGAGCCATCGGTCAGCGGGTCCCCGCGGGCGGACCGCTGCCCCTCGCGGTCGATCCGGATCCCGACGAACCCCCGGAGATGGATCTCTCCGCGCCGCCCATCGCGCTCGCGCCGCCCGGCGGCGCGATCGTGCAGCAGGGTCTGGTGCGCATCCCCAGGCCGACGGTCGACCCCAAGGGCCAGCGGCGCGTCGGGATCCAGATCGGCCACTGGCAGACGGACAGCGTTCCGAAGGAGTACGGAACGCGGATCATCGCGCAGACCGGAACGAGCTGGGCCGGCGTCACCGAGGTCGACACGACGTCGGAGATCGCCGACCGCATGGCCACGCTGCTCAAGGCGCAGGGCCTCGCGGTGGACCTCCTTCCGACCACGGTCCCCGAGGGCTACCTCGCGGATGTCTTCATCGCGCTGCACTGCGACGGCGACGGGGTCGGCGTGCTCTCGGGATTCAAGATGGCGCACGGCTCACGGCGCGGCCCGTTCGAGGACAAGCTCGTGACCACGATCAAGGATGTCTACGCGAAGGCCACGGGCATGGACTACGACGCGGAGCACGTTTCCAGGGCCATGACGAATTACTACTCGTTCAACTGGTCGCGCTATCAGCACGCAACCTCACCGTTCACACCCGCGGCGATCATCGAGCTCGGCTTCCTCTCGAATGCGGATGATCGGAGCCTGCTGGTGAACAAGCCGCAGGTCATCGCGGGCGCGCTGGTGAACGGCATCCTGAAGTTCCTCGACGACACGCCGCGTTCGAAGATCTTCGGTGCCGACCTGCTCATCGCGCAGACGCCGATCCGGCAGGGCTCGCCGCCCTCTCCGACGACGCCGCCTTGACCCCTATCCGCCCGAGCCACCGCGAGGTACGCTGTCCGCGCACCGCAGTGGTGACACCGCAAAGGAGGCCGGACATTGAGCGTTCGTAGCGCACGTTCATACAGCGCCGGCCTCCGCTAAGGCCCGGCCCCACTCCGACCGCGGCCGTCCTTCCGTTTGACGGCCGCAGGCGCTGGCGCTGTCCCTGGCGTGCGCGCACGTCCGCTCAGGTTCGTCTTCCTCGGAGGACGCATGCCTGGTCGCGACCCGGTCCCGCTCTTCGCAGACGACTGGCTGGTGCCAGCCGAGCTGCACGAGCACCTCGGCATCCTGAAGACCGGCAAAGAGAGTGAGGTCCATCTCGTCGCCCGTACCGGCGGCGGTCGTACCGTGCTGCTGGCGGAGAAGCGCTTCAAGGCGCGCCAGTTCCGCTCGTTCAAGAACGACTTTCTCTACCGCGGGTCGTGGGAAGAGGGCGGCCGCCGCGAGAGCCGAGCGATCGCGAACGCCTCGCGCTTCGGTCACGAGGTGCTGCACTCGCGGTGGATCGGGAACGAGTGGGAGAACCTCGTGCACCTGCACGCGGCCGGCGTGACCGTGCCTCCGCCGGTGGAGCTGCTCCAGGACGGCTACCGCATGGCCTTCATCGGCGACGGGCGCGTTGCCGCACCGCGTCTGTCGGCGGTCGCGCTCGACACGCCGACCGCGAAGCGTGTCTGGCACGAGCTGCTCGAGGAGCTCGCCGCGATGGTCGCCGCCGACCGCGTCCACGGTGACCTGTCCGCATACAACGTGCTCTGGTGGCGCGAACGCCCGGTGCTCATCGACTTCTCGCAGACCGTCGACGTGATCACGCATGCCTCGGCGCGCGACCTCCTGCTGCGCGACATCGACGCGCTCGGCGGCTACTTCACCCGGCGCGGCGTGCGCTACGACCGCGACTGGGTGCTCGCGCGCGTCGGCGCGGACGACCATCGCTTCACCGCGCAGCTGCTCCAGGCGGCCAGCCGCCCGCGGAAACGCGCCCGTCCCGACGCGCGGCTAGAGTGAATTCCGATGCCCGCGAAGAGGACCGCCGCGAAGAAGGCTGGAGCAAAGACCAGCAGGACGACGCGCAAGAAGCGCGGGCCGGCCGAGCCACGTGGCCCTGAGGCCGCCGCCAGCGCACTCGCGCTCGACGACGCCGCGATCGCGGATCTGGTGAAGCGCATCGAAGGCGCGAAGGGCGCTGTGCTCTCGGCGTACCGCGATCCGTATGGCGGGACGCCGCTCGTGCTCGCATCACTGCCCATCGGCGCGGTCGAGCCGACGCCGTTCCAGCGCGACCTCTCGCGCACGCACGCCGAGCGGCTTGCCGGCGCCATCCGCGATTCGGGCGCGTTCCTCGATCCGGTGATCGCGTACGCCTCGCGCGATGGCTTCCTCTCGCCCAACGGGCGCCACCGCATCGCCGCCGCGCGGTCCCTCGGACAGCGGGCGATCACGGTGCTCGCGACGTGCGATCCCGCGCTCGCCTACCGCATCCTCGCGCTCAACACCGAGAAGGCGCACAACCTCCGCGACCGCAGCCTCGAGGTCATCCGGATGGCGCGGGCGCTCGCGAAGGAGCAGCCGCGCTCGAAGGAGACGGATCACGCGACCGCGTTCGAAACGCCGGCGTTCCTCACGCTCGGCTGCGTGTACGAGAAGCGCGACCGGTTCTCCGGAAGCTCGTACAACTCGATGCTGCGGCGCGTCGACATCTTCCAAGAGAAGGCGTTGCCGGCGGCGCTCCGCCAGCGCGAGCAGTGGGCCGTGCGCCTTGGTGACATCGACGATCGTGTGACGGCGCACGTCAAGGAGCTGCAGGAGATGGGCATGAAGAGTCCGTACCTGCGGCAGGTCGTGGTCGCGCGCTGCAATCCGGTGCGCTGGATCCCGCAGAAGCGAGGGGCTCCGCCGCCGATGACCCTGGCCGAGGCACTGACGCGGATGACCGCGGCGGTGCGCAAGTTCGAACCGAAGAAGATCCGGCCGCAGGACCTCGCGCTCGCCGCCGCGATGAGTGGCAGTGGTGGAGGCGACGAGCCCTCTTAGAGGTCGGCCCTAGATCGGCTTGGTTCGGCTTAGTTCGGCTTCTTGCCGGAGCGGTGCTCCTCGATGCAAGCGAGGAGCTGATCGAGGCCAAAGGGTTTGTCCAGATGGCCCGCCGCGCCGATCTCGTCGGCCCAGCGCCGCGCGTTATCTGCGGCGGTCATGACCACGATCGGCACCTTCGATCCACTCTCACGCATCGCGCGCGCGACGGCCCAGCCGTCCATGATCGGCATGCGCATGTCGAGCAGCACCAGCGTGGGATGCCACGTGCGCAGCATCGACAGCGCTGCCTCGCCCCCGTTGGCCGCGGCGACCTGATAGCCCTCGGCGGACAGGATGGCCGTCACCGTGTCGAGGATCGACACGTCGTCGTCCACCACCAGCACGCGCGCCCCGGCGCGCTCGCCTCCCTTCGCCGCACCACGGTCCCGCAGCCCGAACCGATCCCCATCGCCATTCCCTGAGCCCGACCACACCTCGATCATCTAGTTGAGTCTCCTTCCTTCTTGAAGCGGCAGAGTGACATGGAAGGTCGAACCCTTCCCGACTTCGCTCTCGGCCCAGATGCGCCCGCCGTGCTCCTCGACGATCCCGCGGCAGATGTAGAGGCCCAGGCCCATGCCGTGGAACCGACGGTCGTCCACGTTGGACGCCCGCGAGAAGCGCTCGAAGATCTTCGGCAGATCGGCCGGCGGGATCCCGATCCCCTGGTCGCGCACGCTGATGTGCGCCTCGCCCTCCGCCTGCCACACCGCCACGCTCACCGGCGTGGCCGCGGGGCTGTACTTCCTGGCGTTCTCGATCAGGTTCTCGACCAGCTGCTCGATCCGCCGCCGGTCATAGTTGCCGACGATCGCGCCGCGGACGTCCAGGTCGTGAGCGTGCGCGCCGGGATGCTGGCGCGCCACGACGTCGCTCACCAGCGCGCCGAGGTCGACCGGTTCGCGATCTGAGACGAGCTTGCCCTGTTCGAGGCGCGCGGCGTCGAGCAGATCTGTGACGAGGGCCGCGAGGCGCTGACCTTCGCGCACGATCCGCTGCAGGCCCTGCAGATCCGACGGCGCGGACGGATCGCGCATCGCCTTCCGCTCGAGGAACTGCGCCTGCGCCACGACCGTCGTGAGCGGCGTCTTGAGGTCGTGCGCGGCGGCCGAGAGGAAGTCCTCCTTGAGACGCGTCGCCTCCTCGCGCGCGCGAACGCGCGCGGCGTGGTCGATGAGCGCGCGGCTTTCGAGGATCACCGCGGCTTGGTCCGCGAGCAGCTGCGTGATCTCTCGGTCGGAGACCTCGAAGATCGGCGGCCGCTCCGCGAACAGCACCAGTACGCCGAGGCGGCGCTCCCCGGCCGTGATCGGCGCCGCCATCACCGCGCCGATGTGACCACTCCGGTAGATGTCCGCGGCCTGGGGGTCGTCTTTGATCGGATCCGCGCTAAAGATCGTGCGCTGCTCCTCGAAGGAGCGGCCCGCGAGCAGCTGACCCGGCTCGATGTCGTACGGCGCGTCCGTGACCGGCGTCCACATGCGCACCTTCCGGTCGTCCTCTTGCCACAGGCCGATGCGCGCCTGCGATCCGGTCGCTCCGGCCGCGCCCTTCTCGAGCTCGCGCACGATCTCGAGTGTCGACGGCAGGCGTGGGAGACTCGCGGCGCGCGTGAGCAGGTACTGCAGCTCGGGCGCCTGCCACGCACGGCGGAGCAGCGGTGGCGGCGCGAAACCGAGGAAGAACGCGCCGGCCGAGACGAGCCCCAGGACCTGGCCGATGGCCGCGAGCACGGTCTTGTCAGGCTCCACCAGCAGGCTGCTCCCTCCGGACGCGACGATCTCGAGCGCGAAGAGGATCGCGCCCAGGCTGATCGCCTGCAGCCGGCGCTTCGTCACGCCCTGCGCGCGACGTGCGGCGCGGATGAAGGCGCCGCCGCTGTAGAGAAAGAGGCCCGCGATGTACACGACGAGGGCGATGAGCACCGGGGGCGGGAGCGCCGATCCCGGAAGCGCGAAGAGGACGACGGCGAATGCGACCACGCCGATCTCGGCCGCGCGCTTGAGCAGGACCGGCACGTGCGTGAAGTCGTCCAGCAGGCGCAGCAGCACGTAGGGCAGCGCGATGATCGCGACGATGAGCGCGTCGACGAACCAGTCCGGCGGAGTGAATCCGATCGCGGCCGCGACGCGCGAGTACGCGACAACGAACGCGAGGATGCCGAAGAACAGGGTCATGTCGAGATGTGCGGGCGTGGGCGAGCGGACGCTGCTCCACGCGACCAGCAGGAAGATCAGGACGTACGTGGCCTGTGACAGCAGCGTGATCAGGTCGAGAGCGGTCATTCCCCTTGGCGCGAAATGGTATTAGTCGCCGACCGAGCTACCGAGCGAGCGCGATGCCCAGGAGCGCGCTGCCGATGACCACCAGACCCGGATGGAGACGACCTTGATAGGTGAGCACGATCGCGGCGGCCCCGATCGCGAGCTGCCACCACGTCGTGCCGCCGTCGGGAAGCATGAGCGTGACGCCGGTGGAGATGAGGAGACCGGCCGTCGCGAATGCCGCGCCGCGGATGACGCCGGCGAATGCCGGTGTCATCAGGAAGCGCCGCGCGGCCACGGTCGCGGGGACCATTACCAGTGGCGGCAGGCTGCACGCGACGAGCCCGAGAAGGGCACCGAGCCACCCGTCGATCTGATAGCCGAGGCTCACGATCCAAAGGCCGTTCGGCCCGGTCGAGAGGCGGCCGATGGCGAGCGCCTGCACGACCTGCGCGTCGGTGGCGAGGCCCGTCGCGACGAGATCCTGCCGGATGAGCGGCAGCGACCCAAGCCCACCGAGGGCGAGCGCCGAGTCCTTGAGCAGTATGAGAAACAGCCCGAGCTCCGTGATCACTCGGCGTTGCGCTCCGACGTCGGACGCTCGCGATGCAGGAGCACGCTGCCGAGCAACGCCGCGATGACGATGACGGCGATGCTCGACGTGCGCGTGAACGTGAGGATCGCGAACGCCGCGCTGACGAACAGCGCATCGACGATGACCGCGCGACCGTGCTGCCGCATCTCGCGCGCCAGGACCAGCGCGAGCGCGAGGGTCATACCGCCCGTCGCGGGTGCCATCCCTGCGAGTGCCGCGCGCGCGATCGGCTGGTCCGCGATCGTGCCGTACGCGGCGGTCATCGCGGCCGTGACGACGGCGGCCGGCACCATCATGCCGCAGACCGAGATCGCCACGCCCCGCCAGCCGGCGATGCGATTGCCGAGCAGCCCGGCGAGTGCCACCAGATGGATGCCCGGCGAGAGCTGCGACAGCGACCAGTCCTCGGTGAAGGCGCGGGCGGTGACCCACTTGTGGCGCTCGACGACGAGGCGGCGGATGAGGAACAGCGTGCTCGTCCCACCGCCGACCGACTGCGTCCCGATGGCGATCCAGGCGTTCGCGAGCGCACGCATCGCGGCAAAGCCTATTTGGCATCGCGTCTGCCTGTATGCCGCACGTGGACTGGGGCGTGGTCGACATCGCGCGCCTTCAGGGCATGCGCTGCCCGTCGTGCCGTGGCGTGCTCACCGGCGGCCTGATGCGCCAGGTCGAGTGGTCGGCGCGGCGCTGCGTCGTGGTGGTCGTGTGCCCCGCGTGCATGGCCGAGTGCCTGGCCATCCTCGACACGCGCCTTCCGCGAGCCGCGGTGATCCCGCCGCTCGACGTGGACGACGTCCGCCGCGCGCACGACCTCCTCGCGGCGCGCGACTGGCAGGTGAGCGAGCTCTTCGCCGCGTAGTTCAGATCGCGAGACGAAGCTGCGCGGGCGTCCCCTCTTCCGGCTCAGGTCTGATGGGCGCGCGTTCCGGCTCGTCGTTGAATCCGTGGCGCTCGCGCACGCGCGCGACGAGCGCCTCGAGCTCGTCGACGTAATGCCAGTCGGGGTTCACGCGATCGGCGAAGTGCGCCGCGGTCGCGGGCATCAGCACCGGGAAGTGCTCGGCCAGGAACGTGAAGTAATGCGGGCGCACGCCGGGATCGAGCTTCAGCGGGCGATGATGGAAGAACGCGGCGCCGTGGTCTCTCGCCGCCGCCGCGACAGCGTCCAGCGAGTCTTCGGTGTCGCTCAACCCCGGCAGGATCGGCGCGACGATCACGCCCGCGTCGAGGTCCGCCGCGCGCAGGCGCCGCATCGCCTCGAGACGTGAGAGCGGCGGCGGTGCGGACGGTTCGGATCCTCGGGCGAGATCCGCGTCGACGGTCGCGACGGAGAAGCAGACGCGTACGGACGTGCGCTTCGCGAGCCGCACCGTGGAGCCTCAACCCGTACGTCGGCTGTGAGCGCGCCTGCGTCTATTGCTTCGCGCGCCAATATCACGCCCTCCGCGGCCGCGACACCGGCGCGGGATTCGATCGCGAGATCGATGTGAAGATGAATTTTCCGACGCTCCTTCGTCAGGAGCTCGCGCACCTGCGTCTGCGCGAGACCGTCGCGCTCGGGACGGCCACCGATCCGTATCAGCAGTGCGAGGGCCGCTACAAGATCACGCGCCGCACGCTCGAGGCACTCGTCGACTCGCCGTTGCCACTCGCCATCGTGACGAAGGGCACGCTCATCGTGCGCGACATCTGATCTCTCGGTAGCGGACCCGGTCCATTCTCCGCATTAGAGAACGCATGTTCTATGACACGGGTAGCCTCTACAACAGGGCGGAATGCCCGCCAAGAAGGCCCCGGCGAAGCGCCTCGGCCTCGACGTCTACAAGCGCAAGCGCGACTTCACAAAGACGCCCGAGCCGAAGGCCAAGCGCGCGAAGGACCGCGGGCCGCTGCGCTTCGTCGTCCAGAAGCATCGCGCGACCGCCCTGCACTACGACTTCCGCTTGGAGGCCGGCGGCACGCTGCGTAGCTGGGCCGTGCCGAAGGGTCCCTCGCTCGATCCGAAGCAGAAGCGACTCGCGATGGAGGTCGAGGATCATCCGCTCGAGTACGCGAACTTCGAGGGCGTCATCCCCGAAGGCGAGTACGGCGGCGGGACGGTGATGATCTGGGACGAGGGCGTCTGGATGCCGATGGAGCTGGACGTCGATCCGGTGAAGGCGCTCAAGAAAGGCGAGTTGCGCCTCGTGCTCGACGGCAAGAAGCTCAAGGGCAGCTGGACGCTCGTGAACACCGGCGATCGCCGCTGGCTGCTGATGAAGCGCAAGGACGAGTACGCGAGCACCGAGGACATCACCGAGACACAGCCGCGCTCGGTCCGAACGAACCGACTCCTTGCGGAGATCGCGCGCGATGAGGGCGGGGACGTGGCAAAGGCCGCGACCGGCGATCCCGTACGACGCAGGGGCTCCGCCCCTTCCACCCGGCGCTCACGCCCCTTGAAACGCTAGTGCCGATCCGCCCGATGCTCGCGACGCTCTCGAAGGACGTTGTCGATGGACCGGAGTGGGTCTTCGAGGAGAAGTACGACGGCATCCGCGCGATCGCCGAGCGCAAGGGCGAGCGCGTGCGGCTCTTCTCGCGCACCGGTCAGGATCTGACCGAGGGCTTCGCCGAGGTGGTCGACGCGATCCGCGCGCTCCCGGACGACGACCTGGTGCTGGACGGCGAGCTCGTGGTGTTCGACAAGGGCGGCGTGTCGCGCTTCCAGCTCCTGCAGCGGCGGGGCATCGATCCGCGCGTGCGCCCGATCTACGTCGTGTTCGACGTGCTGCGCTCGAAGGGCCGCGAGGTGATGAAGCGTCCGCTCGAGGAGCGCCGCGCGCGGCTGCTGCAGGTCATCCCGCGACGCAGCGGCCCGCTCATGCCGTCGCGCGTCCTGCGCGCGGACGGCAAGCGCGCGCTGGGGACCGCGCGGGAGAAGGGCTGGGAGGGCATCATCGCCAAGCTGCGCGGCTCGCCCTACGAGCCCGGGCAGCGCTCGACGGCCTGGCGGAAGGTGAAGGTGCGTGGCGAATCCGAGTTCGTCATCGGTGGCTACACGCCGCCGCAGGGCTCGCGGGCCGAGTTCGGCGCGCTGCTGGTGGGACTGTTCGACGGACGGCGCCTGCGCTACACGGGCAAGGTCGGCACCGGCTACACGCAGGAGACGCTGCGCGATCTCGGCGCGAAGCTCCGCCGCCTCCAGACGTCGAGGTCTCCGTTCGAACCCGCCCCACGGGTGAAGGACGCAGTCTGGATACGGCCGGAGGTCGTGGCGCAGA
>WNFB01003798.1_pt1 | contig 13363 bp, 14 predicted proteins | sample 5400501 | NCBI WGS metagenome assembly WNFB01 (sample SAMN13153341, study PRJNA577476) | soil metagenome | isolation source: 200 cm saprolite under Douglas fir tree site 2 hole 1 | place: USA:California | collected 2015-04-18
CCGAGATCGGGTTGCCGGTGCTCTTCACTTTCATGCCGCGGCGCAGGCCGTCGGAGGACCCGAGCGCGATGCAGCGCACCACGCCGTCGCCGAGCTGCTGCTCGACCTCGAAGGTGAGCCCTTTCTCGGCGAAGCTCTTGTCGCCGGAGTCCTCGAGCACGAGCGCGTCGTAGATCCCGGGCATCGCGTCGCGCGGGAATTCGATATCGACCACCGCGCCGATGCACTGGACGATGGTTCCGGAGCTTTGAGCTTTTGCCATGGTAATTTTTCCGTTCAGTTCGAATTCGCTTTACTTACCTTCATACCGCCGCCGCTCCGCCGACGATCTCGGAGATCTCTTTCGTGATCCCCGCCTGCCGGTTCTTGTTGTAGACGAGCGTCAGCTCGTCGATCAGGGTCTCGGCGTTGTCGGAGGCGGACTTCATCGCCACCATGCGCGCGCTCTGCTCGGAGGCCATGTTCTCGGCGACCGCCTGGAAGATGATCGCCTCGATGTAGCGCGTCAGCACCTGCTCGAGCACGGCCTTGGCCTCGGGCTCGTAGAGGTAGTCCCAATGGCTAGCCGGCGAGCCGAGCCGCTCGCCCGAGAGGGGCAGCAGCTGCTCCATCACCGGCTCCTGCTTCATGGTGTTGATGAAGCGCGTGTAGAAAAGCATCAGCCGGTCGAAGCGGTCCTGGACGTAGCCGTCGAGCATCACCTTCACCGCGCCGATGAGCTTGTCCATCTGCGGCCGGTCGCCGAGCTGCACGACGTGCGACGCGACGTTCGCGCCCAGGCGCTGCATGAATCCGAAGCCCTTGCCGCCGATCGCGCAGACCTCCATCTTCTCGCCCTGGACTTCCCACTCCTTGTACTTTCCGAGCGCGAGGCGCAGGAGATTGGTGTTGAGCGCGCCGCACAGGCCCTTGTCGGTGGTGACGACGATCATGCCGACGCCCTTCACCGTGTCGCGCTCGACGAGGAACGGGTGCCGGTACTCCGGGTTGGCGTGGCTGATGTGCGCGGCGACGTTGCGGATCTTCTCGCCGTAGGGGCGCGAATGGCGCATGCGCTCCTGCGCGCGCCTCATCTTGGAGGCGGCGACCATCTCCATCGCCTTGGTGATCTTCCGGGTGTTCTGCACACTCCGGATTTTCATCCGTATTTCCTTGGTGCCTGGCATCGTGTGCCCTCACCCTGTCCCTCTCCCGGAGGGAGAGGGAATAAGTGTCAGAAGCTCCCGTTTTTCTTCCAATCCTCGATCGCGGCCTTGAGCGCTTTCTCCTCCTCGGCCGAGAGGTCCTTCCTCGATTCCATGCTTTGCACGACGCCCGAGTACTTGTCCTTGAGGTAGTCGCGCATCGACTTGTCCGCGCCGAGCGCCTTTTTCACGTCGATATCGTCGAAGTAGCCGTTGTTGACGGCAAAGAGCGTGAGCGCCATCTCCCATACCGCGAGCGGCTGGTACTGCGGCTGCTTCATGAGCTCGGTCACCATCCGGCCGCGCTCCAGCTGCTTGCGGGTGGCTTCGTCCAGGTCCGAGGCGAACTGCGCGAAGGCCGCGAGCTCGCGGTACTGCGCGAGCGCGAGGCGCACTCCGCCGCCCGTGTCGCGGCGCTTCATGATCTTGGTCTGCGCGGCGCCGCCCACCCGCGACACCGAGATCCCCGCGTTGATCGCGGGCCGGATGCCGGCGTTGAAGAGGTCGGTCTCGAGGAAGATCTGCCCGTCGGTGATCGAGATGACGTTGGTCGGCACGAACGCGGTCACGTCACCCGCCTGCGTCTCGATGATGGGAAGCGCCGTGAGCGATCCGGTCTTTCCCTTGACCTCCCCCTTGGTGAAGCGCTCGACGTACTCCTCGCTCACGCGCGCGCCGCGCTCGAGCAGGCGCGAGTGCAGGTAGAACACGTCGCCGGGATACGCCTCGCGACCCGGCGGGCGGCGCAGGAGGAGCGAGATCTGCCGGTACGCCCAGGCCTGCTTGGTGAGGTCGTCGTAGATGATGAGCGCGTCCTGGCCGCGGTCGCGGAAGTACTCGCCCATGGTGCAGCCGGAGTAGGGTGCGATGTACTGCATCGCCGCGGACTCTGAGGCCGAGGCCGCCACGACGATCGTGTAGCCCATGGCATCGTGCTCCTCGAGCTTGCGCACGACGTTCGCGATGGTCGAGGCCTTCTGGCCGATCGCGACGTAGACGCAGATCAGGTCCTTGCCCTTCTGGTTGATGATGGTGTCCACCGCGACCGCGGTCTTCCCTGTCTGGCGGTCGCCGATGATGAGCTCGCGCTGGCCGCGGCCGATCGGCACCATCGAGTCGATCGCCTTCAGGCCCGTCTGCACCGGCTGGGAAACGGACTTTCTCCAGATCACTCCCGGGGCGACCTTCTCGATGACGTCGCTCGCGCGGGCGGCGATCGGGCCCTTGCCGTCGATCGGCTGGCCGAGCGAGTTCACCACGCGGCCGAGGAGCTCCGGCCCGACTGGAACCTCCAGAATGCGCCCCGTGCACTTGACCGTGTCGCCCTCGGTGATGTGCTCGTACTCGCCCAGAACCACCGCGCCGACCGAGTCGCGCTCGAGGTTGAGCGCCAGGCCGAAGGTGTTCTTCGGGAATTCCAGCATCTCCCCCTGCATCACGTCGGAGAGCCCGTGGATGCGGCAGATGCCGTCGGTGACGGTGACGACCGTCCCTTGCGTGCGCACGTCCGCGGACAGCGCGAGATTCTGGATCTTGCCGCGGATCAGTTCGCTGATTTCGGATGGGTTGAGCTGCTGCATGCTGGGTCCCTTAGCTTGTCATTCTTCGAATTCATTCGTCATCTCTTCAGCGCAGCGGCCATGTCTTCGAGCTGGCCGCGCACCGAGCAGTCGATTACTTCGTCGCCGGCCGTGATGCGCACGCCCCCGATCAGCTCCTTGTCCAGGGTGACGTGGGGCTGGACCCTGCGCTTCAAGCGCCGCGAGATGTCCGCGACGAGGCCGGTGATTTGCGCGTTGTCCAGCTGGAAGGCGGTGCGGATCTCGGCCTCGACCACGCCCTCGCGCTCGTTCTTGAGCTCGATGAACTGCCCGTGGATCTCAGGCAGCAGCTCGAGACGGTCGTTCTCGATCAGCACGCGCACGAAGTTCCGCGCGTCGACGGGGAAATCCTCCTTGCACAGCGCCATGAACAGGTCGTAGAGCGGCCTGGCGCCGAGATTGGGATTCGAGATGCACGCACGCATGTCCGGGTGCGCCGCGATCTGCGCCATGGCCGCGAGCATTTCCTGCCACTTGGCGAGCGCGCCCGCTTTCTCGGCGAGGCCGACCACGGCTTCGGCGTAGGGTCTGGCGACGGTGGCGGCTTCGGCCATGGAGGCTCAGATCTCGCGTTTCAGCTGACTGAGCAACTCGGCGTGCGTCTGCGCGTTCACTTCACGGCGCAGAATTTTCTCCGCCCCGGCGACGGCGAGCGAGGCGACCTGCTCGCGCAGCATCTCCTTCGCGCGCGCGATCTGCTGGTCGATGTCGGCTTTGGCTGCGACGAGGATGCGGTCGGCTTCGGCCTTCGCTGCAGCCTTCGCCTCGTCGAGCATCTGCGCGTCGCGCTTTTCCGCCGAACCGATGATCTCGCCGACGCGCTCGCGCGCCTTGGCAAGCTCTTCGTGCGCGCGCTTGCCCGCCGCCTCCAGCTGCTGCCGGCCGCGCTCTCCGGCGGCGAGTCCGTCGGCGATCTGCTTCTGGCGCTCTTCGATCTTGCGCATCAGATACGGCCAGATGAATTTGACCGTGAACCAGATGAAAAGCGCGAAGCTGAGCGCCTGCGCGATCAAGGTCAGGTTGAAGTTCATGTGAGCATCCTGGGTGAGCCGTCCGGCGTCCGGCCGGTCCGCGCCGGCCTAGCCGCCCAGTGCGCCGAGCAGCGGATTGGCGAAGGCGAAGAACATGCCGATGCCCAGCCCGATGATGAACGAGGCGTCGATCAGGCCGAGCAGCAGGAACACCTTGACCTGTAGCGTCGGGATCATCTCCGGCTGGCGCGCCGCGCCCTCGAGGAAGCGGCTGCACATGATGCCCACGCCGACGCAGGCGCCGAGCGCGCCCAGCCCGACCATGAGGCCGATGCCGACGCCGGTGTAGGCCTGGATCAGGGCGATGAGTTGGAGTTTTTCCATTATGGATTCCCTTTCTAGTACGTCAGTTGATCAGTGGCTTTCGTGCGCCATCGCGATGTAGACAATGGTGAGCATCATGAATATGTAGGCCTGCAGCAGGACGATGAGGATGTGGAAGCCCGCCCAGATCACGCCGAGCGGCACGGCGAAGACGGTGCCCCAGACCCCGGCCGCGGCCATCATCCACAAGAGCAGAAAGATTATCTCGCCCGCGTACATGTTGCCGAAGAGCCGCAGCGAGTGCGACAGAGGCTTGGAGATGTACTCGACCACGTTGAAGAGGAAATTCGGCAGCCACAGCAGCACGTTCGCGCCGAAGGGCGTGCAGAACAGCTCGTGGATCCAGCCGCCCAGGCCCTTCACCGCGATCGAGAAGTAGATCATCAGCAGCCACACCGACAGCGCCAGCGCAAAAGTCGTGTTGACGTCAGCGGTGGGCACGATGCGGAATCCGTGCGGCGCGAAAAAATGCGTGACCCACGCCATGATGTCCACCGGCAGGAAGTCCATGGCGTTCATGAGCAGCACCCACAGGCCCACCGTGAGGGCCGTGGGCGCGATGAACCTGCGGTCGCCGTGGAAGATGTCCTTCGCCTGGTTGTCGACGAATTCGCAGAGGATCTCGACGAAGGCTTGGCGCTTGCCGGGAATGCCGGAAGTCGCCCCGCGCACCACCCACCAGAGAAAACCCAGACTGAAGACACCGAGCAGCGCCGCGGTCACCAGCGAATCCACGTTCAGCGTCCAGAACGAGCTCTCGCCCACCGGGTGCTGAAGGAACGTGAGGTGGTGGCCGATGTAGGAGCTCGGCGTCATTGCTTGCTCGGCGGCCATTGCGGGAAGCTCTTCGTGAATCCTACTTTTCGCGAACCAATACTGCCATGGTGAAAATCAGGACCGTGGCGATGAAAGTGCCGATCAACCCGATCGCGACGACGTCCCTGTACGTCGCCAGCACGATCCACAAGAGGAGAACCATGAGGACCACCTTGACGGCCTCGGCCCTCAATGCGGTATACAGCGCCTCCCCCGCGGATCTCGATTTACTTCGTGCAGCCAGCGCCGCAAAAGCCAGCCCGGAAACGATTCCTATCGTCCCGCCCAACGCAGCGGAAACCGCGCCGTGTAATCCGGCGAGCCAGGCCGAGAGCAGCGTTGCAGCCGCGGTGCACAGTACTTGCAGCCCGATTATCGGGCGGAAAATGCGCCACACTCCCCACCCCGCCGCTGCAAAACCTCAGAATTTTAAGGGAAACCCGACTGGCCCGTCAAACCGATGCGCGGCAAAACTGCGTGCGGTTCACACGAATTCTCCCGCTGCACTCCGCGGGCGATGCTCATCGGCATGCGATCCCCGCGCTCGGGATACGCGGCGCGCGCCCGGAAAATCCTCTTATATCGGGTAGACCAGCGACTCGGGCGGAACGTCCGAGTCGAGCACGCAGAGCTTCTCCCTGAAGTTCAGCCGCTTGCCCGAGATGGTGATGCGGTCGTCGTAACAGCCCGAAACGAAATATTCCGTGCGCCGCTCGGGGAAGGTGCGCAAGATCTGGAAATTCGCCTGTACGCGCAGCTCCTCGTCGGAGGCCGCCTGGATGCGGAAGTTGGAGACGATGTGGCGCTGCACGTGCGGCTCGTAGTCCTCCGACTGGCCGATCGCGGCGATGCGGTCGCGCAGCGAGGTCTTGGTGGACAGGGACACGAGATCGTCGTCCGGGCCCATGCGCAGGTTGCGGCGCGTCGCAACGCGGTAGGTGCACGCGTCCACGAAAAACTCCGGCCACTGCTGGAGCCTGCCGCCGTCGAGGCATTCGGCGTAACGGAAGTAGAACTCCTGCACCTCGAGCCGCAGCTCGGCGGTGAGTATGGTTTTTTCCGTGACGGGCATGGGCTCTCCAGTCTGTCGAATATAGGCGACGGCGGCTCGGTTGCGGTCGGTCATGAGTACGCCGGTGCGATCCGAATATCCCCTTCGCCGACTCCCTGGACGTACGCGTGCAGCGTATCGCCCGGCCTCACCGGGCTCACGCCCGCGGGCGTGCCGGTCATGATGACGTCTCCGGGGTGGAGCGTGTACATCGCCGAGCCGAACTCGATCAGCCGCTCGACATTGTAGACGAGGTATCTCGTGTTCGAATTCTGCCTCACCTCTCCGTTCACCTTGATCGAGAGATCGAGGTTGTTCGGGTCGGCGATCTCGTCCGCGGTGACGAGCCACGGCCCGAGGACGCTGTAGGTGTCGATCGACTTCCTGAAGCACTGCAGCTCGGGCCCCCGGACGGTCATGTCCAGGCCGATCGAATAGGCGCACACGTATTCGAGCGCCTTTTCCTTCGGGATCCTGCTGCCGCGCTTGCCGATCACGAGGGCGAGCTCCACTTCGTGGTCGTTGCGCCGGTCGGGCCAGCGCAGCCGGATCTGCTCGCCGAAGCCGATGAGCGAGGAATTCGCCTTGAGGAAAAGGCCCCACTCGCCTATGCCCTTCTGGATGTTGGTGCGGCCGTGCGCGATGCCCGGGTCCTTGATCGATTCGGCGATGTGGTCGCTGTAGTTGATCGGCGCCCCGATGATCTTTCCGGGGTTGGGCACGGGCGAGCGCAGCCTCACTTTCGCGAGCGGCTTTCTCTTCGCCCTGGGCGCGAGCTTCTTCGCCGCAGCGAGCACGCGCTTGAAATTCGCGATCAGCGGATCGCCCTGTGCGATCGGCCAGCGCTGCTCCGGGATCACCGAAAGCGCCTTGGTCACATCCAGCACCTCGTCGCCCTCCACGATGCCGAGGCGGTTGTTGTCGTAGCGGCAGAGTTTCATGGGTTTTCTTTGGCGAGAACCCGGTAGATGGAAAGTATAACCGGCCGCGGCGCTGCGTCGCGTCACGAGGAGCGCAGGCCGTAGAGAAAGGTGATGTTGATGCGCCGGTCCAGGTAGCCCTCGCGGAACCGCGGCCGGTCGCTCGCGTGAAACAGGTCGGAGTCGAAGATGACCGCGCGGTTCGCTCGGTAGGGCACGCACACGGGAACGCTGCCGACCGACTTGAGGAATTCCAGGATCGTCGCCGAGTCCTTGTTGAACTTGGCAAAGCCCCAATCCCTGGGAGCATCATGGGTGTAGACGAGCAGGCCGCCGTGCTGAGGATCGAGATTGGCCTCGTCCTCGGTAATCCAGAAATTGACGTTCACTGCCGCCGCATCCGCGTGCACTCCCAGTCCCGGAAGGCTGCTTTCGCAGTTGTAACCCCACATCATCTGCAGCGGCAGGCCGCGGACCACACGCGGCAGGCGCTCGCGCAGTTCCCAGGCGAGGCGCAGCAGCAGCTCCGAACAGAAACCGTCGAAAAAGTAGGCGCCGAGATACCCCGCCTTGATGTTGTTCCAGATCGTGCTTTCCCGGCAGAAGCGCCGCAACGCCTGCAGCGCCTCCGCGGTGAGCAGGCCGTCAACGACTGCGATGTTCGGTTTCTCCGCGAGATAGCGGTCTTCGATGCCCCGGCAGTCGAGATCAGGGTTAATGAGCGGTCCTGCGGGCGGCTGTTCCTCGGAGATGTAGACGGGCCGCTTGTAGGTACGCGCGACGAGCCGGTGCTTTACGGCATCGAAGGGGATCACCGAAGAGGCGTCGACGTGTCCACGGATTTCTTCGAGCAGAGATTGGTAATCGTCAAGAACGTCGCGGTAGGCGGGCGTGAGCTTGCCGAGCTGCAGCAGGTGCTCGAGCTGCTCGCAGTCGTGCCGGAGCTTGGTCTCGTTCACCGCCATGTCTATCGGCTCGAAGCGTGGTGCGGGGTCATGGCGAAGCGGCGCCGCGCGGTCCCGGCCCCATGGCTTGCCCCGCTTGAGCTCCACGCAGCGCGTAAAACTGCTGCTTGCGCCCTGGAAATCCGAACGCTCGAAGCGAGCGAGGCCGAGATTGAAGTGCGCCTCCGAGAAAGCCGGCTGTTGCTCGAGGGTGCGCTCGAAGAACTTCGCCGCTTCGTCGAAGCGGCCGAGGTCGTTCATCAAGATACCGAGCATGCACAGTGCGTCGGCATGGCCCGGCTCGGCCGCGAGGACCTTCTTGAAATGCTCCTCCGCGCGAGGATATTCGGCGAGCGTCATATGCAGCACGCCGAGCTGCAGATGGACTTTCCCGGCGGGTGCGCCGCGTTCGAGCGCCCCGTGGTACGCGGCGATCGCCTCGGGTTCCTCACCCGCCTTGTGGAGAGCCTTGGCGAGCGCAAGCCACGTATCGGGCGCGCGCGGATTGAGCTTCACCAGGGCGCGACGCGCCTCCACGGCGCTGCGCAGGTCGTCGGCTGCTTCCGCCGAGCGAGCCGCATGCTCCAAGGATTCCCTCCGTCCAGAGAAGAGCGATTGGAACAGAATCTTCAGCATGGCTTCCAGCTTCTCCAGTCCGGTCCGAGCGAATCGGCACTGCGCTAGGCGGGCTGAAATGGGGGCGCTTTGAGGAGCCGCGATGATACAACGGCGCGTCGGAGCTGACTACGCGGGCCCATCTTGCCGCGCGGGTCCGCGTCCTCAGCGCGGCGCGATCGAGCCACCTCGCTGGAGCAGTTCCCTCATGACGCGATCGATTACGCCGGCCCAGTCTCCGTCACGCTCCTGGCGGAACAGGCGCATGGTCGGATACCAGGGATTGTCGCTGCGATCGAGAAGATTGCGCCACTCGGGCGAATAGGCGAGCAGGACCCATACCGGGACGCCCATTGCCCCAGCCAGGTGGGCGACTGCCGTATCGACCGCAATGACGAGATCGAGCCGGCTCACCAGGGCGGCCGTATCGGAAAAATCCCGAATGTGCGCCGTGAGGTCGACAAGCTCCATTCCCGCAGGCGCAGAGCCGGCTTCCCGCGCCGGTCCGCCTTTCTGCAAACTATAAAACCTGACCCCGGTCGCTTGCGCCAGCGGCGACAAGGCGTCTAGCGTTATTGAGCGTTGACGGTCGGCGATGTGTCGGGGATTTCCCGCCCAAACCAAACCCACCTTGAGCCGCGCCTCGTCTCCGGTTTCGACGAGGGCGCACCATTCCGCGATGCGCTCCGGGTCGGCGCCGACATAAGGTCCCTGCCACGGAATAGTGTCGAGCGTGGTGCCGAAGATGAACGGAAATCTTATCAGCGGAACATGGGCGGCGAAAGGCGGCAACGTCTCCCCTTGCGCCACCACGTGCTTGACGCCGCCGACACCCTGCACAAGAGACTTCAGCGGCGGCGGACATTCCACCGCCACGGCCGCACAACGCCTTGCCAAGAGCGGCGCATATCGCACGAATTGCAGCATGTCGCCAAGGCCTGTTTCTCCGTGTATCAAAACTGTGCCGTCGACGTTCTCCCCGTTCCACATCGGCTGCGGGAATCTCCTGGCCGGTGAGTTGAAGGCGTTGATCCGCCAACGCCACTCGTATTCTTTCCAGCCTTCGGCGTAATCGCCGCAAAGCAGCAACAACTGCGCTTTGCCGAAGTGCGCTTCCGCCCGGTGCGGATCCAGCGCGATGGCGCGCTCGAAGTTCGCGAGCGCCTCCCGATATCGTCCCAACTGTTCGTAGAGACTTGCGAGGTTGTGGAAAGCAACAGCGTCTTTCGGGTTCGTCGCAGTTTCCCGAAGGTACCCTTGGATCGCGATCTCCTGCGCGCGGGGGTCGCGCACTATGGCTGCGTAATTCTGGTTGGCTTCCGGCAACGCGGGGTCAAGCTCCAAAGCCCTGCGGTAGCAATCGAGCGCCGCATCTAGCTTTCCCTGCATGTGCAAAACGGCGCCGAGGTTGTTGTGCGCTTTGGCGTGTTTCGGATCGAAGCCCACCGCCGTGCGATAGCTCGATTCGGCCGCGATGTACCGACCTGCCGCCTCCCACAGCCGGCCCATGGCGTAATGCGGGAGTGCGGCTCTGGGGTCCGCAGCCGTCGCGCGTTTCGCCCATTGCATGCCTTCATCGATCTCCAGCTTATCGGCCGCGATCGAGGCGAGGAGAGACAAGGCGCGCACGTTGCTCTGCGAGTGGCGCAACACAGCCAGGCAACATCGCCGTGCCTGCTCCAATGCGCCCTCCCGGTAGGCGTTTTCTGCCTGCCGGAGGAGATGCCCACTTTCGGGCGCCGACACGCGCAGCTTCGAGCGGATCCACTTCATCATGGCCTTGACTCGGTGAGCTCAGCGCTGCCGAGAAATCTTCGGCAGTGAATCTGTGCGGCGGGACACCTCAATCCCTTGTATCAAAGCGTCGGGTTGTTCACTTCGCCTCCGAGAGCGGCGAGACCCCAGGCGGAGGCCTGCGCGTCGAAGCTGAAGCTGATGTGGCCGGCGAGCGAGTGCGCGTCGCGGAAGATGCGCTCGAGCGGATAGGTGTCGTAAATGCCGTTCGCACCCGCCATGGCGTGGAGCGTATCCACGGCCTCGGTGCAAAGGTTCACCGCATAGGCGAGGTTGCGCTTGAAGCACAGCTTCGTCAGGGAATCGGCCATGACTTTCTTGTTCGCGATTTCCTGCCCCTTGAGCGCGTCGTTGCGCAGGATGAGGCGCGCCGCGTCGATCTTCGCGCCGGCCGCGCCGATCCGGAGCTGCACCGCCTGGAAGTCGCGCATCTTCATGCCGGTGTAATGGGTGCTGCGCTCCTTCACGGCGTCGATCGTGAGATCCAGCGCGGCTTTGGCGTTGCCCACCGCGCAGGCGCCGATGCCGTGCCCGAGCAACGGGTTGGCGGGCACTTGGTAGCACGGGTTCTTGTTGGTTCGCGCGCCGGGAAAACGGTCCCCGCCCCGCGTGTCGTACATGCACAGCGCCTTGTACTCGGGAACGAAAACATCCTTGGCGACCACGGTCATGCTGCCGGTCGAGCGCATGCCGAGCACCTGCCAGTCGTCGACGATCTCGTACTGGGACTTGTGCAGCAGGCACATGCGGTGGTCGACGACGCGCTCGCCGTCGCGCACGGTCACCGCGAGCATGTTCCAGTCTGCGACGTTGACGCAGCTGGAGAAGTTCCACTTGCCGCCGATGACGAAGCCGCCGTCGGCCTTCCTGCCGCGCCCCTGCGGAAAGGCGATGCCCGAGGCGATGAGCGCGTCGGGGTCCGCGCCCCAGACTTCCTCCTGCGCACGCTCGTCGTACAGCGCGAGCATCCAGTGGTGGACCTGGAGGTTGGCGAAGTTCCAGCCGGTCGAGGCGCAGCCGCGCGCCAGCTCCAGGGGAAAATCCACGTAGGCGATGAAGTCGTACTCCATGCCGCCCCAGCGCTTGGGCTGAAGGGTGCGCAATAAGCCGCTCGAGTGCAGGTCGGCGATCGTCTCGACTGGCATGACGCGGGCTTCCTCGGCCCGCGCGGCGCGCTCGCGCAAAGCGGGCACCAGGTCGCGCGCGCGCTCGAGCGCCTCCTCGTAGGAGACGCCGGCGAAGCTGCGCGCGCCCTTGTCGGGGGCGTTCATTACGCCGTGGCCTTGGCCTTCGCCGGCTTCTTTTTCGTCGAAGCCGCGCGCGGCATCCGGGAGTAGTCCTCGCCGCCCCATTCGGGCGCCTTCTTGATGCCCCAGAAGTTGAGCTCGATCGTCAGGCCATCCGGGTCCTTGATGAAGAGCTGGTACAGCTCCGACTCGGGAAAGCTGCGCGGCCGGCAATGGACGCCGAGCACCTTGAAGCGCTTCATGAACTTCTCGGGCTCGGTCGCAAGGAACGCGACGTGGTCGATCACGCCGGAATTGTCCCTGGCCGCGTTCCTGGGACTGCCCAGGTAATAGAGCTCGGCGTTGGGGACGCCGGCCTGGGCCATGTGCACCTGGATCTTGCCGTTCACGCCGAGCCAGTAGCCTGGGAACGGAAAGTCGGGCCGCGGCATCACCTCGAAGCCGAGCACCTCGCAGTAAAAATTCTTGGTGCGCTCGAGCTTGTTCGCGCGGATGAGGAAGTGGTTGAGCTCGGTGAGGGGCATGGCGCGACTCCTGGATTCTCGACAGGGGCCGGCGCCCCTCGGAGGGGAACATTATGCCAATAACACGAGCGCCGGACACGTCCCGGGGGTCGGAAAACGCGCCGAATCGAAGTACACTTTGCGCTTTCTTCAACGGCCAAAGGAGACAACAAGTGGGCAAGATGATCGAGCTGACCGCCTCGGACGGCCACAAACTCGCCGCCTACCGCGCTGAACCCAAGGGTAAGCCCCGCGGCGGACTGATCGTGGTGCAGGAAATCTTCGGGGTCAACAGCCACATCAAGAGCGTCGCCGACGGCTACGCCGCGGACGGCTATCTCGCGGTCGCGCCGGCGTTCTTCGACCGCGCGCAGCGCGGCGTGGACCTCGGCTACTCGCAGGCCGACATCGAGGTCGGCCGCACGTTCATCCCGAAGATGAATTGGGACCACGTGATGAAGGACGCAGCCGCTGGAATGGACAACGTGAAATCCGCGGGCAAGGTCGGCATCGTCGGCTATTGCTGGGGAGGCACGGTCGCGTGGGTCGGGGCCGCGCGCCTGGCGGGCCTTGCGTGCTCGGTCTGCTATTACGGCGGCGGCATCCCGAACCTGGAAAGCGAGCAGCCGAAATGCCCGGTGATGTTCCACTGGGGCGAGACCGACCACGCGATCCCGATCGAGGCGGCGAAGAAAGTCGCCGCCGCGCATCCCAAGGCGCAGTCCTTCATCTACAAGGCGGGGCACGGCTTCAACTGCGACCAGCGCGGCTCGTACGACGCCGAGAGCGCGAAGCTCGCGCGCACGCGCTCGCTCGAATTCCTGCGCAAGCACATCGGTTAATCGAGCTTTGCGCCGGAGAGCTTCACGAGCCTCGCGTATTTTTCGTATTCCGCGCGCATGAGCGCGTCGAATTGCTCCGGCGTGCTCGTCCCGACGCCGACGCCGAATCCGGCGATCTTGGCGTAGACATCCGGCGCATTCACGGCGGCGACGATGCTGGCGTTGAGCTTCGCGATGATGTCGCGCGGCGTTCCCGCGGGCACGAGCGCACCCAGCATGGAGGCCATGTCGAAGCCCGGGATGCCGAGCTCGGCGATCGTCGGGATGTCGGGCAGCGCGGGCGTGCGCTTGCCGTCGGCGCTGGCGAGGATGCGCACCTTGCCCGCCTTCACGAACTGGGCCATCGCGGTATAGCTGGAAAAGGCGACCTGCACGTCGCCCGCGATCAGGGCCGGCCCGGCCTGTCCCATTCCCTTGTAGGGCACGTGCACCATCTCGATTCCGGCGAGCGACTTGAACAGCTCGGTGGTGATGTGATGGATCGAGCCGTT
>WNFB01003799.1_pt1 | contig 13363 bp, 9 predicted proteins | sample 5400501 | NCBI WGS metagenome assembly WNFB01 (sample SAMN13153341, study PRJNA577476) | soil metagenome | isolation source: 200 cm saprolite under Douglas fir tree site 2 hole 1 | place: USA:California | collected 2015-04-18
GGCGCCCTGTCGCTCAGGCTCGGCATCTTCACCAAAGATCCCATCGCTGGCGTAACTCCCATCGAAGATGTTGTCCGCCCGCCCGCACAAAGCAGACCCTCCGTTTCTGCGCCCCTGCCGGTTGATCCTTCCGCTTTGCAATGGAGCAACGCCTCTTTCTCTCTTCCTTCCGGCTCCACTCTCGCGCCCATCGAAACCCCGCTCGTCTTTTCCGGCTTTCAGTCCGCGACGCTGCAACAATTCGCTCCGCAAATCCAAAGCTACGGCTTCGTCGCCGCGCAAGGAGGCACATCTGCTCCGCGCCCGGACGACGCGCATCTCGTCCCCGGCGACATGGCTGGAATGGTTCTCGTGCAAGGCGATGCCTCCATCAACTCCGCCTGCACCGTCACCGCCGTGCAAGCCGACCGCGTCTTTCTCTGCGGCCACCCGTTTCTCAATCTTGGCGATGTGCAACTTCCTATGGCGCGAAGCCGCGTCTTAACCACGCTCTCCTCCGACCTCGCCTCCACGAAAATCGTCAACGTCGGCGGCTCCATCGGCACCATCACCGGCGATCACCTCACGGCCGTGACCGGAAAACTTGGCGCGCCGCCACCGATGATTCCGCTCGACCTCACCGTCGCCACGTCAATCGGCGAGAGGAAATTGCACTTCGACGTGGTGAATCACCCCAAGCTCACTCCTCTGCTCGTGGCCATCACGGCGTTCAACGGCCTCACGCAAAACGCTGTGTACGGAGAAGGCACCACGCTCCATCTCACTGGCGAAATTCGCCTGCGCGGCCACACTTCAGTGCAACTCGAAAATACGTATGCCCCGGGCGACGTTCTTATCCCCGACGCTCTTCCCATAGCCGTCAGCGTGCAAAACATTTTCGCGCGCTTATTTGTAAACACCTTCGAAGTTCCTGGGGTCGAGCGCATCGCCCTTCGCGTCGAAAGCGTTCCCGGCCGCCAGTCCTTCACGATTGACAGCGCGTGGCTCGAAAAGGGCGAAGCCGCTCCCGGCGAAACTCTGCGCGTCCGGGTTCTCCTCCATCCGTACCGCGGAGTGGCGCGCATTGAAGAAACGACCGTCCGCGTGCCCGAGCAAATCGCCCGCGGCGCCACGCTGCGCATCCTCGTCACCGACGGCGATACCCTCAACCGCGCCTCGCGTGGCTTCGCGTTCGGGGGCTCCAGCGGTCCCTCCGGACTCGACCAGCTCATCGCTGTCCTCAATCGCGAGCGCCGCAACGATCGCCTTTACGTCGGACTGTTCATGCCCTCTCCTACCCTCCTCTGGGAAGACAAAGAGCTCCCCAACATTCCCCTCTCTCAAATCAACGTAATCGACGGCCGCCCCGCGCCCGGCAGCGTCCAGGTCCTTCGCGAGTCCCTCGCCAGCGAATCTTCCGTTCCGCTAGGCGGACCAGTTTCCGGCGTAATCTCCTTAAACCTGCGAATTCGATAAGAGCTCCAATGCCACCATTCACGAATCACAACATGCAGTGTCATCCTGAGCGCACGCGAAAAGGATTCATGAAAGACCTCAATGTCGGCGCCCCTCCAATGCAAATCTTTACGCGTCTCCTTTACCTCCTTCCCTTCCTCTACTTCCTTTACCTCCCTTCTGCGATCGCCGAGCACACCCGTACCTGGCGCCAAGCCTCCTACGATGATTTTCTCAAGGGCACTCCCCGCGGCGTAGCGGTGCGCAGCGACGGCCGCCTTGAGCTGGCCCCGAAATTCACGCTCGTCGCCGACGCAGACGCCTCCTATCTCTGGTCCCTGCGCGTCGACCCGAAAGGCGCTCTTTACGCCGCGGGCGGCTCGCCCGCAAAAGTCTTCCACTTTGATGGCAATGGGGCGGGCAAGCCCACTACGGTTTTTGAATCCACCGATCTCGTCGCCCAAGCCATTGCCTTCGACTCCAAAGGCGCGCTCTACGTCGGCACATCTCCCGACGGCAAGGTCTATCGCGTCTCTGCTTCCGGTGAAAAAACTGTCTTTTTCGATCCCAAGGCCAAATACATCTGGGATCTTGCCTTTGCTCCTGACGGCACTCTCTACGTCGCCACCGGCGACAAAGGACAAATTTTCGCCGTATCCCCCGACGGCAAGAGCGAGCTGTTCTACGCCAGTGACGAAGCCCACATCCGCGTCCTGGCCATCGACCCGCACAACGATCTTCTAGCAGGCACCGAGCCGAGCGGCCGCATTCTGCGTGTAGCCCGCTCTAGCAACAAAAACGCCCGCAAGGACAAAGATTCACCAGCGGCCGAAGGTTTTGTTCTCTATGAAACCGCCAAGCGCGAAGTTACCGCGCTCGCCGTGGCTCCCGACGGAAAAATCTACGCCGCCGCCATCGGAGAAAAGCAGCGGCCCTCCGCGCCGGCCCCCACCACCGTAATCACCACGCCCCAAGGCACCACCACCATCACCGGCGGCGCTGTCGTTCTCGGCGGTCAGCCTCAGGGACAAACGCCGTTCATCCCTTTCCCGCAGCAGCTTTCCTCCAGCATCTATCGCCTCTCACCCGAGGGCGCGCCGGAAGAGCTCTGGAATTCTCGTGACGACGTTGTCTACTCACTCGCGATCAATTCCGACGGGCGTCTTCTCGCCGGCACCGGTAACAGCGGCGCGCTTCTCGCCATCGACGGCCGAGGCGTTTTCGCTCAACTCGCCAAGGCCGGCTCTGCGCAGATTACCGGCATCGCCCGCAACTCCTCGGGCAAACTCTTCCTGTGCACCGCAAATCCCGGAAAGGTTTTTTCCGTCGGCCCCGAATATGAGTCTGAAGGCACCTACGAATCGCGCTCCTTCGACGCGCAGCTGTTCTCGCAGTGGGGACGCCTGGATTGGTGGAGTCCGCCGTCCGCGCTTTCCGACAAGGGCGCAGGGAAATCTTCCGCATCGTCCGGCCCACCGCGCCTGGAATTTTTTGTGCGCTCCGGCAACACCGAAGGTCCCGGCAAGGAATGGTCAAGCTGGTCCGGCCCGTACTCGAAGCCTGGCAGCAGCACCGAGTGCCCGCCCGCTCGTTTCGTGCAATGGAAGGCCGTGATTCACGACGGCCGGCCAGGCGACGGCATAGACTGGGTTACGCTCGCGTATCTTCCCCGCAACGTGGCGCCAGTCATCGACGCCATCGCCGTGCAGGACCCTGGCGTGCGCGCCCAAGCCAACATCATCATCCAGACCGGCCAGCAAGCCAGCGTCAATCTGCGCCAGCCGCAAACTTCCAACCCAACTGGCGTGGTCATCACGCAAAGCTCTTCTCCATTGCGATTCGAACAGCCGCCGCAAGGCTTCCAGCAAAAGGGTTTTCAATCCGTCTTGTGGGCCGCGCACGACGATAATGACGACGAGTTGCGGTTCGCCGTCTACTTCCGTGGCGAAAACGAAACCGAGTGGAAGCTTCTGAAGGACAGACTCGAGCAGAAATTTTATTCCTGGGATAGCACCGCCATGCCCGACGGCGCCTACTACCTCAAAATTGTGGTCACCGACGCCCCTTCGAATTCCCCCGCCCAAGCCCTCGCCGCCGAGCGCGAAAGCGAACGCTTCGTCGTCGACAACACTCCACCAGTGATCGAGGGATTGAAGGCCGCAGCAGGAAAGCTTCAGAGCAATATTCAATTCACTGCGCGCGACGCGACCAGCAGCATCGAGCGCGCCCAATGCAGCATCGATGGCGGCGACTGGATCATCGTAAGCCCAAAGGGCAGCATCAGCGACGGGCCGGAAGAACAATATGATTTTTCAGTGAGCGCGTTATCACCTGGCGAGCACACCGTCGCCGTGCGCGCCTACGACCGCTTCGAAAATGTCGGCAGCGCCAAAACCGCCGTCAGAATCCCTTGAGTTTTGGATTTAGACGTCCGGACTTCAGGCCTTCAGACTCTCGCCTTTCACGGCGTATGATACTTCTCAATCTCCGCGCCGAATCCGATCCGCCCATCCCCGTAGGGCTCATTCCGCACGTGCACCACTCGTGCCGAACAGTGCGTCTCCTGCGGGTTACTGCCGGTCACTTCTGCCGGCATGCGCAGCGTGCAATCGATCGGCATGCCCACCTGCAGCGGGGCCGACGATGCAAAGAAAAACCCGCCCCGCGAAATATTGATGACTTCCGTGAAGTGCTCGCTCTTGTCTGAGGCTAGATTGATTGCGCGAAAGCGCAGCGAAGTGCGCATGTTGTAGCGGGCGAGCTGGCGGCGTTCTGAACCCATAGCTTTCTTCTCCCTGCCAGGAGGAGCACCGTTTCCGCTGGTCCGAGAGAGTACTCATCAGCGTAACAGAGCTGCTCAGGCGGTCAAGTAACAAACCTTTATGAAACTCTCATATGAAACTCTCAGTACGGAAGTGTGGTACCACTCTCGCGCCTTCTCTTCCTCTTCGCAAGCCGCGGAGCTATGCAATAATGGGCCAGCCGTAGCGGGTCATCCACTTGAGCGCAATCACGCCCACCTCCGCCTACACGCGCCTTACCTGGCAAGCCATTCTCGACGCTCACGCCCGCATCGCTCCGCGTATCCACCGCACCCCGGTGCTCACTTCCGCGTCGCTTGATGCCGTCACGGGCGCGCGCTTCTTCTTTAAGTGCGAAAATCTGCAAAAGACCGGCTCCTTCAAGATTCGCGGCGCCAGCAACGCTATCCTGGCACTGACCGAGGAAGAAGCCGCAAAGGGCATCGTCACGCAGTCGAGCGGCAATCACGGTGCCGCGGTGGCCTGCGCTGCCGCTTGGCGCGGCGTTCCCGCTTTTGTCGTGATGCCCAAAAACGCCCCGCAGGTGAAGGTCCGCGCGATCGAAGCGTACGGCGGGAAAATCACGTTCTGTGAACCCAAGGTTTCCTCTCGCAACGAAATTTGCGCGCGAGTTCAATCGGAAACCGGCGCCGCGCTCATCCATCCGTTCGACAACGATCAAATCATCGCCGGGCAAGCCACCGCCGCCAAGGAATTGCTCGAAGAAATTCCCGACCTCGACGCCGTCTTCACCCCAGTTAGCGGAGGCGGGCTGCTAAGCGGAACTTGCTTGGGTGCTAAGGGCCTGCGTCCAGGTGTCCTCGTCTTTGGCTGCGAACCGGAACGCGCCGACGACGCTTATCGTTCGCTCAGCAGCGGCACGCTGCAATCGCTGGAGTCGAGCGACACCATCGCCGACGGCTTGCGCGCTTCGCTCGCCCCCAGAACCTTCGCCATCCTGCGCGACAATGTAGAGCGCATTCTCTTAGCCAGCGAAGACGAAATCATCGTCGCCATGCGCACCATCTGGGAGCGCATGAAAATCATCATCGAGCCGTCCTCAGCGGTAGCGATCGCGCCGCTGTTGAAACCGGGCGCCGTAGCAAGCCTGGCGCTGCCCGCCCGCGCCGACCACGCGCCGCCAAGACTAGGCGTAATCTTCTCCGGCGGCAACGTCGACCTCTCTTCGCTGCCGTTCTAGTTTGCGTGTTGAGGCCGGATCAATTCTTTAGAATGAATCAGACTCACCTCCGCTCGGCCCACGCCAGACCATCGGGTCCCTTGCCTGTCGCGATGTACCCATCGATTTCCAGTCTCTTCAAGTCCACGACTGCCACTTTGTCCTTGCCGCTGACCGCGACGTAAGCGCGTGAGCCGTCGGGCACGATGAGGATGCCTGCGGAGCCGCCACCGAAATCGAAGCTCCTGACCCCCTGATGGGTGACGGCATCCAGAATCACTAGATTTGCGCCAGATGAGCCCGAGGGCCCGCCCGAGACTAGCACGCGCTTTCCATCCGGGGTGAACTTCAGACGATTGCCCCTTACCGGAATCGGGAAATTCTGCGTTGCTTTCTTGGTGGCAACGTCGATGATGGTAACCGTTCCCTCCTGAGCGTTCGCCGCCCAGATTTCCCTGCCGTCGGGTGAGAGGTCGAATCCTTCAGCGCCGCGACCCGCAGCGACGTTTGCTACTCGCCAAGTTTTCCTCGGGATACCACCCGGCGGACCCGACCCAGGGGGCGGACCGCCAGAAGGCGGCGGCGCACCCAAAGGAGGGCCGGGATTCGGCGCGGAGACTTGTTCGATGATGCTGATAGTTCCGGAGCTGACGTTGGAAGTGAAAACGCGATCAAGCGCCGCCGACACGACAACCATGTGTGTTCTGTCCTGCCCTGTGCCTATCAGCCAATCGATCGTTTGCGTAGCAGGGTCGTAACGGCCAGCAACCTTATTCGTTTCCGCCGTGAAATATAGCTTGCCGCCAGCGAACACCAATCCATGCGGGGAATGCAGTGCTCCGAGATCAATGGGCGGCAAAGCCTTTTGAGCGGTCAGATCGACTACCGAGATGGTGTGGAGAGCGCTGTCCGAACCGCCGTAATTGGAGATGTACGCAAATTTGCCGTCCGGCGAGGATTCCACCTCATGGGGATCCGGTCCCGCAGGCACGCGGCCCACGATCTTAAGGGACGCAGGGTCGACAATCGCCAGCTCATTGTCGTCTTTCTCAAGAATGAGCAAAGCCGGCGATGGCGTCTGCGCATCGACGCAGCTCGTTGCCACGAAGAACGCTGGGAGGAAAAGGCTGAGCTTTCCCAGGCCCAAAATCAAAAGAGACCTTGATCCTGTCATCGCAACTCCTATTTTGGCGGCTCGGGTTTGGCGAGCTCTTGCTGGATTCGGGGAGGCAGTGATTTGATCCGCTTGACGTAGGCAGCCACGGTCCAGAGTTTCTGGTCGGAATCCCATTTGCCGTTCGCGAACATGCCAGAGAGGCGGATGCCGTGCTTGGCGACCCAGAAAATTTGCGCTTCCGTGTAGGTCGTGCCAACCAAGGGAAGCTGGGGAATTGGTGGATACAAACTATCGCCGGTTTGATCTGCCTTGCCGGCCGCACCGTGGCAGCCGGCGCACTCGTCCGAATATATCTTCGCGCCGGCGATCAGATTTTCATCAGTCGGAGGAACGGGATTGGGAAGCTCCGGCGCACGGCGGCGCACGGAAGCGTGTGCCGAGGAAAACATCAACGCCTTTTCCCAATTTGAAGGAGGAAGATCACCGCGAACCTCTGCAAAACCAAGCCTAAGATACGCAAAACCACCAAGGATGAGGACAAGCAGGGTGAAAAGGACGCCGCTGAGAAAATTTCTCACTATTTCTCCTTGAGCTTGAGTTTGCCCGCGGCCTTGTTCTCCTCCAGGAAAGCGCGTAGTTGCGTACTGGCGTCCAGCAGCCGGGTCCACTGCTCGTAATAAAGCGTCACTGGGAACCGCCCAAGACCGTAGACGCTAACGCCCCCCTTTTCGCCGACCCGGAAGTCGAGCTGACCGGTGCGGCGGCTGCCTCCCTGCTTTTCCAGCTCCGCAAGACGGGCTTTCAACTCTTCATAAGACGGCTCAGCCATGGAACCTCCTCAGATACAAATGCGGGGCGATTATACCGAAGCGTGGCGGCACAAGGATGCGGAAATGTAGATTGACGGAATGTGCGCGTTCGGACGGTTCGAGCTCGTTCTCTTAAACTTGCACGAAAGCAAGGGAAACCCGTGCCGCCAGAGGCGGCAGGAACGACGCAATGTAATGTCCTGCGGCTACCGAGTCTAACTCCGCGCCGGGGCGACCGTCGCAGGCTGTTGCAGGCGGAACTCCAGCAGCGTTTCGCTCGGCACTTTCACCTGTTGGCCGCGGGTGAGCACCTGCACAGCTCCTCCGGCTCCGGCGCCTACGCCTGCGCCAATCGCCGCGCCCTTACCACCTCCGGCGATTGCCCCGATGATCGCTCCTATGGCTGCGCCGCCGCCGACTTTCTCGGCGGTGTTCTTGCCGCGCCCTTTGCCCTGCAGCGTGTAGTCGCTGCTCACCACAGGATAGTCACGACCATCGATCACCATGCGGGTCAGCTCGAGTTGCAGCTCGGAACTGCCGGCGATGTGACCCGCTTCTTTTGCTTCGGCCAGACGCCCGTAGACGTCCGTGCCCTTGCGAGCCACTAAGGCGCCGTTCACTGTCAAATCAGTTTCCAGGCTGGCGTGGAAGATGTCCCCTACGTGGTTTTTCGAGGAGTCAACGCCATCAATCATGCGCACCAAGATGCTTTGGCCCGCGGGAATTGTGACGGTGCCACCCGCAGCGACGGGCTGCGCTTGAGCAACCGGCGCGGGAGCAGGGGCCGGAGTATACGCCGGGGCTGCAGCGGCACTGCCGCCACCGTGCGTGAACGTCAATGCCACGACGTCGTTGACGCTAAATGTTTGCACACTGCCATCTACTTCAAAACGCAGCACCGCTTGCGTGCCTCCAAGGTAGCGGCCTTGCAGAACGCGACCGTCCTTCAATTCCAACGTGTCGGCCAGTGCGGCGCCGACGAACAGTAAACCCAGGCCAGCCGTTGCAACAAAACGTACGAAACGCTTCATTGTGATTCCCCTCTCGACATAATGCGCGAGTGATCCGCAAAACTTTCCCGCCTGATCATCGAAATCCCCCGATCAGAGGATCGCGCCCCTCGCGGTAGTCATTCTAGTGCTTTTGATGTCGCAATTGGCAAAGAAGGATGCATTTATTGGGTCGATTGGTATATCCGGCGGGTTATGTCGGCCACAAGCGCCGCGCTGTCTTTGGACTCCGCCAAGCCGCGTACCAGAATCACCAGGACGAATGCGCGGGGCGCATAGACAATCGCCGCGTCGTGATGAATCCTCGTGAGCTCTCCGGTCTTGTGGGCCACGCGTGTACCAGAAGGCAGCCCGGCGGGAATGGCCTCGTTGAATTTTTGACGCGACAGGATCTCCACCATTTGTCGCGAAGAATCCTTATCGACCGCCTGGCCTTTGGCGATGGCCTCCAGAAGGACCAGCAAGCCGCGCGCGGTGGTCGTATTGTTCATCCCCTTCTCATAGGCTTTGTTGTCTTCCACCCCGCGCAGCACGTTCATGCCGTCGGCGTGGAGCGCGTGTACCGTGGCGCGAATACTGTCCACGCCGAGCTTCTCCACAAGGAGGTTGGTGGCGAGATTGCTGCTGACGGTAATCATCAGCTCGCATAACTGGTTCAGCGTGCGGGTCTGCCCCATCGCTTTGTACAGGTCAGTTTCGGAATCGTCGGCGGGATCCAGCGTGTAGATCGAGCCGTCGACCAAACTGTGAAACTCATTCTTGACGACCAGCGGCTCGTCGAGCTTTAGCTTACCCTCGCGCACCTGATGAAACAGTTCGACCATCACCGGAATCTTCATGGTGCTCGCGGCGTGAAAAGCGTCATCCACGCGTGAGAACCATTCGGTCTTGCCGTCGAGCGTGCGAAATGCTACCCCAACGTCCGCTCCGCTCTTTTGAATTAGCGTCTGAATGTACTGAATTGCAATCGACAAGTTTGTATCCTGGGCGGCGATGAAAACTGGAGAAATTAACAAGGAAAGAAATACAAGCAGCTGAGGTCGATGGCTCATGGGCCGGAGTTTGCAAAAATTCGGACAACAAAGCAACTCACAAAAAAAACAGAGCCCAGACGCGAGCCTGGGCCCTGCAACCCTAGTTGGTCGGACAATTCGCCGCACTGTGCTTTGCCGCGCGGCGTGTCAGAGTCGGCGGCGTGCCTCGTCCGCCTCCTCCGCCAAGCGGAACAGCACCTTCACGATTCCCGAGTTCTTGTTCGTGGCGGAGTCAATGAACAGGCCGTCATCGACAAAGCTCTGAACTGCGCCTATCGCACCGCCGGCTGGTTCCCCGGTCGGACGAATGATCGAAACGGGACCAAGCTCCTGGCGCAGCAGGAAAGTAGGCTCCGGCATGATGAGGTTGGTCTGAAACAGGTCGGCAACTTCTGAACCACTGGCGCCATTGTTCGGATCGATCCCGCTGTTCAGGTTCGGGAAAGTTAGATCGCCGTCGGTAATGTTGGTCGCGTTGCCGGCTTTATCTTGCCAGGTCTGGAAGTGCATGATTTCGGAGCCGCCGATACTCAGTAGCACGCGCAAGACTTCCAGATTGGTCACCTTCTGCGCCAGCGTCGGGTACAAACTGCTGCCGCCTTGCTCGACAAACGCAAAGTGGAATCCGGCGGTGTTGGCGATGGCCTGCAGGTGATTGGAGATGTTGCCCATACTGTCGAGCACTAGGTCGTCGTCGCTCACCGGGATGGCGGGATGTTGCCCTTTCGCCAAATCAGGCACGGCGTTTTCGAAAGTTCCACCCAAATCGGGATTCTGCGTGGCGCTGCGATAACGCGTCCACCAGCTGGTATCGACGGTCAGTTGCTTCAAGTTGGTCAGGCGGCCGTGTTGCGGTACTCCCGTAACGCGGCTGGGAGGCAGAATTGCAAATTGACTGAGGTCGGCCGTTTTGGCGCCCTTCGACTGCAGATAGTTATTCAAGAACGCGTGATGGCTGATCTCGTCGTCGGTGTTGTCGGCGATGTACTGCGGCATGTCGCCGTCGAGCTGCAGAAGTCCGGTGATATAGGCGGGAGCGAGCCCGGTGACAATCTTCTTGCCGTTTTGCACCAGATCGATGGGGGACAACCCTTGGTTCGTGGCCCCGCCAAGTTCCGCATACTGAATCCACAGATCGGCTTCGACCTGCTCCAGCGCGCTCAGGAACGTCAAAATGGCGATGTCGCCCTTGGTGATCGGGGCACGATCATCGACATCGGCAAACGCAGCCGAACCGGAGACCAGTCCCACTCCCGCGGTCATCGCGCCTGCTGCGACCATGCCATTCTTCAAAAACGACCGCCGATTGTTGCGGCCGTTGAATACAGTTCGGTCTTTCTTCATCTCTTTCTCCCTTTCAAGATTCGCATCGAGTGTTGCAAACGGCGTTCGCACACGCGTACACCGGCCGGAAAACCGCCAACGCCCAGCAAATTGTGGCCGATAGTTAAAGTGTCAGGATCACAGCTCGCCGTGCTCCTACTGTGGTTGCCTCGATCGCTGCAACTCCGCCGGGTGCGGAATTGCGGCTGGTGTTACGTCGATGAGGTGGAGCGCTCCACGGCGAACTTCACTGTGAAGAGCGACGCTGACTTATGCAATCAACCCGCCGCCAGCGTTCACTGTAGGGTTCTGCGGAATGCGTGATGTCACAGCGAAGTCAAGCTGCTGTCAGGCGAGCGCACTATTTGTGTCCGTGGAAAATGGCAGGTTCATCGCACACTAGCGCTTTGCGCCGCAATATTATATCCGCCCACTTCAAGGACCGCGTCCTTGCCGCTCAGATCCGAAAGGTCATAGCTGGCGGTGACTTCGCGCTCTTCTCCGGGCAGAAGGGAAAAATAATTATCCGACCAGAAAATGGGCGTCAGATCCTCTCCGCCTTTTCCTTTGGTAACGCGCAGATGCACCATGAACGCGATGCTGCCGCTCGGATTGCGCACGGACACGCGGACACCTGCCTTGCTGCCCTGCTCTTCCCTCGAGGACCTAACCTCCAGCTTCACTTCCGGCAGCGTGCTCAGCCCGCTCAGATCGCCGAATTCCGCTTGCGGCGTGTAGACGGTGTCCTTCTTGTGCTTCCAGTCCAAAACATCCGCCTTCGTCGATAACCAATAAAAATTGTCGCTGAGCTGCTTCCCCGCGGCGTCGTGCAATTGCAATCGCAAGAAGTAGGTCGTGGTCAGACCCTCGACTCTCGGCAAATCGAATGCCTTGGTGCTGCTGTCTGGCGCAATATCCATCGTCCCTTCACGGGAACCTTTTTCCGTGGCGTCAAGGTTGTAGAGCTTGGCGCTCACCTTCACGCCTTTAACGCCTTCGTACGTACTGTTCACCACTGCGACGGAATTGTCGTCGTACGAATACTGGACGTGAATCGGCTCCATCCCTTTCTTGGTGCCGAAGTAGCCGCCCGCGGGAACCAGATAGTAGTCATACAAATGCCAGATCAACGACGGCCAGGAATTGTTCAGCATCCACTGAATCACTCCCGTCGCCGTATATTTATTGCGGCCGTAAGCCTCGAACATCGCGCGCTGGCCGTCGTACGTCACCGCTTGCGCCTTCCGAAGGTAATCGTCCAGCGAAGTCGCCGTACCATAGCGCCGGTTCAACCCATCGGTGAACACATTGACTGTCGTGAACCGTTCACCGCCCGAGTGGAAATTCCAGACATCATCAATCGGCCAGAGATGTTCTTTGGGTATGAAGCGCTCGAGCGATTCGCGCGGCGGAATCGCCGGCCCAGGGCTGGTCTCCGTGTTGTATCCGTACGCTCCGCCAGCCTTAGTGTCCGTAAGCCAATAAACCGGTGGCACGTATTCGTAGGGACCGGTCATTTTTACTCCGGAGTCGCCCGTTACTGTGGTCGCCGTTGCGCTGGCCGACGAAATGGAGGGATTCGGCCACTGCAGCTCCTTCAGGATGGCGAGATACATTTTCTCCACGTTCGCCGGCGGTGGCCCGTCGCTTCCATACAGCCACACAAACACGCTGGGATGATTGCGTAGAATGCGGATCTGGCTGCGCAGCGATTCCGCGGCGATTTTGTGCTGCTCTTCCTTCCAGTTGCTCCATTTCTCCCAGGCGTCGCAGCAAGTCCATCCCGGCATCACCAAAATTCCGAGGCGATCGGCCTTCTCGTATAACTCCTCGCGGTCAATGCGGCCTTCCAATCGAATGGTGTTCAAGCCCATGTCGCGAACGTAATTCAAATCGGCGTCAAGTCGCTTGGACGACCAGCGCAACAGCAGGTCCGGCGCCCACGCTGCGCCGCGAATCAGAACTTTGCGCCCGTTGACCTTGAACAGGCGGTAGCCCTTGTCGGTCAGTTCGGAGGTGACTTCGCGCACTCCGAAAGTGACCGTAGTGGCGTCCGAAGTCTCGTTGGAAATATCGAACGAAAGTTTCGCGGCATAGAGATTCTGCTCGCCCATCGTGTAAGGCCACCAAAGCTTGACATTTTCCAGCCTGAGCTGCGCGTATTGTTCCGGCACGAAACTCACCGTCTTCGTTTCTCCGGCGCTCAGCGAAACCTGCTGGTTCACTTGCTTTCCGTCCACCTCCGCGCGAAGCACGCCGCTGACGGCATGATTCGACACGTTGCGCAGGTCCGCGCTGACGGTCAGCGCAGCATTTTTATAGTCGGCGTCTAGCTTCGAGGACACGAACGGATTGCGCAGCGAGACGTCGCTACTGGACCTAAGAAACACCTCTTTCCAGATGCCCATGTCCTTGTCCGGTGGCGTCGGGTTCCAATCGACCCACGTAATTCCCAGATCGTTTTTCCCGGGCGCGAATATTTCCACGGCCAAAGCGTTGGTCTTGCCGGGATGAAGGGCCTTGCTCACATTGAATTCAAACGTCGCAAAGGTGCCGGCCACATCATTGGCGTCGGCGATTTTCTGGCCATTGAGCCAGATGTTGGCGCGATAGTTGATGCCCAGGAAATTGAGCCAATTCATCTTGTGCTCCGCT
>WNFB01003937.1_pt1 | contig 13362 bp, 11 predicted proteins | sample 5400501 | NCBI WGS metagenome assembly WNFB01 (sample SAMN13153341, study PRJNA577476) | soil metagenome | isolation source: 200 cm saprolite under Douglas fir tree site 2 hole 1 | place: USA:California | collected 2015-04-18
CGCCGAGCATTTTCTCCAGCAAGAGCGCGCCGCGCTCGAACGAACCGACCGTCTGGTCTGGCATTTCTCTTCCCTTTTTCGCTGATTGCGGACCCGATTGCAATTGCCCGGACGGACAGAGAGTTACCTGTACACACGTCTAGCCGGGGAGACTGGCCACGCCACCGCTCACCTCCAGCGCCTCCCCGGTAATGCTCGCCGCTGCATCCGAAGCCAGAAACAGCGCCGCAGCAGCCACGTCTTCGGCGCCCACCATGCGTTTCAGCATCGTGAGGGCCACGAATTTCTGGCGCACCGCCTCCAACGGCAGGCCCGTGGCCTTCGCGCGGGCGGCCATCACCTCCTCGATCAGCTCGCCCTCGACCGGGCCCGGGCAGATGCAGTTCACGCGAATGCCCTGGCGGCCGACTTCTTCGGCGAGCGTCAGGGTCAGGCCGATGAGCGCCCACTTCGCGCTGGCATACGGGGTGCGCTGCGGGTAGCTGATTTTCCCGGCGATCGAGCCGATGTTGACGATGGCGCCCGCGGCGCGCCGCGCCAGCATGCCCTTCAGTACTTCCCTCGCGCACAGGAACACGCCCGTGAGATTTACGGCGAGCACACGTTGCCAGTCGGCGAGAGCGATTTCCGCCAGCGGAGCCGTCGGCCCGGCGATGCCTGCGTTATTGACCAGCACGTCGATGGGCCCCAGCGTACGCTCGGCTTGCGACACAAACCGCCGCACGTCCTCTTCGCGCGACACATCTCCCGCCAGCGGCAACGCCCGGCCGCCTGCGGCGGCGATTTCGTCCGCGACCCGCTGGACCCGGTCAGCGCTGGTGCTTACTAGGGCTACGGCAGCGCCTTCGCGCGCAAACGCTTGCGCTGTGACGCGGCCGATCCCACGGCTCGCGCCGGTCACCAGCACGATTTTTTCGCGAAACCGCGCGCCTTCTGTAGTGGAAGTCATGGGAGGTGAGACTCTATTACATCGGATTCCGGCTGTAAATTGACCTGCGGCTTGCGGCATGGCCAGGCAGCCGAACTGCGCTATAATGCGGCCCCAGGATGTTGCCTTCCCGCCTCAAGTCCGAAGTCTGGAGGTGCCTATGCCAGGATCAAAATGCATGATTCTTGCGGCGTTTGTGCTTGCCGCCGTCGTCGCGCCGGGTCTGTGGGCGCAGCCTGAACCGCACCAGCACGACCACGGCGGGCCCGCTGAAGAGCTTGGCTCGGTGCATTTCCTCGTTTCGTGCAGCCCGGCGGCGCAGAAGGAACTCGACCGCGCCGTGGCCATGCTGCATTCGTTCTGGTATGAGAACGCCGAGGCCAGCTTTACGAAGGTGACCCAGATCGATTCGGGCTGCGCGATGGGCTACTGGGGAATCGCCATGAGCATCTTCCATGTGCTCTGGGATGCTCCGACTGCAGCAGGGATGGAGAAGGGCCACGCCGCAGTGGAAAAAGCGAAGGCCATCGGCGCGAAAACCGACCGCGAGCGTGATTACATTGCTGCCATCGAGACGTACTACAAGGATGCCAACAAAGTGCCCCATCTGGCCCGGAGGGTGGCCTACGAAAAAGCCATGGAGCAGGTCTACCTCCGCTATCCGACCGATCTGGAAGCGGCCGCGTTTTACGCCATCGCCCTGGTGGCCACTGCGCCTCCGACCGACAAGACCTATGCGAACCAGAAAAAGGCGGCCGCCATCCTGGACCAGGTGTTCGCCGCCGAGCCCTACCACCCGGGCGTAACGCACTACTTCATCCACGCCTACGACTCGCCGGCGCTGGCCTCTCTGGCGCTGCCGGCAGCGCGCAACTACGCCAAGATCGCGCCCTCGGTGCCGCACGCCCTGCATATGCCTTCGCACATTTTCACGCGTCTGGGACTCTGGCAGGATTCCATCCAGTCCAACCTCGCCTCCCAGGCAGCCGCCAAGGATTTTGCCGCCAGAACGCATATGGGCGGCGCCTGGGACCAGCAGCTTCATGCCATGGACTACCTGACCTATGCCTACCTGCAAGGGAGCCAGGACCGCGAGGCCAATGCCGTGCTGACCGAGCTCCGCGCCGTCCGCAGCGTCCAGGCGCCCAATTTCGCCGCGGCCTATGCCCTCGCGGCCATCCCGGCCCGCTACGCGCTCGAACGGCGCCAGTGGGGGGAAGCCGCGGCGCTCGAGCCCCCGCCGTCGTGGTTTCCGTGGAGCCAATACGCTTGGGGCGCGGCCATCACGGAGTTTGCCCGGGCGCTGGGCGCCGCGCGGAGCGGCCACCCCGACGCCTCGCGCAAGGACCTGGCAAGACTCGAAGGGCTGCACCAGGCGCTGGTCAACGCCAAGGACCTGTTCTGGGCCCATGCGGTGGAGGTGCAGAGGCGAGCCGCGGCCTCGTGGATCGCGCACGCAGAAGGCCAGGACGAAGAAGCCCTGAACCTGATGCGCTCCGCGGCGGATCTCGAGGACACCAGCGAGAAAAGCCCGGTGACGCCCGGAGCGGTGCTCCCGGCGCGCGAGTTGCTGGGCGACCTTCTGGTCGAGCTGCGCCGGCCGGGCGAGGCGCTGCACCAGTACGAAGTTTCGCTCCAGGCGGCGCCCAACCGCTTCAATGGCCTCTACGGCGCCGCACGAGCTGCACGTCTTTCCGGTGACCGCGAAAAGGCGAAGATGTATGTCGGCAAGCTCGTGGAACTCGCCCGCCAGGCCGATGGTGACCGGCCGGAGCTGAAAGAGGCTAAGACGCTTCTGGCGAAGAACTGAAGCCGCGAGCGGAAACGCAGGCGGCGGGCATCGCGCTCAGCGCGCGTGGATCCAGCGCGCCAGACGATCTACCCAGATGTCGTTTTCCCGAACGTAGGCCGCCACAAAAAGCAAGAAATACACCAGCGCCAGCACGCTGACGAAACCCAGTCCGAAGCGGAAGCCGCGCTCCACATCCGCCCAGAACCGCGGCGGCGTTGGCGGCTTCGCGGCGGCGCGCGCTTCCGGATTGCCGCAGAACGGGCACACCTTCAGCGACGGGTCCACGGCGCGGTCACAGCTCGGGCATACCCACTCCAGCATGGCAGCTATGTATCACAGAATTACGCGGGGCGCTCGCGCGGCCGCGCTAGGGCGACGCCACCATGAGCTTGCGTAGCTCCGGCAGCGGGATGGGACCGACATCGAGCGCGCGATCATGGAATTCCCTGCGGTTGAATCCGGGGCCCTGCTTGCCTTCCGCTGCCTGGCGAATCTCCTGCCAGCCGACCAGGCCCACGAAATACGTGGGCAGCTGTGCGGAGGACAATTTCGCGCGGACGAGTTTGGCTTCCGCCTCGGGCTTTTCCTGAAAGGTGTCGCGCATCATGAAATCAAGCGCTTCCTGGTCGGTCATGTTCCGGGCGTGCAGGCGAACGTCCAGGACGGCGTTGCCCACCGAGCGCAGCTCCCACTTCTGGTGCATCAGCTCCATGCGCGGGTCGTGGTCGAGATAGCCGCTGGCCAGCATCTGCGTTTCGGCGTACATGGCCCAGCCTTCAACGTAAGGTCCATTGGCGAAGACGGCGCGCAGCACGCGCCGGGATTCGGGCTTCAGCTGGTTGGCGTGCTCGAATTGTACGTAATGCCCGGGCAGGGCTTCGTGGATGGTCAGGATCTGCAGCGTGTAGCGGTTGTACTCGCGCAGCTTCTGCTCTGCCCGCTCCTCGGACCATTCCGGCGGGATCGGCGTAACCCAGTAAAACGCGCCGAGCTCCGGCTCGAGCGGCGGCGCCGAGAAAAATCCGCCCACGCCGTACGAGCTGCGGATGAACACCGGCGTTTCGATCACTTCGAGGTTGTCGTGGTCGGGAAGCGAAACAATCTGCTTTTCGCGGATAAAGCGCCGGATGGAGTCCAGGTCACTCCGCGCGTTCTCGAGCAGCGCATCGCGGCGGGAATGCTCTTCGGCGATTCTGTCGAGGACCTCGCGAATGATCTGGTTCTGTCGCGCCTGCGCGGCGAGTTCGCTGTGCTCGCCGTGCCCAGGAAACCATTGCGCGTGCAACGGAGCCGCCGCCGCAAGCATAGCTCTGCGGAGTTCGGCGACGCGGCGCTCGGCGCGAGCCAGAAGCTCCTCCGGGGTCATGTCCGTCCCCAGCGCCGAACGCAGCTTCTGGCCGTACAGCGCCGGGCCGAGTCGCCAGGTACCCGTCGAGCGCCGCGCGAGCTCTTCGGTCAAAAAGCGCTTGAACTCGCGCAACTCGCCAATCGTCGCCGCCACGATCCGGTCGTAGCGGGCGCGCAAGTCCGCCGAGCCGGATTGCTGGACGAGCTGTTGGAGCTGGTGTTCGACCACGCTGACATTCCCATCCGTGCCTTGGACCGCGGCAAGTGTATAGACCGGGTCGGTATCGGCCAGGTTGGCGCGCGCCTGAGCCAAAAACTCCGGGATCTTCTCGAGGCGGGCGAACAGATGCTGCAGGCGCACGGCAAGCGGCGCATATTGCTGCACCATGGGAACAAAAATAGCGAAGCCGAGCGTGTTGGAATAGACCGTCGGATTGTGCCGGTATTCCTGAATCCGATCCAGCTCCAGCGCGAAGCCATCCAGCGCGTCCCGCATCATGCGGAAATCGATGCGCTCCTGCGCGTCAAGTTTGGCCCCGCGAAAGGGATTCAATTGCCGGCGAAGATCGGCCAGCCTGGCGCGCCGACGCCGCAGGCCCGCCGCGCTGTAGTCATCCAGCAGATCGTCGAGCACCAGCGTCTGGCCCGTGCGCGCGTCGGTGTGGCGATGATAGCCTGCACCGGTGGCCGACACCGGCCGGAGCGCCAGCACCTCGCGGGTGAAGTAAGCGGTAAAGTCGGCGAAGCGCCTCGGTTCGGAGGGCGAGCTTCTCGTTGCGGCATTCATGGGCGCCGCCAGAGCAAGAGCGGCAAGGCAGGCCGCCCGGCAGGCTTTGTACATCTCCAACCTCCAGCGCCGCGGGCGCTGTTCCGAATGTGTAACAAAAAGGTAAATCTGCTATACTTCGCCGGTCTATCCAACTCCGAAATTCCTGAGGGCCACGCATGTCACCCGGCTCGCGTCTCAGACAAGCGCGAGAGCGCTTGGGTCTGACGTATCGCGACATCGAACGCGTCAGCTACGATCTCGCCAGCCAGCGCGGGCACTCCGAGTTTATCATCCACATCAGCCGCCTGGCCGACATTGAAAACCGCGGCGTCGTCCCTAGTCTTTACAAGCTGTACTCGCTCGCGGTGATCTATCACCTCGATCCGCTCGAGGTTTGCCACTGGTACGACGTTCCCCTGACCAACCATTTCGGCGACGGCGGCCATGTGGCCGCGCCGAAGACGCACCTGGCGGCGCCGCCCCGTTCGCTGCGCCTGCCCCTGCGTTTCGATCCCGGCTTTGACCCGCAGCGAACCGAGTACCTTTCGCGCATGGTGCAAAGTTGGACGCAATTCGAAGCCGCCGCATTCAACGAGAATCCCCGCTACCGCTACGGGTATATCGGCCTGAATGACCACATGATGGAGCCGCTGCTGCGTCCGGGCAGTTTGGTTTTGCTGGACCCGTTATTACAGCAAGTGCGCAACTCGGGTTGGAGAAACGAGTACGAGCGCCCCATTTATTTCATTGATGTGCGCGAAACGTATCGCTGTGCCTGGTGTCTTCGAGAAGGCCCCCGACTCATTCTGCAGCCGCACCCGCTTTCGCCATGCGCTCCCGAAGTCCGGCGCTGCCCGGACGAAGCCGAGGTCGTAGGTCAGGTTGTGGGCGTGACTATGCGGCTGGCTGCCAGGTAGCGTGTTCTTCGGCCAAAACGCCAAGCAGGGCGCGCAGATTCGAGCAGAACAGATCTTGCAGGTAAGGCGGAATGCCTACGGGTAACAGCACGCGGTAGAACTCCACCTCCCGCCAGCGGTTCACAATTCCCCAGAAATCCGCTTCGAAGGCACCCAGGCAGACTCGCAGGTCCCATTCCTGCTGTTCCAGCGGCGCCTCCAGAATCCTCACGAAAATCTCTTCGTGACACTGCTCGAGCGCCTGCTGCACCGCATCCGGCGGATAAATGGCCGTAAGCCCTTCGTGTAAGTAGCGGCCGCTGGCCAGATCCCGCAGCGCAGCTAAGTAAACCAGCCGCCCGAAATCGCTGGCGATCGCCGCCAGCGTGTGCACGGTGAAGTCTTCGATGATCCGACGGTTCTGTTGGAATCGCTCCAGAGTTTCCATCCAGTCCTCTGTTCCGTTTTCTGAACGTCTTCCCGCCCGGCGAATGCCCTCTCGGTCGCAAGAGCACATTGCCGCGACCGAGGAGGTGTTCCCTTATGAAACACCTGCGAGCTGTGCTGTTCGTCGCTGCTTTTGCGGCGCTGATAGTACAATTTGTTGCTCCCGCAGTCAACGCTATTTCCAGTAACTCCAGGCTGTGGGCCGACGGTGGGCCTGCACCGCCATGGCCGCCACCGCCAAGCAATCTCTGGGCCGACGGTGGACCTGCACCGCCGTGGCCCCCGCCGCCAGGCAATCTCTGGGCTGACGGCGGCCCTGCACCGCCATGGCCCCCGCCGCCACAAGGAAAGGCACCGCTGTTTGCCTGAAATCGATCGCGCCGGGGCGCGTCGTCGCGGGGAGTTAGGGGGAGGGTTTACCCTGCCGCCAATATGCGCTATGATGGGCTCCGGCGCGCATGCAACTCAGCCTGACGGATAACGTCCTCTGGGGCGTGACAGCACTGCTGGAACTGCTGGTGTGTGCCTACGCCCTGCGCCGGCGATTGTATCGCCGGCTGCCGCTTTTCACGTCCTACACCATCCTGCTGTTCGTGCGCGAGATATCTCTCTGGCTCACTTACCGGTACGCGGGTTACACTTCGCAGGTAGCCTTTTACTATTACTGGGGCACGCAGGGCATGTTGGTCGCGGCGCGCGGGCTGGTCATCGTAGAGCTGAGCTGGCGCGTGCTGCGGGAATACCGTGGGATCTGGGCGCTGAGCTGGAGGCTCCTGCTGAGTATTTTCACGTTGCTGCTGCTCATCGCTGCGTGGGACGCCTACGGAAACACTTACTGGATTGCGCCCTTTATTCTGACCGCCGAACGAGGGCTGGAACTGGCCGGGCTGCTGATCCTGCTTACCCTTCTGCTGCTCGGCACTTACTACGGCGTCCGCTTGGAGTCGGTCGAGCGCATGATCATTGGGGGGCTGACTTTCTATTCTGCGGTCCTGGTCGTGAACAATACGGTACACCGCGCCTGGCACACTGAGCACTTTGCTTTGTGGAATGGAATTCGCATGGTGTCATTCCACGTGGCGATGATCTTCTGGTGGCTGGCCCTGCGCAAGCCGCTGCCGGCTGCGGCGCCGACGCCGGCTCTGCTTCCCCGGCACGTCTATGACGAGATCTCGCCCCGCGTGAACGCCCGTCTGCGCGCGCTCAACCAGAGGCTCCTGGAGATGCTCAAGCCATGACCGGCATCGTCATCTTCGCCGTCATCGCGCTCGCGGCCGTACTGCTGCTGTTCTGGCTGGCGCGGGAACGTCGGCAGCCGCCCCGAACCGGGCAAGAGTCGAGCAGTCCGCCGATCGAAGAACTGTTTCCTCTGCACTGCAAATACTTGCCGCAAATCCGGCAGGCGCTTTCGGCGAGCGATCGGGATTACCTCAAGCAACGCGCTTCCTCCGTGATCCGGCGCAAGTCCTGGAGGGAAAGGCGCGCGGTGGCGCGGCAGTTTTTGGCCGGCTTGCGTGAGGATTTCCTGAAACTTGACCGCCTGGGTCGCACGATCGCGGCACTTTCTCCCGAAGTCAGCCGGAGACTCGAAGCCGAGCGTGTCTGGCTGGCGGTGCGGTTTCATGCTCTGTACGGCATTGTCTGGTTGCGGTTGGGTCTGGGCGGGCTCGCTTTGCCGCAACTGGCGCACTTGGCCGACCTAGTCGGAGGATTGGCGGCACACCTCGAAGCCGCCATGACCGCGCTGGAAAGGAATGCGGCGCAGCGAGTGTCGTCGAGCCTCAGCGCTTGATCGTAGTGTCAATCTGGCCCAGGGCCCGGCCCACCACGCCCAGGAATTTCTGCACTTCGAACGGCTTCTGTACGTACGGGCAGCCGCTTTCCTCGATGATGGAGTTGATTTCTTCCGTGCTGCTGTCGGACATGGTGAAGACGACGCGGCCCACAAGCTCTGGGTGCCTATGGCAGATCCACTCGTAAAGGCCCCGGCCGGTCACTTCCCCGGGCATCTTCACGTCGGTCACCACCAGGTCCACCGCTTCGCGTTCCAGGACTTGTTGCGCCTCGCGGCCGCTGCGCACCGCTTTGACGGAATGGCACCGCCCGGCCAGGATCTCCTGCTCGAGCTCGAGCACCGCTTCTTCGTCATCCACGAGCAAGATACGCCCGCCTGAAGGCGAGGAGTCCTGGCCGTTCTGGCCCGCATCCCGCGGCTGAGGAACCGGCATCACCGGCAGACGGATCGAGAACATTGCGCCATTTGGGGGCGAATTGCGCACGGAAATATCGCCGTTGTGCTCGGAGATGATTCCGTAGCAGATACTGAGCCCCAGGCCGGTGCCCTTGCCCACCGGCTTCGTCGTATAAAACGGGTCGAAAACGCGCAGCGGGTCGTGCACGCCCGGGCCGCTATCGGTGAACTCCACCAGCAGCCGCCCGCCTTCCATGGCGCTTCGCACCCAGATCTCGCGGCGCTCCGGGCGCTCCAGGATGGCGTCCACGGCATTGTTGAGGATGTTCAGAAAGACCTGCTGGAGCTGGTGGGCATCCGCGGCGGTGAGCGGCAGCTCGGGGGCGAGGTCGCGGTGGACCTGGATGTTGTTCACCTTGAGGTCGTATTCCCGGAGCGCTAGCGTGTCTTCCAGCACCTGGTTCAGCCGCACGGGTAGCCGCTCGGGCTTCTGCTGCCGCGCGAAGCTTAACAGGTTGTGGACAATGCGATGCGTTCGCTGAGCCTGCTTGTAGAGCTTATCCACGTACTCGTTCCCGCGCGCGCTCATGTAATCGCCGGAGGAAAGTAGCTGGCTGTAGCCCAGAATAGCCGTGAGGGGATTGTTCAGTTCGTGCGCCACGCCGGAGATGAGCTGGCCCACGGCGGCCATCTTCTCGCTTTGCAGCAGTTGCTCCTGCGTGCGTCGCAGGTTCTCATAGGCCCGGCGGGTTTCCTCGTGCAGCAGCATCCTTTCGATGGTGCCCGCAATCTGGCTGCCCACGGAGGTCAGTAGGTTCAGCTCCGCGCCGGAGAACTCGCGGAGCACTCGGCTGCCCACTACGAGCCCGCCGATCATGCGGTTTTTGGACCACAGGATCACGACGTGAGAGCTCAACAGCGTCTCTTTTTCCTGCAGATCCCGGAATACCGCGGGCAGCGGAAGGCTCTGCCCGGATAGCACGGTGGCGCGGACGGCGCGGATATGCTCAATCAGCTCCGCGGGAAGAACGGTCGGCGGGAAATGCCGCGCGTATTCGGACCGGTAGCCGACCGCCGCCGCGCGCCGCAGCAGGCGCGATTCCTCTTCGAGCAGATAGATCGCGCCGAGATCCACTCCGAACAGCTCGACCACCTGCCGCAGGGCGCGCCCCAGCAGCTCGTACAGCTCAAGTGACTGGCTGAGGGTCTGTCCGATGGAGTTCAGGACCATCAGCTCGCGGTTGCGCTGGCGGATTTGCTGCTCTGCGCGCTTGCGCTCGGTGATATCCAGCAGGAACCCTTGGAACGCCATAATTCCGCCGGAGGTGTCGCGAGTCACAAAGCTCGACTCCAGCACCGTCAGCACCTCGCCGTCTTTCCGGCGCATCTGGAACTCGAAATCGTTCACCGCGCCGTGGTCGCGCAGCAGTTTCTTCAACCGCTCGCGGTCCGCCGGGTTCAGGTAAATCGTCGAGGCGATATCTACGTTCAGGAGGGCTTCGCGGCTTTCGTAGCCCAGCATGCGCATGAAGGCATCGTTGAAGTCCACAAACCGGCCTTCCGGCGTGGAGATGAACACGCCCTCCTGCAAGTTTTCGATCAGCGTGCGATACTTTTCCTCGGCGCGCTTGTGCTCGGTGAGATCTTTCAGCACGTGAACGGTGCCCAGCCGCCGGCCCGCGCCGTCGTGGAAGTCTGAGTTCGATACCAGGAAGTAGCCGCCCAGAGTCGGGTCGGCAGCTTCCCCACTTCCTGTGGCGCCTTCACAGTACGGGCAGCAGGACCATCGTTGGGAAGAGCCCTGTCGGAAAAGCTCGGCGACGCGCCGCCCGACGATGTCCTTCGTCTGCTTGCCCAGACGATCGCCCAGGCGTTCGTTGGCCCGCAGGATGCGGCATTCCGTATCGTGCACCAGGATGGGATCACTGATGGAATCAAATGTGTACGCCCAGTGGCGCTGGACCGTGGCCACTTGCTCGAACAACCGCACATTCTGAATCGTCAGACCGAGCAGGTTGGCCACGTTGACCAGAAAATCGATTTCATCGGCCTGGAATCTTCGCGACCTGCTCGAACCGATGGCCAGCACGCCCAGCGGTGCTTCCTTGCCGGGAATCCGGGCCAGGATCATCTCCGAAATGTTCTCAGCCTTCATGCGCCGCCGAACGCTCGGGTCAGTCTCCTGCTCGTGGGAAAGGAAGGGAGCATTCTGCTCGAGCACCTTGCGGACCCACGCCTCCCGGGCGGAAAACTGCGCGTATCTCTGCACGTAGGAGTCGCTGAACCCCACCGATGCCCGGAGCACCAGCTGCGCCTCGCCCTCACCCGCCAGCAGCCGGATCAAGCCATGACTTGCATTCAGGCTTTCCACCAGGTGGTCCAGCACCTCGCGCACCACCTGATCGACATCCAGCGTCTGCGTGCTGGCCGTGGTGATCAGCGTCAGCCGCCGCAGCTTGTCGTTCAAATCCTTCGTGCGGTTGCGCCCCGTTTCCAACACGAGCACGGCCATGGCAATCCCGAACGCCATCTCCAGGAAACCGTCGAAGGCGACGCGCAACAAGAAGGCCGGCTGAGAGGGCCAATCGTGCTGGTCGATCCCGTGCAGGCCCGCCAACCACAGCGCCGCTGCCAGCAACTGCGCGCCGTACCCGCTGCGTGATCGTGCATACCGCCACAGGAACCATCCGGCCGCCAGCAGGATCGCACTTTCCAGAATCGCGGTGGACCAGCGAACCTCACCGAAGCTCCCCGCAGGGTGAAATTCGCTGAGTGCGATCCACGCCGCGTTCAGCCCGGCCGCGAGCCACAGAAAATGCACCCAGCGCCCCCGCCCGGTGTATTCCAGAACCGCAGCCAGGAAAAGGATAATGGCTGCGCCGTAGCATTCCAGCAGCAGCACGCGCTCAATCGGGTCGCCGCGGAGGATATAGACGATTTGCGCCGTGCCGTAACCCGTAGTGAAGATCGTCCAGCCGATCAGCCAGAGGCGGAAAAAGCGCGCGGGAAGGTCACGATACAGCAGAAAATAAAGGACTAAAAGGATCAGCAGGGCTGAAGCTTCGAAGAAGGCAATCGCCAGCAGGCCCGGAGTTGGCATCGACGACACAAACCTCCCCGCGCAGGGCCGCTGCTCTTCTGGCGCTGCACAGACCGAGGGAAGCAAAGGTCCGCAGAAAACTGTTGCCGAAACTAGCACGCGGTTTTGAAATTGGGCAACTGGGCCTTCGTACCGGTGTGTCCTGCCGTATAATAGCTTTTCCTGGGAGCCACGCTTGGCCGGCGAGAGAATCCTCATCGTCGACGATGAGGAAGCAATTCGAGAAGTCGTCACCACATTGCTGGAAACGCAGGACTACCTGTGCGCCGCGGCGGGCAACGGCCGGCTGGCGCTCGAGCATCTGCAGAAAAACTCGCTCGACCTGGTCCTGAGCGACATGCTCATGCCCGAGATGGACGGGCTGAAGCTGCTGGAATGGCTGCGGGCGCATGACCAGGACATCCCCATCATCATGGTCACGGCGCAGCATGACGTCTCGACCGCGCTCGACGCCATTCGCCGCGGCGCCTACGACTACATCCTCAAGCCATTCGAGAAAGATCAGCTCTTCCTCAGCGTGCGACGTGCGCTCGAGCACCGCCGCCTCCTGCTCGAAAACCGCAACTACCAGCGCAACCTGGAAGACCTGGTCCATCAGCGTACCGCGCAGCTCAGCAGCACGCTCGACCAGCTCGAGCGCTCCTACGATTACACGCTGGAAGCCCTGGGCGGCGCGCTGGACTTGAAGGACGCCGAAACCGAAGGCCACTGCCAGCGTGTCACAGCCTTCACCATTTCTATCGCCAAAGCCATGAAGATATCGCCCGAGCTCGTCCCGACCATCGCCCGCGCCGCATTCCTGCACGACATCGGGAAAATGGCCATCCCCGACCACATCCTGCGCAAGCCGGGGCCGCTGACCGACGAGGAGCGCGAGATCATGCGGCGACACTGCGATATCGGGTACACCGTGCTGGCACGCATCCCGTTCTTGCACGACGCCTCCGAAATCGTTCTGGCGCACCAGGAGTTCTACGACGGCACCGGCTATCCCCGCGGCCTGAAGGGCGAAGAAATCCCGCTCGGGGCGCGCATCTTCGCTGTGGCGGACGCGCTCGACGCCATGATCTCCGACCGGCCTTATCGCCGCGCGCGCCCCATTGCCGATGCCCGCAAGGAGATCCAACGCTGCAGCGGCACGCAGTTCGATCCCGCCGTCGTCGAGGTGTTCCTCTCCCTCCCCGATTCCCAGTGGCTGGAACTCCGCGAAAACATTGGCGCCCCCTTCCGCCTCTCCGCGCTGAAAAACCTCTAGCCTCAGGTGCTGCGAACTTGTAACTCCCGGCCGGGAATTGTAGTATCGCGCGGGAGGTGAGCCGATGGCGCTGGTTCCCATCAAGACGGCTTCGATCACCGGTTATTGCGACTGCGTGCACGGCTGCTACGAGTTGGCCAGCCTGCGCGACGACGATACCGGCAAGGGCTATTGCCCGCGCTGCGCAAAAGAACACCTGGAAATGAACCAGGGAGTGGGCCTGTCTCAACCGGCGCCCTCGAAGCTACAACCCAACACCTCTCCCCCGCCCGCCTCTCCGCGCCTTCCCGAGCCGGCCGACCCCCCGGGCCGCCTGCGTTAGCTTTCCCGGACAGGCTGCACGAAGAGGAATCCGCCATAAGACGGCAGAGACGCGTTGGCTTTCCCGCCAGTGTATATGGAAATCGAACGGCTGCTGCCGGAAACAGCCACAAGAACCTGTGCCCTGCGGCCTGAAGGTTCAATCTACCATAGCAGTTTCAACTGCATTCGGATTGACCGTCCCACCGCCTCGGTCAAGCCGAAATTAAGAAACCTTGTCGCAGATGCGGTCACACTCTTGTTTGTCGATGTCAGCACGCCAAAGTTCTCACGGTTGAAGAGGTTGAACATTTCGGCGCGGTATTCAAGTTTGAGC
>WNFB01003800.1_pt1 | contig 13360 bp, 10 predicted proteins | sample 5400501 | NCBI WGS metagenome assembly WNFB01 (sample SAMN13153341, study PRJNA577476) | soil metagenome | isolation source: 200 cm saprolite under Douglas fir tree site 2 hole 1 | place: USA:California | collected 2015-04-18
GCCCCGATCACGAGCAAAGCCAGAACAATTCCGAGGAGGGTGAACGGGCGCCTGGAGGTCAGGGCTCTAAAAGTGCTCAAGGCCGACCCATCATAGGCAAGATATCCGCGGTGCCGTCACAGTTAAGTCCCGCTTCGCGACCTGCCCGGAAGCGCCAGTCAGGGCAGTCGATGGTGGAGTTCGCCCTGTCGTCCGTGGTCCTGATGCTGATCATCGGCGGGCTGATCGACATTGGGCGGGCCGTCGCGGTATCCGAGGTTCTCTCGAGCGCGGCCCGCGAAGGGGCCCGCTACGGCGCCCGGTTCGATGCGCCCAACCAGGCCCACACATTCATGACCGACGGACAGATCCAGGGGGTGGTCGACGCAGCGTTGACCGCGAGCTCGCTGCCGGCCTCGAACCTCAAGAATCCGGGCACGACCTGCCCGGCGCCGACCGACGGCAACGCCTACCACAACCCACCCTATGCCGCCTCCGCCTACCCCGCGAGCGCGAACCAGGTCTGGCTCTACATCTGCTACGACAACACGCCGGGGGTCGACATCACCAGCCCTCCCCTCAACCAGAGCCTGCAGGACCTCAACGTGATCGTCCTCTACTCATATGGGCCGCTGACCCCGTTGATCAGCGCCCAGTTCGGCACCTTCCACATGGCTGCCAACGAGCACATCACAGTGCAGGGCCCGTGAGATCCCGCCTGCCGAAATTCTCCGGCCAGGGGTCCCAGGCGCTGATCGAGTTCGCGCTCATCTCACCCGTGCTGTTGCTGCTGCTTTTCGGAATCGTGGACATCGGGCGGGCGGTCTTCTACTACGACACCATGGGCCATGCGGCTCGCGAGGGGGCTCGCACCGCGGTACAGGCGCCCGACCGCCTGCCCACGAACGCGGACGTATTGACCACCGTCTTATCCCAGCTGGCCGGCGTCCAGGCTTCGGAGCCGTGTCCGCAAGGGCCGATCAGCAGCGCGACACCTCCGGACAACACTGCCTGGGTCTATGTGACGGAGCCCACCCCGCCGTCAACGGTCGAGACGAATCCGCCGATGAATGCGCCCGGCGGCGAGTACTCGGTCGCCGCTGCCGGTTCGTGCAGCGCCACCAAACCAGCTGCCGGCAACGCCCCGTTGCAGGTGACCATCCGTTTCAACCTGATCCTCATCACCCCGGTGGTAGCGCAAGCCACCGCCAATCACATCGTCATCACAGCCACGGCCATCTTCAAGACGGAATATTGATGAACACTCAACGCGGGCAGGCAATTGTGCTCATCGCCATCATGCTGGCGGTCGTGGTGGGCATGGCGGCGCTCGCGATCGACGGGTCGCGCGCCTATGCGCTGCGCCGTGACCTCCAGGCTGCCGTCGATGCTGCCGCGCTCGCGGCCGGAGACAACCTTCAGCAAACGAGCAGCTACATCCTCGCGGAGCAGGCGGCGACGGCCAGCTTCGGCGCCAATATGCGGCTCTACAGCGCCCCCTCATGCCCAACGGGCTACGCGGCGCCTGACGCGACCCACAACCCGCGGAACATAACCTGCAATTACGCCGACACCGTGCTCAATCAGAGCGTGACGGCGCTCGGACCGGCCGGCACCCAGTTCACGATCACCGCCTCCAGATCGCTCGCGCTTGCGTTCGCGCGCATCCTGACCAATGGGACCATCCCCCGGCTTTCCGCCACCGCTTCAGGGGGAGTGAACAACCTCCTGTACACGCCGACGATCGCGGCCCTGAGCCAGGCGGGGTGTGGAGGCGTGGCCGGCAACGCGATCACCACTACTACCGGCGGCACTTTGTACGTGGTCGGCGACATGGTTTCCAGCGGCGCCATCTCTATTGCAGGATCGGCGCAGGTCACCGGCGATGTATATGCGCGGTGTCAGTCGTCGGTCCCTGGGGTCACGACGCTGTGCTACCCGAGCGGGAACGCGACCCCGTGCACGTTTCCCGACATCGCCGGCCTGACGAAGTCGGGCTACAACTTCGTCGACCCCAACTACCCGCAGCCGGCGGTGACCGGAGGCCCGGCAAGTCCGCCGGGCAACACCGCGGTCCTGCAGCCCAGCACGTACGCGTCGGATCCCGGGCCCGCATTTGTCACCAATCGTTGCTACTTCCTCGCCGGGGGTGTCTATCAATGGCAGCGCGGCTACACGAACAACGGCGCGTTCGTGTCCAACGAGCTCCGGCCACCGGACGAGCCCGTGTACAACAACAACACCGTGGCCGCCGGCCACCAGCTGTGGAACACCGACGGCAACTGCGCCGGCGCTTTCCAGGTGAGCGGGATTGGCGGTTCGCCGAACATTACGAGGGAGGGCACATGGGCCATCGTGCTGACGTCCGTGCGCACCGACACGTACAACGGCCTCTCCTACACGCGCGAGAGCGCGCCATCGTACTGCCACACCGTCTTCGTCGGCGACTTCCAGGTAATCCAGATTCAGGTCAGTAATGTTCCGGGCGCGACCTCATACAACGTGTATGCCGCTCTCCCCGGCAACGCATGTGCCGGACCCTTTGGCCTGGCCGGCAGCATCCTCGTCCCGCCGGCGACTCCAGGACCCCCGGAACAGGGACAAAACGACAACACGGCCGGCTGCCCCGCTTACAGCGGCACCGGTTGCAGCCTTGGCAACGAGACCGCCATTTTCAACGCGAACCTCCTCGGGCTCGGCTTCAGCCCGGGGGGGGTCTTTTCATTTCCGCCCTCGGGCGAGACGGCTCCCTTGAGGAGCAACCTGCCCAACGAGAACGCCAACCGCGCCGCCCCTCCCGCGGGCGATCGGGCCAACGAGAACGCGTGCCAGACGGTCGCCCGAGCGCTCGCGACATGCCCAGATGCGATCACTCCAGGGGCGGTTGCATTCGTGATCCCTAGCGGCGGCTGCGTCAACGACACCAGCAACGGCGACATCCGGATCTTCAGCGGCTACCAGTACAACTGGATGGCGCTATATGAGCCAGGCAACGGCAACCCGCCCGCGAACACCTGCTCCAACTTCCTGGGTGCAGCCATCGACTCCGCGTTCATCGGGCTTGTCTACGCACCGGCGGCAGCGATCACCGTCAACAAAGCTTCCGCATTCAGGACTGACGATGGCGGCGGGGTGATCGCGTACACGCTCACTTTCAGCAACCAGCTGCCGACCATCATCGGCGACCCCGCCGAATTTGGACCGGTGCCGCCAGGAGCGCGACTCACCGCGTAGCTAGCGCTCCGCCGGCTCGGGCTCGACCGGCTCGACCGGCTCGGGCGCTGCCCTCTCATCGTGCCGGCGCTCGTGTGACTTGGGCCGCTCCGCCACCGCGCCGTCGGCGCCGATCCCGTGCAGGCGCGCGTGGATTCCCGCCACGGCTTTCGTATCGGCGAGCTCCTCGTAGCGACCGAGCGCGCCGTTCCACGCCGCCTTCGCGTCGTTGTTGCGCGCCAGGCCCCAGAATGCCTGGCCCCGAATTGCCAGCGCCTCGGCCCGTTCCCGGATCTTGTCGCCTGGGAGCAGCTGCAGAGTTCGCTCGATGAGGCGCAACGCCTCTTCGAAGGCGCCCACCGCCATCGCGTTCGCGGCCGCAATCGCGAGGTAGCTCGACGTCCGGACTGCGTCGGCCGACGTGCCCGCCTGGTAGAGGTGGTAGGCGATCTCGGCCGCCCGCTCATTCGCGCTCTTTCCGTAGCTGCGCTCGAGCGTATCCGCGACGGCAAGGTGGTACGCCTGGAGGCGCGGCAGCGGCAGCGCCGCGAGCACTCGCTGGCGGACGAGGTCGTGACTGAATCGGAATCGATCGGCCCCCGCCGTCCTCAGGAAATGGCTTCGGGTCGCTTCGTCGATCGCATCGCGCAGCTCGTGGCCTGACAGCTCTCCGAAGGCCTCGAGCAAAGCGATGTCGAAATCGCGTCCGATGACCGCCGCCGCGACCAGCATGCGTTGCGCAGGCTCGCTCAGCCTCTCGAGCCGGCGGCCGATGATGCCGCGCACGCTGTTGGCGAGCTCGAGGTCCTCCTCCGTAAAGCTCGCCTGCACGCGCCCACCGCCGCCGAGCATCGTTTCCGACTCGGCCATGTACAGGTACGAGTGTTCGATGAAAAGAGGGTTGCCTTCGGTCGCGGCCTGGATCCCGATGACCTGCACGGGCGTCAACGGCGTGTCGCCCATCGCCGCCACCATCTTCTCGACGTCGCGGTCCGAGAGCCTGCCCAGCACGATGCGCTGAGCGCGGCGCCTGCGCAGGAGTCGGGACGCTGCGGTTGTGAACGGGCGCGTCGAGTCGAGATCGGATTCCCAGTAGGTGCCGAGGATGACCACGCGGCTGCCGCCCAGGCGCTCGGCGAGGTCGCGAAGCAGGAGGACGGTTTCGTCGTCGGCCCATTGCAAGTCGTCGAGCACGATCAAGAGCGGCTTGGCGCCCTGGCAGCCGGTCAGGAATTCGAAGATCGCGCGAAACAGGTGCTCGCGCAGCTGGTCGGCCGGCACCTCCCGCGGCTGGGCCATCCCGCGCAGCTTCTGCCTGAGGCCCGGCACGAGCTGGGCGAGCAGAGGGCCGTTGCCGCCGACGGCATCCTGCATCGGCCTCGCGGCCGCGCTGGCCACAGCGGCCGTCAGCACGTCACGGAAGGAGCCCAGCGGCGCCACGTCCTGCTCGGTGCAGCGTCCGCTCAGCACCCACCATCCCTTCCTCGCCGCCTCCGTAGCAACTTCAGAGGCGAGGCGCGACGCGCCGATGCCGGGCGGGCCGGCGAGGAAGACCATGCCGCCCGAACCGGTGGCAGCCCGATCGAGCGTCATCCGGATGTCGAGGCGCTCCTGCTCGCGGCCGACGAAGCCATCGCCGGAGGGGAGGGCCACTGTCTGCGACGGTGCCGCGATAGCTGTTACGTCGTGCAGGCGGAAGCGGTCAGGGAATCCCTTCAGCTTGTAGCGGCCGCGATAGCCGAACTTCATCTCCGCCACGGGACCGACCAGGTTCCGGACGACTTCGGAGACCAGGATCTCGCCGCCTTTGGCCTTGCCGGCCACGCGTGCGGCCACGTTGACGGCGGCGCCGAAGATGTCACCCGCCTCCTCGACCACCTCGCCGGTGTTGAGACCGATGCGAATCTTGAGCTTGCGCTCCGGATTCTGCTTGCTGTATTCGGCGATTCCGCGCTGGATCGCGACCGCGCATTCGACTGCATGCCGGCTTGACCCGAAGCTGACCATGACCCCGTCGCCGAGGCCTTTGATGCGGCGACCCGCATGCTCCGTAATCTTCTCCTCGATGATCGATTCGTAGGCCTTCATGATCTCGTGCGAGAGCGTGAAGCCTCGGCTCGAAAGCATCTGCGTCGAGCCCTCGACGTCGGTGAACATGACCGTCACCGTGCCCTCGCTCTGGCCGGCCGAAAGGCTGCTGATGATGGTTTCCGGTGTGAGCGCCTGCGCGGGGTTTACGGTCTGCCCGAGTCCCTCCGCCACCGCCCTCAAGAGTGCGGGGTCGGCCCGGAACCCGGCTTCGCCCTGCGGATACTTGACCAGCTGCAGAAGGCCTGCCTCGACCGCCTGGCGCAGCTCGCGCGCCGCCGACTCCTTGCTCAGCCTGTTCGGCTTGGCGTAATCGCTGGCCTTCAGCTCCGCACCCTCGAACGCCTGGGTGATGGCCGGGGCCAGCCGAAGGTTGAGGCCCTTGCGCGTGGTGAGGCTTTCGACGATCGCCTTGATCCTGCGCGCGGCGCCGCTGCCCACCGGGCCGAGCGTGTGAGTGATCGGCAGCATACCCGCGAACCCGCTGGAGGCCGCGGCCGCCATGTTGCCCAGGGCCGAGGTGGCACGAGCCATCGCGGTCGCCGCCTGCAAAGCCTGCGAGGCATTGGAATCGTCGTCGGCCGAGCCGGGAGACTGGTATCTGGACGGGATCGCGGCCGGCGGTGCCGCGCCGAGCTCGGGCGCCGGCGTGCCGGCGGCTGCGGCGCCAGACTGCGGACGTGCCCCCAGGCCGGGGCCCTCTGACTGCGGGACGTGCTGTCGTGAAACAGAGGGTGAGACGGCCTGAAGGTCGGCGACGGCCGAACGGGCCGCGTCGATCAGTTTGCGCATCTCCTCCTGCATCTCCGGCGTCGACGCCATCGTGCTGGCGGGTTCCGATGGCGACGATTGCACCGCGTGCATCTGCTGTTGCTGCGGCTTGGCGTCCCCTGGGCGGTCGGAACTGAAGGGCACGACGACCACTTGCCGGACGACGTTCTCGCCGCCACTGCCGTGCTGACCGCTCATCAGCGGATCCTTCACCACCGGCATCATGCTGTCGGACCCGGCCGGCACGAAACGGGACTTGACCGGATCGAATAGATCGCGGTCGACCTGCACCCCGTAGAAGGCAGCCTTGTCGAGCGAGGTGGGGATGTACCCGGTGGCGTTGTACTCGAGGCGCAGGTCTGCGCCCATGCCGAGCAAGAAGATGTCGCGCAGGATGGCGCCGTTGGAGTCGTAGCCGACCACCTCGGCGATCTGCGCGATCTTGCGGCGGCCGTCCGGCATGCGCGCCTGGTGGACGATGAGGTTCACGGCCGATGCGATCTGCGCCCGCACGGCTTCGAACGGGATATCGATCGACGCCATCATCACCATCGTCTCGAGGCGGGACAGGGCGTCCCTCGCCGAGTTGGAGTGGATCGTCGACATGCTGCCGTCGTGCCCGGTGTTCATGGCCTGGAGCATGTCGAGGGCCTCGGCGCCTCGGACCTCGCCGACCAGGATGCGGTCGGGGCGCATCCGGAGGCTGTTGCGGAGCAGCTGCCGGATCGTCAGCTCGCCCTTGCCTTCGACATTGGGCGGACGGTGCTCGAGAGCGATGACGTGCGGGTGGTCGATCTGCAGCTCCGCGGCATCCTCGATCGTGATCACACGCTGGTTGTGCGGGATGAACCGCGCGATCACGTTGAGTGTCGTCGTCTTTCCGGAGCCGGTGCCACCCGAAACGAGCACGTTCATGCGTCCCAGCACCGCCGCGCTCAGGAATTCCGCCATCGCCGGGCTGAGGCTGCCCTCTCGTGTGAGGTCTTCCATGCCCAGCACGGCGTCCTTGAACTTGCGGATGGTGAGCGCGGCGCCGTGAATGGCCGCCGGCCGGATGATCGCGTTGACACGGCTTCCGTCCGGCAGGCGGGCGTCCACCATGGGGTTGAGACCGTCGATGTGCCTGCCAGTGGTGGCGACCATGCGGCGGATCGTCTCGAGCAGCTGGTTCTCGTCCTCGAACCGAACTTCAGCCTTGGTGAGGACGCCGCGGCGCTCGATGAACACCTGGTCGGGGCCGTTGACCATGATCTCGCTCACCGAGCGGTCGTGCAGCAGGCCGTCGAGCGGGCCGTAGCCGACCGCGGCGCGCAGGATGATGTCCGCGAGCGTGGTCTTCTCGGGAGCGCTCAGCTCGATGCTGTCTTCTGCCAGGAAACGGTCGAGGTGCGTGCGCACGGCACGCGAGAAGGCGAGTGTGTCGCCGGTCGTGAGACCGACGTCACGGATCAGCGCCAGCCGGTCCCGGAAATCACTGGCGAGCTTGTTGAGGTCGCGACCTTGCCGGGCCGCGGCCTCCATGATGTCGCTGCGGCGCCGGTGCGGCGCCGGCGCGTCAGTGGAGGTGCTCGTCCAGGCGTCGACGAACTGCATCTCCAGCAGCGCGGCCGTGGCGGCGAGGGCGGGGATGACGCGCTGGCTCTCCGTGAGGCGGATCTTGATCGCGAGGCCCGCGCTGTCAGAACCCTGGCTCGGATCCATGTAGGCGGCGATCCATTCGCCGTCCCGGAATCGCAGGATCGCCCTGCGCGCGGCAGTCTTGTCTCCGGGATCCGACTCGAGGTTGGGGTCATCGACAGAGCCGAGGACGACATATTTGATGTCGCGCGCGGGTATCCACCGGGCGCGCTCGGCGTCCGGGGGCGTGAAGATCGGAAAGCCCTCGCCCGTGAGGACGCGCGCGTCCGACTCCCCATTTTCGAGGCCGCCGTCTAGGCGGTGCACAGACACCCTTACGCGCGTGCCACGTTTGCCATCGGCGCGCTGCGGGATCGGTGCGGGCGTCGCGTCCCCCGTCGGGAGTGGTTCGCCGTTGGTGGACTGCGTGGTCTCCACGTCACTCATTGGGCGATAACCCCAGGCGATGATAGCCCCGGCCCACCGTCATCCAACCCAAATAAGTAGACAGTTCTGGGCTCAACGTGGCAACCCATGGCGCTCCGGCGGCCGGCGCCGATCGAGCACCCACTTCGAACCCGGCATGCGCTTGGCCACGCCCTTCACCTCGGCGGCACGAGCCGACAGCGCGGCCGCGCTTGCGTAGCTGCCCGGCTCCGCGATGACTATGCCGATCGATACCGACACGAATTCAGCCCGGATCTTGTTGCCGTTTCGCTCCTCGTACTCGATCCAACCCCGCTCGCGGTCGACCAGGTCGTAAAGGGCCGGCACTGCTATGTCGAAGCGCTTCGTGATCTCGTCGGCGATTGGCTCGGCAAACTGTGGCTCGGTGAGGATGACGAAGTCGTCGCCGCCGACGTGGCCCGCAAAGTGCTTTTTCGAGGGCATCTCCTCGAGCGTCTCGAAGATGATCGTAGACAGCGTCTTGATCACGTCATCCCCGCGCACGAAGCCGTAGTGGTCGTTGTAGCTCTTGAACGCGTCGATGTCCGGATAAAGGACCGCGAAACGTTCCGGCGCAGACAGGCGCTGAGTGATCTCGCGCAAGATGTCGGAGTTACCGCTCATCCCCGTCAGGGGATTGAGGTCGCGTGTGGTGGTGGCACGAGTGATGACTGCGCGCAGTCGGGCCACGAGCTCTTCGGGGATGAACGGCTTGGTCACGTAGTCGTCGGCGCCGTTGAGAAGGTGGTCGACCTTGTCCTTCAGCGAGCTGCGAACGGTGAGGAAGACGACCGGGATCAGGCGCGTGCGGAAGTCTTTGCGAAGCTCCGCCAGGATCTCCTCACCTGTGGTCGCGCCGAGCATGCTGTCGAGCAGGATGATGTCGGGCCGCCAGTCCACGGCGGCGTCGTGGGCAGCCTGGCCGTCGCCGACCGCAACGCACTCGAAGCCCGCGCGTTCCAGGACGCGCTTGACGAGCTTGAGCATCTGCTCGTCGTCGTCGACGACCAGCACGAGATCTCGACCGGTCTGGGCCGCCTCGGAAGGCGCTTCCCTGGCAGCGCCCGCCCGTCTCATAGCGGTCACGACGCGCCCGCGGCAGGCTCCGAATCCGGCGCCTTGCCGCGGCGGTGCCGAAGTTTTTCGGTGAGCTCGAGTGCCCGTTCGGCCGCGGTGCGGATCTCGGCGATATCGGCCCTGATCGCCTCCGGATCCGTGGTCTCCCCGGCGATGAGCTCGCAGTAGTTGACGATCACCGCGAGCAGGTTGCGGAAGTCGTGGGCGAGCACGCGGTCGGGATCGGGCTGCTCCGTCCCGTCGCTCACAGCCGCTTCACCAGTCGCCACGTGTTCACCTCGCCTTCGCGTTGGTATTCCAGCTCATCGAGCGCCTTGTGAGCGATCGCGAGGCCGCGGCCGGTCTCCACACTGGGAGCGGGCATCGCGGGGGTGAGCTGATTATGAAGTGGCGGTCCCCAATCGGTTAACAAACCAGTTAGCGTTTGCGACTCCAACCTCAGCTCGAACTCGACCAGGGGCTCGGCGGATCCTGGCGGGAGGGCGTAACGCAACAAGTTGTTGCCGATCTCGGCCAGTGCGGTCTCGAACAGGATCAGGGGGCGGTCCCCGGCCCCGCGGCCCAGATGCTCGCGTACCAGCTGCACGGAGCTGTGAAGCGTCTCCAGGCCCCCTTCGAGGCGGGTCAGCTTGGCGCGGAACTCGAACGACCGCCCTGAGGTCCTCTCCGCGACGGGGTCAGAAATCAGTCAGGGCTTCCTCGACTGTGGCGAAGTACGGAAACACCCGGTCCAGGGTGGTCAGCTCCAGGACCACCCGAACCTGCTGGTTTGGCGCCGCCAGTCTGAGATCGCCCATGGAGGTGCGCACCTGCTTGAGTGCGGACACCACCGAGCCGAGGCCTGAGCTGTCGACGAAGGTCACCCCTTCCATGTCGATGACGAGCTTGGGATGACCGTTCTTCTTCATCGCCTCGCTGACGGCCTCTTTCAGCGCGGGCGCGCCCACGACGTCGAGGCGGCCGGACGGTGCCAACACCGTGACACCCGAGTCCGTCTGCCGGCTTTCCACGTCGAGGGTCACGGCTTCGGCTTCTCCATGCTCGGAAAGCCTATATCGGCCGGGCCCCGATTCGCCCCCCTTACACTCCTGGGCAATGGACCCCAGGGACGGAGGTGATCGGCAGCGGCTCCTGATCGTCGAAGACGAGCAGCCGCTGGCGCAGGCGATGGCGCGCACGCTGCGCAGCCGCGGCTTCGAAGCCGACATCGCACTCTCCGGCGCGGAAGCCAGGCAGCGTTTCGAGGCTGTCGATTATGCCCTCGTCCTCATGGACATCCGCCTGCCAGACGAGTCCGGCTACGGGCTGCTGGGAGAGCTGAACAAAAAGGTTCCCCAGCCGGCGGTGGTGATGATCTCCGGCGTCGACGATCCAGAGCTGGGTAGGGCAGCAGTCGACCACGGTGCGTACGGCTACTACGTCAAGCCCGTGGGAGCCACCGAGCTCTACCTCGCCAGCGTGAATGCCCTTCGACGCCGAAGCCTCGAGCTCGAATACCGCGCCAACCTCCAGCGGCTCGAGTCGATGGTCGCGGAGCGCTCCGACCAGATGGCGCGAGCCGCGGCGCTGCAGGCCGGCATGCTGCCTGCGTCGCCGCTGAGGGGTCAGGGGTTCGAGCTCGCCGCCGCTTTCACCCCCGCGCGCGAGATCAGCGGAGACTTCTATGACTGGAATCAACCCGATCCACGATATGTCGCCGTCACCCTCGGCGATGTCATGGGCAAGGGCCTGCCCGCGGCCATCATGATGGCGACCGTGCGCGCCGCAGTGCGTGGTGCGTCCAGTCTCCAAGATATAGAGGAAGGGGTCTACCTCGCCGCCAAGGTGATGGCGACCGCGCTCGAGGTCAATCACGCGTACGTGACTTTGTTTCACGCGGTCTACGACAGCCAGACCGGCGACCTGCGCTACATCGACGCCGGACACGGGTACACGCGATTGCTGAGGGGCGCGACCGCGCAGGAGATGCTCTCGGAGCGAAGCGCGCCGATCGGCATGTTCCCGGACAGCAAGTTCGCGGTCGGCTCGGCGCACCTCGACCGGGGGGACACCCTGGTCGTCTTCTCAGACGGTCTCATCGACCTGCGGCCCGACCTGGCAACCAAGGACGTGCCGCTGCCTTACGACGCCCGGCACGCCGCCGACATCCAGGACCTGGTCGACATCCTGGCGCAGGGAGCCAAGAGCCGCGAGCTCATGGACGACGTCACGGTGCTCGCGTTACGCCGCCTCTAAGAGTTCCGCGCCACCAATTCCGCCCGTTTGGATCAGGACCCGCGTTTCTGCGAGCGGGATTTCGTGCGTTTTGCGCAAGACGCGCATTATCGGACGCCGGGGTCAGGGCCGCGCGGACCTGTGCTACGACGACGTCTGGCTGACGATGGATGTCCGCGGCCGTGAAACGCAAGAGGCGAAAGCCGGCGTTGATCAGCAGGTTCTGCCGGCGGTCGTCTTCAACGAGGCGCTCGCGGTGATTGCCCCCGTCATATTCGAGAACGAGTCGCGCCGCCGGGTAATAGAGGTCTGCCCTACCGACGAACTGCTCGCTGCTGTCGCAGAGGTCAGTCTGGACGTCCGGGTGTGGTAGACCTGCCTTGATCAACAGCCATCGAAGCCGTGTCTCCACCGGAGATTCGGCCGGAGCAGCAAGAGAGGCAAGCGACTTGAGGCCTCGTGAACCGGCACGACCCTTTGTCGCCTCTGCGTGACGCCTTAATGCGGCCGGATCTGTGAGGCGTGATGCGAGTGCCATATCGATAGCCACCAGGGCCTCCACCGCCGGCCCACGGAGACAGAGATCGGAGAGAGTGCGGTGTACGGATGTCGCTCGAAGTCCACGAACAGACACTATTTCTCGCGCGGAGATTTCACAGTGGCGAACGCTGAGCCCGGTTCGAGACCTCACGCCTGAGCCGGCGGGCACGACGATCTCGACTGGATCGATCGGCTCATGTCGAGGCCCAGAAGCCAGGCGGCGGTCGCGCCCGCGAACGCAGACTCTGGAGGCAGCGCGCGGCGCCAGGCCGTCAGCAGCAGCAAGGGATCCTCGCGTAGACCGCTCCAGCAATAGAGCCCCGCGCCGAGACGTCGCCAGGCTTTGCCCCTCAGGCCGCTTGGCGTGACTCCGGCCTTCCGCGCCTCCTCCAAGCTGAAGGGCGTTTTGGTCAGGTGTGGCGGGATGAAGGGTTTCCGACCCACAAGCGCAGGTTGTCATGGCTGCACGGTTTCACCAACCCAGGCGGTAAAGACCCCAATTCCGCACGTTTGGATCAAGACGGGCGTCTGTGCGATCGGGATTGCGCGCGTTTTGCACAAGACGTGCGTTAGCTTAGGTTTGGTGGTGATCCCCGTCGGAGCCGAGCCAGCGCTCCAGGACCGCGGCGACGATGTGCAGCTTCACGGGTTTGGAGATGTAGTCGTCCATGCCGGCGGCGAGGCATCGCTCGCGGTCGCCGGCCATGGCGCTGGCGGTCATCGCGATGATCGGCACGTGCCGGCCGTTGCGTTCCGCCTTACGGATCTCCCTTGTCGCCTCGTAGCCGTCCATCTCCGGCATCTGGCAATCCATCAGCACGGCGTCGTAGGGCACACGATCGAGAGCATGGAGCGCCTCGCTGCCGTTGCCCGCGACGTCGGCGCGATAGCCGAGCCGCTCGACCATTCGCACCGCCACCTTCAGGTTGGCGGCGTTGTCCTCGGCGACCAGGATTCGAGCCCAGCGGTGGCGTGTTGCGGGCGGCCCTGTGCCCTCACGATGGATGCGCCGCTTCGTGTGCCCAGGGCGCGACGCCATGAGCGACTGCAGCACGTCGAAAAGCTGTGAGGGCCGGACCGGCTTGACCAGCTCGACGTCGACACCGGGCACAGCGCGCTCAGAACGGCCGGCGGAGGTGAGGAGGACTACGACCATGTCCTTCAACTTCGGGTCCGCGCGAATTCTGGATGCCACGTCGGCGCCGTCCATTCCCGGCATCATCAAGTCGACGATCGCGACCTCGAAGGGGTCGTCCTCTTCAACCGCATCGCGAAGGGCTCGCAGAGCCTCGCCTCCGCTCTCGAAGCTTCGCTCCCGCGTTCCCCACGAATCGAGGTAGCGCTCGAGGATCACCCGGTTGGTGCGGTTGTCGTCGATGATCGCAACCGCCGTGCCGGCCAGGGATCCGACCGG
>WNFB01003802.1_pt1 | contig 13359 bp, 7 predicted proteins | sample 5400501 | NCBI WGS metagenome assembly WNFB01 (sample SAMN13153341, study PRJNA577476) | soil metagenome | isolation source: 200 cm saprolite under Douglas fir tree site 2 hole 1 | place: USA:California | collected 2015-04-18
CAGCCGCTGCTCGTCGATGCGACGGTCGCATTTCCACCCAGAGACACCGTCCGCTTTTCGCTTCCGGCGACGACGCATCGCTGCACCGATGGACGATCGATACTGCTCGAGGCAGTGAGTCCCGAAGGAAGCGGCGTGCTGGTGCGTTTGCATTTTCGCGACAGTCTCGTGTCGTCGTCGTATCCGGTCGTCCCACCGGGAGACACAACCGCGCCTGGTGCCGTGGTCGCGGTGCGGTACCTGCTTCGCGACGCGACGCACGCCCTCACTTTCGACAGCGGCGCCGTCCAAGTCCGTCGTGAGGGAGACAGGGTGAGCGGCCGCGCCGACGGATCGGGAATCGAGAACGCGATTCGGACTCCCACGCACATCCTGTATCACGACGTCTCACTTCCGGCGCGCACGGACACAGTGCCGTGCACCTTCGCGCCGTGACGACGTCGCGCGACGTACGCGTCGGCTTCATCGGATCGGGATTTGCCCGTCGCGTGCAACTCCCCGCGCTCGCTTTCGTGCCGGGGACCACGCCCACCGCCGTCGCCAGCGGCCACCGCGCCAACGCGGAGGCGGTGGCTCGGGAGTTCGGGCTCAAGCACGTCTTCACTGATGGCACGGAGTTGGCCCGCTCCGCGGACGTGGATCTCGTGATCGTCTCCTCCACGCCCGATACACACGCGCGCTATGCGGTCGCGGCGCTGGAAGCCGGGAAGCACGTCCTGTGCGAAAAGCCAATGGCCATCGATGCCTTTGAGGCGTCGCAGATGGTGACAGCATCCGAACAGCATCCCGACAGACTAGCCTGGATTGACCACGAATTGCGCTACGAGCCCAACCGGCGCCGGGCGCGCGAGTTGATTCGATCCAACGCGATTGGCGAGCTGCGCCACGTGGAACTGTCGCTCAAACCGTACCTGAGAGGGGACGGCCGGCCGCAGGCTTCAGACGCGCCGTGGAACTGGTGGTTCGATGCGTCGCGCGGCGGCGGCATCCTGGGCGCAGTCGGGTCGCACCTCATCGACCTGGTTCGGTTCTGGAGCGGCAGCGAGATCACGCACGTCGCCGGACTGGTCGAGACGTTCGTCAAGCAGCGCAAGGACGAGACGGGCGCGATCCGTCCGGTCACCGCGGATGATTTCGCGAGCTTCGTGCTCCAAACCAGAAGCGGCGCCGTCGCGACCATCACCTTGAGCGCCGTCGCACACCACGGGCCGGGCCATCTTGGCCAGGTCACGGGAAGTGAGGGAACGCTGTTGCTCAGCGGCGAGACCAAGCTTGAGCTCGGCAAGTCCGGTGGGCCACTCGAAGATATCTCCGCTCCGGACGATCTCTGGGAAAAGACGAAGCCGAACAACATGTGGGCGCGCTCCTTCGTGCGGTTGCTGCGCGAGATGGTGCACGTGATCCGCGGCGGTACACCGCAAGGCGAACCCGCCACGTTCCGCGCTGGCTGGCAGGTCCAACGCGTGCTCGACGCGATCCGCGGCGGGCGCGGTGTCCAGTTAGATTGAGGCCGTGGAACAGACCTATTTCCGCAAAGGATTCGGGCTGAAAGGCGCTATCGAAGGCGCGCTCACGGCCGATTATCACAGCCGTGTGGTCGATCGCATTCGCGAGTCGGGATACATGCTCGTGGTGGGCGACCTGACATTCCGGCTCGCCGGCGAGTTCGGTTTTTGTTACGGCGTGGACCGCGCGGTCGAGTACGCGTACGAAACACGCACCAAGTTCCCCGACAAGCGCACCTTCCTGGTCGGCGAGATCATCCACAACCCGCACGTCAACCAGAAGCTTGCCGTGATGGGCGTTGAGTTTTTGCACCGGCCCGAAGGGCGGGACGGTGAGTTCGACTTCAGCGCGGTGAGCGCCGACGACGTCGTGATCCTCCCGGCGTTCGGCGTGACGGTGCGGGACTTCGAGCGGCTGCGCTCGATCGGCTGTGTGCTGGTGGATACGACGTGCGGGTCTGTGTTAAACGTCTGGAAGCGCGTCGAGGTGTACGCGCGCGACGGCTTCACCGCACTGATCCACGGCAAGAATTACCACGAGGAGACGAAGGCCACGTCGAGCCAGGTGAATAAGTATCCCGGTGGGACGTACATCGTGGTCCGCGATATGGCTGAGGCGCGCGTGGTGTGCGACTACATCGAGGGAGCGGGGAACAGGGACCAGTTTCTGGACCAGTTCAACGGCAAGATGACGCCCGGCTTCGATCCCGACCGCGATCTGCAGCGGGTCGGCGTCGCAAATCAGACCACGATGCTCTCGGGAGAATCGCTGGCCATCGCCGGTGAGGTAGGGAAGAGCATGGCGCGACGCTGGGGTGCCGACGCGCTCGTCGAGCATTTCCGCACCTTCGACACGATTTGTTCAGCGACGCAGGAGCGGCAGGACGCCGTGCTCAAGCTGATCGCCGGGCCGCTGGACCTGATGGTCGTGATCGGCGGCTACAACTCGAGCAACACGACCCATCTTGCGGCCATCTGCAACGAGAAGGTCACGACTTACCATATCGAGGATGCCGCCTGCATCGATGTGGAAGATGGGAGCATTCGGCATCGCCCGGTGGGCGTCCATGCGACCGAAGGGCGTCGCGAGCGGTGGCTGCCTGAAGGGCGGCTGACGATTGGCATTACGGCGGGCGCATCGACCCCCAACAACAAGATCGGGGAGACCATCGAGCGTATCGCCGCCCTGCGCGGCTAGGCTCGTTTTCGGGTATATTTCGGGTATGCCGCTGTCGCGTTTCCATCCCGTCATCGAACGCTGGTTCTCCAATCGCTTCGCGGAGGCCACAGAGCCCCAGCGGCGCGCGTGGCCCGTGATTCAGGAAGGCGGCGACGTGCTGATCGCGGCGCCGACCGGCTCGGGTAAGACGTTCGCCGCCTTCCTTTCCGCTATCGACGGGTTGGTGCGCCAGGGATTGAGCGGCGAGCTGCGCGACGAGACGCAGGTGGTCTACATCTCGCCGCTCAAAGCGCTGTCGAACGACGTCCAGAAGAACCTCTCCGAACCGCTGGCTGAGATCCGTGCGAAGCTGAGGGAGCAGGGACTGCACGACGCCGAGGTGCGGACGCTGGTCCGCACCGGCGACACGCCGCAGTCGGAGCGGCAGGCGATGCTCAAACAGCCGCCCCACATCCTCGTCACCACGCCGGAGTCCCTGTATCTGATCCTCACGTCCGAACGCGCCCGCGAGATGCTGCGGTCGGTGCGGACGGTGATCGTGGACGAGATCCACGCGGTGGCGCGCGACAAACGGGGCAGCCACCTCGCGCTCTCACTCGCCCGGCTCGATGCGCTCATCGGGAAGCGGCCCCCCCCCCAGAGAATCGGCTTGTCGGCCACCCAGCGGCCGATCGAGGAGATTGCCCAGTTCCTCGTCGGAACCGGTCAGCCGCTGCCGACGATCGTCGACGCCGGCCATATCCGGACCCTCGATCTCGCTTTGGAGATTCCGTCCTCGCCGCTCGAGGCGGTGATGTCGGCGGAAGTATGGGACGAGCTCAATACCCGCATCGCCGAGCTGATTTCGCAGCACCGCACGACGCTGGTGTTCGTGAACACCCGGCGGCTGTGTGAGCGCCTCACGATGCATCTGTCCGAACGCCTCGGCGCCGATCACGTCACGAGCCATCACGGCAGCCTGTCGCGCGAGAAGCGACTCGCAGCGGAGGAACGGCTGAAGCGTGGTGAGCTCCAGGCGCTCGTCGCCACCGCCTCGCTCGAGCTGGGAATCGACATCGGCAGTGTCGATCTCGTCATTCAAGTCGGGTCGACCCGGTCGATCGCCACGCTGCTGCAAAGGGTAGGTCGGGCAGGGCACCGGCTGGGCGCGATTCCCAAAGGGCGGGTTTTCCCGCTGTCGCGGGATGAGCTGATCGAATGCTGCGCCATGCTCCGCGCCACGCGCGAGGGCCGGCTCGATCGGCTGATCATTCCGAACAAGCCGCTCGACATCCTGGCTCAGCAAATCGTGGCGGCCGCGGCGGGCGAGGAGTGGGACGAAAACGATCTCTACGAGCGCGTGCGCTCGGCGTACCCCTATCGGGATCTCACACGCGCGGAGTTCGACGCCGTGGTGCAGATGCTGGCTGAGGGGTTCACGACCCGCCGCGGCCGGCGCAGCGCGCACATCCACTACGACGGCATCAACAAGAAGCTCACAGGTCGCCGCGGGGCACGGATCGCCGCGATCACCTCGGGCGGCGCAATCCCGGATCTGGGCGATTATCGCGTGATCCTCGAGCCGACCGAGACGTTCGTCGGCACGCTGAACGAGGACTTCGCGATCGAGAGCACGCCGGGCGACATCTTTCAGCTGGGCAACACGTCCTACCAGATCGTCAAAGTCGAATCGGGTCAGGTGCGCGTGGCCGACGCCAAGGGCCAACCGCCGACGCTGCCGTTCTGGCTCGGCGAGGCGCCCGGCCGCACCAACGAGTTGTCGGAGGAAGTCTCCAGGTTGCGCCAGGATGTGGCCGACCGGTTGGACGATCCGCCGGCCGCGATGCAATGGCTCGTCGCGACGATCGGCATCACTGAAGCCGGTGCTCGCACGATCGTCGAATATCTCGGCGCGACGCGGCAAATCCTCGGTACGATTCCAACGCAGAAGTGTCTGGTGCTCGAGCGCTTCTTCGATGAAGCCGGCGGGATGCAGCTCGTGCTGCACGCGCCGTTCGGCAGCCGGATCAACCGCGCCTGGGGCCTCGCGCTCCGCAAACGGTTCTGCCGGAGCTTCAACTTCGAGCTGCAGGCCGCGGCCACCGAAGACGCCATCGTGTTGTCGCTCGGTCCGCAGCACAGCTTCCCGCTCGAAGACGTCTTTCAGTACCTGAAGCCGGCGACGGCCGAGCACCTGTTAGTGCAGGCGATGCTCGACGCGCCGATGTTCGGAACGCGCTGGCGCTGGAACGCGACGCGCGCACTCGCGGTGCTGCGGTTCCGAGGCGGCCGGAAAGTCCCGACGCCGCTGCAGCGCATGGAGGCCGAAGACCTGGTCGCCGCCGTCTTCCCCGATCAGCTCGCCTGTCCTGAGAACCTGGTCGGTGACCGGGAGATTCCCGATCACCCGCTGGTGAATCAGACGATCGCCGACTGCCTGCTCGAGGCGATGGATTTCCCCGGGCTGAAGCGTGTGCTCGAAGGGATGGACGCGGGACAATTCACGCTGATCGCCCGCGATACGAGCGAGCCGTCGCCGCTGTGCCACGAAGTCCTGAACGCCCGGCCCTACGCGTTCCTCGACGACGCCCCGCTCGAGGAGCGGCGCACGCAGGCGGTGATTACGCGCCGCGGCCTCGACGTGAAAACGGCCGACGAGTTCGGGAAACTCGATCAGTCCGCCATCGACCTCGTGCGCGCACAGGCATGGCCCGATCCCGAAACCGGCGATGAGCTCCATGACGCGCTGCTCATTATGGGGGCAGTGCCAAGCGCGGAAGCCGGAACTCACGCGTCATGGAAGGACAAGTACGACACCCTGGTTGGCGCCGGTCGCGTAACGACGCTGGATGGGCGCCTGTGGGTCGCGACTGAGCGGTTGCCGATGGTCCAGGCGGCGTTCCCGGGCGTCACGCACGCGCCCGCGGTCACGCCGCCGGAGCGCGAACAGGCAAAGGTTTGGAGTCGAGAAGACGCGATTCGAGAGCTGGTGCGCGGGCGGCTCGAAGTGATCGGACCGACGACCGCCTCGGACATCGCTGATGCGCTCGGCCTCCCAGTCGGCGACGTCGACTTCGCGTTGGCGGCGCTCGAGCACGAAGGCTTCGCGCTGCGCGGCCGCTTCTCGGCGGGGGTCCAGGCGACTGAGTGGTGCGAGCGCCGGCTCCTGGCGCGCATCCATCGCTACACGCTCGATCGGTTGCGCAAAGAGATCGAGCCCGTGGCAGCCGCCGACTTCCTGCGCTTCCTCTTCAAGTGGCAGCGGCTCGCCGCGGGATCGCGCGCGGAAGGCCCCGAGGGTTTGGCAGCCGTCCTCGACCTGCTCGATGGCTACGAGTTGGCGGCGGGGGCGTGGGAGTCTGAGGTCCTGCCGGCGCGGCTCGCCGACTACGATCCGCTCTGGCTCGACGGGTTGTGTCTCTCGGGCGAAATCGCGTGGGGGCGGCTAACCGCAATTCGAAATGCGGAAGTGGGAATGCGAAATCGCAAGGTTGGGCCTGTGCGCTCCACGCCCATCGCGTTATTCCGACGCGACCGCGGCGAGATCTGGCGCGCGGGCCTTCCTGAGGTCGATCCCACTACGCTGCCGCTGTCATCCACCGCGAAGGCGCTGCTCACGGCGTTCGAGTCGCGCGGCGCGCTGTTCTTCGGCGATCTCGTCAACGCGACGGGTCTCTTGCGGACGGAAGTCGAGAAGGGGCTTGCCGAGCTCGTCGCGTGGGGGCTCGTCTCATCGGACAGCTTCGCCGGGTTGCGCGCCCTGCTCGTGCCCTCCGATCGGCGGCGGCCGCTCGGCGGCGGGTATCGGCGCCGCGGCAGAATCGCGCCGTTCGGCGTCGAGACGGCAGGCCGCTGGGCTCGTACACACGGCAGACCGCCGATTGCCGAGGAGCAGATTGCCGAGGCGATCGCCTGGCAGCTGCTGCGCCGCTACGGCGTCGTGTTCCGGCGCCTCGTGCAGCGCGAAACGCTGCTCGCCCCATGGCGCGACATTCTGCGCGTCTACCGGCGCCTCGAGGCACGGGGTGAAATCCGTGGCGGCCGGTTCGTCGGCGGATTCTCTGGGGAGCAGTATGCCCTTCCAGAGGCGATCGGGCTGCTGCGCTCAACTCGCAGGGAGCAGGGAGCAGATGAACTGATTGCGGTCAGCGGCGCCGATCCGCTAAACCTGGTCGGCATCCTCACGCCGGGCGAAACGGTACCCGCGATCACCACCAATCGCATTCTCTACCGCGACGGCGTGCCGATCGTGGTGAAAGAAGGGGAAGGGAAGAGCGAACAGTTCCTGGTGGATGTCCCGGCCGATGAACGCGACATCCTGCGCGGCGCGCTGCTGCGGCGGCGGCCCGCGCCGCTGGTCCGCACCTACCTGGGGAAGAGTAAGGCGGCCGGCTAAGCTTTCAGCTTTTCGAGGTACTTGCTGCGCAGCTTCGCGACTTTCGGGGCAATAACCGCGCGGCAATAGGGCTGGTTCGGGTTCCTTCTGTAGTACTCGCGGTGGTAATCCTCGGTGGGATAAAAGGCCTTGAGCGGCTCGATCTTCGTCACGATCGGGTCGTCGAACGCGTGCTCGGCCTCGAGCTCGCGCACGACTTCCTCGGCGGCGCGCCGCTGCTCGTCATCATGATAGAAGATAGCCGAGCGATACTGAGTGCCGACGTCGCCGCCCTGGCGGTCGAGGGTGGTCGGATCGTGCAGCGTGAAAAACACACCGAGCAAGTCGCGGTAGGCGAGCTCGTCCGGGTCGAAGGTCACCTGCACCACTTCGGCGTGTCCCGTCGTGCCGGTGCACACCGCCTCGTAGCTCGGATTGGGTACGTGCCCGCCCGAATACCCCGAGACGACCTTGCTGACGCCGCGCAGCTGCTCGAAGACGGCTTCGAGGCACCAAAAGCAGCCGCCCGCGAGCGTGGCGAGTTGAGTTGTCATTCCTTCATTCTCGCTCGGTCGTCAATAGGCGGCAAAGGTGATCGGCTGACGAATTGTCACGCGCGCGGCGCGGCCATTGACGCGCGCCGGCCGATACAGCGCGGCCAGGACCACGCGTTTGGACTCGGCATCGAATACCGGATTGGGACTCTGGACGATTTTCACCGTCGCTGGCAGGATCCGGCCGGTCGTATCGAGCGTCGCTTCGACGATGACGGTTCCCCCGACACGGAGCGCCTGCATCTCCGGAGCGTAGCGAATCGCTGGATGCGAGAGCAGGGCAGGCTGCTCGTCCACGGGACCCACCACCGCCAGTGTGCCAAACGGGGATGACTTCGCGGCGGGCTGGGACGCACCGCGACGATTGACGCGTATCGAGTCCGCGAGGCGTTTCAGGAACGGCGCCAGATCGACGCCGCGTGCTGTCAAATCGCGATAGCCCGCCAGTCCGGCATCAAACGACACGCCCGCCAAACTGTCACGTTGCTTCGCGCGCAATGCGAGACCCTGCACGAGTAGTGCGTACACCCGCTCTCCGGGCGTCGCCCCGCTGGCGCTGTCGAGCGCCTCGTCCGTCAGGGCCAGCGCGCTGTCCGCGTGACGGGTGCGCAACTGGTCGCGTGCGGCTCCGACCAGAATCGTCGGGCTTGTCGGCGCGGGCGGCGTGAGTGTGAAGGTGAGATCGATGGTGCTGCGGACGACCTGCCCCTTCACCCGTCCTGGCGTGAACGTCGCCGCGAGCAGCATGTCCCGGAGCGGTTTGATGAATCCGGAATCGGGTACGTCGAGCACGCGAATACTTTGCCCCTCGACGTGCCCGGTGGTGTCCACGATCGCGGTAATGAGGGCCTGGCCACCCACGCGGCGACGACGCAGCCCCGGTGGGTAGGTGAGCGAACGTCCTGATTGCCACGTGGCCGGCTGGTCCACCTGGCTCGCGCTGTACACGCGCAGGCCGCGCGACTCAGACTCGAAGATCTCGTCGAGTCCAGGGGCAACTTGATCGAGGCCGTTGACCCGGAGGGCGGGATACAACACAAGCGCGGCATGGAAATTCGCGCGGGCGAGGCTATCGCTGCCGCGCATGTGCTGGAGAATGGCGCGCCACACGAATACATGCACGGTATCCATCAAGTACGCCGCGGATTCGAGTGCGCCGCTCAGTGCGGTGTCGGCTTGGTCGAACTTGCGCGCGGTGATGTACGCGCGAGCGGTGGCGATGAGCCCGTCAGCGCGACCCTGCGCGCCAAGTGCGGGGACGCACAGGACGAAGGCAATTGCGAGGGAATGCCGGCGCAACACGGTAACCGATTATTTCGCCCGATGGACGGCGCTTCGTCAAGCCCCGCCGATCAATGCGTCATCAGAAAGCGCGCCACCACCTGGTTGTAGTACGCTGGGTTGCCGGAATGCGGCGGATGGCCGGCGCCCGGAATGATCACGGTCGTGTCACCCTGCAGACAACGGGCGAGCTCATCGGTGATCAGCTGAAACATGCGCGGGCTGCGCTCGCCCCTGACGAGCAGCACCGGCGTCGTGACTCGCCCGAGCTGGGCGCAGGACACCGTCGGGAAGTACTGCTCGCGACTGGCGAGCATTTCGTGTCGCAGCTCGAAGGCGTGTGCGAGCACGTCAGCGCGGGCCGATGGGGAGAGCTGGTCGAACCGGCCCCGTCCGCTCATGGCGTCGTAGAATGCGCGCAATCCCGCGACCGAGTCACCGCGCGCGAAAGCGGCCCGGGCGGGATCGAAGGAGTTCGTATAGAAAGCGCGCCGCGCCGAGTCTCCCGCTTCGGAGGCGGTGAGAAGTGGGAAGATCGGAGGCTCGGCCAGGACGAGCGAGCGCACGAGCTGTGGATGGTCGAGCGCCAACGCGAGAGCGGTGTAAGCGCCGTACCCCGAACCCACGACGTGCGCCGGCGCGATGTCCAGCGTCAGCAGCATCGCCGCCAAATCTTCGGCATGCAGTTTGGGCGAATAGATCTGGTCGTCGTCCACCTGAGGATTTGGCGGATGATAGCGGCGGCTGTAAACGAGGACACGATACAGTTGCGCGAACTGTGTCTCTTGTCCGTTCCACGATCGCAGGTCCCCCAACGATCCGTGGATGAATACCACGGGGGCAGCCCCGCTGTCGCCGATGAGGCGGTAGGTGAGCCGCGTGCCGTTGAACGACGTGGCGTGGAGCGTCCGATCGAACGTGCGGAGCGCCGGAGTCGGCGGTGCCGCGGGCCCGGTTTTCTCCGGGGCCGGGTTTCCACCGCAGGCGACGAGGAGTAGACAGACAACCAAGATTCGCATCTCTACAGGATTGCGCGCCGAGTCCCGAAACGCCACTAGCTGACCAGCCACGCCGCCGCCGCAGCGACTTTTTGCTCGGCCCGCCAGCGACCGACAGCCTCCCCCAGCGCTGCGACCTGGGTCTTTGCCTGGCTCGGAGAACGGCGCAGGGATTTGCCCAGCAATTCGTAGACCTCGCGCTCGAGTACCACGCGAACCGTCACGCCGCAGCGCTCCAGGCCGTCCACGAGAACGGTGCGGAACAACCGACCTTCGGACGCGTGCGCACGCATGTGTTGATTGGCAATGGTGGCGGGATCCGTGAGCGAGGCGACGACGACCGCCGCTTTACGCAGGGGATGCTGTTGACGGTATTCATCCAGCAAGGCTGCGATCGTGCGGCGGGAAAAACGCTCGATACCGCGGACGAGGCGCGTGACTTTGGCGGTATCGGTCTGCGCCGTGCCGAAGCCGGCGTGGTAGGGTTGCCGCGAGTCCGCCACGCCGGGGTCGGCCAGCTCGATCAGACGGCTATCGATGACTGCGGGTGCCTTCTTAGAATTCGCGATCAGCACCGCCGCAGCCCATCCGGACTTCACGCGAAAGCCAAGCGTGCAGGATTCTCGAGCGCTCATCCCCAATCCTTAGAATCGGGCGCGACGCGGCGCATGGCTCTTAAAAACGAAAATGCGTGCGGCGTGTGGCGTGTGGCGTCGACTTTTCTGATGTCGGTCTGCAATCCCAACACTGCTTCAGCCAAAACATTCACAGTCCCATCGTCTTTCGCGAGCTTCCCACGAACCAACACGAAAGGCTCGCCGCGCACGGCGGCGCGATAGCGATCGTAGACATCGGTTCGCACGATCACGTTCGTCATTCCGGTTTCGTCTTCGACCAAAAGGAAGACGGTCCCCTTGGCGGTCTCCGGCCGCTGCCGGGCCACGACAAGACCCGCCACCTGACAGTTGACGCCGGCCTTCAAACTCTCGAGATCGCGATTGAGTGTCAGGCCAGGAGGTAAAGCATTACGTACCAACGACAAAGGATGCGCACTGGCCGAGAAGCCCAGCGTGGCGTACTCGGCCAGCAGCCGCTCGTGGGCTGCCAGGCCGCCGAATGCCAGGTGCTCATGGGGGTGATTCAGCGCGAGCTCGAGCTGCCGCCGGCCGCGGCCATCGCCCGATTGGGTAGCCTTGGGCGGCAGCCAGAGGCCGACCTGCCATAGCAATTCGCGCCTGGTCAGGCCGAATCCGTCGCAGCCGCCGACCCACATGAGTGCTTCGATGGCCGTGCGTTTGAGCTGCGGCGGCGCGCGCCGGATGAAATCGCCCACACTCTTGAATGGGCCGTTCTTCTCCCGTTCTTCCACGGTGGCGGTCGACGTTGCTTCACTCCAATGCCGCACGAATCCCAACCCAATCCGTACTGCTCCCTGCTCCCCGCTCCCTGCTCCCTCCACAGTGCACCAAACATCGCTCACGTTGATATCCGGCAAGCGCATTTCGATGCCGTTGCGCATGGCGTCGCGACCCAGCGCATCGATCGAGTAGAAGCCCATCGGTTGATTGTTGAAGAGCGCGACGTAGTACTCGACGGGGTGATAATGCCTGAGCCAGGCCGACTGATACGCAAGCAGTCCGAAGGCGGCGGCATGCGACTTGGGGAATCCGAACTCGCTGAATGCGATCACCTGGCCGAACACCTTCTCGGCGGTCGCCTCGGGGACGCCACGGGCGAGGGCACCGGTGCGGAATTCCTCCCAGAAACCGGCCATCAGATCGTGCGAACGACGGCGGCTCATCGCGCGCCGTAACGCTTCCGCCTGTCCCGTCGTGAATCCGGCGAGCGCGTGGCAGACTTGCAGCACTTGATCCTGATAGAGAATCACCCCCAGCGTTTCCGCCAGGCATTCGCGGAGCAGGGGATGATCGACCGGCGGTTCGTACGGCCTGCCGGCCGCGTGCGCGCGGCGCTGCTCTTCGCGCCGGCGCACGTAGGGATTCACCGCACCGCCGACGATCGGTCCCGGCCGCACAATCGCGACTTCGACCGCCAGATCTTCCAGATCGCGCGGCCGGCTACGCCGGATCATCTGAATCTGCGCGCGGCTCTCGATCTGAAACAGCCCGATCGTGTCGCCGGCGCAAATGCGGTCATAGATCGCGGGATCCTCGAAGTCGATGCGTGAGAGATCGGGCGGCGTTCCGGTGCGGCGCGCGATCAGCTCGACGCAATCCTCCACGAGCGACAGCATGCCGAGCGCGAGGAAATCGATTTTGATGAAGCGCGCGTCGTCGCAGGAATCCTTGTCCCACTGGCAGACGACGCGGTCTTCCATCGCGGCGCGCTCGAGCGGGACCAGCTCCACGAGCGGCCGCGACGAAATCACCATTCCCCCCGGATGCTGCGAGACGTGGCGCGGCAGCCCGCGGATCTCATGGGCGAGCTGGCACAGCTCCTTCCAGAGCGGCGCATCTTTGCGGCCGGCAAAACCGGGAAGGTGCTCCAGCTCGTCCGACAGTCCGTCCGCCCGGCCGTCCGACAGTTTTGCGACGAGCTCGATCTCGCCCAACGGCAAGTCGAGTGCCTTGCCGATTTCGCGCACGGCCGACCGCAATCGATACGTGGGGAAGGAGCACACGAGGCCCGCATGCTCGGCGCCATAGCGTGTGTACACGCGGCGGATCAACTCCTCACGGATCTCGCGCGGGAAATCGAGATCGATGTCGGGCACCGATGCGAGCGACTCGTTCAAAAAGCGGCCCAGAAACAGCCTGTTGGCGATCGGGTCGATATGAGACAGGCCGAGGAGATAGCAGACGATGGAGGAGACCGAGGAGCCGCGTCCCCGGCCGGGCAGCAAGTTGCCGCTGGCGCGGCGCGAGCCGCGCCGAATGTCGGCCGCGACGTCGCGCGCGAGATCGAAGAGGTCGTGATAGACGAGAAAGAAGCCGCTGAGCTTGTGATGCTCGATGAGCCGCAATTCTTCGTCGAGCCGGCGCACGGCCTGGGCGTGATGGAGCGAGCCCGGCGGGTAACGCTCCTGCATCCTTGCGCTGCACAGCTCTGCCAAGACTCGCGGTGCGGGGGCGCGATCGGCCCCACGGAAGTCGGGGAAGGTGTATCCCAGGTCGCGCGTCAAATCGAACGCCGCGGCGCGCTCGGCGATGGCCACTGTATTGGCGACAGCATCGGGACAGTCACGAAACAGCACCACGACTTCTTCCAGTGGCCGCAAGTAAAACTCGCTGTTGGGATTTCGCACCCGATGTGAGCCGTCGAGGGTGGTCCGGTGGCGGATTGCGACCATCACATCGTGCAGCCGATGCCGCTCACGGGTGTGGTAATGCACCTGCCCCGTTGCCACGACGGCAAGTTGCAAGCTGCTCGCTATGTCGATCAGTGCGCGTGATAGAGCCAAATCCCCCCTGACTCGATTCCGCTGAATCTCGATGAAAAACCGGTCGCGTCCGAAGGCGGCTTTACA
>WNFB01005531.1_pt1 | contig 13359 bp, 14 predicted proteins | sample 5400501 | NCBI WGS metagenome assembly WNFB01 (sample SAMN13153341, study PRJNA577476) | soil metagenome | isolation source: 200 cm saprolite under Douglas fir tree site 2 hole 1 | place: USA:California | collected 2015-04-18
AAGAAGAAATCGGCTCGCCGCATTTTCCGCAAGTGGTTCGCCGGCCCGAAGTGCTCGCCGCGCTGAAAAACTGCATGGGCATTTTCATGCCCAGCGCCTCGCAGGGACTCGACGGCGAAGTCACCATGACCCTCGGCGCTAAGGGCGTCATTGAATGTGAATTAGTCTCCAGCGGCGAGCGCTGGGGCCGCGGTCCGCGCAAGGACGTGCACTCCAGCAACAAAGCCCGCCTCGACAGCCCGGCCTGGCATCTCGTGGAAGCGCTGGCCACTCTCGTCTCACCCGACGGCAACGATCCCGCCATCGAAGGCTTTGCCGCGAAGGCCCGCCCCATCTCTGCAGCCGAAAAGAAAATGATCGCTGAAGCCGCAAGACGCTTGAGCGAAGCCGAATCCAAGAAGCTTCTCGGCGTCGAGCGCTGGGTGCACGACGTCGGCTGGCAGGAAGCGCTCGAACTCTTGATGTCGCGCCCCACCGTGAACATTGAAGGCCTCGTCGGGGGCTACACCGGCCCAGGCGGAAAAACGATTCTTCCCGGAAAAGCCGTCGCCAAACTCGACTTGCGCCTCGTGCCGGACATGACCGCCGCCGAAGCCCTCGCCGCTCTCAAAGCGCATCTCGCGAAAAAAGGTTTCGGCGATATCGAGGTGCGAATGACCGGCGGCTACGATCCCAACAGCACACCGGCCGATGCGGCGCTCATTCGAATTGAAACCGAGGTCTACCGCAAAGGCGGAGTGGATCCCGTCATTCTTCCGCGCAGCGCCGGCTCCTGGCCGGGATACGTCTTCACCGGCGAGCCGCTCCACCTTGCCGCCGGTCCCTTCGGCCTCGGCCACGGCAGCGGCGCGCACGCGCCTGACGAGTACTACGTCATCGAATCCAAGAATCCCAAAGTTCAGGGCATGGACGGCGCGGTTTTTTCGTTCGTCCAGCTTCTGTACGGCCTCGCAGGTTAGGGCGTCATGATTCGAAGGCGGGGAAAGGCGGCGCGATAGAAATCGTCATCGGCCGCGCAATTTGCGAATCCGGCGCAAGATTGCTTTTCTACCGCCCGACTTAGGCCCCGGTATCCCGATGCCGCGATATTTTGCGAACGGACTTTGACCTTTGCTGGTGATCTTCGCCTGCATCCTCGTGCCCCTCATTTCCCTTATTTTGTCACAAATGTCATTACTTTTGGCGCTGTGCAAGCTTCATCAATAGAGATGAAAGAAGCCGTCTTCTTGGCCGAGCCGAACGGTGACCCCAAACAAATTCGAAAGATGCTTCGCCGTGAGCACGGAAGATTTTGGCCCATCCGCTATGACGCGTCCTTCTCGCAAAAGTACTACACGTTCTATCTCCGGAATAATTTCCGAAACATGATGCGTCACCAGCAAAATCCCGAGCCCGGATTTCGCAAGCTCGCGCATCGTATCGCGAAGCTGCAACTGCGCCGCGATGTCCAGCGCGTTGCTCGGCTCGTCGAAAAGCAACGCCTGTGGCTCATGCACCAGCGCTCGCGCAATTAGCGTCCGCTTCGCTTCGCCCGAGGACATCTCCGCGACCGCGCGCTCCGCCAGATGCGCGATGCCGAGCCTTGCCAGAGTTTCGTTCGCTCTCTCCAGATTCTCGGGGTCGGGATGGTGATGCGGAAAAATTCTCGTGCTGCTGAAAAATCCCGAAAGCACCACGTCCCGTCCCGTCCCGTCGCGTCCGTGGTGCACGATGCCAGCAAGTCCGGCGAAACAATTCCCAGCTTCGATCGCAGTTCAAAAATGTTCCATCGCTCGCGCCCCAGGATGGAGATCGAAGACCCTTCGCGCGCCAGCGGGTAACATTCGCGCGTGATCGTCTTGATCAGCGTGGACTTCCCGCACCCATTCGGCCCAAGGATACACACATGTTCCCCTGCCGGAATCAGCGGCGTGATGTCGTCCAGGGCAGACCGCTGCTCGCGCGCGCCGCGCAAGACCGTGACGTGTTCCAAGGAAAGCAGTAGGGGAACTGGAGCAGCCATGTTCCGTGTAAGAACCAGGCGTCATCTTAGCTCAGGATAGGCTTTGCAAAGGTGCGGTGCAGGTGACTGTGTGACAAGTGCGAGAGGAATGAGTATCTTATTGATTTAACAGCAGTTATTTGCACTCCGCCGTTATTTCCAAAATAAAAGGGAGGTGAAAACAGTTTCGTTCTCACCTCCCGGGGTGGGTGGGGTGTTGCATGACAAGGGCCTCAGCGGCTCAGCAGGCCTGCCCTGCCAGGCAGGTCTGCGGCCTCACTCGCGATTGCTTTTGCAATTCGTTTAGGAGACTCACCACCAAAGAGCTTGTCTTTCGCGCGCCTCGGAGTTTACATCACTTGGGAGCCCACCTTCGACCCGGGGTGCTGGCGCGTGTAGTTTTGGTCAAAAGTTGTAGTCGCTGTCACTAAGGCCAATTTTCCTCCCTCCGGCATGGCATCCCGCGCGTTGACCGCCAGATTCATGACCACTTGCTCGATTTGCCCGTGATCCGCTTGGACGCTCCCGATCGCGGGGTCCAGTTTCATCACCAGTTCGATGTCTTCGCCAATCAAGCGATGGATCATCTTTCCCATGTCGGAAATCAGCGCATTCAGGTTTAGGATCGCTGGCGCCAGCACTTGCTGCCGGCTGAAGGCCAGCAACTGGCGTGTCAGCGAGGCCGCACGCTGCCCCGTCTTTTCAATCTCTTCGGCGTACTCGAAGAGGTCTTCTCCGCTCTTCAGTTTCCGCTTCATGACCTGGGCGTAGCCAATGATCACCCCAAGCAGGTTATTGAAATCGTGCGCGATCCCTCCGGACAGCCGTCCCACTGCTTCCATCTTCACCGCCATGTGCAGCTGCCGCTCCAGCACGCGTTTCTCCGTCGCGTCTTCTACGAATACTTCAAAGTAGGCTTCGCCGTGGCTCTCGCCCTGTTCGTCCTCGATCAGCCGCCCGCTGCAGCGCGCTTTCAAGGGAGTTCCATCCTTGCGTTTCCATTCGACTTCCACATCGAAGCCAGTTGTGCCTGCGAACAACTCGTTCGCCCTCCGGTGCTCCTCTGGGTTGCGATAAATGTCGGTGGCCAGGTTCGCGTGGGATAACTCCTCCTGCGTTGCGTACCCCAGCATTTTCTGAAGCGCCGGATTCACGCGCAGAAACATCCCCGAAGCGTTCGCACGATAAATGCCGTACGGGGCGTTTTCAATAACGGACCGGAAACTGGCTTCGGAAAGGGATAGCGCTTCCGACGCTCGTTTTCGATCCGAGATGTCGCGATTCACGATGATGAGCTTTTCCGGCTGCCTTCCGTGTTTTTGACCAGGCTGGAGGTCGATTCCAACACCCGCCATGAAACGCTACGGTCGATTCGAATCCGTCTCCGAGCGGCGCAAGAGCAGGGCCGTCAATCCCGCCAGAAGGCCGCCCGCGATGATGACGCCTTCCCAGACGATTCCCGTGGCCAGCACTCGCGCGGCCGGCGCGCCAAACGGCGCCAGCAACAACACCAGAGCTGCTTCGCGGACTCCGATTCCCCCTTGCGTGATCGGCATCACCGCGGCCATTTTCGCCAGCGGCCACGCGAAGAGCCACACGCGCAACGGCAGAACGAGTCCGCACGAAATGCCCACAAGCGCGGTCAGCAGAATATACGTGCCTTGCACCGAAGTGCCGAGCAGCCAGCCGAAGACCAGGCGATGCGGATGACGCGAGATGGAACGAATCGCGTGACGGATCTGCGCGAGCCGGCGCCGGAAACGAATCGAGCGGCCGCGCAGGAGCGGCCGGTGCAAAATCAAAACAACTGAAAGCACAAGTACAGCAACTGCAGCGCCGGCAACAAGAACGTGTCGCGCCGGGGCCTGCAGCGCCGCCGGCAAAGATCCAGGAAGCAGAATAAGCCCGAACGAAACCAGCGTGAGCTGCGCGGCTACGTCGAGGAAACGATCTGCGACATTTCCCGTGATGACCGCAGCCGGACGCGCGCTGCGTGATATTCCCACTGCGAGTCGTGCGACGTCGCCGCCGATAATCGACGGCAGGAACAACGCGCCGAAAAGTCCGCTGGTGTAGCACTGCGCGCTCGCCGCGAAGCTGAGTTTTGCGTCGGCGGAATTCACTACGACGTGCCACTTGGTGATGCCACCGGTCAGCGCGACGAGATAAATCAGAAGCACCGCTAGAAAACGCGTAAGCGGCACGCGCGACAGGGCGTCGCGAAGCTGCGCCATCGGGAAAAAATGAAGCAGCAGGGCGAGAATCGCGAACGCGGCTAACCAGCGAAGCAGAAGAAATATCCAGCCTCGGCGCGACTTTTCAGTTGGGCTGGCTGCACTCATTGCCGGCTGTGAATTTTCCGCCGGACATATCAATCGCCAAAAATCTCGTTAATTTTTCCCGCCAGCTTGAAATCATAATCGCTGATGCCTTTCACGCTGTGCGTATTCAAATCAATCACTACTTTGTTCCACACGTTGAACCATTCCGGATGATGGTTCATCGCTTCGGCGACCAGCGCCACTCGCGTCATGTTCCCAAAAGCCGCGACGAAATCCTTGCACGCAAACTCCTTGTGCAGTTTTCCGTTCGCGACGCTCCAGCCTTTCGCTTTCGGTAGTAGCTCTGAAACTTCCGCGTCGCTGAGTTTTTTCGCTGGCATTGCGTAACCTCCTGGAGCCTCTTGCATTCTTCTCCGCCATTATGCGCGCAATCTGCGTGCCAGCAACAGTCGCGCTTGTCCCGCACGGCATTACAATTTGAAGTGTGGCGGCGAGCTCCCGCACTCCAAGGCGACGTTCTTCGTTGAATGCGCGCGGGAATTCCATTATCGTAGGGGTTTCCTTTGAAGCCAAAAATGCGCGTGGTGCGCGCATTCGAACGGAAAGCGGAGAACGACGTGAAAAAGAAAATTCGCGCCATCCAGTATGGTGTCGGCCCGATCGGCGCATCCATCGCGCGATTGATGCGGGAAAAGCAGGCCATTGAAATTATCGGCGCCATTGATACGGATCCGGCAAAAATCGGACGCGACCTTGGCGAAGTCATCGGCGCAACGGACGCACCGTGGGGCGTAGCGATTTCCGCGAACGCCAAGGATGTGCTGGAACAAAACGCGGACGTGGTGATGCATTCGACGTCGTCGTCGCTGGCGAAAGTAATGGACCAGTTGCTCGCGTGCCTGGAAGCGGAGTCTTGCATCGTTTCGACGTGCGAAGAATTGTCGTATCCGTTTCGCACGCATACGGAGCTTGCAGCGAAGCTCGATGCCACCGCGAAAGAGTGGGGCGTCGCGCTGGTCGGGACGGGCGTGAATCCCGGCTTCGTGATGGACAAACTCGTCGTGACGCTGGCGGCGGTTGCGCAGCGCATCGAGCACGCGAAAGCGTTGCGCATCGTGGATGCTTCGAAGCGGCGGTTGCCGCTGCAGAAAAAAATCGGCGCGGGCATGACCGTCGATGAATTCCGCGCGCAAGTGAAAGCGGGCGTGATCAAGCACGTCGGCTTGCCGGAGTCCGTGGCCATGGTGGCGGACAGCTTGAATTTGCCGGTCGAGCAGATCACGGAAACGATCGAGCCGAAAGTGGCTACCGAGCGCGTGCAGACCGAGTATTTAACTGTCGAGCCGGGACAAGCGGCGGGCGTCCATCAGATCGCGCGCGGCACTTCGAAAGACGGCAAAGAACTTGTGTACCTCGAACTGCAAATGTACGTCGGCGCAAAAGATCCCGCCGATACGATTTCGCTCACGGGCCATCCGAACATCAGCCTGGTAATTCCGGGCGGTTCGCACGGCGACATTGCGACGGCGGCCGTCGTCGTGAATTCGATTCCCGTGATCCTCGATGCGCCGGCCGGCTTGCGCACCGCGCGCGATTTGCCGATTGGATTTCTCTCGCCGAATGCTCGGCCCTAAGAGCGCAGCTCCGGCCTGTACTGCTTCTCACAGTAAAGTTACCCTCTCGCGGCGGCCTCCAAAAATATTTTCCCAAGGCAGACCGGCGGAGCGATGATTTGAGCAGGCGCAGAAAGGCTGGCGCGCTATGAAGCTCACAGACATCAAAGCCAACAGGCAATCCTGGATCATGGCTGGAAGCGTTGTTCTTGTCGTTGCCGGTCTCCTTTTGGCACAGTTCCTCATCGTGAAGACGGCGCAGTGGTTCAAAGAAGCGCGTGTACGGCGCATCCAAAAGGCCACCGATAGCGTGACTCCGGATCGTTTGATTGCCCGCTGCGGCCCGTCGGCCGAGGACGAAACCACGGATGTGTTTCCGGTCGTCAAACGTACCATGCGCTACAAAGCCAGCGGCCAGCGAACGATTGTTTTTACCTTCACCCGGTCGGCCGACGAACCCCAAAACTGGGTGTTGCTCACCATAAAAGACTCGGTGGGAGACACATCGTACGAAACCCCCGACGCGAAAATCTCTGCCCTGCCTTGCCTCGACTCCACGAAGTAAGCGGCGTTGGCCCAAGAGGCGCGGAAGCCCGGCGTCTACATTGGCAATTCAGCAGCAAGCACCTACCTCAGTTGTGTTTTACGAATTCTCCTTTGTGGCCGCTGAGCGAATTGTAGAGTGTTTCAATGAAAGCGTCGGCGTTGATGAATGCTTTCTCTGGCGCCCACTTTTCCCGCCAAGGTTCGAGGATTTTTTCCTGCTTCATCTGGTCCAGCGTTTTGTGATCGTTAAGGGCTTTCTGCACGACGGCGGAAGTCTCTTTCAACATCTTGGTGAACGCGCGGACGTCGTCGAGGTTGGAGAGCGCGCCGTGGCCGGGGATAACTTTCACGTCCGCGGGCAATTGCGCGGTGGCTTTTTCCATGGCGTCAATCATGCCCTGGACGCTGCCGCCGCTGGCCACGTCAATGAAGGGGAAGCCGTAGCGCACGAAATCGTCGCCCATGTGCACGACATTATTTTTCGGGAAGAAGATGATGGAGTCGCCGTCAGTGTGGCCGGAGGGAAAATGCAGCGCGCGAATGTCCTCGCCGTTGAGGTGCACGGTGACGTCATGCTCAAAAGTGATGATGGGCAGTGCGGCCTTCTCCGCGGGCTTCACGTCCATTTTGATCGAGCCGCCATTGCCGGCGGTGCCGCCGGTTTCGAGGCGCTTGCGGACGTTGTCCTGCGCGATGAGCGTGGAGCCCGCCTTGTTGAAAGGGACGTTTCCGCCGGTGTGGTCGCCGTGATAGTGGGTGTTGATGACGAAGCGCACGGGCTTGTCCGTAATTTTCAATTCCTTCAGCGCGGCCTGGATTTTTTCCGCCAGCGGAGCGAACTGATCGTCCACGATGACGATGCCGTCTTCGCCCACCGAAGCGCCGATGTTTCCGCCCTGGCCTTCCAGCATGTAAATGTTGTTGGAAACTTTGGTCACCTTAATTTGAACCTTGGACCAGTCCGTCTCCTGCTGCGCCACAGCAGCTTGCCCGCAAACCAGCGCCGCCCCGACCAGTGCAAGAACCATCCCAGTCCGTATCTGCCTGCTCATCTGGCTCCTCCTCAGGAAATCGCCGGGGGATTCTATCATTGTGGTCCGTGACCTGTGACCCCGGCCGCACCGGCGACACCGGAGAAACATGTTGCAATGGCAACACATCTATGTTGTGATGGCAACATGGAGGCGGGCCATGAGCGAGGTACTCGAGGCGATCTTTCGGAGGAGGGCGATCCGGGCGTTCGACCCGGTGGAGATCCCGCGGGAGGTGCGGGAACAAATACTGGAGGCGACGCGGGTGGCTCCTTCGAGCTTTAACGTGCAGCCGTACCGGTTCTATTGGGTGGAAACGCCGGAAATGAAACCACGCGCGGCGCGGCTTTGCATGGGGCAGGCTCCGGCGGAAACGGCTTCGGCGCTGGCCGTGGCGGTGGCGGATATCGGGTCGTGGCGAGCGACGACGGAAAGCCAACTGGAATGGATGCGGAAAGAAGGGTTCAGCGAAACCCAGATTTCCAAAGCCGCGAAAAAAGCGAAGCTGGCGAAATGGTTTTTCATCCAGGGATGGTTCGGGATTTTCGGGGCGCTAAAATGGGCGATTCTGAGAGTGGTGAACTGCTGGAAGATCATTGGCACGGTGCCGGTGGCGCGGCTGGGATTATTCAAATGGGCGACGAAGAGCACGTCATTGGCTTGCGAAAACCTGATGATTGCAGCGGAAGCGCTGGGATGGAACACGTGTCCCATGGAAGGATTTGACGGGCGCAGGCTCGGCAAATTCCTGGGACTTAACCCGCGAACTCATGAGATTGTCATGGTCATCGCGATCGGAAAGAAGTCCGCGCTCCACGTGGAGCAACCACAATGGCGAAGGCCGCTGGAGGCCACGGTGAAATTCCTATGATAGTCGTTGAAAAGAAACTGATACCGCCGGAGATCCTGAAGGATTCCGTGCTGGTGCATCTCGCGGCGGCCTACTATTCGGTGGGAAAGCAACTGGAGAGGAAAACGCAATGCTCGCAAACGCGCGGTTTCATCATGTCCACGCTGCGCGGCGGGGCGGCGCGCAACCAGAATCAGATTGCGACGCTGCTGGGGTTCGACCGCACGGTGGTGCACCGCGCCGTCAAGACCATGATTCAGGAAGGGCTGCTCTCGGAACGAAAGGCGGAGTCCGGGAGAGCGCTGCTGGTGCAACTGACGGCGAAAGGCAACAAGTACAGAGAATTCCTGATCAAAGAGCGGCGGGCGGCAGAAGAGAAGCTGGGGAAAGAATTGACCCCGGACGAAAGTGCCACGCTGTTACGACTATTGAAGGTGGTTGCCGAAGTGAAATTTTGAGAATCCAGTGAGGAGAGGGCACGATGTATCGTGCCCCTACAAGAGAAGAGCGCACGGGCAGAAACAGAAAGATGGCGAGGGGAACTCGCCGCTACTCGGGCTTTTTGGACCAGGGGGGAGCAACGCCGGTCATGCGGGCATAGGCGATGAGCTGTCCCATGTGCTCGTTGGCATGAACGATGATGCGCAGATACATGCCGTCCACGGTGGCGTCGCGATCGGCAATGTGGACCTTGCGTTCGAGGTCTTTTGGCGTGACCGCCAAGTGAGCGGACTTCACGGCGTCGAGCGAACGCTTCAGCCAGCTGATGACCTCGGCTTTCGAGGTGACCGATTTCTCCAGCCCTTCTTTCATGTCGGCCGGCATTTTGGGACCGGTCACGCTGAGCAGGTAGAAATTCGCGAGAGCGATGTGCATGAAGACTTCGCTGGTGGAACGCACTCCGGGTGCGGGACGCCAGGCGAATTTCTCCTCGGGCATGGCCTCGGCCAGTGCGAGCAATTGGCTGGACACATGGCGCCACTCCCCGTCATATCCCTGCCAGAGTCCTTCCGGCGGCGTTTGCGCGGGCAAAGGGCGTGCACTGAACAATAAAAGGAGTGCGAACAGCGTTTTTCTCATGGTTTGTCTCGTTTCTGGCTCTCTCGTTTTGAACTTCGGAAAACCATTCTATACCCAGAGAGAGGATGGAATTGGAGGAGAGTTGTGCGGCTCGGTGGGGAAGCGGCGAGAAGGTTGGGTCAGTGCCAACTGGGGAGAGGGCGGCGGCCGAGGAGGGCTTCGGCGGCCCATTTACCGAGGTAGACGGAGAGGGCGACACCGTGGCCGTTGTAGCCGGCGAGGAGCATCACGTGTTGGCTGCGAGGATGGCCTCGGAAGATAGGAAGCATTTTTTCGGTGAAGAGAATCGGGCCGCCCCAGCGGTGGGTGATGCGCACGTTTGCAAGGGCAGGGTGCAAATGGCGAACGCGGCTTTCGAGCCAGCGGAGGCGTGCGGCGGATTCGCCTTTGCGAACATCATAGCGGTGCAAATCGTGCGTGCGGTTTTTGATCGAGCGGGAGTCGAAGGGAAAGCGAGAAGGCTGGCCAACGTATGGTGGGACGAGGCCGGCGCCGAAGATGACGGCGTCCGATTCGAGCAAGCGTCCCCAAAGATAGGGAAGGTCCACGGTGTAAAACGGACGGAGCGAGGAAAGGCCGAGGGCTTTGAGCTGCGCGGCGGAGAGCGCAGCTGTGGCCAGCGCAAAGGTAAGCTTCGGCTCGGCAGCGGCGCGCAGGCCGGACAGTTCCAGTGAGAAGGCGTTAGTGGCGAGAAGGACTTGCTCCGCGCGAATTTCTTTGCGGTGGATGCGGCCGCGGCTATTGTAGCGAACGCACAGGCGCACGGGATCCGAGAAGTCCAATGCGCGAACTTCGGCGTGCTCCACGATCTGGGCACCGGCGTTTTCCGCGGCGCGCGCCAGACCGGCGAGGACTTTGCCCGGGTCCACTGTGCCGCCCGGCACGCGGCGGAAGACTTTCAGCTCACCGGAATCGCTCCAGCAGATCGGCGAATGCTCCTTCGCCGGGCCGGAGCGGCTCAGTTCCCAGACGCCGGGAAGCGTTAACCGCGAGTCGATTCGTAAAGCGCGCAAAATTTTCTGGTAGCCGGCGAGGACGTCACCGAGCCCGGGTAGATTGCCAGCCGCGGTTTCCGCGAGCGCCATGCCGCCGGTGCGGCCGCTGGCGCCTTCACCGAGCGAAGCGGACTCCAGCACAAGGACGGAGCGCCCGGGCGCCAACCTGCGCAACCAGGCCGCCGCGGAAAGGCCGGAGAAGCCGCCGCCAACAATGGCGAAATCCACGCGATCCGGGAGCGCGCGCGAGGCGGGACGGAAATCCGCGGTCCAGGGCGGCGCACCCCAAGGATGAGCTTTGCGGGGCATGGTCTTTCTTTGATGCAAGCGGAACCTGGCCGGTGGCGAGGATTTCCGCGGCTGACCGGAAAAGCAGACGCGGCGGGCTCGGGATGACGGAACGCGTATGCAAGCGCGAAGAAAGGATAAGGCGGGATCGCAGAGCGCGCGTCAGGTGGACTGGGGGAGTTTACGTTTGGCGGAGGCTTTCTTGCGATAGAGGACATGGTCGGCCGCGGAGAGGAGTTCATCGATGGTCTTGCCATCATGCGGGTAGACGGCTATTCCGGTACTTACGGTGACGGGTGGCTCGTCGCCGTCGGTGCTGAGCCGCTCGGCAATGCGATCGGCAACCCGAAGGGCAGCAGCGGATTCCGTTTCCGGAAGAACAAGCACGAATTCGTCCCCACCGTAACGCGCGGCGGTGTCAATGGCGCGGCAATGAATGCGAAGAATGTTTCCCAGGCGGCAGATGGCTTCGCTGCCCACGAGATGGCCGTAGGTGTCATTGATCTTTTTCAGGCCGTCCAAGTCGAGGAGTACGACGGCAAACGGGCGGGGAGTGCGTTCGTACCGTTTGATTTCGGAGTCGAGGGCGTCGAGAAGTCGCCGGTAGTTGGCGAGCCCTGTGAGCGGATCCGTGACGGCCAAATGATGCACGCGTTCATCAGCGCGCTTGTGTTCGGTGACTTCGGCGGCGAGCGCCATGGTGGTGATGGCCATGATGCCGATGAAGGCCTGCAACAAGAGCAGAGAAGTGTTTTGCGATTCGCGGGAAAAGGGGCCGAAGCCGTGGGTGGTGCCCCAGGTGGCCATCGCGGCCAGGAAGGCAATGGCGGTAGCGGCTTTGCGGCGGCCGAAGCTGAAGGCGGCCCAGATCAAAAAAGGAACGCAAAGGAACTCGAGGGGATAGTTTTTCAAGGTGGAGTGAAAACGGCCGCCGAAGACGATCCAGCAGATGAAAAACAGTCCTGCAAATAGGAACGCCAGCTCGATGAGCTGCCTGCGAGTCCAGTGCAGGCGGGGATTCTCCCACCAGAGGAGAACGAGGGGAGTGACAACCACGGCGCCGACAGCGTCGCCCAGCCACCACGTGGACCAGATGGAGCCGTAGAAGGACCAAGGCGCAAATCCGGCTAAGGCGAGGGTGGAGACGCCGATGGTGGCGCTGACCGTGGTGCTAAGGATGCCAACAAGGAACGCGAATTTGAAAATGTCCTGCGCGTGTTCAAAGGTATGGCGTCCAGCGGCGAAACGGTTAATTAGATAGCAGCCGACGACGCCTTCGAGCGTGTTTCCGATGGCGATGCCAAGAGATGTGGCAAGAGTGCCGGCGGTCGTGAAGTTGACGAGGAAAGCTCCGGTAAGAATGGCGGGCCAAGCACGGTAGCCGAAGATCAGGAAGGCGGCGAGGGCGATGCCGGTGCAGGGCCAGATGGGAGTGGCGCTGGCGTTGACGTGGGCCAGTCTTAAGCCGAGCTTACCGGCCACGAAGTACACGGCGGCCAGGGCCACCAAGGTGGCTAGCTCTTTTAGAAATCGCGAGCGGACCATAGGGTTCCCCGATTCGCAAGGCGCGTCGCTCGCTCTGCGTCAGGACAGAGGTCGGTTTCTGGCGTAGTTCAACCTTAAGGCAGGCCAGGACGAACCTCACTAACCTACCATTTTACAAAAACTTCCAAGAATGAGGAGAGTCTGGTCAAGACGATTTGTCCTATCGTTCAAGGGCGCGTAGCGGAGCCGATTACGATTTCGAGGGGCAGATTGATTTCGTGGCCGTCCCAAAACTTCTTGACGGCGAGGAGGCTTTCAGCACGGGCCTGGGCACGCTGTTCGGGAGTGAGCTGATCGAGGAGTGGGCGGAAGGGCGCGGCGACTTCGGTGAACTGCTCCCAGTATTCCTCGACGGAGCCGGACCAGCGGCCGGGGATGATGCGGTCTTCTTCGTGGACATTGGCGAAGCCGGCGGACTCGAGAGCGCGGCGGAGCCGATCGCGTTCGCCGAACATGAACAGGCTGGGACCATCGGGGTCGGGCGGGGGCGGCGGAACAGGAACGCGTTTGAGGATGATGCCCGCCGTGGTGGTGAAGAAGGGTTGTTCCTTTTTTCCCCAGGCGACAAAAGCGGCGCGGCCGCCGGGCTTGAGAACGCGGAGACATTCGCGGAGAGCCTTGCCGAGATCGGGAAAAAACATGATGCCAAAGCGGCAGGTGAGGGTGTCGAAGGAAGCGTCGGCGAACGGAAGGGATTCGGCGTTGGCTTCGCGGAAATCGATGTTGGAGAGGCCTTTCTTACGGGCGAGTTCTTCGGCGAGCGACATCATGCCGGGGCCGAGGTCCGTGGCGGTGACGCGGCCGGAAGGAGCGACTTCGGCGGCGACGGAGAGCGCGGGATCGCCGACGCCACAGGCGAGGTCGAGAACGCGCATGCCGGGGCGAAGATGCGCGGCTTCGAGGATGGCTTCGGTTGCGCCGCGGGTAAAGGCAGCGATTTGCGCGTGCCATTTGCGCCAGGCGGCAACGGTTCTCTCGCCAGTCCATTCTTCCTGGAGACGCGTGCGAAACATTTGAATTTTTGCGGGGTCGGGAGAAGTGCCCGGCGTACTCATGAGAAGCCTCCGTCTTGAGAAATTGTAGCAGAGCGAGGAACGTGCGTCAGGGCTTCCAGAATTTCATGACGGCGGAATAGTCGAGATCTTCTT
>WNFB01003803.1_pt1 | contig 13355 bp, 15 predicted proteins | sample 5400501 | NCBI WGS metagenome assembly WNFB01 (sample SAMN13153341, study PRJNA577476) | soil metagenome | isolation source: 200 cm saprolite under Douglas fir tree site 2 hole 1 | place: USA:California | collected 2015-04-18
CGCCAGAGCGAATGGAGCAGACTATTCAGGCGTACAATTCAGCCTGCCAGCCTGGTACGTTCGATCCCTTGCGACTGGACGGGCTATGCACAAAAAGTTTGGCGGTCAACAAGTCCAACTGGGCGCGTCCGCTCGACACCCAGCCATTCCTGGCCTATCCGGTCACCGGTGGCATCACCTTCACCTTCGGTGGGCTGAAGGCCAACACCAACGCACAAGTCATTCACACCTCAGGCCGCGCCATTCCTGGCCTCTACGTCGCAGGTGAGCCCATGGGCGAGCTGTACTACTACAACTACATGGGCGCTACCTCCGTGCTGCGCGGAGCGGTCTTCGGCCGCATTGCTGGGCAGCACGCGGCGAGGGGTCGAAAATAACGATTTTCCCTGCCTCGCCTCTTTTGCTTTGTTCATCCTTACTCTTGCTTCACCGAGTGGCGTTCAATGCTGTAGCGCGGTTCCGTGATCGCTTCACTGCGGCAGCGAGGGCAGCGGCTCGGGCGGGTAATACGACTGCGGTCGCGGAAGACGAAACTACAGTCTTGGCACTCAGAGGGAGCTAGTCTGAATCGCCGTGAACGGGCCCGCGCCACGGATTTCACGATGTGACTGAGATGGTCCTCGACTTGTCGTTCAGATATCCCGACAATTTCCGCGAGTCGTCGAGATGACAGCGGAGTGACCGTGAGCAAATCCATGATGCGTTGCCGCGGAGTACGCTCAGTTGGAAGCATGGCTCGATATTGCCTGTAGCTAAGCGAGCTTCCGTACCAGATTGCCGACGGGGCATCCGATCGCTGCGGCAAGCTTTTGCAACGTACCAAGCGTAGGCCGGGCATCAGGCTGCTCGATCTGTGAAATGTACGACTGCGTGCATTCCATCCGCTTGGCCAGCTCTTCTTGGGTCAGACCGGCGCGCTCTCGACAGGCCCGGATGTTATTCCCGAATACCAACCGACCCACCTCGTCCATCGTGTAGGTCTTCAGTGCAGGGTCCTGCAGCCGCTTCAAACCTTCGCTCACGGCTGGATGGCTTGCCAGTGCCTTCTGAAGATCGCGGTACTCCTCGATGGTGAGAATCACGTGAGTGGGACGTCCTTCCACGTCTTTGAGGATATGGGCTGGCATAGCTCCTCCTAGTGGATGATTCTTTGGACCCGACCCAGCAAGATCTCCGTGTCTCCTGTGACGGTGGAACGAGAGGAGTATAACACCTCATACCCGATCGTCAGCCGAAGAATCCCCGCCGGCACGAGTAGAGCGAGATCACGGAGTTGCTCTACCCCTTGATGAATAGCCAAAGCATCTTCAGGAAAGTCCTGGGCGATTGCGATGAGACTATCGGCAAAGTCCTGAGTCGGAGTAAGGATTATCACAAGACTATTATCTGGTGACTTATATTATAAGTCTCGTGGACAGACAACAGTCTGTAGCTTTTCTTCTCTGATGAGGACCCGCAGAGAGCCTGTCTTTACGGGATAATCTCGGTTCCTGCCTCACCTTTCAGTAACTGAGGTAACTCTTCAGGTAGACCGATCAGTACGCGTTGGCCGCCGCCACGCAGGAACGCGATGCCGGCCTCGACCTTGGGAGCCATGCTGCCCGGTAAGAACTCTCCACGCCGCAGATGTTCCGCGGCCTCAGCCACAGTCATCTGCTGCACCGCGTGCCGCTGGGAGCTGAGAAAATCGAGATACACGTGGTCGATGTCGGTGAGGATGATCAGACTGCTCGCGCCGATCTCACGGGCCAGAAGACTGGAAGACAGGTCCTTGTCGATGACTGCTTCGATACCACTCAAATGCTGCCCGTTGTCCAGTGCAACCGGAACTCCTCCACCACCTAAGGTGATGACGATGATCCCAGCGGCCAGCAGCGCGTTTACTGCCGCACTCTCGAGGATTCGTTTGGGAGCAGGTGACGCGACCACCCGGCGAAAACCTCGGTTGGCATCGCGGGTGACCGGCACCGAGCGGCCTAATTCTTCCGCTTCAACGGCAGAGAGAAAAGGCCCCACCGGCTTGCTTGGCTGGGCGAAGGCGGGGTCATGCGGATCAACTTCGACTAGAGATAGCAATGTTGCAACGGGGCGCTGGATGCCGCGTTGCTGCAGGACTTGTATAAGCGCCCGTTCCAGTAGATAGCCGATGTTCCCTTGCGATTCGGCCCCGCATACATCGAGCGGCATCGGCGGTGTCACGTGCCGAGCGAGCTGCTGGCGGATCAGGATGTTCCCTACGGTTGGACCGTTGCCGTGGGTAATCACAATCTGGCGTTCTGCTATGACCATCTGAGCGACGGCTTGCATCGCTGCCAGGCTGCGAACTACCTGCTCAGTAACGGTGCCACGGTCCCCCTGACGGATCAGAGCGTTGCCCCCTAGAGCGACGACGACCCGCTCACCCATGCTCAACCTCGCCGGACATCCTTCCGAGCAAAAATTTCTCGATCACTTCGGCTAAGTCTGGGCGGCTGATTTCTTCGAGTTCATACCGCACACGGCAACTCGGGGAGGAGAGAGGAATTAAGTGACCCAGATCAACAGGAGTCGCGATCACAATCGTGTCGCAAGCAACGGCGGCGATGGTTGCGGCCAGGTCCTGAAGTTGACCGGCAGAATAACCCATCGCCGGCAACGCGTGGGCGATCCAGGGATAACGGTGGAAGGTCTCGGCCAGACTCCCCCGGGCGGCTGGGCGTGGATCGATGATCTCCGCCGCTCCGTAGCGTTGGGCGGCAATAGTTCCTGAGCCGTACCCCATCTCGCCGTGAGTCAGCGTCGGCCCGTCTTCGATAACCAGCACACGTTTGCCGCGAATCAACTCAGGCCGATCAACCGACACGGCTGAGCGCGCCTGGATCACCGTCGCTTGCGGATTGATCTGGGCGATATTGCTCATGACTTGCTGTACGCCGGCGACCGGCGCCGAGTCGAGCTTGTTGACGATCAGCACCTGGGCACGGCGCAGGTTGGTCTCACCGGGGTGATAGAGCAACTCATGTCCGGCGCGGTGCGGATCGAGCAGGACGATCTCCAGGTTCGGGCGGAAGAATGGCCAGTCGTTGTTGCCGCCGTCCCAGAGGATCACCTCAGCTTCTTGCTCCACCGCCCGCAGGATGCGCTCGTAGTCCACTCCAGCATAGACGACCACGCCAGCACGAATGTGTTGTTCGTATTCCTCGCGCTCTTCGATGGTGCACTCGTAGCGATCGCAATCCTCCGGAGTGGCGAAGCGCTGTACGGCCTGTTTGGCCAAGTCGCCGTAGGGCATGGGGTGACGTACCACGACCGGCTGGCGTCCACGCACCCGTAAGAGGCTCGCCAGGCGACGCACCACCATCCCTTTGCCGCAGCCGGTACGTACAGCACAGACCGAAATCACCGGTCGTGTAGCAGTGAGGAAGGTGTGCTCCGGTCCGAGCAAGCGAAAATCCGCTCCGCACGCCAGGACACGTGACGCCAAGTGCATGACCGTGAGGTGCGCGACATCGCTATAAGCGAACACGACTTGGTTGATATGCTGGCTGCGAATCAGCGCCTCTAACTGGTCTTCCGGGTAGATGGGAATACCCTCCGCATAGCGCGACCCGCTCAACGCGGGAGGATACCGTCGGTCCGCGATGCCAGGGATCTGGGTAGCGGTGAAGGCGATCACTTCATAATGCGGATTGTCGCGAAAGTAGGTGTTGAAGCAGTGAAAGTCCCGGCCTGCCGCGCCTAGGATTAACACCCGTTCGACTGCCATGCTGTGCCCTCTCGCCAATACTTGCCGCAACAACAGTGCCGAAGCCCCTCTCGGCAAGAACGGGCCGAGGTTCTCACGAATAAGAAGAAACTGCACGCCTCAGTCGCGAGAATAAGAAGCCCTTGAAGACTCCTCTTTTGTTTCACAGGACGGATGGTATCATATCAGCATCTCCGCACAGCGGCAGACTCCTTGCTATAGTAATTCAATAGAATCCAGCACTAAAGAGGTGCAGCAGAGGAGGACTTCGTATGCCAATCCTGCGAAAGCTCCAAGAATACCTGGATGAGCACAAGATTAAGTATCAAGTGCTTACTCACTCCACCGCCTACACCACTCAGGAAGTGGCGCAAGCGCAGCACGTTCCCGGGAAAATGATGGCGAAGGTTGTCATGGTCAAAAAGGAGAACGGTCCACCAGTGATGCTGGTGCTACCAGCTTCCCATAAGGTAGATTTTGCCCAGCTCCGCGAGGTGCTGGGCGCTCGAGCCGAATTAGAGCAAGAACGCGAATTCCGCGACCTCTTCGCCGGTTGCGAGACCGGCGCCGAACCGCCGTTCGGCAATCTGTTCAACCTCGACACCGTTGTCGATGCTGCTCTCGCTCAAGACAAAGAGATGGTGTTCAACGCGGGCTCGCACTGGCAGACGGTACGGATGCGTTACGCTGACTACGCTCGCCTCGTGCGCCCACGCGTCGCCAAGTTCGCTCAGCATCTATAACCCAGACAGGAGGAGTGCCATGAGCGTCATGAACCTCAGCGACAAAGAGCAGCAGTTACTCGTCGAATTACTCGATCGGGAGATCCCGAATCTGCGGGACGAAATCTTCCACACCGATGACCATGAGTATCGGGAGTTTCTCAAAGAGAGAGAAAACTCCATCAAGGAGCTACTCAGAAGGCTAAAGGAGAGCACGGCAGGATAGGGAGGTAGTGGAAGAGGATGCATGAAGATTCAGCATTTCTTTAAGAGGTCGTTGTGAAAGCGATAGCGAAGCTGAAGAGCGTGGGAGTCGTTTTGCTCCTCTGAAGAAACAATCTTCTGAAGAGGAGCATCAGAGGAGCATGAGGCTCATCACCAGGAGTAATCTGACAGGCGATCAACTACGAGAGTACAGATGAATACGCACGGCACGATCGCGTATTTCTCCATGGAGATTGGGCTGGAGGCGGGGGTGCCGACCTACAGCGGTGGGCTGGGCGTGTTAGCAGGGGATACCATTCGTGCTGCAGCAGACCTCAAGATTCCTCTGGTCGCTGTCACCCTGCTGCATCGTAAGGGATATTTCTACCAGCGGCTTGATGCCAGTGGCAGGCAGAGCGAGGAACCCGCCGAGTGGGTCATAGAAGATTTTTTGCGAGAGATGCCGCCGCGCGTGTCCGTGACCGTCGAGGACCGCACCGTGCAACTCCGCTGCTGGCAATACGAGGTTATGGGAGCGAGCGGGTTCACCGTGCCCGTGTATTTTTTGGATACTGATCTACCGGACAATACGGATTGGGACCGCACCCTGACCCATTTTCTGTACGGCGGGGACCGACATTACCGCCTGTGTCAGGAAGTCGTGCTGGGGATCGGCGGTGTGCGGATGCTCCGCGCCCTGGGATATGACAACATCGCACGCTTTCATATGAACGAAGGGCATGCCAGCTTGCTCACGTTAGAACTCCTGGACGAGAAAGCGCGAATAGCTGGCAGACAATCAATCTCCCACGACGATATCGCAGAGGTCAGGCAGCAGTGCGTCTTTACTACCCATACCCCGGTCCCTGCTGGCCAGGACCAGTTCCCCCTAGAGTTAGTCGATCGTGTGCTAGGTCGCCGGGAAGTGTTCAGTATGCAAGAGGTGTTCTGCTGCGAAGGCCTGCTCAACATGACCTACCTGGCTCTCAATCTGAGTCACTATGTCAACGGTGTGGCGAAAAAGCATGGAGAAGTCTCCCAACACCTCTTTGCCGGATATGTCATTGACTCCATTACCAATGGCGTGCATGCGGCGACGTGGACCGCTGAATCATTCCAGCAATTGTACGATCATTATATTCCAGGGTGGAGACAAGATAACTTCAGTCTGCGCTATGCGTTGAGTATGCCTAAACCCGAAGTCTGGCAGGCGCACAGCCAGGCGAAGAGACAGTTGCTTCACTATGTGAACCGTGAAACCAACGCCGGGATGGACGTAGATGTGTTCACGCTAGGCTTCGCCCGGCGCGCCACGACGTACAAAAGAGCCGATCTCCTCTTTGCCGACCTCGACCGGCTTCGCCGTATCGCCGCGACAGTCGGCGCCGTGCAGGTGATCTATGCCGGTAAGGCGCATCCCCAGGATTCTGGCGGCAAAGAACTTATCCAGCGTATCTTTCAGGCGAAAGAAGCGCTGAAGCCCGACATCAAGATTGCGTATCTAGCAAATTACGACATGGACCTGGGGAAACTGATGACCGCTGGGGTGGACGTGTGGCTGAACACCCCTCAACCGCCGCTGGAGGCGTCTGGGACCAGCGGCATGAAAGCTGCGCTCAACGGAGTGCCGAGTCTCAGCGTGCTGGATGGCTGGTGGATTGAGGGGCGTATTGAGGGTGTGACGGGCTGGGCCATTGGCGAAGATGGACGAGATGGTGGCGACCGATCGAAAGTGGTCTCTTCTCTCTATGACAAACTCGAACAGGTCGTGCTGCCGCTCTTCTATGTCGAGCGGGAGCGGTTCCTGGATGTGATGCTCCACACCATCACCCTCAATGGCTCGTTCTTCAATACTCATCGGATGATGCAGCAGTACGTGCTGAAGGCATACTACTGAGTATCCCCTACAGCAATAGAGTCTCAGGCGAGAAACGACCGGGAGGAGGAGCCGATGAAAAAAGCAATGCGGGGAAGAGGACAGGGATTTTTGTCTCTGGTGTGCTTTGTCTTGCTGCTGGGGCAACCGACGATTGGTGTCGCGCAGGAAGAGGAGTCCCGCGTAGCCTGGGGCAAGGATCTTTTCCTGAGGCGTTGCGCTTCATGTCATGGAGAAGACGGGAAAGGGAATGGTCCGGCGGCCGTGGCGCTCAAGAATCCCCCCGCCGACCTGACCCGGATCAGCAAAAAACATGGCGGCACTTTTCCCCACGCGGAAGTGATACGGTTTATCGATGGCGAGCGGCCCGTACCGGCGCACGGTCCGCGGCACATGCCGGTCTGGGGAGAAGTATTTCGCGGAGAACGGACAGATAGTGAGGCTAAGATGCGGATACTGTCCCTCACCGCGTTTTTGGAGTCGATGCAGGAGAAGTAATTTGACTTAGCAGGCTGCTGAAAAAGCCGTTGTCGTGCTTCGACAGGCTCAGCACGAACGGAAAATTGCCAATGATTTCAATATCTGTCCCGTTCGCCCTGAGCTTGTCGAAGGGTGAACGCGGTGTTCTTCCGCATTCTATTAGAGGAGGGGGCTAGCCTTGCCGACCGTCCGCTTCTGCCTCCGCCTGAGCGGGAGCGTGCTGTGCCAAGGTCGTCCGGGTAGAGACGGGAACGAGAGCCGACTCCGGCCGCAGGTAAATGAACCAGTACGTCAATCCGACCAGTATTACTCCGCCAATCAGGTTTCCCAGGGTCACCGGCAGGAGGTTTACTAGAATGAAGCTCGTCCACGTCAACCTGGCGTAATCTGCCGCGCTCTTGCCAATGGTGGTGAGGAAGGCAGTGTCAGTTTTGATTAACAAGCCGAGGGGAATGAAGTACATATTGGCGACGCTGTGTTCGAAACCTGCGGCGACAAAGGCGCTGATGGGGAAAACAATGGCCAGGATCTTATCGGTCGTGCTCCGCGCTCCAAGACAGAGCCACACCGCCAGACACACTAGGGCGTTGCATAGGATGCCCAGGACCACGGCCTGCACGAACCCTAGGGCAGTCTTGGCGCGGGCAATCTCCAGAGCGGCCAGGCCAACCGCGCCTTCACCAAAGGTGTATTGACGGGAGAGATAAACAAACACGGCGGTGGCCACGGCGCCGAGCAGATTGCCAGCGTAAACAATACTCCAGTTGCGGAGGACCTGAGCGATGGACACTGTGCCACTTGCCCATGCCATGCTGATTAGGGCATTGCCGGTAAACAGCTCCGCCCCACCGACGACCACGAGCACCAACCCCAAGCAGAAGGCGATACCGCTCAGCAACCGAGTGATCCCGAAGGGCAGTACTCCATCTGTTCCGGCGCTCACCGTTGTGGAGAAGACGGCGCCGAGGGAGATGAAGGCCCCAGCGAGAACGGCCAGGGCTAGCAGCGGCCAGAACGGCAGACGACACTTGCGAGCCCCCACTTCCTCGGCTCTTTTGGCGATCTCGGGCGGGAGTAGGGCGTCGATATTCATAGGCTCAGACATTGTTTCTCTCACTGCCCGCCGAAGATGGTCACGAACTCAGGTTCGATCATGCGACTGAGGATGTCGGCCCGGGCAATCACTCCCACCAGTTTTCCTTCCCGCACGACCGGCACCCGGATGATATTATGCGCAGTCATCTTGGCGATCACTGCTTCTATCATGTCGTCCTCCTCGACGCAGACTGGCGGTCGTCCCATGATCTCCTCGGCTTTCACTGTTTGTAGGTCTTTGCCTTCCTGCATCGCTTTGAGTAGATCAAACTCTGTGACGACCCCGATGACCATGCCATTTGCATCGACGACTGGAAGCCCGCTGTACATTCCCGACAGGAACTGCAAAGCCAGGTCGCGACCGATGGCGCGCGGCGTGGCTGCGGTGACGCGTCGATTCATGACGTCTCGTGCTTTCATGGAGAGTCCTCCTAAAAGAAAGGCGGCTGCCATGCCGAAGTCGAGGGCTGGCAGCATCAAGTTATGAGTATAGTGCACGGCCGCCCAAGTCAGATTGGGCGCGTTCATACCAAAAAGGATGTCCTGTCGTGCCGTTCTCGGCTGTGACATAGGTCCGGCACGAGAGGAGGCGAGGGAGCGAAGTTTACCGACCTAGTCCCTGACCCATGTGATGCTGAGCTACCCAGGCTTCGGCCTGCTGGCGTAGGGGGCCTGCCGGCGCGAAGCGTTTGACCCCTTCCAGCAAACCCTGCTGATGCTTGGGCAGGGACAGGGATTGATCCATGTGCCGCGCCATCAACTTGACCGCCGCTCGACCCATCAACACGAGATCGCGGTAGATGGTATTCAGCTCAGACTGTTCCATTTCGAGGGCTAGGGCAAACGCCTCGTCTTTGGTCACTCCGAGTTTGGCCTTTTCTTCGACGCGCTTCAGCAAAGCATCCATCTCGACCAGCTTGGCGGAAAACTCGGGCATGAAGTACCCGGTATCCGAATCAACCTCCAGCGCCGCTTTCTCGGCTGCCAGGATTTTGCTGTGGTGTTTCTCTTCCTCGGCCATGCCCAGGCAGAAGCTCTCGAGTTCCTTGTCGTCATTCAGACTGCCGGCAAACTGGCTGTAAATGTCGGCCACCCGTTGCTCCAGAATACTGCAGCGCCCCAAGACTTCGGTCATAAACATTGGCTTTCCTCCCTCTTCTGTTCATGGTTCGACGGGCTCACCATGGACGGTTCTGACATGATCTCTTGTCCACCCTGAGCCCCCTTCGGCTACGCTCAGGACAGGTTTCGACTTTGCTCAGGACAAGCCCGTCGAAGGGCGAACAAGGTTGAACACTCGCTCCTCATAGCAATTTCCGTTCTCTCGCCGCCCGCTCCAAGGTTTCGCGGAACTGCGGGTGAGCAATATCGATCAACGCGCGGGCGCGCTGGCGCAGGGTCTTGCCGTAGAGCTGCGCCACGCCAAACTCGGTCACCACGTCATGCACGTCCCCGCGCGTCGTCACCACCCCGGCGCCGGGTTTAAGCAAAGGAACAATGCGTGACATCTCACCGTCCCGGGCCGTGGCCGGTAGGGCGATGATCGGTTTGCCTCCTCGTGAACGCGCGGCGCCACGGATGAAGTCGAGCTGACCGCCAAAGCCGGAGTAGATTGCCGTGCCGATCGAGTCCGCGCAGACCTGACCGGTCAGATCGACCTCCAGGGCCGAGTTGATCGCGATCAGGTTATCGTTTTGCGCAATGACAAACGGGTCGTTCGTGTAGGTTGAAGGATGTAACTCGAAGGCCGGGTTGTTATCCACGAAACGATAGAGCGCACGGGAGCCAAGGATCAAGGTGGCAAGCGCTTTCCCAGGGTGCAAGGTCTTGCGTGCGCCGGTAAAGATGCCAGCTTCCATAGCCTGCATTACTCCGTCGGAGATCATTTCCGTATGCACGCCCAGATCGCGCTTGCCCGTCAGACTGGCCAGGACGGCGTCCGGGATAGTGCCGATGCCCATCTGCAAAGTGGCTCCGTCCGGTATCACGGCCGCGATGTGCTGCCCGATCTGCTTTTCCACCTCCCCGAATCCCCCGCTCTCCAACTCTGGCAGTGGCTCGTCGCTCTCCACTACCGCGTGCACGCGGGAGACATGGAGAAAAGAATCTCCCAGGACACGTGGCATCTGTTGATTGACCTGGACAATCACCGTGCGAGCGGCCTCGGCTGCGGCTTTGGAAGCCAACACTTCGATGCCCAGGCTCATGAAGCCATGTTCGTCCGGAGGGGAAACCTGGAGGATGGCCACATCCAGCGGGAGAAGACCGGAGGAAAACAAGGCGGGGATCTCGGAGAGAAAGATGGGGGTATAGTCGGCATGGCCGGCGTTGACTGCTTGCCGATCCCCGGGACCGACAAAAAGGGCGTTGTGACGGAAATGGCCCTTCAGTCCAGGCGCGGAGAATTCGTTGCCCATCAACAGCAAGTGTACAAGCTCAACCGCCTCTAGTTCGTTCTTGCGCTCGATCAGGGCATGCAGCAGTGGACGTGGGGTAGCGGCGTTGCCGTTGGTGAACACGCGGTCCCCGCTCTTGATGAGGCGAACCGCCTCGTGAGCATTCAGCAGTTTTCTGCGATAGTCGTCGATCCACGGCATAATGGGTAGCGTTCAGCTCTCAGCAGTCAGCGGCCAGCCCGAAAGCCAGCGAAGAGCGATGAGTAAGGAGTAGAAGATTGCTCATTCTTCACTCTTCATTCTTCCCTTTTAACTCTTGATAACTGCGCCGCAGCGCCGCGCTCTGCCGTAACGCCCCCTGCACTCCTGCCGTGGCTATGCAGCGCAGGTAGGGCAGGAGCGCCTGGGTGAGTGCGTAGGTGGCAGTTCGAGGCACGAGCGAGGGGACGTTGGGCACGGCGTAATGAACGACTCCGTCCTGCACGAAGACCCCATCCTCGCTGGGAGTCAGACGTGAGGTTTCGACGCACCCGCCTTCATTGATGGCAAAATCGAGAATGACCGCACCGCGCCTCATCCGCCGCACCATCGTGCGTGTCACCAGCAGTGGAGCTGCGCGATCAGGCTGTCGCACTGCACCAACGAGCACCTCGGCGAAGGCGGAAAATTTTTCAATGTTGTGGCGGGTGGCGAGTGCGGTAACCGCCCTCCCGGCGAACAAGCGGTCAATGTCCTCCAGTTTCTGCACCTCGGCATCCAACACGTACACACTGGCGCCGGCGCCAAGAAAGGCGCGTGTGGCTTCCGTGCCGAGCACGCCGGCGCCGAGGATCACCACGTCAGCCGGAGGGATGCCGGGTAGACCGGAAAGCAACACGCCCATGCCACCGCCAGACGCTTCCAGAAGACGGCCAGCAATCTGGGGAGCCATGCGACCAGCGATCTGACTGGAGATCTTTTGCAAGGGAAAGGAACCCGTATCTTCACGAATCGCCTCAAGCCCGAGCACGGTCAAGTTGCGTGTGCGCAGTGTCTGCAGGACTCGTGGGGAGGCGACGTGCAGATGCAGGAAGGCGATGAGTGTCAAGCCTTCAGGCAGCATCTCCCACTCTTCATCGCGAGGTCGTTCCACCCGCAAGATGACATCTGCGCGTCCATACGCTTCCACGGCGCTGTAGACGATCCGGGCGCCGGCGGCTTGATACTCCTCGTCAGTAAACCCGGCTCTCTGCCCGGCTCCCTGTTGGAGAACCACTTCAGCTCCGGTCTGACACAACTCGCGCACCCCGGCAGGGGAAAGCGCCACCCGGCGCTCAACGATGCCCTGAGCGAACCCTGTGTCTGTGGGAATACCGAAACGCATCAGCAGCTCTCAGCTTTCAGCGGTCAGCTTTTAGCTCCAACCCCCAATCCCTAACCCCTAGCCCCTTTTTCGATTGGTATGACCTCTCCTTCCCGCACGCGCACGGAGGAGCCGTCATCGAGTGTGACGAGCAGGCACTCTTCTTCATCCAGATCCATTGCCACCCCTTCGACGTGCATGTCTTCCTCGCGGACACTGACGCGACGGCCGAGGAAGGAACGGCTGCGCCATTCCTTGAGCACTGGACGTTTGCCAGCGGAGAGAAAGTCGAAGTAGTGTTTTTCCAGGCGCTCCAACACGAGTGCAGCAAAAGCGGAGCGGTCTACTTCGCGTCCCAAGGCTTCGCGCAGCGATGTCGCCCCCGCGGCAGCGTCGGCGAAAAGCCGATCCATGCTCGCGCGGTCAATGTTCACATTTACTCCCATGCCGAGGATCAGATGGGCCACGCGCCCGTCGCGAGCTTGGACTTCGGCCAGGACGCCGGCGATTTTCTTGTCGGTTACTAACACATCGTTGGGCCACTTTACCTGCGCTTTTACGCCGTACGTTTCGATCGCGTCGGCAATTGCCAGTGAGCCGATCAAGGTGAGGAGCCGCGCCTCGCCGATCTGGATCGGGGGATTGAGCAGGACGGACAGGTGCAGGTTGACCCCGGGGGGAGAAAACCATGACTTACCGATGCGTCCCCGCCCGCGCGTCTGCGCGTCGGCTACGACGACCGTCCCTTCCACGGCGCCTTCTTTGATAAGTCGCAGCAGAGCAGCGTTGGTGGAATCGACCTCGTCCCAATAATGCACGACCTGCCCGAGCAAGCGTGTCTGAGTGACTCGTTTGACTGCTTCGGCGTTCAGCGATTCCTTCATGTCCGATCCTTTCTTAGCGGTGTGATCAGCGCGTATCCAGGTGGATGCCCAGTTCGTCCAGCTTGCGGTAGAGGGAAGAAAGGCTCAGTCCTAGCAGTTCGGCGGCGCCTTTTTTGTCCCCGTTGGTTTTCTTGAGGACGGTCTCGATATGGCTCTTCTCGTAAGCCTGGACTGCCTCCTTGAGGTTGTCGCTCAACGGCACGACGTGTGTTCCCTCCGGCATCTCCCAGCGTGGCAGGTCCGCCGGCGAGACCCATTCGCCGTCGCCCAGGATCATGGCGCGCTCCAGCACGTTATCGAGCTCCCGCACGTTCCCTTTCCAGGGGAGGGACATCAGGAGCTTCATCGTGGCGTTGTCAGTTCCCTTGTAGGCTTTCTTCATCTCCTGGTTGTGCTGGCGCAGCAAATGCTCGACCAACGGCGGAATGTCTTCGCGCCGGTCGCGCAGAGGAGGGATGTGCAGCTCAATGACATTAAGCCGGTAGTAGAGGTCTTCACGAAAGCGGCTCACCTCAATCTCTTTCTTCAAGTCACGATTGGTGGCGGCGAGGATGCGCACGTCAACCGTGACTGGCGTGGTGGCCCCAACCGGTAGGACTTCTTTCTCTTCGATCGCACGCAGCAGTTTAGGC
>WNFB01003804.1_pt1 | contig 13352 bp, 15 predicted proteins | sample 5400501 | NCBI WGS metagenome assembly WNFB01 (sample SAMN13153341, study PRJNA577476) | soil metagenome | isolation source: 200 cm saprolite under Douglas fir tree site 2 hole 1 | place: USA:California | collected 2015-04-18
ATCCGGGAGAAATTGCGCAAGCGCCCTGGGGGCAGAGCCTGACCTCCAGTCAGCGCGCGCCACGCCCGCCCACAACGCGCGCGGGGCAGCAGGCCGCTGGGCCTCGCGGCGCAGCTCACCCCCGAGCAGCCGGCGGCCACGCCGCCCAGCACGCTCCAGCGCTGGGCGCGCCAGATCCTGGACGGCACCTCGCCCGCTGGCGGGCACACGGGTGCACGGCCCCGGCGCTGCTTTTGCCCCAGGCTCAGTACGGGGTGACTGCAGCGCCGTCCTGGTTCCACAGGCAAAAGAAAAGAGCGTGTGGCTCAACCCCCGCAAAGGACCGCCGCACGCTCCTCCGTAACCCTCCATCAAGGGAGAGCCTACTATGTCCAATATAACACACTCCATCCCGTCCCGCATGACCCACAACGTCGCGGCCCTGTTCGGCCACAGCGACGACACCCTGGTCGCCTGGCAGCAGGCCTGCGTGCACGCAGCGGACGCGTTGCAGCCGCCGCCCGCCCCGGAGCGGCTCGCGAAAGCGCTGGCCTTGGCGCAAGACGGCACCGTCGCGATGGCGGAGGACGGCGCGGCGCAGGTCACCAGCGGCGGCACCCTCTATCACATTGATGTGGACGGCACATGCCGTTGCCCGGACGCGCAGCACCGTGGCGTTCCGTGCAAGCACGTCCTCGCCGTGCACATCCACCAGCAGGCCATGGCCGCCCTGGCACCCAGCACCGCCGCGCCGCGAGCAGCCTCACCGCCGCCCGCCTCGCCCGAGGACACCCGCCAGGAGCGGCTCCCCAGCGCCGACCGCTGGGCCGTGACCGAAGCCCCGGCAAGCGCCTGCCTGCGACTCCGCGTGGGCGAACTCGAAATCCTCTACACGATGCGGGACATGACCGACGCCGAGCTGACCAGCCGCGTGCAGCACCTGGTGCCATGGGTCCAGGACCTGGTGGACCAGGCACGCGAGCGGCAAACGCATCTCGACGTCCTCCGCCAGCAGCGCGAGACCGCGTCCGCAGGGCAAGCCGCTGTCCCACAGCCGCCCCCACCCACGCCCCCCGCTGACCTGCAGGCCCTGCTCCAGCAGGCCGTGCACCAGGCCCTGGCAGCACAACAGCCCGCCAGCACCGGCCAGGCCCCCGCCAAGGGCCACGCGCCAGAGGACGAGAGGCCCGCCGGGCCCGACGACTGGTGTGACCTCCACCAGGTCACCATGGAGCGGCGCAGCAATGCCCGCGGCTCGTGGTGGTCACATTGGCTCGCGAGCGAACAGCGCTACTGCAAGGGCAAGTAGCCATGCCACCGTGCGGAGGACGGGAGTCCTCCGCCCCAGCCTGAGGAGGAGACGACGATGCTCCGCATGGATCACTATCCGTACAGTCGGTTTTGGGCAATCTGGGATGACCAGGACCTCGTGGCCGTGGTCGTCTACAAAAAAGGGGCCGCCGAGCTTCTACGGCGGCTCCAGGCGCACGCGCCGCCGCCCGCATCCGCTGGCGCCGCGGCGCCAGCCGCGCCCACCGCTGCCGGGCGCGCTGCCGGGCGCCCTAGCGCGGCCCAGCGGTCACGCCGCCTGGCCCAGGGATAACGCGGGGCCAGGCTCGCAGCGACGCACGGCAGGCGTTCGGCCGTGCGCGTGCCAGGCGTGACCCTGGACGAGGTGGACGCATGGGGTATACTCCCCTGGCGGGTGTCCACGGGAGGCACCCCACAGCGCCACCAGGGCGAGGGAAAGGGCGAGGCCAGCTCTGCTGAGCTGCCTCACCGTGTGTGGGCTCCTCCTGGGCGGGATCTGCGGGTGCGGGCTGGGCCTGGGTCTGCTGCTGCACTGGCTGGTGCCCGCCATCGACCGTGGGGTGGCGACGCTCTGTGGCCTCGTGGCCACGGGGGTGGCCCTCCTGGCCTGTGGGCAGCTCATGACCTTCACTGAGCCAGTGGAGACCGAGGAGGAGCCCCCGCTTGTCTGGCGGCTGCGGCCCCTGCCCAGGCCGGCCCGCGCGGCCCGGCGCCCACGCAAGCGTCCGTGACCGCAGGGTGCCAGGGCGGCGCGCAGGCCCGCCACAGCCGGCAGTGACGGCGCGAGGTGGCCACGCGCTGTGGAGCGCATACGGTCCAGCGCACCTCGACGCCGTCCATCCACGCCAGCGGATGGCGACCGCTGCACGCCTTCTGGCGACGGGGGGCCGCGCCGCCGATACGGAGCGAAGGGCGTTTGGGGCGTGAAGGCCCCACGCGTCACGAAGCCAGCAGCCCACCTCACGAGCAGAGCCCTGAGGCGGGAGAGGCACCCAGCAGCGTCGCGCGTCCGGTAGGGGGCTTTCGAGCAGGGGCACGGGGCCAACGCCAGAGAGAGCGGCGAGTGCTCGATGCACAGGAGGCGGAGACAGCCACAGGGCGCATGAGGCGAGAAGCTCACCCACGCGCGGACGCTACCAGTACATGCGAGACCGAGGCCCATACGCACCAGGAGAGCAGCGGGAGAGACAAGCAAAGACAAAAAATGCTCAACAGGGCTTGCCCATTGCGGCCACATCGCAGGGAGAAAGGGGACAAGACGCTCCTCGGGACATCCCCCACAACGCAAGGAGAGACGCGCGCAACCTGGTGTGCTATGCGTCTCACTCCCAGCTCTTTCCCACCGCCCGCCATGGCTGACACGCTGCGGGAAGAGGAGTCTTGGTATGCAAACCCGTGCACAGTCCAGCCTCGAAGCCTTCGTGGATTTTCTGTTTTCGATTCTGATGAATGTCGGAGGGCAACGCCTCCTCTATGGCACCGTGGCGACGGTCGGACGGATTACGTTCTTCTCCAGCATCTTCTTAGCCGCGGTGTTTCTCCGTCGGCTAGGCACGCGCCGTGTCTTTGAGGCCCTCACGCCTGCGGGTACACGCCAATCTAGGCTCCAGTCGGCGCTCGAAGTGGTGAGCGATACCGTGTTGGGTTTGGGCATTGCGGTGGTCTTGCAGCTACTCATCTATGGAGATGCGACGACTGTGTGGCGTGCCGGGGGCCTCACCTTCGGGCTCTATGTTGTCGCGATCATCCGGCGCTATATGCTCAGACGGATCTTTGATGCGGTGGCGGCGCGGACGGCAGGTGGCGGGAACGCGGTGGCCGCTGAGGCACCGCCACGCTCTGCCCAGCAGGGTGACACGCCCGGTCATGACCTGGATGGCGACGACCATCCGACTCCCTGGGTATAGGAGCGTCGCCGTCCCATGGAGTTGGAGGCCGTATCCAAGTGTCCCAATGTCTATTGTGGGCTGCATTGGAGGGTGAGAGTCCACGTCGTGGTGGACGTCAACGCGACGACAGAAGCCCTTGCAAGGACAGTGGGACACGGATATCGACGTGCAAACGCGCGTTCTGGCGTGTTTTGGGTGTCACGTGTACGCATCGCATGCCCTCTGCTGGAGCGCGATTTCGTGACCTACGCGGCGCCCACAGCACCGAGGAGATCGCCAAAGCATTGACCGAGCATGATGGGGCCGAACATGGCTTTCCTTTGCAACAGCGCTGGCCTTGTATAACCTCTCCACCGTCCAGGTGCGCGAGGGCGATGCGGCAATGGCGCGGCAATGTCAGGCCATCACACCGGTCTGGTCAGACGAGGCGCCCCCACTGGACGAGGCTGCCCCGGGTCCCTCGCACAGCACGCATGCACCAGCGTACGATGCGCACAGCGTGCTGTAGCGGTTGACCGACGTGGATGTGCTAGCGCTCCCCAGCCTGCAGGCGAGCACAGCGCAGACGATGTGCTCAGAGATCGGCTGGGATAGGGAAGCGTGCCTCAATAAGCAGGCCTTCTGGGCGTGGCTGGGCTCCCCGGCTCGCGATCACGGGCGGGAACGTGTGACGCCAGAGGACATTCACAACACGCCAGCGTGCCGGCCAGGCCTTTCGGCTGGCCGCGCCAGCGGCCGGACGGGGCCTCAGTGGTTTGGGCACCTTCGAGCAGCGTATGCGGGTACACCTTGGTCCGGCCTCGGCCATCGTGGCCATGGCCCACACGATCGCACGGATGGTCTAGGACATGCGCCAATACCGGACCCCATGTCGTGCCCTAAGCCCCGAAGAATATACCCGGCGGACCCAAGCCCGAGCAGTCGCGGCGATGCGCAACAAGGCAGCCCGCTTCGGTGTGACACTGGTCGAGTCCCCTGCGTGATTCCCGGACGTCGGACATTTCTGCGCATGTTCCCTGAGGAGTACCCATGCCACAGATGCCGACGCACAGCACACACGGGGCCATGGAAGCGACGAGCGACATGGGAGAGGTTAAGCTGAGGCAGACCCCTCGCTATGCTTGACAGGATGACGCCTCACATCGTGGAGAAAATCTCCGCGCCAATACAGATTCTTACACTTCCCGCAGCGCTCCGGCTCCGCCTCCTTCGAGATAAAAATCTCGTTACATCTTACACACCAGTGCATATAGGGAAAAGGGACGACCCGGTGTTGACTCGCAGGAAGCTGCACGGTCCCACCAGCGACCAGCGTGAATGATTCCTTGCTGGAGATGGTCTCCACTGGGACTCTTGATTTTTTTTCTGAAAGGGGTACAATGCTTTCCAATTGGTGAACAAGCGAAGAAGACCTCTCTTGCGGAGGCAAGCGTAGACTGTGCTCCATCTCAGCCACGGTCATCTGCCCCATAAAATCCCCGGCCTGCGACTCGAAGCTCAGCAGGTCACGCCAGCGGTCAGGCTGCTCGACCAACGGGGGTTCCTTGGCCGGAGAGAGATACGTGAGCCAGTAGGTCTCTCCCTCCCATTGGAACTGCTCGGTGTCCTTCAGCACAGGCATCCAGGCACCGGTATGCAGCTGCACAATACGGCTGACATACCGTGTGGGGGCAGCGTCAGGCCCGTGCAAATGGCGTGCCGTCACCAACAAACGCGCCAGACGCATGTCATCTGGGTGATGCAGCGTCGAGATCCACCGGCCGACCAGAGCAGTGGGATGCGGTGCGCCATACCACTCAGCAGCACCAAGAGTCGCATACTCAATGTGGGCATCGACCACGTATTGCCCAATCTCAATACGACGCGCAATCGTGGCCGGCCCACTCACTTTCTCCAACATACGCCCCAAGGCATGGGGCAAGCCATAGGCTCGCTGGGCCATCGTGGTCCATCCTGGAAAGGGCATAATGGCTCGTCCCAAGGACCGCAGGTCGCTCCTACGGTCCCTGGGGATCATTTATCGATGTTTCCGCTCTTCCTCAATGACTTGTCTCAGCGCCTGAATTACGACTTCGCGCAGCGTCCGTCCTTGGGTCCCCAAAATCCCCTTCACTTGTCGATACAAATCGGTGGGGACATTACAGCCGATGTGTGTCTGAGCCTGAGTGTTTGCCCCGGGTTTCTCCTTTGTAGCCCATGCCATCCGACATCCCCTCTCGCTGCGCTTGCCTCGCTAGACAATAGCATAATTGTATTTGTAAATCATTGTACTTTTGGGCACCGTTCAAATTCCAGTTGACAGTTTTCAGGAAACCTCTGGCGATACACGAGCTGTAGCCAAAAAAACTGTCAACTACTTTTGGCCTGTTCTGAACGGTGCCTACTTTTGTACTGCAAGCCCTGCAAGGGCGTTGGGACGATCCGTCATTCGACAATTTTACACCCATTCACCTCGACACTGAGACGATATGCGTGTTGGCCATCCACGCTTGAAATGCGTGGGCTCTCTCAGCAGCCACACGCCAGCACAGGGCACTATCCTCGCGTCGAGCGGTGAACAGCACCACATCGTCAAGTCTACCCTCGAATGGTGCCCATTGGGGGTAGACACCCAGACGATGCAGCCGGAATGCTCGCTCGGCAAATCGCTGCGCGGCACAGTTGGAATGCCTGCAGGCAACGAAAATCGTGCGGTATCCATACAGGGTGCATACCTGCCGCATCGCACGGCCAATCGCAGCAGAAAAACGGTGACGGTACTGTGGTCGTACATAGGTACCACACCACGTGTAGGGATGGCCCTGTATACTACCATAATCATGGAGCCAAAAGGCTCCCAGCACCTCACCATCGCCATCCAGGAAGACGGTCGGTCTGACGTCGCCACGCTCGGCAGGAGCCAAGAAGGCCTCCAGTGTCGCCGGCATCAAATCCGTAAAGACCTGCGGGACGATGGGGTCAACGACCACATCCTGCCACCACGCTTGATGCTGTGCCAGCGTTGGCTCTGTCACGATCTCAAGGCACATTGCTCGTGCCATCATTGCGGTCGACATACGCTTTTGCTCCCTGTTCGCTCGAGCACCTCACACGCTCTTCGAGCGCAGAGGGTATGGATCGTCCTCGGGCGACACACGAGACGCAGGGACACCTCACGCGTCCACGCCTAGGCGTGCCGCCAAAAAAGCCACGGATCGTGTCGTGCGAGAACGTGTAACAGGGATGGAGGATGGCAGATCAACAGATGAAGCACAGGCAGCGCAAAGACACTCGACACCTGGAGCCTGGGTCGCGGATCGGGCCACGAAGTCCTCTCAGGCTCCACGCACAACCCACACGGGGTCGCTGAGGGGTATTCTAAGGGCAAACCGCTCTCGAGAGCAATCCTCTCCGAGGAAGGTGTGGACGATGAGGATGGACCCATATTCTTTGGGGATTTCTGAGGCGGGAGAGGCAACGTCGCACCCTCCGTCCCCTCCCTCCTTCCCGTCGCTTGACCACGACGGCCCGCTCTGGATGGCCCGACGGGTTGAGGTGCTCCCTGGTCAGGTGGACGGGGAAATCGTGTACGTGACCCCCGCTATGGATCGCCTCTATGGCTACCGCTGGCCGGACACGCTCCTGGGGCAGCGCATGGCGGAGATCCACCTCGATACGGACGCCCAGATGACGCGCCAATACGCCGTGCTCCGGTTTATGGGATATGCGATGCCGCAGCACTATGTCATGCATGCCCGGCATCCGAATGGCCGCATCTTTCGTGTCGTGAAACATGTCGGGCCGTACCACCTGGGGCCGCTGATCCCGTGGGTCACCCACCACGAGCGCTGGCAGCGCCGGACCCCGTTCGCCAGCCTCTGGCAATGGCCGTAGGCACATGCACCCAGACCGCCCTAGCCCATGTGGCATCACACTGGCGCTCGGTGTGAGGTGCATCTCACGCAAGACAGCGCTGCTCTGTGACGCTGCAGGAGGAGGTGAGGGACTCCGGCACCACCAGAGCGGGCAGCACTGCCAACACGGCACACGATGCAGAGAGAGCGGAGGACCTCTACGTCTCACCCTCTGCGTCGTCTGGCGCTGAGCAGGAGATCTCCTTGGCCTGCTGCCTTCTCGGGTGCTCACGGCTGCGTACGGAGCCCAAACCGCTGCCCGCTGCGCCGCGCGCAGGCCGTGGCAGGGGCGTCGAGTAGGGGGCGGGCCGTGGTCTCCCTGAGGGCGCATGCCATCGTGCCACCGTATGAGACGCCCACGGGATGGGACGTGTGGGTCGCGTGGTGTCGCCGCCAGACGCGTGGAGGCACGATGCCAGGTCGCTGGGCGACGATGCTCAGGAGCACCGCGAGGGCGGGCCCTGCCGCGCGGCGCTCATACTGGTGAGAGCCCTATGCCGCGACGCGTGTCTGCCCCCGCCAGCACTGCCTCGGCAGGAGCACCCACGTGGGACGCGCGCACGTTGGACAGGTCATAAAGGAGGAACCTATGTGCGACCATCTCTCCCAAGAACGTTCTCCTACCTCTGCGCAGGTCTGTGAGCCATCTGGGGCTGGAGCCAATCCTGACCCCGTCCGGGAGTATCACGAAATCGCGTGCCAACTCCTGGAGGACTCCCCGGAGGAGGCGGCCCACCAACTTGATAAGAAGATCGCTTGGATTATGGCCCATTATAGCGGGTACACCCTCGCCGCGATCAAGCAGGCCATGCGGGAGGCCAGCGTGCATCTCACGCGTCATGGTGGCGACGCCCAGGCCTATGTCGAGCGCACAGTGGACGAGGCGATGCACGACGACCCGTTCGGGGAGACCGTCCTCGGTTGGGACGCGTAAGCGCTGCCGCACACCCCCGCCCCCATCGCCTCCATGCGGGCTACGGCGTGTGGCTCGTCCGTGCAGCGCAGGTCATCGCTCTGCCCCGATCCAGAGCCTGACGGTACCACCGGGGCAGCTCCAGACGCTCTGCGAGCCGCCAGAGAAGCCCTGCCAGTGGTGGAGACTGCGTCGGTGTGCCCGCCATGGTCTCGTCCAGCCGTGCACACCCATGGCGGGGGGCCCAACGCACGAGGCACAGGATATGGAGCATGATCCCATCATCCAGCGTTTCCTCCACGATCTCGAAGGTCCTGCATGGATTGCCAAACGGGTCGAAGTGCTGGCAGGTGTCGTCGACAGCGAGGTCGTGTATGTGACCCCAACCATGGATCGGCTCTATGGCTATGTCTGGCCGGACACCATAGTGGGACACCATATATCGGCCATTCATATGTTCGAGGATGCCCAGATCACCCGTCAGTACTCGGTGTTGCGCCATTGGGGCTTCGACGCGCCTCGGCACTACGTCATGCGTGGGCTGCACCCCAATGGCCGCATCTTTCGGGTCATTAAACATGTCGCCCAGCACACGGTGGACGGCCTCACGGTGTGGGTGACCCACCACGAACCGTGGCACCGGAGCACCTCGTACCCGTGCGTGATGCCACTCCGTATCCCACCTCTCCAGCCGGAGGCCCTGCGCGCCTTTGTGGGTGATGTGAGTGTGGCACACGTCCAACACGCGGTACCTCTCCTCCGTGATACTCCATCCCTGGAGCGCCTGCGTGCACGTCTGCGTGCGGTCGACACTGCAGCGCCACCTACGGTGGCGCACGTGCCATCCGATCTGCACCACATGGGCAAGGCAGTGCGGGCCACGCTCCCGACGCTGGGGCTGCGCCTGCGGCACGCACGCCAGGCCCAGGGCCTCTCGCAACAAGCCCTGGCACAGCGCTGCACCCAGCTCCTGGGGCAGCACGTCACCCCAAAGCACGTGAGCGGCCTCGAGTGCGGCCATTGTCTTCCTTCCCTCCCCCTGTTCCACGTGCTGACGATCGCCCTTGACCTCGATCCTGCCGCCGTACTGACCGCACGGCTCGAGACCCCGGACGCCACCCCGGACGCACTCTCCCCGGAGTCGCACGCACGCAGCCTGGGGGACCAGGTCCCCCAGGACCTGCTCACTCGCGTGCAGCATACCGCACACCACCTCGATGAGGTCCAGCAGGCCCACCACGAGGCCCTCGTCGCGGCCCGGCAGGCCGGAGCGTCCTGGCGCCAACTCGCCACCGCCACCGGGCTGAGTTCCAGCCGCATCCGGCAACTGCTGGGCAGGACGCGGGGGCTCGCCGAGCCGACGTCCCCTATGAGGCGACCCCCCTCATGAGCAGAACCCGTCAAAGTTGAGGCCGAAGAGTCACGAGGAGCAACCGCCAGACCGTCTGGCCTGTGGTCCGAGGCTCCGGGCCTTTTCACCGCATAGGTTCCAGGAGCTGCTCCTGGTACGGAAAACCTCGTTCTCCCCCCCGTACCCCCAGAAGTCTGCCCGCCACTCCTCCGCGCACACGTACCCACCTCTATCAAGAAGAAAAATACTGTGTACAAAAGTACACACCTCTCCCAAAAATACTGTGTACAAAAGTACACACCTCTCCAGAGGATTCTCCCGCAAAAATATATCCTTCCTGCTTGACACTGTCTTCTCTGAGTAGACATGTCGAGCCATGGATGTCTTCTCTGAGTAGACCGAGACGATTTCATGAGGAAAAGTCACAACAAATGGCCATTGACAACCTGAATTTCTCGGCATTACTCTGAATATAATGTGTCTGCTCTTTCAGAGAAGAGGCCATCAACCATCCCTCCATGGTGCCATCGCGGAAGAGAGGGCGAGGAGCCACAGCCTCTCTCCACAGTGAGGAGCTCGGTCCGTGACGCTTTGTGTCCAGGCTCACCGCGTAGAGCGGCGCCACGCACGCGCTTGCCGGGGTAGGACCACAGGGTACACCGGGCCGTGACGTCCTTCTGCATACGTGAAGCTGACCTTCTGGCTGGAGAAGGGGGCGCGGTGGCGGCGTGTCCTACCGCTGTGACGGCAGGAGGAGCGCGTAGGGGCCTCGTGTGCCCCAGCGCTCCTCCAACATACCAGCAACGACACGGCAGTCTTGGCGGAGCTGGTACGGCTGGAGGCGTTGGCCGCCACGACCCCGCCAGAGGAAGCTCCCCATAGAGACAGCATCCGGCCGAGGTGACCGAGGCCCCCCCTGCCCACTGCGCTCCCGTACACGGAGGGCAACACGGGGAGCAGCCCTGAGATGCAGACGTCAGGATGATCTGCAGGCTGGAGGGAGACGAGCCAATGGATGCGTGACAAGAGGAAAACATCCACTATATAGTTGAGCAATCCCTGCCAGGGATTATTCGGTCAGAGGGAGCGAGGGAGTGTGGCGTGTCTCCAGCAGTGCCAGCAGGGGGGTCACTGAAAGTCCCACGGCATCCGCGATGCGCACGAGGTTCAGGACAGAAACATTGCGATGGCCTTGCTCAATCTCCGTGATGTACGTCGCACTCAGACCCGTGCTGGCGGCAAGTGCCCGCTGGGACAGCCCGTGCTGCTGCCGGTATTGGCGGAGAGTTGCTCCCAGGAGCTGGAGCAGTACGGACGGATCGCCTGGCTGGGGAGAGGGTGCAACGTCATGGGTCGCATCCTGCGTCCCTTTGGAGCTGAGAGGGTCACAGGTGGTGGGTGGAGCAAGAGACGCGTGGGTCTCCAGCCGGGCAAGCAGGTCGGCAGCAGGTATGTCCAAGGCATACGCAAGGCGGAGCAGCGTCAGCACCGCAATATTATGCCTCCCCAATTCGATCTGGCTGAGATAGCGATCACGCAGGCCCATGCTGGCGGCGAGTGCTCGCTGGGAGAGTCCCCGCTCTTTGCGAGACTGGCGAAGAGTCGCACCCAGGCGTTGCAGGGCTGGATCCAGGTGAGGAGCCCCTTCAGTCATGGCGTGCCTAGAGAGGAGAGCACAGGGTAAGCAGTGCTAGGGGTGCCGCAGGCATCAGTGGCACCAGAAGCGTATACGGGGGGATCACTCCCCCCGTAGCCCGGTTGAGCCGTGAGCAGCGTGAGCGATATGGTTGCGAGCCCTCCTCACGTTGCTCTGGCTCTGCCGTGAGGGATCCTCACATGCATGGTATTATCGTACGCTACCCTCGTCTCATATGCAACACCGTCGAGTGGTGTGTCACGCGATCTCCGACTGCCCCTGTGGGCGCTGTGCCCCACGCTCGCACGTCGATGCGAGTCCATGCTCACCATACTGGCAAGCAGCCCCCAACGCCGTACTCCATTGCACCTACGTGGTGGACCCCACAGTCTGTCAGCCTCTGCAATGACCACGCGAGCACACGACGCCATCAGCCACACGCTTCAGCCATGGCCGCGGCAGACAGAAGTGTCGCAGACTGCGCTGCAGTGATTCTTCAGGAGCATAGGAGCGTGGTGCCTGTGGTGTGGTGTGTTTTGGGGAGACCTCCCCCCGTGTTTTGGGGAGACCCTAACAACAACAAACCATTGTTGTAGAAAGGATTCCCCTTATGAGACTGTAAAGAAGACTGTAAAGAAGACGACACACACAAGACCGTGTGTGTGAGGCACGACTTGGAAAGGCTCTGGAGGCTACACGCCATGGTCCAGTCTCTCATGTCAACCGTACAGCACGTACCCCAGCAGACCACACGCACACCGCTCAGTATCCTGCGCACCGAGACCGTGTTGTCGCGATTCCCGATTCACACCCTCACCAAGCGCGGGAGGGTCACCATCCGCATCCGACGGACCAATGCACACGGAGCGCTCGACGTACGCTGGGAAGTGTCCTACAACGAGCACTATGGCCCCCCCCGGCAACTTGCCTACAAACTGGACACGATTGTCATCAACCAGATCCTCGATGCCTTGCCACGACCGCTGCCCCGCGTGATTCCCATAGGGAGCATGACGCATGCGTGTCGCATGCTTGACTTGAATGACAGCGGCAGACAACAGGCCGATCTCAAACACGCCTTCCACCAAGATGCCAGTGCGTATATTGTCGCGCAACTCTGCTACCAGGGCCGCGACGGAACTCAACGGACCATCAATACGGGTTTCACCCGCTACAGCGTGATTTTTACCGGTGAGCGCCTCCCCGATGGCACCACAGCAGACGCCATGTATCTGGTCCTCAGCGATCCCTACCTCGATGTGCTGAACCATGCCCCGGTGCGGCCGCTCGACTATGCGTACCTGAAGGCCCTTCCCCCCACCGCCCAGCGCTGCTACGAGCTCCTGAGCTACAAGATGTTTGCGGCGCTGAAGTACCACCATCGCCGCGCCACCCTGCGGTATGCGGACTATTGCGTGCTCTCGACCCAGCAGCGCTACACCGTCTATGACCAGGTCAAGAAGCAAATGTACAAGGTCCACCAGCCACATATACAGTCAGGCTACCTCACGCGGGTCCAGTATGAAGCGACGACGGCCGACGACGGCCAGCCCGACTGGCTGATGCACTACACGCCCGGCCCCAAAGCGAAGGCCGAATACGCCGCTTTTATGCGCCAGCCCGGCGCCGACACGGCGGCGGCCCTCACCCTCTCGGCGGACGCCGACCCGCAGGACCTGATCGCGACCATCACCTGCGACCCCCCGGCGGCGCCCTCGCCACCAGCCGCGGCGCGTACACCCCCCGCCGTAGCACCGGCGGCACCGGACGCGGCGGCCCGCCCGGCGCCACGGCCCGCGCCGACGCCTGCAGCAGCACCGGCCGACCCGCTGCTCCCCCAGGCGGACGCGCTCGTGCGGCAGTTCCATCAGCGCTTCTCCGGGCTCACTCAGGTCACCCCGTCGCCCAAAGAACTGGCGCACGCCACCGAACTCCTGGCCACGCATGGCGCGGCCAAAGCCCACTTTCTCCTCGCCTTTGCTCACCAGGCGGCCCCCGAGACACACTACCAGCCACAGGTCTTCGGCGGCATTCTGCACTACCTGCCCCGCGCCCTGGCCGCGTATGAGGCGCAGGCCGCACGGGCGCCCCAGGCGGCCGCCCAGCGCGCCGCGGCTGACGAGCGCACGCAGCGCGAGCAGTACCAGGCGTGGGAGCAACGCGAGGTCGACCAGCTCCGGGGGGCTCTGCCGCCCGGGGAGCTGGCGGCACGCGGAGCGGAGGTGCGGGCCCGGCTGAGAGCCGAGGGCACACCCGCGGTGGCGCTGCCGCTGGCGGTCCGGGTCGCCGTCGATACGGGGTTGGCGGCGCAGGCCGGGCTGCCGTCCTTCGAGGTCTGGCGGCAGACGCAGGAGGCGGGCGCATGAAGCCAGGAGCTTCT